>OKSA01000138.1_pt1 | contig 68144 bp, 50 predicted proteins | sample 1601181 | NCBI WGS metagenome assembly OKSA01 (sample SAMEA3541538, study PRJEB24748) | human gut metagenome | biome: human gut; feature: human-associated habitat; material: faeces | place: China | collected 2012
ATTCGGATGGAAAGTGGGGTTGCTGACAGCCGTCCTGTCGCCCGTCCTCAACTCCCTGCTATTCGGAATGCCACTTCCCGCAGCACTTCCCGCCATTCTGTTGAAGTCCGTATTACTGGCAGCAGCAGCCGGCTGGGCAGCACATCGTTTCAACCGTATCTCTCTGCCTATCCTATTGGCCGTTGTACTGTTCTATCAGGTAGCAGGTACTCTGGGCGAATGGGCTATGGTGGGTAGCTTCTTCCAAGCCGTACAGGATTTCCGTATCGGGCTACCGGGAATGGCAATGCAGGTAGTAGGCGGCTATGCGCTGATAAAGTATAGCGCATCGCTGTAATAACCTTGTAGAAATATTAAAAAAGGTTCGGAACTGTTTCTGTATACAGTTTTACGAAAAGCATAGAAGTATCCTCCCGTTTCTACGGCTATCATTCGTGCTGATACGGAAAGGCAAAGAAATATTGCTGGTGCATACACGCAACTTCCGCAGCACGTTCCACGGGTTGGTAGCCGGCTTTCTCGAAACGGGCAAAACGTTGGAACAATGCGTAGAACGGGAAGTTATGGAAGAAACGAGACTGAAGGTAAAAAACATCACTTATTTCGGCAGCCAGCCCTGGCCTTATCCCAACGGATTAATGGTAGGATTCATAGCCGACTATGAAAGCGGGGAAATCAAACTGCAAGCCGATGAACTCAGCTCCGGCGCATTCTATTCCAAAGACAACCTGCCGGAAATACCCCGGAAACTAAGCATTGCAAGAAAACTGATTGACTGGTGATGCACTTTCTTTGTGCATAAAAATGGAGGTATGCTAAATTGAACTGCACGAACGTGTGTTTAATTTAGCATACCTCCATTTTTTAAAACATCTGCCGAATACTCCTGAAAAGGAAAGAAACTTCGTCACAGGTTACTATGAAAAAAGCTTCATCCAGCAAAGTGAAAAATATCCTTATTAATAGGAACGTGCAAATATCACGCGGCAGGCAGACGGCTTGCCCGTAACCATACATTTGCCCGGCTCCTTGTCGCCCGGTACGAAAGAATCGAACGGAATACAGCGGATAGTGGCTTTGGTCTCTTCCTTAATCTTCTCCTCGGTTTCGGTCGTTCCGTCCCAATGAGCCAAAATAAAGCCGCCTTCTTCAATCTTTTCCTTGAACTCGTCATAGCTGTCCACTGTAGTGATACGGCTGTTGCGATAATCCAATGCTTTCTTATAAATATTCGCCTGGATTTCCTCAAGCAGGTCTTTTACGTATTCCTCGATACCGTCGCAAGAGCGGGTTTCTTTCTCCAGCGTATCGCGGCGCATCACTTCCATTGTATTGTTCTCCAAGTCGCGGCCACCCATAACCAGACGGACAGGTACACCTTTCACCTCGTAATCGGCAAACTTGAAGCCCGGACGTTTGTTGTCGGCATTGTCGTACTTCACGGAAATGCCCATCGATTTCAGCTTGGCAACAATGCCTGCCACTTTCTCGTCAATCTTAGCCAGCATCTCCGCATTCTTGTAGATAGGTACGATGACTACTTGTATCGGAGCCAGGTGCGGAGGAAGTACCAGACCGTTGTCATCGGAATGCGTCATGATAAGCGCTCCCATCAGACGGGTGGAAACACCCCAGGAGGTAGCCCAAACATACTCCAGCTTGTTCTCCTTATTGACGAACTGTACATCGAACGCCTTGGCGAAGTTCTGTCCCAAGAAGTGGGAAGTACCGCTCTGCAAAGCCTTTCCGTCCTGCATCATCGCTTCGATGGTGTAGGTGTTGAGGGCACCGGCAAAACGCTCGTTGGCAGACTTCACGCCCTTTACCACGGGCACCGCCATGTATTTTTCGGCAAACTCGGCATATACATTCAGCATCTTTACCGCTTCTTCTTCGGCTTCCTCGCGAGTGGCATGTGCCGTGTGTCCTTCCTGCCAGAGGAATTCGGCGGTACGGAGGAACAGACGGGTACGCATTTCCCAACGGAACACGTTTGCCCACTGGTTGCACAAGATAGGCAGGTCGCGGTATGAATTAATCCAGTTCTTGTAGGTGTTCCAGATGATGGTTTCGGAAGTGGGGCGGATAATCAGCTCTTCTTCCAGTTTTGCAGCAGGGTCCACCACCACACCGCCGCCATTCGGATCGTTCTTCAAACGATAGTGCGTCACGACGGCACACTCTTTGGCAAAGCCTTCCACATGTTCCGCTTCACGGCTGAGGAATGATTTCGGAATAAGCAAGGGGAAATAAGCGTTGACGTGTCCCGTTTCCTTGAACATATCGTCCAACTGACGTTGCATCTTCTCCCAGATAGCGTATCCGTAGGGCTTGATCACCATACAGCCGCGTACTGCCGATTGTTCTGCCAAATCGGCTTTTACCACCAACTCGTTGTACCACTGAGAATAGTTCTCACTACGTTTGGTAAGGTCTTTCAATTCTACTGCCATTCTATTTCGTTTTTTAAAGTTTTTCCTACGTTTAAAATGGCTTGACCCGAACATTTTCCTTGATATTTAAAAAAAGGCAGCCGCTGTGATGCAACTGCCTAACTCTAAATGGAGGAGCGGCAAGCGAGACTCGAACTCGTGACCCTCAGCTTGGGAAGCTGATGCTCTACCAACTGAGCTACTGCCGCATAAACATTTCCAAGGTCATGCCTTAAAAACGGTGGCAAAGTTAATAAATTACTTCCTAAAAAAACAAACGTTTCGTCAAATATTTCTTATTTTTGCTCGGGAAAACAAAGATATTCTTTCAAAATACAGACTAAATACCAATGAAACGAATCATACTCATCACCGGAGGAGCACGTTCCGGCAAAAGCACCTATGCGGAAAAGCTGGCACTCGAGCTCTCTCCCACTCCCGTTTATCTTGCCACAGCACGCATCTGGGACGAAGAATTCCGCCAGAGGGTAATCCGGCATCAGGAACGCCGAGGGCCGGAATGGACAAACATCGAAGAGGAGAAAGAACTCAGCCGCCACCGGCTGGAGGGGCGGGTCGTCCTGATAGACTGCATCACCCTGTGGTGTACCAACTTTTTCTTCGACCTGCATTCAGATACCGACCGGGCACTTGCCGCTGCCAAGGCGGAATTCGACTGCTTCACGGCACAAGACGCAACCTTCATCTTTGTAACCAATGAAATAGGTATGGGAGGAACTTCCGAGAACGAACTGCAACGAAAGTTCACGGACATGCAAGGCTGGATGAACCAATATGTAGCCGCCCGTGCCGACGAAGTGATACTGATGGTATCCGGCATCCCACTTACCGTAAAAAACACTCATTCATAAAACAACAAACAACTAAAATTCAACAGACTGATGAAAACATTTCATATCACCCGCCCGGACGAGTCAATCCGTCCTGCATTGATTGACAAAATCAACAACCTGACCAAACCCAAAGGCTCATTGGGCATTTTAGAAGAACTGGCACTCCAAATCGGACTCATACAACAGACATTATCCCCCGCCTTGAAACATCCGCAAAACATTATCTTCGCCGCCGACCACGGCATTGTAGAAGAAGGTGTCAGTCTCTCTCCGAAGGAAATCACCTGGCAGCAAATCAGTAACTTCCTTCATGGAGGGGCAGGTGTCAACTTCCTCTGCCGGCAGCACGGCTTTACCCTGAAAATAGTAGATGCAGGAGTAGACTACGACCTCCCCTACAAGAAAGGCATCATCAATATGAAAGTACGTAAAAGCACCCGGAGTTATCTGCACGAGGCAGCCATGACGGAGGAGGAAATGGAGATGTGCCTGGAACGGGGTGCCGAGGTGGTGCACCAATGCCATGAAGAAGGCAGCAATGTCCTCAGTTTCGGTGAAATGGGTATCGGAAACACCTCTTCATCCTCCTTGTGGATGACCTGCTTTACCGGTATTCCTCTGGAACAATGTGTCGGCGCAGGCAGCGGACTCGACAGCGCGGGCATCCGCCACAAATACGAAGTGTTGAAGCAGTCTATGGAGAACTACAAGGGCGACGGCTCTCCCCGGGACATCATCCGCTACTTTGGCGGACTGGAAATGGTAATGGCCATAGGCGCCATGCTGCAAGCTGCCGAGCTGAGGATGATTATCCTTGTTGACGGATTCATCATGACCAACTGCCTGCTTGCCGCCGCCAGGCTCTACCCGGAAGTGACGGATTACGCCATCTTCGGACACTGCGGAGACGAGTCGGGCCACAAACTGGTGCTCGACGCCCTGCATGCCCGTCCGCTGCTGAATCTGGGGCTGCGTTTGGGAGAAGGAACAGGGGCCATCTGTGCATATCCCATTGTCGACTCGGCCGTGCGGATGCTCAATGAAATGGATAACTTTGCACATGCCTCCATCACTAAATACTTTTAACATGAACAATGTCTTGGCTGCATTCATAATGCTCACCCGACTGCCCTTCTGGAAAATCAAGGAAGTGCCGGCAGAGTGTTTCAAGCATGTGGTTCCCTATTGGCCGCTTGTAGGCTGGCTGACGGGAGGCGTGATGGCAGCAGTGCTGTGGCTTGCCGGACAGATTATGCCGGTGTCATTGGCATGGATTCTTGCCCTCATCGCACGCCTGCTTGTCACCGGTTGCCTGCACGAAGACGGGCTGGCGGACTTCCTTGACGGCTTTGGCGGCGGCACCACCCGCGAACGGACTCTTGCCATCATGAAGGATTCCCACATCGGAAGCTACGGTGTCATCGGATTGATATGCTATTTCCTGCTGTTGCTCCAACTTCATCACCTGCCACTGGGACTTCTCTGCATCCTTGTGCTCAGCGGTGACTGCTGGTCCAAGTTCTGTGCCTCCCAGATTGTCAACTACCTGCCCTATGCCCGGAAAGAGGAAGACAGCAAAAGCAAAACCGTCTACAACCGCATGAGCCGGCACGAGTTACTGGCCGGATTTCTTTGCGGCCTGCTTCCTTTCGTACTGCTGCTGCCTATAAAGCTGTGGATTGCCACCCTCTTCCCACTGCTCACCTTCTTCCTGCTGTACCGATTGATGAAGCGGCGCCTACAAGGATATACGGGGGACTGCTGCGGGGCCACTTTCCTGCTATGCGAACTGTCCTTCTACTTGGGAAGCCTTATTCTAATTATAAATTAACAACTGAAAATTAAAGATGGAAGTAATACTCATTCGACACACTTCGGTAGATGTCCCTCCGGGCGTATGCTACGGACAGACCGATGTTCCCCTGAAACCTACGTTTGAAGCGGAAGCCGCCGTAACAGCAGAAAACCTGAAGACATACCTTCCGTTCGACCACGTCTACACCAGTCCCCTAACCCGCTGCGTGCGCCTCGCCACCTATTGCGGCTATCCCGATGCAGAACGGGACAAACGGATTATGGAAATCAATTTTGGCGACTGGGAGATGAAGCCGTTCGAGCAGAATGAGGACCCACGCCTGCAGGAATGGTATGTCGACTACATGAACGTGGCAGCTACCGGTGGAGAATCTTTTACCATGCAATACCGGCGTGTCAGCCAGTTTCTGGACGAATTAAAGAAGAAGCCCTATACACGCGTTGCCATCTTCGCACACGGAGGCGTATTAATCTGCGCACAACTCTATGCCGGAATCCTCAAAGCCGAAGAAGCCTTCGACGCATTGACGCCCTACGGCGGCATCGTCCGCATCAATCTCGACAAGGAATAGTGAACGAAATAGTAGGGCCTTCCTCCGCTTCGGTTTGTACCTTGTAGATACCTCCAAAATAATGAATAAAATGGGCATTGATTTCATGGCGAATCAGGCTCGTTTTATTCTCAAAATGCACCTTTGCAAACGGGGCGTTGACCACGTCGAAATAAAGGAGCGGTTTACTCCGGTCGCGTCTGATGCGGATAATCGCCTCATAACGGGCAGTGTCATTCTCTGACGGAGTCAACAGGCTGACAAGCAATGTATCGAACCACCTCCGGTCCGTCCTCGCAAACTGTTCCTTGAGATCGGTCTGCAGGCTGACAGACACAGTGCTCTCCCCACGACCGTTCACTTTATCCAGCACCTCACTGCACAACTGAATAATGTCACACTCCTCGTCCTCATACTGAATCTTGCCGGACTCCAAGCGGGACAACTCCAGAATGCTGTTGACATAATTCAGCAGACTTTCCGCATTGGTCTGAATCATCTGCCCGTATTCCCTCTTAGTCTCCTTATCCAGCTCCTCCTTCCCGGTCAGCAATTCGGCAAAGCCCACCACCACATTCAGCGGAGTACGTATATCATGGCTGATTTCCGATTTCAGACGTTCCTTCGCGATGTTGTCCGTCTCTGCCTGCAAAGCGGCTTCAGCCGTCTTCTTCTCTACGACAGCAATCTTTCCGGAGACATAGCGCGTATACAGATAGAAAAGCAGCATCAGCAGCAGACAGACGCCCAGGAGTATAAATCCTATACGGTAATTCATGTCCTGAATCTTCTGCTTCTCCAACAGCAGCTCGTCAATGTGGTAAATCTCCTTCACCTGCTTCAACTGGTTGGCCGAGAAGGCATTGTTCAGCGAATCCTGCTTGCGTATGAGGTAGCGCCGGGTCTCGATGGCCCCGTCAATGTCCCCCTTGTCATATTGCGTACTCGCCTTGTAGTTTATCAAAGTGGCAAAGGTGGAGACGTAGTTGTTCAGTACCGTAGGGGTCACCTCGTCTATCAATGCGATGCTTTTGTCATACTCATCGGTCTTGGCATAGTATTGAAGCTGTATCAACTGGACATTCAGCCAGAAGACGGGATCTACATGCGGTTCAAGCAGTTTCTTTACTTTCTCGATATGCTCGTGCGCCACTGTAAAGTTCTTCCGGTTCATGTAGTGCAGGATATACTTCACTTCGCAGTCAATCTCGAAATTGCTCCAGTTCTTCCGTGTCTCGGGTTCTTTGGAAATAACCGTCTGCAACGTCGTGTCCATTTCATGCAAATAGGGCAGCTTCAGGCTGTCTTTACCGCCATTGCCGTATACCTGGGCAATACGCGACAGTATATCCACCTTCAGGCTGGCCTTTGTCTGGGGAGAGAAATTCCGGTAAGCCTCCAAGAAAGAGTCCAGTGCCTCATTCGGGCGGCTGGACACTCCGTAGGCACATCCCAGACTGTTATACGCCGCTATCATCCCGTTATTGCTATGGCGGAGTTTTGATTCCTCCAACGTCTCCTTAGCCACATACACCGCTTTCTCTATCTGTCTCTTGGAAGCCAGGGCGCGGCTGATGGCAGCCTTCTGCTCCAGATAATAATCGTAAGTGCCTACCTGAGGGACAAAATCCTTCAGCACATCCACCCAATACGACAGACTGTCCGGGTCGTGTTTCTTGTCATAACATGCCGCCAGATAGTAAGCGCCCATATTCTCATAGAAAGCGTTCTTCTGCCGCCGCGCCTCCTCGTACAGACGGGTGGAAAAAGTCATGTTATAGGGAGCATACTGGTGCTTGTAGGCCATGTCACGGAGATACGTCAGCCGGACAAGGGTGGCCGGCAGGGTATCGGCAACCTTCAGGATGCTGTCCTGATACCGGACAGCCCCCGTGTCTTCTGCCAGCAGCGGACAGATATATCCGCAAAACAAAACATGGATGAGAATCAGTATTCGTTTCATTGCGCCGTTCCTCCGTGTAATGCGGGATTATACTTCAAAGGATGCGTAAAACAGAAACGCGCGCCACGGGTGTACCCACTGTCCACCCACAGCTTGCCGTTCATATATTTCACAATCAGTTGGCAGATGGAAAGGCCCAGTCCGCTTCCCTGCACAAAATCATTCAGCTTTTCAAAGCGTTCAAAAATCAAGTGCTGCTTCTCCGGTGGAATGCCGCATCCGGTATCCGTCACGGAGAAAAGTGCCGTACCGGCATCAGCCATCTTCAGTTCCAGCACGATGGAGCCTTGTTCCGTAAACTTGGTGGCATTCACCAGCAGGTTTATCAAGACTTGGCGGAGGCGCGCATCGTCCGTATCCAGCATCAGGACGGACAAATCCGTGTCAAAACGCATTTCAACCTCCAGCTTGCGCGAGGCCATCACGGTCTCCACGACCTCATTACACAACTTCACGGCATCATGCGTGCGGATGTTGAAGGTTATATTGTCATTCTCGAAATCCGAGAAATCCAGAATGTCATTGATAAGTTTCAGCAACTGAAAGGAATTCACCTTGATAATTTCGGAGAATTCCCGGCGCGATTCGTCATCGAACGACTCGTCCTCATCCGTCAGTACCGCCGAGAATCCGACAATGGCATTCAGCGGCGTACGTACCTCATGGCTCATGTTCGAAAGAAACATATTCTTCCGTTGTATGGCTTGCACCGCTTTCTCCTTCATCGCCTCCTGCCGTATCTGGGAACGCTTCAAACGGAATATCTTCTTCCAGCCCAGCACCAGGAGGAATATCAGAAACAGTACGGACACAATGATGCCTGCCAGATAGAAACGCATGGATACAATGCGGTCGCGTTCGTTCTGGTAGGCCAGTTGGTCGGCCTGGAAACGGGTACAGAGCCGGTCTATCTCCTTGGGATAGTTCTTCTCGAACGAAGTCTTGATATACGAAAAGACCTTGCCGTACTGTCCGTAGGCTTCTTCCTTGTTCCCCATCTTCACCAGTAAATCCGCCTTTTCGAGCAGAGCTTCCTTGTAGATGTTATGGTTTATCCGGGCATATTCGGTTTGAAGGAAATCATTGTAGGCGGCCAAGGCTGCCTCATGCGCTCCGGTGGCCACCAGATAACGGGCATCTATAATCAGAAGGTATTGCCGTATCTCCGGAATCAGTTGCGTTTCAAGCTGGCCTATCTGTACCAGACAATGGCTGGCAGCTTTCAAGTCACCCTTGAATAATTGGCAGGAAGCATTGGAGATGTGGCGCATGGCCAGCTCCAGCGGAGAAAGCCGGTCTTCCGGATAGAGGTTCAGACGTGCAAGATAACGCGAGGCGCCGTTTACATTCCGTATGCGCAGGTTATAATCTATCAGTTCCACCAGTAGCATACGGATATGCACATCCTCCCCGTCCATCCCATCCAGCAGTCTCAAGGACTCTTCATAAGCGGCACCGGCTTCCCGGAGCCTGCCGGTATAGCTGTACACCTCTCCCATGGCATTCAGCGCAAGGGCATTGCCGAAGGGGTAGGCAAGCGCGCGGGCTTTGGAGTACATCTGGTCGCTCTGGGCAATGGCCATACGGATTTCTCCACGGAAAAGGGAGGATTTTATAAGTATTCTTTCCAGTTCGAAATAGGTGTAATAGCGCTGGGATTCATCCAATTGGGACAAAAGGCCGTCGGCATTCAGCGAGTCACACTCCTCCCGGGTCAGATAGTCGAAACCGAGGCTGTTGTGAAAAGTGGAGATGACCTCATGGACTATACTTTCCTTTTCTTTAGTCCAAGAATCCGCTTTATCTGTTGTCGATGCAATTATTGTGCTCCCGAACCAAATAAAGAAAAGGAATATATATAGTTGCTTTATCCTCATTTATAAGACTTTGTCTGCTTTAAAAGTTACATTTTTAATGCAACGCGGTCTTGCAAAGATATTATATCTTTTTGGAACGGACAAAGAATCAGTTAAAATAACAACATTTTAAAAACAAAAGGAAGCCAAGGTCGATGTCACTATTACGGCAACCACCATCCACCACTCCACACGCCGGTTGATGCGGACAGCCACACGCATATCTTCTATCTTCAGAGGCCGTTCATTAGAACCGATATAAGGTTTCCATACCTCCTCGCCAAAATAGTTGTGCGGACCCCCGAAACGGCAATTCAAAATACCGGCAAGGGCGGCTTCCGGATAACCGGAATTGGGACTGGCATGCTGGCTGCCATATCTGCCCACAAAAGCAAACAAGGAAAGGCGACCGGAAACCAGTACCATCAGAAAGGCTGTCAGACGGGCGGGAATATAATTGGCAACATCATCCAAACGGGCAGCAAAACAGCCGAACCGACGATAGCGTTCATTCTTGTAGCCGACCATGGAATCCAGCGTGTTCACCATCTTATAGGCAAGCATGCCCGGAACTCCCAACAGCAGATACCAGAACAAGGGGGCAACTACCCCGTCACTCAAATTCTCTGCCAAAGTCTCCAATGCCGCGGTTCGTACCTCCTGCGCCGAGAGTGCAGACGTATCACGCCCTACGATACGTGCCACTTGCATCCTCCCTTCCTCCAAGGAACGGTCCACCGCCTTGAACACCATACGCACCTCGCGAACCAGCGTAGTGCCCGCCAAGCAATAGAATATCAGCAATATTTGCACCGTCAGAAGCATGCCCGGAGAAAAGAGTGCCGCCAAGCGGAGCAACAAAAGCGTAATGACATATACCCCCAAGACAAGAGACACCGCCACAAACGCACCTTTCAGGAAACACGAATCGCCCCGGTTCAACCGGTGCTCACAGAAAGAAATGGCTTTGCCGAAAGCCACAACCGGATGGGGCAGCCACGCCGGGTCGCCCAGCCAATGGTCGAGCAGCCAGGCAGTGAGAAGCGGCAGGTTCAAGTTGAAGGCGACACCCAAAAGTATAAGTACATCTTCTTCCATCGGTTATTCCTCCTCAAGCCATTGTCCTATTGCTTTTACAAGCCTGTCATTCTCCTCCCGGCTCTGGGCGGCTATGCGGAAGAAGTGCTCATTCAGCCCGTCAAAGTTGGAGGCGTCCCGAATCAAGATGCCATGCTCCCCGGCCAGATAGTCTTTCAAGGCGGAAGCCTTGCCCATACGGAGGCACACCAGCATGAAATGGGTTTCGGTGGCCCATACCTCCAGTCCTCCCAATGCCTCGAGCGCACTGCGCAGGCGGGCAGCCTCTTGCAAGTAAGACGCCACATCCAGCGGATTGGGAACATCATGTTCCAACAGATGGAGCCCTGCCTCAATGGCAAGCTGGTTGACCGACCAGGGCATACGGTTAGTACGCAGACGGTGCAGCAGGTGGGGGGCGCCGGTGACATATCCCAGTCGCAGACCGGGAACGGCATAACGCTTGGTCATGGAGTGCAGCAGCAAGACGTTGGGAAACTCTGCCGCCTCGGCAGCAGAGAAAAGCGGACGCAAGGTGAAAAACTCGTAAGACTGGTCGATGACGAAACATACCTGCGGATTATGACTAATAAGTGTTGCCAGATATTCCTTCTCCACAACCGTTCCGGTAGGGTTGTTGGGATTACACAGCCACAGCATGCGCACCTCTTCCGACAAGCGATACCCCTCGCTCTCCGCAGGAAGCCGATAGAGGGAAGTGACCCGATGGCCGTGCATGCGGCAGGCATCGGCATATTCACTGAAAGTGGGCTGCACAATGGCGGTGTTTGTCCCGCGGAAAGTCTGTGCGGTGAGATAAATGGCTTCGGTAGCTCCGTTCGTCACGCACACTGCCTCGGCAGGAAGACGGTGGCGGCGGGCAAGGCAGGCCTCAAGCGTGTAAGGCTCCGGTTCGGGATAGTTGCCGATGCCGTCAATCCGGGCACACAGATGCGCCTTCAAGGCAGAGAGGTCTACCCTGTTGTAAACGTTCGAGCTGAAGTTTGCCGTAATGGGACGGCTGTATTTATAGGAATCGTCTCCGTGTCCTTCAATCATGGTTCTTTGTCAATATTTGGTAGATAAGCGGCAGGTTAACGTGGCGACGCACGTGCTCGGCAAGCCTATCGTATTGTTCTTCTTTGAATGTATGGTAATCGAAAGCGCCGGCATTCCCGGACAGTTTGTCTGCAAAAGGCGCAAGCAGGAAATCTATGAATTCCGGATTGTCGAGAATGCCATGAATATAGGTCCCCATGCAGGTGGAGTCCACGCAGTAACCGTCGGTAGAGCCGTTCTCCAAAAGATTCAAGGGAGAATCGGGAGTACCTTCCACAGGGGTGGTCACTCCCATATGGATTTCATAGCCCTGCATGAATGGAGAATGGAGAGTGGAAGATGGAGAATGGGGATTGCACAGACCGAACTTCACCTGACGGGTCACCTTCTCTCCCGACATGCGGGTACTGATGGGCAACAGTCCCAGTCCGGGCAGGCGTTCAATGTCCCCCTCCACATGCTCAAGGTCGAGCACCTCCTGCCCCATCATCTGATAGCCGCCGCAGATACCCATCACGGTGGCACCTTCACGGTGGGCACGGATGATGGCAGCCGCCACACCGTTACGGCGCAATTCGTAAAGGTCATTAAGTGTGCTCTTGGAGCCGGGCAGCAGGATGACGTCGGCCTTTGCCAACTCATCCACATTGTTGGTATAGAAGAGATGTACGCGCGGGTCACGTTCCAGGACATTAAAATCGGTGAAGTTACTGAGGTGGCGCAGCAGAATGACGGCGATGTTCACCTTTCCCTTCTCGGCACGGACAGACTTTGCGGCAAGCGCCACGGAGTCTTCTTCTTCAATGTAGATATCACGGTAGTAAGGCACCACCCCGACAACGGGAATGCCGCAAAGCTCCTCCAGCATCGTAATGCCCGACTCGAAGAGACGTATATCCCCCCGGAACTTGTTGATAAGAATTCCTTTAATTCGCTCCCGCTCATGGGGACGAAGCAACATCAGCGAACCGTAGACGCTGGCAAACACACCGCCACGGTCAATGTCGCCCACAAGAATTACATCGGCTCCGGCATGCAGGGCCATCGGCAGATTGACAAGGTCGGTATCCCGCAGATTGATTTCGGAGATGCTTCCCGCGCCTTCCAGCACGACGGGATTATAGCGGGCGGCAAGGCGGTCGTAGGCAGCACAAACCTCCCGGCGCAGCTCGTCGCGTCCTTCCTTGCGGAAATACTCATAAGCATTGCGGTTGCCGATAGGACGCCCGTTAAGGACAACCTGCGAGGTATGGTCCGACTGTGGTTTCAGCAGTAGCGGATTCATGTCCGTGTGGCAAAGCACTCCGGCGGCTTCTGCTTGCACAGCCTGGGCACGGCCTATCTCCAGCCCTTCGGGAGTGGCAAATGAATTGAGCGCCATATTCTGTGCCTTGAACGGTGCGGGCTGATAGCCGTCCTGCTTGAAGATGCGGCAGAAGGCGGCAGCAATGATGCTCTTTCCCACATCACTGCCCGTCCCGGCAAACATAATCGGATGAAGTTTCTCCATAAATTCCATTTTAGCGAATGCAAAGATAGTGCAAATCCGAATATCTCTCCCATTCATAAGCCATATCTTCGGAAACTATTCCTATATTTGTAACGTTCTATTCAAAAAGATGACTACTGAACAATTCCCACCTCCTCTTGTTTAGAGAAACAAGAACCCCTAAACCGAACGAACTTATGAATAATCTATCATGCCGGAGATTTTTTCCGGTTGCTGCCTGCGTGCTGCTTGCCATCGGTGAAGTGGCTGCACAAACCTCCCTTCCCCTTAGCTTCGGTGATGCCCTAAGGCAGATGCAAAACGGCAACCGCAGCCTGAAAATAGCTGACAAGGGAATTGAAGCCGCCCGTGCGGAACGTGACAAACTGAATGCCCTCTGGTACCCCTCCCTGCAAGGTGCCGGTACGTTCGTGCATCTTTCCGAAAAGATAGAGGTAAAACAGCCCCTTTCCCAGTTCACCGACCCGGCAAAAGACTTTGTGCACAACATCGTGCCGGACGACCAATTCATCAGCAGCATACTCGACCAGATAGGCTCCCATACCCTCGCTTTTCCACTGGCTCCACGCAACCTGACTTCCGTCGGCCTGACCGCCGAATGGGTCGTATTCTCCGGCGGCAAGCGCATCCGGGCCTCGAAGATAGGCAACACCATGATAGACATCGCCCGCGAAAACCGGGGACAGACCGATGCCACGCAACGCACCCTGCTGGCAGAAAGCTACTTCGGGCTGAAACTTGCGCAAGAGGTAGTACGCGTGCGGCAGGAGACCTACAACAGCCTGCAACGCCATTACCAGAATGCCCTTAAACTGGAAGCTGCCGGCATGATAGACAAGGCAGGCCGGCTCTTTGCCCAAGTGAATATGGATGAAGCTGCCCGTTCACTGGAGGCTGCCCGGAAGGAGGCCTCCGTCGTGCAAAGTGCCCTGCGCACCCTGCTCAACCTGCAAGACACATGCAGCATCCATCCTACTTCGGAGCTTTTCATCAACGACCAACTGCCCGCCAAAGAGGAGTTCCTGCAAGCCATGCGGGTGGAGAACTACACCGTGAACCAACTGCAACTGCAGTCACAGATTGCCCGCCAGCAGCTCCGCATCGACCAGAGCGGCTACCTGCCGGACATCGCCGTATTCGGCAAGCAGACCCTCTATGCCCACGGCATACAAAGCAACCTCGTCCCCCGCACCATCGTAGGCGTGGGATTCACCTGGAACCTGTTCGACGGACTGGCACGTGAGAAGCGCATCCGCCAGTCGAAGATAGCCCAACAGACCCTTGCCCTGGGACAAGAAAAAGCCAAAGAAGACCTGAGCGTAGGCATCGACAAGCTCTACACCCAACTGCAAAAGGCACAAGACAACGTACGCGCCTTGAATACCACCATCGAACTGAGCGAAGAGCTGGTGCGAATCCGCAAGAAATCCTTTACCGAAGGCATGGCAACCAGTACCGAGGTCGTAGATGCGGAAACGATGCTGGCAACCGTCCGCGTGGCGCGTCTGGCAGCCTACTACGAATATGATGTGGCACTGATGAACCTGCTGGCTATCTGCGGAACGCCGGAACGGTTCGAGAAATATTTCGAGACAACTTATTAAAACCTACCCTTTATGAAAATCAATAATAAAAGCATCAGCATTGCATTCGTCATTATCCTGGCCGCAACGGTCATCATTTCGCTTGCCGGCATATTACTCATGAGCCGGCAGCCCCTGGTCCTGCAAGGACAAGTGGAAGCAACGGAAATACGTATCAGCGGAAAGCTGCCCGGACGTGTGGACTCCTTCCTCGTACAAGAGGGCGACTGGGTGAAGGCAGGCGATACGCTTGTCGTCATCAACAGCCCCACCATCGAAGCCAAATACCGCCAGGTGAATGCCCTGGAGCAGGTGGCCCAGGAGCAGAACAAGAAGATAGACGCCGGTACCCGCCGCCAGATTGTGGCCACCGCCCGGCAACTCTGGAACAAGACGCAGAGCGACCTTGCCCTCGCCAAGACCACTTACCAGCGCATTGTAACGCTTTATAAGGACAGTGTCGTCACCTCCCAGCGGCGTGACGAGGTGGAAGCCATGTACAAAGCCGCCCAAGCCGCCGAACGTGCCGCCTACGAGCAATACCAGATGGCCGTAGACGGAGCGCAGAGCGAGGACCGCGCCTCGGCCCGCAGCCTGGTGGAAGCGGCGCGAAGCACCGTCGATGAAGTCTCCTCCCTCCTCGTCGACTCCCGCCTGACTGCTCCCGAAGACGGCCAGATAGCCACCATCTTCCCCAAACGCGGAGAGCTGGTGGCCCCCGGCACTCCCATCATGAGCCTTGTCGTGATGGACGATGCACACGTGGTACTGAACATACGCGAGGACCTGATGCCGCAGTTCAAGATGGGAGGCACTTTCCGTGCCGATGTCCCCGCCATCGACGGCAAGGACATTGAATTCCGCATCTATTACATCAGTCCGCTGGGCAGCTTCGCCACCTGGAAATCCACCAAACAGACGGGCAGCTATGACATGCAGACGTTCGAGATACACGCACGTCCCACACAGCAGGTAGAGGGATTGAGACCGGGGATGTCCGTACTTTTAAAAATGAAGAATGAAAAATGAAAGATAAAGAATTTGGCTGCGCAATGAAAGCGCTTCGCATGGTTATCCGTCGCGAATGGCACCGCATGACCTCCCGCCGTCTATACCTCGGCGTCTGCGTCGTGCTACCCTTACTCTGTCTGTTCTTCATGGCCACCATCTTCGGAAACGGACAGATGGAGAACATTCCCGTGGGTATCGTCGACCTGGACAACACTGCCACTTCGCGCAATATCTCCCGGCGCATCTCTGCCGCCCCCACCTTCCGTGTGACGGAGCACTTCACCGACGAAGCCGACGCCCGCCGGGCATTGCAACAGAAGGACATATACGGCTACCTCGTCATCCCGCCCCGCTTCGAACAGAAGGCGGTGACGGGAACTGGCGCAACGCTCACCTATTATTACCACTATGCCCTTCTTTCGGTAGGCAGCGAGCTGATGGCGGCGTTCGAGAATACGCTTGCCCCCGTGGCGCTCTCGCCCATCGTGATGCAGGCCGAAGCTCTGGGAGTCAGCGGAGAACAGATACAGACCTTTCTGCTCCCCGTAGAAGCCAGTACCCATCCCCTCTACAATCCGGACATGGACTACTCCATCTACCTGAGCCAGCCTTTCTTTTTCGTACTGTTCCAGATACTCATCCTGCTCACCACCGTCTACTCCATAGGCAGCGAACTGAAATTCGGCAGCGCCGGCGAATGGCTGGAGATGGCACGAGGCAATATCCTCACTGCCGTAGCAGGGAAACTGCTGCCCTATACCCTCATCTTCTCGTCCATCGGTATCCTGGCAAACTATGTACTGTTCGGCCCGCTACATATCCCCTCCGCTGGCAGTCTGTGGCTGATGAATGCAGTGACCGTGCTCTTCATCATCGCTACCCAGGCATTGGCGGTCTTTATCTATTCTGTCTTTCCCAAGATTGCCTATATCATCAGTGTAGTATCCATGGTGGGGTCGTTGGGGGCTACGCTGTCCGGAGTCACGTTTCCCGTTACAGCCATGTATGCGCCCGTGCATGCGGCCTCCTACCTCTTCCCCGTGCGGCACTTCACGGAGGCGGCACAAGCCATGATTTACTTCGATGCAGGGTTTGCCTACTTCTGGCAGTCGGTAGCTACACTCTTCATCTTCCTATTGACGGCACTGCTGATACTGCCGTTGCTGAAATGGTGGATAAAAAAAGAGATAAGGGAAGAAGCAATCTCCGCCTCCCCATCACCTTGCCCACCTACCGCATTGTCAACAGCTTCCGTCATCCGCCACGAGTGGCATGCCATCGCCACCAATCCCGCCATCCTGCTCGTGCTGGCAGGCGGTATCTTCCTCTACGGACTGCTCTACAACTACATGTACGCCCCCAACCTGGTGCGCAAGGCTCCTGTCGCAGTGGTAGACCTCTCCCACTCTGCCCTCAGCCGCGAATACATCCGACTGCTCGACGCCACTCCCCAGACCGCCGTCTACGGCCAGACACCCAACATCCTCGAAGCCCGCCAATGGATGAAGCAGGGCGACGTGGCAGGCATCCTTTACCTGCCTGCCGACTTCGAGGCACGTGTGGCACGGGGCGAAACTTCGGTCTTCGTACTCTATGCCGCCACGGACGCTTTCCTCAACTTCAAAGGACTGCAAGAATCCAGTGCGCGCGTCATGCTTGCCGTGAACGATGCCCACCGCATGGAGGGCACCGTATTCCTACCTCCGCAAGGGTTGCTGGCAGTGGCTTCGTCCGCTCCCGTCAGCGTGTCCGGCACGGCGCTCTACAACTATACGGAGGGCTACGGTTCCTATCTGATTCCCGCCGTCCTAATTGTCATCATCTTCCAGACGATGCTGATGGTGATTGCCATGCTAACGGGCGAGGAAGCGGAAGCCCGAAGAAAAGGAATACGGCTGATGCGTGCCGACTCATTGAAGGATACATTACGGATTGTCGGGGGCAGGACCTTCGTATACTTCATGCTGTATGTGGTGTTCTCCCTATTCCTGCTGGGACTGCTGCCGCATCTGTTCAGCATCCCCCACATCGGCAGCGGAGGAGACATCGTCACAATGATGATACCCTTCCTGCTGGGCACGAGTTTCCTTGCCCTGGCCGTCTCCCGCTGGTTTACAGACTCCGAAGCGCCGTTACTGATGATAGCCTTCTTCTCTGTGGGCTATATCTTCCTTTCGGGCGTGTCCTATCCGCTGGAGCTGATGCCATGGTATTGGCAGGCAGCCCACTATCTGTTTCCGGCAGGTCCTGCCGTACTTGCTTTTGTAAAACTGAATTCAATGGGTGGAACGCTGGCCGACGTATGGCCGCAGATGCTGACGATGTGGATACAAGTATTGGTCTATGGAACTTTGGCGCTCTGCACTACACGCCACCTCTACGGAAAAGGAAAAGTGAAGGCATAAAAAAAGGCTATCTATCCCAGACAGCCAATCTTTTGTTAACCTTAAATCTAATACTATGAAAAACACATTGCAAATGTACGGACTTCCCCGAAATATCCAAAATTTCTGTCCATGACGGTCTCATTTATAACATGGTTTAATAGGAATATGCCGTTGTTAACAGATAGAGGCTGGTCAAATAAGAAATTTTCACTATCTTCATCCCCAAAATCGAACATCATAACTAAAGAATATTTTGCCATGATTCATACCATACTCGATACAGACCTTTACAAATTCACCACCTCGTATGCCTACATCAAATTGTTTCCCTATGCCATGGGCACTTTCAGCTTCAAGGACAGAGACGACACCGCCTATACGGACACGTTTCTGAAAGAACTGCAAGAGGCGGTGGACAGCCTGGCACAGACCGTACTTACTGCCGAAGAGCTGGAATACATGACCCGCCACTGCCGTTTCCTGCCGAGGGTCTATTGGGAGTGGCTCTCCTCCTTCCGCTTCCAGCCGGAGAAGGTAAGCATCCATCTGGACGAGGACCGGCACCTGAACATTGAAATCACGGACTATCTGTACAAGGCCACCCTTTACGAAGTCCCCCTGCTTTCTATCGTATCCGAAATAAAGAACCGTTCTTTGGGAAACGTGGCCGACATGGACGGCATACTCTGCAAACTGTCCGAAAAGGTGGCACTCTCCAACCGACACCAGCTGTATTTTTCAGAGTTCGGCACCCGGAGACGCTTCTCGTTCGAAGTGCAGGACAAAGTCATAGACCGTCTGAAGGAAGCCGCCGAATACTGTACCGGGACTTCCAACTGCCACTTCGCCATGAAATACGGCATGAAGCCTATGGGGACGCATCCGCATGAATGGTTCATGTTCCACGGCGCACAGTTCGGCTACAAACACGCCAACTACATGGCCTTGGAAAACTGGGTGAACGTGTACGACGGTGACTTGGGCATCGCACTGTCCGATACCTATACCTCCGGCATTTTCTTAAGTAACCTGAGCCGCAAGCAGGCCAAACTATTCGACGGTGTACGCTGCGACTCCGGCGATGAATTCGATTTCACCGACAAGCTCGTTGCCCGCTACCGCGAACTGGGCATCGACCCTACCACTAAAACCATCGTCTTCAGCAATGCGCTCGATTTTGGCAAGGCACTCGACATCCAGGAGCATTGCAGGGGCAAAATCCGCTGCTCCTTCGGCATCGGCACCAATCTGACGAATGATACCGGATTCAAGCCCTCCAACATCGTAATGAAACTGACGCAATGCAAGATGAACGTCAACCAGGAATGGCGCGAATGCGTGAAGCTGTCCGACGATGCAGGAAAGCATATCGGCAGCGAAGCGGAAGTACGGGCATGTCTGTATGATTTAAGGCTCGGACAGCAAATAGAACCCCTATGCTGAAAACAGCTTCCCGGCGGTTAGCGATAAGTGCTTACTGTCTTTTCCTTTTGTAGGCAAACTCTTGCCATTTCTCCTCCGGCCAGTCCTGCCGCTGCATCTCCATGCGGGCCATGACGAAGAACAAGTCCGAAAGGCGGTTGATGAAGCGCAGAATATCCTCGTTCACGGGGTCTTGGCGATGGAGTGTCCACAAACGGCGTTCGGCACGGCGGGCCACGGTACGGGCAAACTGCAGTTGGGCTGATATGGGAGTGCCACCAGGCAAAAGGAAGTAGCCGTTGTCCGTCATCAGCAGGACGGTCATGGCATCCATCTCCTGCTCACAGCGCAGCGTGAGCTCTGCGGCAGAAAGCGGATTAGGGTTCACCACTCCCGAGGGAGTGGCCACATGGCTCATCACCACCATCAGTTCCCGCTGGACAGCATGCAGCAACTCCTGCCATCCATCTTCTGCCGCCAGCATGGAGCGCACGATACCAATCACGGCATTCAATTCATCAAGGCATCCGTTTGCCTCGATACGGATGTCATCTTTCGGCACACGCGCGCCACCATGAATACCCGTTGTTCCTTTGTCTCCAGTTTTGGTATAGACTCTTTTCATTCTCTATTTGATAAGGAACTGTGCCCACTGCGGGATTTCCTCTACATATTGTTTGAAGAGGGTCCCGTTTACAGTGCGGAACAATAATCGAGGAATTTGATTTTCTATTGAATTATCGTAGACATATACCCTATCAACCAAGGATATTGCTTTGCCTATATTCAATAACGATTTATAATAACGGGAAATAATTTTGGAAATGGGAACTTCATGCCCTCCATTCAAATAGCGCTGTGTAATACGCCGTACATTTATCTCAGGATTATTTGTACAGACAAAAAAAATGCGAATAAAAAATCCTGCTTTTTTTGCTTCTTCAACAAATGCAAGTTTTTCGTCTGAGGAAAAGACTGTTTCAAATACAAAATCTTGCCTTTTCCTTAAACACTCATAACGCATTTTAGTCGCCAATTCTGCTGCCTTCAATACTGCAACGGGAGAATTCCAATCACCATATTGTTCTTGCGCTATATTATCAGGATTAATGTAAAGGCTATTTTCTGCCCATTCATTATGAAGCAGTTGCACTGTCGTAGAAGTTTTACCCGAACCATTCGGACCAGCTACTATACAAAGTGTCGGATTTTTTTCGTTCATCACATGGATATATCACTTACATTTTTAGCTCTATATGCTTTCAATTTTTCTCTCACCTCTTGCATTCTCCGCTCCAATTCTCTTTTTGCCTTGCGAGAACTTTCACGGGCCGCAACAGCCACTTGTTCCATCAAAGCATGCAGTTGTTCATCAGTAGGGTCTTCCAAAGAAGACAAGCGATAAGTATTCAGTTTCATAATCATAATATATTTAAATGAAAACAAAGATACTCCACTATTTCGAGAACACAAACGAAATTACATAAAATATCAATGCGCTATCCGGACTTTTTCATAATGAATTCAAACTTAGATTAGAACTGTTTTTAATCAAGGAATGATTAAAAAGCAAAAAACGGCCGGACATGCCATACAGAAGTCTTATTATATCCTTGTAAACAAACCCTTTCCCATTTGTATAAGGGATCATCGATATGCCAGAGAAGCATCCAGTTTCTATCTTTATCATATTGAGAACTGCAACTGAAACCAAGTCTGTAGTTCACGTTAAACTGCGGTAACGATTTACCAACTTTGGATAACTGTCCTTCTAATTTATCTAACGTTTCCTGTCCCCACTTTTCATCTTGTAAACCATTACCGGTATTGTGTTGGAAGTTTTCCGGAGATCTTCCACAAATATTCACCAACATATCAAACCATTGCCCTATACTTGGCAGAAACCACGGACTGCGTTCAATCCCATCCGGTACCTTATTGCTGTTATTGTAAGTTTTCACCAGATAAAAAGCACGACAGTCGCTTACAAAAGATGCATCACCCTCATGATTTGCCAGCATCTGTAAAGTTTCAGAGTAGCCATTCATGTTATTCTTGATTCTACTAAAATCATGCTTTGACTTTACATCAGCTATTGATATTGTGTCAATACCCACTTCGATTAAATCCACCGGTCCCCAATTCCCTTCTTTCAAACTATCCAACATCATCACATAGGCATGATTCCATCCCTTTTCATTGCACTTCTTGTCTGTCATCCTTTCCGGATCGCAAGTAATTACCATTCCGATAGCATTTTTATAATCATAGATTTTCCCATCTTCTTCCAACATTCCATTTCCTGGATGTACCTCTATTCTTCTATCGATTTCGTTCTGAAAGATAAAATCCCCGGGATAAAGCTTTCTTTCTATACTTCCTTTACCGGGTACGGGACTGATAACTTTCAGAGTATAGCATTTTCCAGAAACAAGAGTAATGGAGCTGCCCGAATAATTTATCTTTATATTCGTATCATCTCTTCCATTGGTAGTCGTATAGTTTCCGGTAACCCGTGCATTTGCTTGTGGCGGAACAATGGCACAATATTTCAAAGAATCTATCTGATATGGAGTAATACCATTCAGACTCACATTAATAGCTACCGAGTCTGTTCCTAAAACCCTCGATTCCATATGGTAAACAAAGCCTGCCTTTTCAGGAGCAAAACAACCTACGTATACTTGCGGTTGCAACACAAGCAATGCAAACTGGTGTTGAAACTGCAAGCTCAAGATTATTCCGGAAGAATTGTCAATAGCAGGTACGCCGGTGGCAATCAACAAGTCGCTGACAATATGCTTTTCTGTTGTGGACTGGTCTTTCGAAGGTTGCAGTTTTTCATTCCCGGTCAGTGAGGCAATAGCTCCGTCCATACCCTTTGAGACATCTATTGTGATATTCCTCCTATATGGATAGTATGCGACATAACTCACTCCATCATACCAATAAAGTGTACCATTTCCCACCGGATTCCAACTGCCGCTTGACCTATTGTAAACCAATTTGGCATTATCAATATCATCCATTATAGCACCGTCCTTTATGGCAAAAACACCAATCGAATCACCATCGACAAACTCCATTTTAAGATGTTCATCCTTTACAGAGGTACGTGTAGAGGACTTTCCTGCATGGGATAACTCTTCAAAATCAGCTACTATAGCCCGGATTGTAAAGGGGACTCCCTCACAGCCCGTAGACCTTTTCTCTATCGCAAAGATACAAACAAATTTGGAATATAAATATGCAGAAATACCGGGACTTTTCAAGCAAAACATGAAAGGAAAAAGAAGGAAAGTCCAGCAGATTCAAAAGATGTTTTACAAGATTAGGCTCCACCGAACAAAGACATCACATCCATCTCGCCCCAATACAGATGTGTATAGCTGGCAATCAGGTTCTTATAACGAAAAATGGGAGTAGCGACCTTCTCTCCTCTGGCATTGAAAACCTGCACTATCGAGGGAGTAAGACTGTACGCACCACTTTCTTTTCCACCAGCTTCGGGCACAGCAAGCTGCGTATAATGGAATTCGTGTCCTTTAAGCCGCCATCCGTTATAGTCGAATCGACGGTATCCCAATGTCAGTTTCCTGCGTTTACGCTCGTTCGTGATGCTGAAAGGTAATACTCCCACCATCTCATTTCCGACATTGCTTACACTGTTCCCGGTGCTTCTTCCGTCTGTATCACTGCCTCCCCCGTCCGTATCCCCATCAGAAAGAACGGACTGCGAAAGATATATCATCCCCCCGCATTCTGCCAGCGTCCTGCCACCAGCCTCTATATAGCTGCGGATAGACTCCCTGGCAAGCCTTGCCCCGGCAAGTTCCTCCAGACGGTTCTCGGGATAGCCGCCGGGCAGATAGAGCAAATCCGTCTCTTGCGGAATAGCCCGGTCCTGCTCCGGATTGAAGAAAGTGACCGTGCCCATACAGCGCAGAATATCCAGATGCTCCGCATAGAGGAAGGAAAAGGACTCTTCGTTGCGCGCTACCGAGATATGCAGCTTCCCCGGCTCTGATAGTACCGACTTCTCCTCCACAGCCGCCGCAGGCAATGGAAGCCCGATTGTCGAGAGTAGCAGTTCCCAGTCCACATGTTCCTCCAGCAAGCCTGCCAGCATGTCCAGCCCCTCCGTCTCCTTAGAACGGCTGAAATCCAGCCCCAGATGGCGTGACTCCTGCTCCAGTTCCTTCCGTTTGGGCAGATAGCCCAGACAAGTCACGTTCAAGTCTTCACAGACCTCCTGCAGCATCCGGTAGTGGTGGGGTGAGCCGACACGATTGAAGATAACTCCCGCAATACGTATATCCGGACGGAAATTGATGAACCCCGACAACAAAGGAGCCATGGAATAGGCAGCCGACTTGGCATCGACCACCAGCACCACAGGAATACCCAAGAGCCGTGCCACTTCTGCCGATGAGCCCCGGTCGCGGTCGTACCCGTCGTACATCCCCATCATCCCCTCGACCACGGCAACATCAGCATCTGCCGAATAGCGTGCATACAGACTGCGGACATGCTCCGGAGATGCCATGAAAGTATCCAGATTGATGGAAGGACGGCCACATACCGCCTCGTGATACTTAGTATCTATATAATCGGGACCGCACTTGAAAGGCTGCACCTTCAGACCTTTCTTCACAAACAATGCCATCAGTCCACGACTGACGGTGGTCTTTCCACTGCCCGATGTAGGGGCGGCTATGAGAAACTGAGGAATGGAATCCATTATGAAGCTATCAAATTAAATATTTTCCTCCTGCAAAGGTAAGCATATCTCCGACAAAAGTTTTATCTTAGCTGCGAAAATAAAACATACCACCATGATAACCGAAGAACTTAAGAAACTCTACATCGCACATACCGGACACGAACCGGAACAGATTGACGAACTCCCCTCCTCCGGCTCCAACCGCCGTTACTTCCGCCTCATCGGAAGTCCTACACTTATCGGCGTCAGCGGAGAGTCTGTGGAGGAGAACCGCGCCTTCCTCTACATGGCAGAACATTTCCGCCAGAAAGGACTGCCCGTACCGCAAGTGTTCATCCGCTCCGAAGATGATATCTATTATCTGCAAGAAGACCTGGGCGACTCGCTCCTATTCAATGCCATCGAGAAAGGCCGCAAGACCAGCGTATTCGGTGAGGAAGAGAAACAGTTGCTGCGCAAGACCATCCGTCTGCTACCCGCCGTACAGTTTGCCGGAGCCGACGGCATGGACTTCTCCTACTGCTACCCGCAGGCAGAGTTCAATAGCCGCAGCATTCTGTGGGACTTGAACTACTTTAAATACTGCTTCCTCAAGGCTACGGGAATGGACTTCCAGGAAGACCGGCTGGAAGACGACTTCCAGAAGATGGCAGACGTGTTGCTCCGTAGCAGCTCCGCCACCTTCATGTACCGCGACTTCCAGAGCCGTAACGTTATGATAAAGGACGGCGAACCGTGGCTCATCGACTTCCAGGGCGGACGCAAAGGTCCGGTCTACTACGACGTTGCCTCCTTCTTGTGGCAGGCCAAAGCAAACTATCCCGACAGCCTGCGCCAAGAGTTGCTGAAGGAATACATCGACGCCCTGCGCAAGTACCAGCCCGTGGACGAGGCTTATTTCTATGCCCAGCTTCGCCACTTCGTATTGTTCCGCACCATGCAGGTGCTGGGTGCCTATGGTTTCCGCGGTTACTTCGAGAAGAAGCCCCACTTCATACAAAGTGTCCCCTTCGCCATCGAGAACCTTCGCCAACTGCTCCAAGAACCTTATCCAGAATATCCCTACCTCTGCCGGATTCTGCGCGAACTCACCGATCTGAAACAGTTTACAGACGACCTGCAAAAGCGTCGCCTCGTGGTGAAAGTCACCAGCTTTGCCTACAAAAAAGGTATCCCCGAAGATTCCACGGGCAACGGAGGAGGTTTCGTCTTTGACTGCCGCGCTGTGAACAACCCCGGCAAGTACGAGCGTTACAAACCCTTCACGGGACTGGACGAACCCGTTATCCGCTTCCTGGAAGACGACGGCGAGATAGCCGTATTCCTGGAGCATGCCTACGCCCTTGTCGACGCTTCCGTGAAGCGCTACATGGAACGCGGCTTCACCAATCTGTCTGTCTGCTTCGGCTGCACCGGCGGACAGCACCGCTCCGTATATTCGGCACAACACCTGGCGGAACATCTGCACAAGAAGTTCGGCGTGCAAGTGAACCTGATACATAGAGAACAGAATATTGAACAGACGTTTAAGGCCAAAGTTTAATGTGCTAATGTGAGAATATGCCAATATGAAAGCCATGATTTTCGCCGCCGGCCTGGGCACCCGGTTGCGCCCCTTGACGGACAACATGCCCAAGGCCCTCGTTCCCGTAGCAGGAAAGCCCATGCTGGAACGGGTGATACTGCGGTTGAAGGAAGCAGGATTCAACGAGATAACGGTCAATATCCACCACTTCGGGGAGCAGATTATCGACTTCCTCCGTGCCCACGACAACTTCGGCACGGAGATTCACATCAGCGACGAACGCGGCATGCTGCTCGACACCGGAGGAGGCATCAAAAAGGCACGCCCCTTTCTGGACGGACAAGAACCTTTCCTGGTGCACAACGCGGATATTCTGACGGACATTGACCTTGCAGGTCTCTACCGCCACCATCTGGAGAGCGATGCGGAGTCTACCCTGCTTGTGAGCGAGCGCAAGACTTCCCGCTATCTCCTTTTTGACGACGACTACCACCTGCACGGCTGGATAAACAAGTCCACCGGAGAGGTGAAACCGGCAGGCTTCGACTACCGGGAAACGAAGTACCGGGAACTCGCCTTCGGAGGTATCCACATCATCTCCCCCTCCCTCTTCCACCTGATGGACGATGGGCAGTGGAACGGCAAGTTCTCCATCATTCCTTTCTACTTGTCCGCCTGCACAAAGGTGCACATACAAGGCTATCCGCTGCAAGGATTCCGCTGGTTCGACATCGGCAAACCGGAGACACTGGCACAAGCGGAGGAATACTACAAACAAAAATAACAAGTAATGTAAAGCAGCCTAACATTACTTGTTAGCTCCCTTTACATTACTTGTTATCAAATCAACCTATGTACCATAGATTATCTATGGTGAAACTACGCCAACGCCAGTATCAGCAACTGAGCCGTCAGCACCCGCAGGAACATAGCCAGCGGATAGACTGTGGCGTATCCCACCGCAGGGGCATCGCAGGATGTCAAGTCCGAGGAATAGGCCAATGCAGGTGGATTGGTGTTAGCTCCGGACAGCACACCTATCAGCGTATAGTAGTTCAGCTTCCAGAAATAGCGCCCCATGAATCCTGTCACCAGCAACGGGACAACCGTGATGATGGCCCCATAGCCAATCCACACATAGCCGCCTTCGTAGATAATGGTATCGATGAATCCCTTTCCTGCACCCAACCCCACGCAGGCCAGGAACAAGGCGATACCGATTTCGCGTATCATCAGATTGGCACTCATCGTCGTGTAGGTTATCAGCTTATATTGAGGCCCGAAACGGCTGATGAGGATGGAAACCACCAACGGTCCGCCGGCCAGTCCCAGTTTCACGGGTTGGGGAATGCCGGGGAACATGAACGGCAGACTGCCCAAGATACATCCCAGGGCAATACCCAGGAAGATAGGAATCAAGTTGGGATGGTTGAGACGCTTCAGCGAGTTACCCAGCACCTTCTCCGCATGGCTCACGGCAAGCTCACTGCCTACAATCGTCACACGGTCTCCCATCTGCAACTGCAAGTGGGGAGTTGCCACCAGGTCCACGCCCGAACGGTTGATACGGGTGATGCAGGCACCGAAGTTGTTACGTATCTTGAGCTGAGACAGAGACTTGCCGTTCAGTTCCGGCTTGGTGATGAGGATGCGGCGTGAAATCAAGTTCTTGTCCTCCCGTTCCCACTCCACCGAAATTTTTCTTCCGAAGAAGGCAACAATGGCCTCCACATCTTTCGGGTTGGCAATGAACAGAATTTCATCCTGCATGTGCAGCACCGTATCGGCATTCGCCAGTTCTGTTTCCTGACTGCCGGTGTGCCGGATGCGGGAGATGACAAACGCACGGTTCAACAATGGTTTCACATCTCTGATCCGCTTGCCGTCTATTGCCTCATTGCGTATCTCTACCGATATGGGACGCACGGTCAGCTCCTGCAGATGACCCAGCCCGTGCTCGGCATCCTCCTCTTCTTTTTGGGTGTTAATCCGCATGAAAATCTTCAAGGCTAGCAGCGCCAGGATGCAGCCCACCACACCCAGCGGATAGGCAACGGCATATCCGAGTGCGATTTCCGGAGCATCCACCCCGTTGAGGTCACTGTTTGCCTGCTGGGCAGCACCCAGACCGGGGGTATTGGTCACGGCTCCGGACAAGATACCCACCATCGTAGTAATGGGGATTCCGGTGGCAAAGTGCAACACAATGGTGATAACCACGCTGAGGAAGACGGAAAGCATTGCTACCATGTTCAGCGTAAGTCCGCCCTTCTTGAAAGCGGAGAAGAATCCCGGTCCCACTTGCAGACCGATGGAATAGACAAACAGTATCAAGCCGAACTCCTTCAGGAAGTGCAGCAGATGTTCGTCGAGGTTCATGTCGAAATGTCCGAAGACAATGCCCACAAACAAAATCCAGGTGACACCCAGCGAGATGCCTGCCACCTTCAACTTGCCCAGCATGATACCGAAGGTGATGACCAGGGACAGAATTAGGACAGAGTGTGCCACTCCTCCGCCCCAAAGGTTGGGATAACCCTCAAAGAGGTTTCTTAATAGTTCCATAGTTTCTATCTTTAGTTTTTACTTTTCAGCCTTATTGTTTAATTCTTAATTCTCTATTTAAAAAGTGTATCCCCACAGAAATCACTTCTCCGGGGATACGCATTTCACACATAAAAAATAACTACTATTATAAAGGCATGTTGCCGTGCTTTTTCGGTGGATTGCTCTGATTCTTGTTGTGCGCCATCTCCAATGCCTGCACCAGCTTGTAGCGGGTGTCACGCGGCATGATGACCTCATCTATGAGGCCACGCTCGGCGGCGCGGTAAGGGTTGGAGAACTTGTCTTCATACTCCTTGATAATCTCCTGCTTCTCTTCGGCAGAGGACTTGCGGTAGAGGATGTTCACTGCACCCTCGGCACCCATCACGGCGATTTCCGCCTGCGGATAAGCCAGGTTCACGTCGGCACCCGTCGGTTTGCTGGACATCACGATGTAGGCGCCGCCGTATGCCTTGCGGGTAATCAGCGTTATCTTGGGCACGGTGGCCTCGGCATAGGCATAGACAATCTTGGCGCCGTGGCGGATGATGCCGTTGTGCTCCTGCATCGTTCCGGGCAAGAAGCCGGGAACATCTTCGAAGGTTATCAGCGGGATGTTGAAGCAGTCGCAGAAACGAATGAAACGTGCCGCCTTGTCGCTGGCATCAATATCGAGCACACCCGCCAAATAGGCAGGTTGGTTTGCCACGATACCTACCGAACGCCCGTTCAGACGACCGAAACCGATAACGACGTTCTTGGCAAAGTGAGGCATCACTTCGAAGAAGTACTGGTTGTCCAGCACCGGTTCTATAATATCCTTGATGTCATAGGGCATGTTCGGGTCCTCAGGAATGACGGTCTGAAGCGCCTCTACCCGGCGATGGATATCGTCGGAGCAGGGAGTGAAGGGAGCATCCTCCATATTGTTGGACGGCAGGAAGCTCAGCAGCTCGCGGATGCTCATCAGTGTCTCCTCCTCCGTATTGCACATGAAGTGGGTAACGCCGCTCTTGCTGCTATGCGTATAGGCACCGCCCAGTTCCTCCTTGTCCACCTCCTCGTGGGTCACGGTCTTTACCACGTCCGGACCGGTGATAAACATGTGGCTCTGCTCCTTTACCATGAAGATAAAGTCGGTAAGCGCCGGAGAGTAGCATGCCCCACCGGCACACGGACCCAGAATAGCGGATATCTGCGGAATGACACCCGACGCAATGGTGTTCTGATAGAAGATGGAGGCATAGCCTGCCAAGCTGTTCACACCTTCCTGGATGCGTGCGCCGCCCGAATCGTTGAGGGCAATGACGGGAGCACCGTTCTTCAGGGCAAGCTGCTGCACCTTTACAATCTTTGCGGCATTCGTCTCGCTGAGCGAACCGCCATGCGCCGTGAAGTCGTAGGCATAGACAAATACAAGGCGGCCGTCTATCTTTCCGTAACCGGACACCATGCCGTCTCCGGCAATCTGTTTCTTCTCCATGCCGAAGTTGGTGCAACGGTGGTTCACGAACTTGTCCAGCTCATTGAACGAGCCTTTGTCCAGCAGCATGTCAATACGTTCGCGGGCAGTCATGCGGCCGGAGGCGTGTTGTTTCTCTATCTTGTCTACGCCCCCACCCAGCGAGGCACGTTTATCCAGTTCCTCAAACTGGCGGTATATTTCTTCTCTGTTCATATTTGCATTTACAATTTAGTGATTTATAATATACGGACTGAATGCGACTCGGGATTATTCCTCCTTTATCAACTCCAATTCAATCAATACTTGGTTGGCATTTACCGGTTCGCCCTCGCTCACGAGGATGTTGCGGACGATGCAGTCGGCATTTACCTTATAGTTACTCTGCATCTTCATGGCTTCCAGCACCACGGCAATGTCTCCGGCAGCCAGTCGGTCGCCCACCTTGACGGGGATGCTCACTACCTTGCCCGGCATCGGCGCCAGAATCTTGTCGCCCTGCTTCTCGTCGGCTCCTTTCTTCATGTGCAGATACTTGGCTTGCGTGTCCACGATGTCCACATGAAAGGAACGCTGGAGCATGCTGATGTCATAACTCTTGCCGCCCTCGCCGCGCACAAGGCCTGCGTTGAACGAGTTTCCGTTGTGCAGGATGGAGCAACTTCCGTTCTCTGCCATCACAATGTCCACTTCGTAGGGCTTTCCGTCAATGGTAAGTTGTACCTTATTCCCTTCCTTACCCACCAGGGTAATGTCTGCGATACGGTCTCCTATATGTATTTCCATTATTAATTATCCATTATCAATTATCCATTCCTTAAATCCTGAGCACTCCCTTCTGCAAGCCAAATTCCCTCCAACGGCTGATGGGGCGGCCATCGGACAGCTGTGCCGAAACATTCTCCTCCAGATTGACCAGATAGTCCATATAGGCAGCTATCATGGCGATGTTCTCCAACTCTTCGTTGGCAGTGTTGGTACGTACCAGCATGCGGGCGTTCTTCTCGATAAAGAGGGTGTTGTACTCTCCCTTCACAAAGTCGGGCACGTGCATGATGCGCTTCAGATAGGCAAGGTTGGTCTTTACGCCCGTAATCTTGTACTCGTAGAGCACACGGCGCATACGCTCGATGGCATACTGGCGGGTGGTTGCCCATACGATGAGCTTACCTATCATAGGGTCGTAGTAGATGGGAATCTCATAGCCGTCGTACACGTAGCTATCAATGCGGACACCGATTCCGTTCGGTTCCGTCAGTTGCTTGATGACACCGGGAGACGGCATGAAGTTGTTTTCCGTATCTTCGGCACAGATGCGGCACTCTATAGCATGGCCGCGCTGGAACAGTTCCTCCTGCTTGAGGTGCAGCACCTCGTCGTTAGCAATGCGGATTTGCTCTTTCACCAGGTCCACGCCTACCACTTCTTCCGTGATGGGGTGCTCCACTTGCAAGCGCGTATTCATTTCGAGGAAGTAGAACCGACGGTTCTTGTCTACCAAAAACTCGATGGTACCTGCACCGGAGTAGTTCACTGCCTTGGCTGCGGCAACCGCCTTCTCCCCCATCTCCCGGCGCAATTCCGGCGTAAGGAAGGGTGACGGGCTTTCTTCTACCACCTTCTGATTGCGACGCTGCACGGAGCATTCGCGGTCGAAGAGGTGGATGACGTTGCCGTGGTTGTCGCCCAATATCTGGAACTCGATGTGGTGGGGTTCTTCCACGAACTTTTCCAGATAGACCGTGTCGTCTCCAAAGGAGGACATGGACTCGGAGCGTGCCGTGTTGTAGGCTTCCACCACTTCGCTCTCGTTATGGATAAGGCGCATACCTTTACCACCGCCACCCATAGACGCCTTCAGCATCACGGGATAACCTACCTCGTTGCAGATGCGCACGGCTTCTTCGGCACTCTGCAAAGGTTGTTCCGTTCCGGGAACCACGGGTACGCCTGCCGCAATCATTCGCTTGCGGGCAGCTATCTTGTCGCCCATCGCCTCCATCGTCTCGGCGGCGGGACCGATAAAGATAATCCCTTCCTCCTTGCAACGGCGTGCAAACTCCGAGTTCTCCGACAAAAAGCCGTAACCCGGATGGATGGCATCGGCACCGCATCGCTTTGCCGTGGCAATCACTTTTTCAATATTCAGATAACTCTCTTTTGCCACGGCCGGTCCTATCGGATAAGCCTCATCGGCATATGCCACATGATGAGAGGTGCGGTCGGCCTCGGAGAAGACCGCAACTGTAAGCAGTCCCATCTCCCGGCACGAACGCATGACGCGCAAGGCAATCTCACCTCTGTTGGCAATCAATACTTTCTTAATCATTTTACTTTTTCTTTAATATATAAAGGATATATATAGTCACACCACAATGCGGACATACCTTTAACAAAGGCATTCCATTTCTTGTTTAAATGTTCAACTAATATCTTCGTACTGTCTTCCTAACCCACGAGCAAAGGCAGCCTTTAATGAATGGCAGGTCTTCTGACTGACTCCTAATCCTGAAGCCTTCCCGATATTTCAATGCATATCAGTGGCAAGGGTGTTTTTCATGATATAAACGGAGCTTCACAGCAGCGGGACTGTCCGGGATTTACACCCGATTCCCTTTTAATCCAGATGATGGAAACATGCATCCGGAACCAATTCGCGGGCAAAGATAACAAAAATTATCAGGAGTATTCGCAAACCTAATAGTTTTTGTTATCTTTGTCCCAGTTTTGGTTTCACCTCTCCCGGTTCTGTTGGAGATGAGTGATGAAAAAGGGAATCAGGTGCAAATCCTGAACAGACCCGCTGCTGTAAATCCTTCCAAAATCTTTGAATATTCTACAAGCCACTGTCCGCCCGGCGGATGGGAAGGCATTCAAAGAGGGATAAGTCAGAAGACCTGCCAAGACAACATAGTTTTAGTGCTTTCGGGGAATAAAGCAACAAAACATTGAGTCGAGGCATTCTTTATCCATATAAAGGAATCTTTCTCTTTGTTCATTTTTCCTTGAGGGCAAGTTACGAACGCTTATAAGGAACTGAAATGAGATTCATCACAGGACTGCTATTTACATTTATCTGCCTACTGCCTGCAGGTAGTATGGCACAGAATAAGGTCACCTTATCCGGAAAAGTCAAAGACCAGCACGGGACACCGGTAGCCCAAGCCACCATCGCAGTGGAAAACACCACCTCCGGCACCTATACGGACGACCGGGGGAAGTATTCACTGCAAGTCGCTCCGGGTAAACATACCTTCATCGTCTCCTTCCTGGGCTACCAAACCGTGAAACAATCCCTCGACATCCGGCAGGATAAAAAACAGAATTTCACATTGCAGGAAAGCGCCGTGGCATTGAATTCTGTCGAAGTATACGGAAAGACCCAAACGCAGAAAGTGAAGGAAGGGGCCTTTGCTGTCAATGCACTCGACATCAAGCCGATAGTAAACTCACTAAATAACCTCAACGACCTGGTGAACCGTACAACGGGCATCAAGGTGAGAGAGGAAGGCGGGGTTGGCTCGGACTTCGACCTCTCCATCAACGGCTTGTCCGGAAATTCAATCCGCTACTTTCTGGACGGAATGCCACTGGACACCAAAGGAAGCGGTGTTTCCCTCGCCAACTTACCCATTAACATCATAGACCGGATTGAGATATACAAAGGAGTAGTCCCTGCCAGCTTGGGAACAGATGCACTGGGCGGTGCCATCAATATCATTACAAAGCAGGAGAAGAAGAATTATCTGGATGTATCTTACGGCATCGGCTCCTTCCATACACACAAGACGGACCTGAACACCCAGTTCGTAGAAAAGGGAACCGGACTAATAGTCCGGCCAACCGTTGGCATCAACTACTCCAAAAACGATTATAGAATGAAGAATGTGCAGATGCGCGACGAAAGCGGAGACAATTTCATATATGGCAATCCCAAGCGTTTTCATGACGGCTACTTCTCGCTACTGGCACAGGTGGAAGCCGGATTTGTCAACAAATCCTGGGCTGATGCCTTCTTTGTTTCCGCCTCCTATTCAAAAACAGACAAGGAACTGCAGACGGGGTCTGTCCAAAACAAAGTATACGGAATGGCAGAAAGGAATTCCGATTCCTGGAACATCTCTGCCCGCTATCAGAAGTACAACTTCATCCTGAAGAACATGCAACTGAATGCCTCCCTCTCCCACACCTGGGACCATTCCTTGACCGTGGACACTGCCTATCGGAAGTACTATTGGGATGGAGGATACATCGTGAGCCAGCGCAACGAGATTATGGGCAAAGAACCATCCATACGCCACTACAAGCGTCCGCTCACCATTATGCGCACCAACCTGGACTATCAGCTGAATACCCATCACAGCTTTAATCTGAACTACCATTTGAGCCGTACCGGAAACGACCGCTTCGATGACCTTGATACCAGCTTCGAGCCGTCAAAAGATGTGGTTACCAAACATATCCTGGGACTCTCCTACAACCAGTCTCTGTTGGATGGCAAGATGGAAAACGTATTCTTCATAAAAGACTACATCAACCATCCCAATATCCGGCAGACCGACCAATCCAGCGTGACCGGCTCGAAGGATGTGCAAGGTTCCACCACCAAGAACTACTTGGGCTACGGTGCTGGACTTCGATACACCATCGTAGAACCTTTATCCATCAAAGTATCCTACGAACATAGTGTGAGACTACCCATTGCCCGCGAGCTGTTGGGAAACGGTACCACCATCTATGCCAACGTGGCACTGAAACCGGAAAACAGTAACAACTTCAATGCTTCTCTATTCGGCACATGGCACCCGGGCAATGGACATACATTCTATTACGAGATGAGCGGATTTTTCCGCAAGGTAAACAACTACATTCAGACCAGCATTGCCGAGAAAGAAGGCACGATGCAATATACCAACGTCCCTGCCGTCCACGTGAAAGGTGTGGAAGGGGAAATACGCTACGACTGGCAAGGCAGACTGCAGCTCTCCACCAACGTCAGTTACCAAGACACCCGCGACCAGCAGAAGTACAAGGGCGACGGAAAACCCTCCGCCACCTACAACAACCGTGTGCCCAACCGTCCCTGGCTCTTTGGCAGTGTAGAAGCATACTATACCTTCCGCAACATCGCCCTGCCCGAAAGCAGACTGCGCCTGGGTTGTACCTATCAGTGGGTGCACTGGTACTTTTTGACCTGGGAAGCTTACGGCTCGTATGACAACAAGGCACGCATTCCCGCCCAGCACATCTGTAATGCCGACATCACTTACTCATGGAGACGCGGACGCTATAATCTGGCTTTGGAGTGTACCAACTTCCTCGACAAGACAGCCTATGACAACTACAAGCTGCAGAAGCCCGGACGTGCTTTTTTTGCTAAATTCAGACTATTCATTAACTAATCATTTAATAATTCATTCAAAATGAGAAAATTCAAATTTACACTGATTGCCTTTATGGCTGCCATGATGGCACTGTCATTCACAGCGTGTTCCGATGATGACCCGGAACCTAATCCTAATCCGGACCCGGAAGTCAATGAGGATAACTATCACTTCGACCTATTTGTAACCGTAGACAAGCACGGCGGGATGAGTAGCAAGAATACCACTATCGTCCATAGCGTCAACTCATTGGCCGCAGAGCAGGGTGTCATCACTGTGAAAAGAGAAGGTTCGGAACTGGGAGATTACTCCATGGAGACTATCTCTAAAGGAAAATATTACTACCAGATTCCCGCAACCAATGACCGTTTCGTGAAATATCAAATCAAGAACAATGCTGTTCAGGTAATTGCAGAACGTCCCTTCAAGACCAACAGCTATAAGGTGCGTGCCTACACACATGCCTGGATTGACGACAATACACTCATCATCATGTCTACCAATGGCGGGAAAGACCAAGTGATTTATACAAAGCTGAACGCAAAAGACCTGACAATCCTCGATGAAGGTACTCTGAACATACCTGATCCTACCAACTGGACCAAGCTGACAAGCTCCGGTATCCTTACCTACCGCAAATCGGACAATAGATTGTACTACTTCTATTATTGGAAAGAAAAAGCCGGTCTGACAATTGCAAGCGAACAAGAGCCTAATTTCCACACAGCCATCATCAATCCGGTAACTATGGAAGTAGAAAAAGACATCAAATCTCCCGTTGAAGGTGAAATGGCAGGAAGTGCCTATGGAGAGCTGATGCAAAACTGCGTGATGTATGACGAAGCAGACAACCTCTACCTGGCTTGTTTCCATGAAGAGGCAAGTGGTATTGAAAAGGGGATGCTACTACGCATTAAGGTAGGCGCAACAGAATTTGACACTTCCTACAACGGTTATCAAAATGCAGACGGTAAGTTGATGACAGTTCAGTATTTAGGAAACAACAAAGCTTTGGTCTATGCTCGCAATGACAAAGCTCCTATCAGCGATAAAGCAGCTGCTGCAGGAATCAAAAAGCCTACAGCTATCGATGCATTCTCACACTACTATACCGTCATCGACCTTGCCACCGGAACCAAGACACGCTTAAGCTATGATGGCAAGGAAATCGGTTACAGCGGCGGTCGCTTCTCACAGCGTTCTGTCATCTTCAACAACAAAGCATACATTGGTGTAAACACTGAAGAAGATGCCAACGCCGTTATCTACATCTATGACATCAAGACCGGTAATGTAGAGAAAGGAGCCGAAGTGGACGGACGCTTCTACTTCGATATGATACGTGTCATAGAGAACGATTAAAACAAGCATCAGTATTTATGAAGAATTTGTTTGTCTTTTTATTCCTTTGTAATTTCCTCCTCCTCTGCCATGCGCACGGGGGAGGCAATTACGAGCACAGCGATATGCTTGCAAGTATGAAACCCGGTGACAAGGCCGCCCTGCTCATGGTGCACTTCGGCACTACGCATGACGATACCCGTGCCCTCACCATTGATGCTATCAACGCCAAGGCACAAGCTGCCTTCCCGGAGTTGAAGTTCCAAGAAGCCTATACGTCGCGCATCATTATCCGCCGCTTGAAAGAGCGCGGCACCACGAAGCTGACTCCACTGGATGCCATGCTGAAACTGCGCAGCGAAGGTTACACACACCTCATCGTGCAGAGCACCAACATCATTGACGGAGTAGAAATGGAATCCCTCCGCCGGGATGTGGAAAACGCACTACCCTTCTTCAAGGAAATACGTGTAGGTACTCCCCTGCTCTACTCTATCGAAGATGCAGAGAAAGTGGCAAGTATTCTGGGGAACCGCTACAACGCCCCGGCACAAAGCAAGAAAGCTACCAAAGAACACTTCGTCCTTGTGGGCCACGGCACCTATACCCCCAGTACCGCCATCTACAGTCAGATGGACTATATGCTGAAAGCAGGCGGACTGACCAATTTCCATGTGGGCACCATCGAAGGTTATCCAACCTTTGACACCATGCTGGCACAACTGAAAGCCGGGAAAGCCAAACGTGTGACCCTCATACCCTTCATGTTTGTTGCCGGAGACCATGCCAAAAACGACATTGCCGGAGAGTGGAAGGAGATGCTCGAGAAAGAAGGCTTCACCGTCAGTGCACAACTGGAAGGACTGGGACAAATTCCGGAAATTCAAGAAATATTCATTGACCATATCCGTTTCGGACTGAAGCACCGCATGCTGGACATCATGACGAAGAAGGCGGCCTATGCTGCCGGAAAAGACACAGAATAATATACCCATTAGTGGGTATTTAGTGTTCTTGAATCATCTTGTACTTTTGCAGGAAAAACGCGAACGACAATGAATGTTATCACCAAACTGATGTACTCTATTCATAGGATACTGGGCACTTTGCTCTGTATCCTATTTCTCATGTGGTTCCTCTCCGCCTTCGTGATGATGTACCACCGCTTTCCCCGTGTCAGCGCCAAAGAGAAAATGCAAAAGCTGGATATGCTCTCCCAAACCGGAGACTCACTTCCGGACATCTCCTCCGTCACAGCCCGCCTGCCCCGTGGCGTAAAGGTCAGGTCTACGATACTGAACCTCAATACCGGACACCCCGAGTTCAGCTTTAGTACCACAAAAGGCACGCTTCATTTCCTTGCCGATTCCACCATCTCACGACCCTCTCTGGACAGTGAACACCTGCACCGGACAGCAGCTTTGTGGTGTTCTTCTCCCATTACCCGTATCGACACCCTCCACTCTCTGGACCAATGGATTCCCTTCGCTGAACTGAAAAAGGAAATGCCCATTTATAAAATATACTTTGCCGACGATGCCGGGACACAGCTCTATCTGAGTTCACAAAACGGTGAGGCCTTGCAGTTCTCCAACAGAAGCGAACGCTTCTGGGCATGGCTGGGTGCCATTCCCCACTGGGTATACTTCACCTGGCTGCGGCAGGACACCGTCCTTTGGACTAAGACCGTCATCTGGCTCACAGCTCTGGGTTGTCTCATGGTCATTGCCGGCATTTGGGTAACTGTGGATGTATGGCGTAAGACGCACCGAAGCCGCCATCCCAAGTTCTCCCCCTACCGAAAAAGATGGTATCACTGGCACTACGTCAGCGGAATATTTTTCGGCATCTTCGTACTGACCTTCACCTTCAGCGGCATGATGTCTCTGGCAGACATTCCCGAATGGATTCATAAACCGGCACTGAAGAAAGGCAGCGCCACACGCACGCTCCATGCCCGTGCCCCACAACCGGAGGATTACCCCTTGGACTACCGCCGTGTCATAGCTGCCTATCCCCAAGCTTTGCAGATAGAGTGGCGCAACTTCCGCGAACATCCCTACTACATCGTAAAAGATAGAAAAAACGAGTATTACATCGATGCCGCCGACAGCCTGCCGCGTCCGTTACAACTCTCCGAAGAAGAAATCCTGAAAGGCGTGGAAAGCATTTATACCTCCCAGCGTGATTCTTCACAACATATCCCCGGCATACGTATCTCCCGGCTCGAACATTTCGAGACCTACTATCGCGACATGAGCAATATGTATCGCGGACGACCCCAGCTTCCCGTCTGGAAGATAACGGTGGACGACCCGGACCGGAGCGTCTATTACATTCACCCGGAAACGGGAATCATCCGCCATGTAGACACCTCCTCCCGCTGGAAATACTGGAGCTATACAGCCCTGCACCGCATGCGTCTGCCCGGTCTGAACTCCAATGCCACCCTGCGCAAGACTGTGCTTTGGGTATTGCTGCTTGGAGGTACAGCCGTTTGCATCACGGGTGTGGCGTTAAGTGTGAATTATATAAGAAGAAAATGTTGTAAAAGACAAAAACGCTATTAACGAGAATAAACTTGTATGAATAAGAAAAGACTTGGAATATTCCTCGGCAGCATAGCCCTATTGATTGTCTGCAGCTTTGCGGCCTATCAGTACTGGCTTGCTCCTACACGTATACTTATTATCAACGCAACCCTGGCACAAGCTGCCGACATTGCCCTGAACAATGACTGCGCCCGGATAGAAGTCACCTGCATAAAAAAAGAAGAGGTGAAGGACCTTTCCGGCTATGATGCCATCGTGATGTACAGCAGAGGGCTATACCTTGACGACGGCCAGATTGCCGAAGTGGAACGGGTGGGTGCCAGCGGAGTACCAGTCTTTACGAATACGTTACGAAATTTCACCCTCTCCCTCAATCACAATGTTACCAATGAACAACAGCATACGCTACGGGAGTATCTCAAGAACGGCAACAAGCACAACTACCGGAATGCCTTACTCTACCTGCGCCACATCGCCACTCCCCACCGGTGGGGACACCAGGATTACGAGCCTCCCATCCCATTGCTGGAGAACATGTTCTACCACCGCGAATACGGCCGCTACTTCAGTACTCCGCAAAAGGTGACCGCCTATCTGAAAGAAAAAAATCTCTACCATGAGGACGGACGCAACCTTGCCCTGATTTCCGGACTCAACTTTCCGATGGAAGGAAACCGTGCCCACGTAGATTCCCTCATCACGTGCTTGACACAAGCAGGCTTCAATGTCTATCCTTTCACAGCCGGAGGTCAACCGCGTGCCGATATGATACGTACCCTCCATCCCGATGCAGTAGTCTACCTGCCTATGGGACGGCTGGGCAATGACTCACTCATCAACTGGCTGCACCAGGAAAACATTCCTTTATTCATGCCCTTCCCGCTGATTCAGCCCCACGAGGAATGGCTGGACCCGGATACCCCCGTCAGCGGTGGCACACTGACCGCCCGTGTAGTGGTGCCTGAGATAGATGGAGGCATGCTACCCCTCTGCATCGCTACCCAAAACGAAAACAAACAAGGATACTATCTGTACACCGCTGAAAATGAACGGATAGATGCCGTAGTGGACCATATTACCAAGTACATGTCCTTGAGAGACATGTCCAACAAAGAAAAGCGCGTTGCTATCTGTTACTTCAAGACTCCGGGAAAAGACGCCCTGCTGGCAAGCGGTATGGAAGTGATTCCTTCACTCTATAACTTCTTGAAACGCCTGCGTTCGGAAGGGTACGACGTCAGTGGACTGCCTGCTACTGTAGAGGAGTTCGGCAAGCGGATACATCGTGACGGTGCCGTCATGGGTTCGTATGCCAAAGGAGCACAAGAACAGTTTTTGAAAACGGCACACCCGATATGGCTTTCTACCGAGCAATACGAACAATGGGCACACGAAGTACTCCTTCCCGAGAAATATCAGGAAGTGACAGACAGATATGGAGATGCGCCCGGCAATCTGCTGGTAACAGAGGACAGTATTGCCATTGCCTGCCTGCAATTCGGCAATATCCTACTCTTCCCCCAGCCCCGCCCGGCATTGGGAGATGATGAGTTCAAACTGGTGCATGGAATGCCGGTAGCGCCGCCCCACAGCTACCTGGCTCCTTATCTGTATATGCAAAAAGGATTCAAGGCAGATGCAGTGATTCACTTCGGCACCCACGGCAACTTGGAATACACGCCCGGAAAGAATGTGGCACAGTCGCAGGCCGACTGGTCGGATGTACTGATTGGTAACCTCCCCCACTTCTATTTCTATACCACCGGAAACGTAGGCGAGGGTATCATTGCCAAACGCCGGACACATGCCGTACTGGTCACCCATCTCACTCCGCCCTACGTGGAGAGCGGTATGCGCCAACGCTATTCGGCCTTGCTCGAAGATATTCACAAAGTGCTGGACGAAGGTACCGAAAAACACCGAACCCTAGGAATAAGTATCAAAAAAGAAGCCATGCGTCTGGGACTGCATCGCGACCTCAACCTCGACTCCATCTCCAGTGACCCCTACACAACCAAGGAGTTGGAACGTCTGGATGCCTTCACCGAAGAGATAGCCAACGAAAAGATACTGGGTGCGTACTACACCATGAACGAGCCTTATTCTGACCGCGACCTGCTGACTACCACTCTCGCCGTCGCTGCCGACCCGCTGGCATACGAAACGGCCCGCAAGGACCGTGATAAAGGTAAAATCACCACAGAACAGTTGCAAGACTTCACCTATATAGCCCACCACTACTTGCCTGCCGCCAGGAAAAGGCTGACCGCCTTACTCCAGAATCCACCCAAGGATACTGCATCTGTAGCACCGGAGCTTCGCCCCGCCCTACTCTATCGCGAACAGTTGCTTGCCTCCCCCGTCAACGAACAGAATGCCATGGTGCGTGCACTCAGCGGAGGAACCGTATTCCCTGCGCCGGGAGGTGACCCCGTACTGAACCCGAACGTTCTGCCCACCGGACGCAACATGTACAGCATCAACGCCGAGAATACTCCCAACCCAAGGGCTTGGGAAGATGGAAAGCGATTGGCAGAAGCGACTTTAAAACAGTACATCAGCAAGCACGGCGAATATCCCCGGAAAGTAAGCTATACCTTCTGGGCAGGCGAATTCATCAATACGGAAGGAGCTACGCTGGCCCAGGTATTCTGGATGCTGGGAGTAGAACCCGTACGCGACGCCCAAGGCAGAGTGGTTGACCTGAAACTGGTGCCCAGTGAAGAACTGGGGCGTCCGCGCATCAATGTGCTGGTACAAGTGTCCGGACAGCTACGCGACATAGCCGGTTCCCGCTTGAAGTTACTGACCGATGCTATACGTCTGACATCGGAAGCCGGAGATGAGACCTATCCCAACTATGTGGCATCGGGTACACTGTTGCAGGAAAAATTACTGGTAGAAAAGGGAACTTCCCCCAAACGTGCCCGTGAAATGTCTGTGATGCGTGTATTCGGACCGGTCAACAGCGGATACAGTACCGGTATGATGGCCTATACCGAGCACAGCGGCTCGTGGGAAAGCGAAAAGGAGATAGCCGAAGGATACCTCAACAATATGGGTGCCTCTTATGGGGACGACGAAAATTGGGGAGACGTCCAGGAAGGTTTGTTTGCCTCGGCACTGTCCGAAACGGATGTTGTCATCCAGCCCCGTCAAAGTAACACATGGGGCCCCATCTCCCTGGATCATGTATACGAATTTACGGGTGGACTCTCGCTCACCGTCAAAACCGTGACCAGCAAGGAACCGGATGCCTATATGGCAGACTACCGCAACCGGACCAACCGCCGCATGCAGGATGCCAAAGAGGCCATTGCCGTAGAGACACGTTCCACCATCTTGAACCCTACCTTTATACAAGAGCGGATGAAAGGCGGGGAAGGTTCGGCGCAGATGTTCGGCGAAATCTTCCGCAACATCTTCGGCTGGCACGTCATGCGTCCGTCGGCCATGGACAAAGAACTGTTCAATGACTTGTATAGAATGTATATAAAGGATGAGAATAAGCTGGGCATTCACGAGTACTTCCTCCGCGTCAATCCCGCCGCATTCCAGGCTATGACAGCCGTCATGCTGGAAAGCGCCCGCAAAGGTTACTGGAAAGCATCTGATGAGCAACTGAAAACCACTGCTTCCCTGCATGCACAAATCACACGCGAAAAAGGTGCCGCTTGTACCGAATTCGTTTGCGACAATGACAAGCTACAGTCGTTCGTTGCCGACCAGTTGGATAATAGCGAGAAGCAGACCTATACCCAGAACATGAAGGAGGTACACGAAGCATCCGCAACCGATGGCAAGGATGTCGTACTGAAAGAACACAAACTGACTTCCGAACAAACGGTACGTAAGAACAGGGTGAACGGAGTGGTTGCAGGCAGTCTTGTCGTCATCACCTTCATCGGACTGGTCGTACTGTTGAAGAAAAGAAAAAAAGAATAAATAGAAACAGAGTATTATGGAATACGTCATTCATCTGTTAGCCCTATTCATCGCCCTCAATTTTCTATTAAAGGTGGGGTTCTATCCACGCTGGGGAATGTGGACGGTTGCCGCAGGCTGTGCCTTTTTTGCGTGGCTGGTGACTCCATGGATGACGGAACAGTCCAAGACCGTGGTGGCAGCTTTCTTTGCCTCCCGTCCACAGATGTTGAACTTGTCGGTATGTGTCACTCTGGAAGCCGCCATAATGATAACTTTCTGTTTCGACTGTTTCGCAAAAATGCGTACCCGCAACACGGCCTTCAAACAAGCGGTCACCCTCTTCCTGAAGTTATACCCCGGCATACTGATAGGCGGAGTAATATGCTATGTCCTGGCACTGCTGCTTTTCACTTTTCCCGGAATAGATTTCGGCAGTCTCTCATGGATAGCAGCCGGTGTTACTTTCTTTGCAGTCGGTGCCGGTAGCCATTTGCTGCGATATGCTATCGGTGACAAGCCGCTGCGCTTGGAAGTATTGTTCATTGTCAATATTTTCATTGTTATATTGAGCATCATTGCCACGGGCTATTGAAACGAATTAAAGAATTAAAAACTAAAAAGATATATGGAAACAATCTCAAACACACTGTTCTGGATTTCGAACGGGCTGCTGGTTCCCGTCATAGTCCTGCTGCTGCTATTCTTTCTACGTGCCATTCTCCTTGCGGGAGGTTTCTTCGGGGAATTCTATCAACGGATGAAATTACAGAAGCAATTCGCTGAAACACTGGAGAACATTACCCCAGAGAATATAGACGGACTGCTGCAGCAACTCCCATCGGCAGGCAACTCCCCTCTCCTCCGCAGCATGTCCAAATTGTCCGCACACCGGGATGACGACGCCTACTGCGAACACCTGCTTGCCAATTATGAAGTGGAAGCCGAGAAGGAGTTGGGACGTTCGCGTACTTTCATCAAGCTGGGTCCTATGTTGGGACTGATGGGTACCCTCATCCCGATGGGTCCCGCACTGGTGGGGCTGGCACAAGGAGACATCTCCTCCATGGCCTACAATATGCAGGTGGCTTTTGCCACTACAGTGGTAGGTTTGGTCATTGCTGCTGTCGGCATCATTACCCTGCAAGTGAAACAACGCTGGTATGCCCGCGAAATGAACGACTTGGAATATCTGTACAAAGTGATAAGCCGCCAAACGGCCGAAAAGGAATAACGGACTAACGATACGAAAACTATGAAGAGTAAGAGAAACAGATTACTGCACAGCGATTCGGACTCCGACCCCATGGGTACGGTAGCCAATCTTTTTGACGTAGCGATGGTCTTTGCCGTAGCCTTGATGGTGGCTCTCGTCTCCCGCTTCAATATGACGGAGATGTTTTCCAAAGAAGACTTCACCATGGTGAAGAATCCCGGAAAGGAAAATATGGAAATCATTACCAAAGAAGGGCAGGAAATCAAGAAATACACTCCCAGCGAAGACCCAAAGACCTCCGGTAAAAGAGGAAAGAAAGTGGGAGTTGCCTATCAGCTTGAAAATGGAGAGATTATCTATGTGCCGGAATAAGGGAATACAGTACCTATTAATAGCTATTTGGCCATCGCAGTATAACAACTATTAAGTATTTCACCCTCCGATAATGGTATGTACATTTGCAGCGTTATATAAAATAAAACAATATATGATAAAGCAAAGACTTCTCACAGCTCTCCTTATGGGAGGAATCATCGCCACCGGTGCCTATGCACAAGCAGAAAAAGGTGACAGCGACGATATGACCAAGAAAACTCACGAGTTGAACCCGGTCGTAGTAACGGGTACGGGTACACATCAGCGACTGAAGAACACTCCGTCTCCGGTATCGGTTATCACTGCCAACGAGATAAAGCGTGCCGGTATCACCGACTTCCAGCAGGCCTTGACCATGATGGTACCCTCGCTCTCCTTCCGTCCGAACGCAATGGGGTCCTATCTGATGATGAACGGACTCTCCAACAAGCACGTGCTGATATTGGTCAACGGACGCAAGGTCACGGGAGACATTACCGGTAACATCGACCTCAACCAAATAGACATGACCCGCGTCAAACGCATCGAGGTACTGAACGGAGCCGCTTCTTCCCTTTATGGTTCGGATGCCATCGGCGGTGTAATCAATATCATTACCAACGAGCCTAAAGATGTGGTAGCCTTCAGCAGCAATAGCAGCTATACGAGAAAGAATCAATTCTCCCAAGGCTTGAATCTGGACATCGCCCAAGGAAAAATAGGGTCCTATACTTCCTATAAATACGACCACTCCGACGGTTGGCAAAACAGCCATCTGACAGAAGATGGAGAAGACATCATCGAAACGATTGCCCCGCTCTCCCTGGGCTACAGCTCGAATAACTTTTCGCAGAAGTTTACCTATGATGCTACGGACCAGCTTTCCTTCTATGCCAACGGTGGATACTATAACCGCGGACTCGAACGTCCGGTAGAACGCGAAGACATCACCGGCGGAAGCAAGTACAACACTACCTACGAAGGTTACAACTGGGGGGCAGGCGCCAAATACAAACTGAGTAAACGCAACGTTATCCAGTTCGACTATTCAGGAAACAATTACGCATCACGCTACAAATACCTGATAGAAAACAGCGGATACCTGCCCGGACAGTATGCGCTTACCAAGCTTCAGAAATTCCATGATGCCGAGTTGAAAGGTATCTTCGGTTTTACAACCAACAGCACTACGGTGTTCGGTGTGGACTATCGCCGTGAAGTGCTCCGCCGTCCCGACTCTGATTTGGACAAAAGTGTCTATACGACATCAGCCTACGGCCAGCATGAAGTGAAGCTATGGAACCATCTGACCGGTGTTGTGGGTGTACGCTACGACCATCACGAACAGACGGGTGGACGCTTCACCCCCAAAGTGGCAGCCATGTACAACATAGGCAACTTCAATGTACGTGCCACCTATGCTGCCGGATTCCGCGCTCCGGGAATCGACGAGCTCTACTACCACATGTTCAAGAAGACAATGGGTACACGAGCCACCATCTCATTGGGTGACGAGAACCTCGACCCCGAACGCAGCAACTATTACTCCATCAACATGGAATACCGCACCAACCGTTTCAGTGCTTCCGTCACTGGTTACCTGAACTATGTAAAGAACATGGTAACTTCCAAATCCACTAAATTCGATGACCTACCGGAAGCAGAGCAGAACCAGTTGCGTGAAGAGTTCCCCGAAATCGGTGACCTTTCATCCACGAAAAACCTAAGTGTCAAGAACTACTTCAATTTCGAGAAAGCTACCGTCAAAGGCTTTGAAGTGAACTTGAACGGCAATCTGTTCCCGGGCTTCACCCTGGCCGGAAACTATACCTACGCCTATGGACGCGGTCTGAACGAAGGAGGCGAATGGCAAAACATCGAACGCAGCATACGCCATACAGCCACCATCACCGGAAACTATACACACAGCTGGAGCGACTATACCTTGAACCTCAACTTGAACGGTCGTCTGCAAAGCAAAGTCTATTATCCGGGTGACGCGGACGGCAATGCTCCGGGCTACGGCATCTGGAACCTCAATACCCGCCATACCTTCGACGGCTTCCGCAACTTTGTCATCGAACCGGGCATCGGCATAGACAATATCTTCAACAAGAAGGACAACCGCCCGCTGAACAAGAACTTCGCCTTGTATTCCCCGGGACGTTCGGTAGTAGTCAGCCTGGCACTCAGACTAAAATAATTTCTCCATAACGCTTTTAGAAACAACAACAATTATGAAACATTTTTTCATCACTCTCTATTTACTCGGCATCAGCCTCTTCTCCTCCGCACAACAAGAGGAGAAGGCGGCTCTGCTCATCACCCATTATGGCAGTTCGGACCCTCAGACACGTGCCTTGACGCTCGACGTCGTGACCCGTGAGGCACAAGAAGCCTTTCCGCAGTTTACAGTGCGCGAAGCATACATCTCGCCGATTGTACGAAAAAGACTTGCCAAGGAGGGTGTGTACAAAGACAGCCCTACGGATGCACTGCTGAAACTTCGCGCCGAAGGCTACCAGACCATCTACGTCCAGAGCACCACCTTGATAGAAGGCAGTGAGATGACCTCCGTCCGCAGGGATGCAGACAAGCTCCGTCCCTTCTTCAAGGAGATAAAAGTGGGAAATCCCCTGCTCTACTCCGTCGAAGACTGCGAGAAGGTAATCGGTATACTGACCGCCGAACAGCCGGAAAAGAAAGAAGACATTGTCTATGTGGGGCACGGCAACCAGCTACCCAGCACGGCTACTTACGCCATGCTCGACTTCATGATGAAAGCCCATGGACTGAAGAACTTCCACGTCAGCACCATTGAAGGATATCCTACCCTGGACGCAACCCTGCTGCAACTGAAAGAGACACGCCCCAAGAGCGTGACATTGGTTCCGTTGCTACTGGTATGCGGCAACCATACCAAGGAAGACATTGCCAGCGTGTGGAAGACGGAACTTGAAAAGCAAGGCTATCAAGTGAATGTACGCATGCAGGGACTGGGCGAAAACAAAGCCATCCGCCAGCTCTATATGGAACACATCAAAGCCATGCTAAAAGATTGATAACCAGCAAGCGTAAAAGGGCTACACCTTTTACATACCAAGGCTACACCCTTTGCTCCGGATGGCTACACCATTCCGGACAAAGGGTGTAGCTCTTTTCAATGTACACAGATTACGGACATTTGTAACCATATTACGGATTCCTCCTCCTGCGATATGGTACTTTCCGGATTATTCTCTACATTTGTACAAAACTAACAGGAACGTTTATGGAAGAAGTAATCAAGCTCAATGCAGTAGACCAATACAACAAGATGTTCGGTCTCGAAACCCTGCACCCGCTGGTCAGCGTAGTCGACTTGTCCGAAGCCACCGGATATCCCAGGCATTTCACCTTGAACTATGGCGTATACGCCCTTTTCCTCAAAAACACCAAATGCGGAGACATACGCTATGGAAAACAGTATTACGATTACCAGGAAGGCACGGTAACCAGCTTCGCCCCGGGCCAGGTGACCGAGGTCAACATGCTGGAAGGTATGCAGCCCAGCGCCTCCGGCCTGCTGTTCCACCCCGACTTGATAAAAGGCACCTCGCTGGGACAGGGAATAAAGCAGTATTCCTTCTTTTCCTATTCCTCTACCGAGGCACTGCATTTGTCCGAAGACGAGAAAGAAATCTTCCTCGACTGTCTGAAGAAGATTAAAATGGAAATCCAACGCCCCATCGACAAGCACAGCAAGGGGCTGATTGCACGCAACATCGAACTGCTGCTGGACTACTGCATGCGTTTCTACGAACGCCAGTTCATCACCCGCTCGGCAGCCAACAAAGACATCCTGATGAAATTTGAAGCACTGATAGACGACTATTTCCAAAGCGACAAACCGCAGACCGAAGGACTGCCTTCCGTGAAATACTTCGCAGACAAAGTGTTCCTCTCTTCTAACTATTTCGGAGATTTGGTGAAGAAGGAAACCGGAAAGACGGCGCAAGAATATATCCAGAACAAAATCATCGACCTGGCCAAAGAAATGATTATAGGAAGCGGGAAGACGGTCAGCCAGATTGCCTATGAGCTGGGATACCAGTATTCGCAGCACTTCAACCGAGTATTCAAGAAGAACGTAGGCTATACTCCGAGCGAATACCGGCACTTGCAGGTTTAGACAATAAAGTTTCACCACAGATTACGCCGATTAGCGCAGAGTTTTTTCGGTTTCATCAAATATAAGTTCTATCTTTGTATGCCAATAGAACATATGGATATGAAACACCCCAAAATAATTGTTGCCGGCATCGGACCGGGCAATGAATCGGATATGACTCCCGCCGTAATTTCCGCTTTGCAAGAATCAGATGTAGTGGTGGGATATAAGTATTATTTCCAATTTGTAATCCCTTATCTCCACCCCTCAACAGCATGCATAGATACCGGCATGAAGCGTGAACGCGCCCGTGCCGAGCAGGCTTTCGAGCTGGCGGAGCAGGGAAAGACGGTCTGCGTCATCAGCTCCGGGGATGCGGGCATCTATGGTATGACGCCGCTTGTCTACGAGATGAAGCGGGAAAGGAACAGCGACGTGGAAATCGTTTCGCTGCCGGGCATCAGCGCTTTCCAAAAGGCAGCCTCACTGCTGGGAGCTCCCGTAGGACATGACTTCTGTGTCATCTCCCTTTCGGACCTGATGACTCCCTGGGAGCGTATTGAAAGGCGTATCATCGCAGCCGCTGCCGCCGACTTCGTGACGGCAGTCTACAACCCCAAAAGTGAAGGACGCTACTGGCAGCTTTACCGCTTGAAAGAACTCTTTCTGCAGGAAGGACGCTCACCGGAAACGCCCGTGGGATATGTACGCCAGGCAGGACGCCCGGAACAAGCGGTACACATCACCACGCTGGGAGATTTCAATCCCGAAGAGGTGGATATGTTTACAGTCGTATTGATAGGCAATTCACAGTCCTACGAATGGAACGGAGCCTTCATCACTCCGCGCGGCTATTACCGGGACACGAATACCGAAGCCACGGGTATCGGGCAAGACATCATGATTCGCAGTTTCCGTACCATCGAAAAGGAACTGAAGAACAAGCATATTCCCCTCGACCATAAATGGGCTTTACTCCATGCCATACATACCACCGCCGATTTTGAAATGGAACATCTGCTGCACACGGACGAAGGTGCCGTGGCTTCCTTGTATCAAGCCATCGAGAAAGGCGGAATCAAGACCATTGTCACAGACGTCACGATGGCAGCCAGCGGTATCCGCAAAGGAGCTTTGCAGCGGCTGGGCGTAGAGGTGAAATGTTACCTCGGCGACCCGCGCACGGCGACGATGGCTGCAGAGAAAGGCATCACCCGTACCCAGGCAGGCATCCGCCTGGCTGTGGAGGAGCATCCCGATGCTTTCTTTGTATTCGGCAATGCACCTACGGCACTTATGGAACTCTGCGACCTGATACGTAAGGGCAAGGCACATCCGGCGGGCATTGTTGCCGCACCGGTAGGCTTTGTGCATGTGCAAGAGTCCAAACACATGGTGAAACCCTTTACGGAAATACCCAAGATTATCGTAGAAGGACGTAAGGGAGGCAGCAACTTGGCTGCCACGCTGGTGAACTCCGTGCTGTGCTACAACGATGCGGAGCAGTTGCGCCCGGGCAGGGATGTGTAAGTGAAAAGAGACATTCCATAACATTACTTGTTACGACCGATAACATTACTTGTTATGCCCCCTTACATTACTTGATATTTTCATAAGATTACCCGTTGAATGAAACACAGATTTATAATCATAGGAATGGATGACAACCGTTCCCCCTTCTTTCCACCGGAAGCACTGGCGCAGATACGGAAGGGGAAGGTTTTCTCCGGTGGCATACGGCATAAGGAGATTGTCGGTCCTCTGCTGCCTGCCGGGGCCGAATGGATTTCCATCACCGTACCGCTGGACCGCGTCTTTTCCCGTTATGAAGAAATATTTGCCCGCTTCGAAGAGACGGCGACGGACGACTCCATCATTGTATTCGCTTCCGGCGACCCGTTGTTCTTCGGTTTTGCCAATACCATAAAGCGCAAGCTTCCCGGGGCAGACATTCTGCTCTATCCCGCTTTCAATTCCTTGCAGACATTGGCACACCGCCTCGTCATGCCGTATGACGACATGCGCACCGTCTCCCTGACAGGACGTCCCTGGCAGGAGTTCGACCGTGCCCTCATAGAGCGTGCCCCCAAAATAGGCATCCTCACCGACCGCGAACATACCCCGGCCACCATTGCCGCCCGCATGCTGGAATACGGGTACTCCCACTACACACTATACATCGGCGAGCATCTCGGCAATCCCGAAAAGGAACGCATACGCCGGATGACACCCCGGGAAGCGGTTGCCGGCGACTTCGAACATCCCAACTGCCTGCTGCTGGACAGCCATCCCGGACAATGCCGCACAAACTCCCTGCACGGCAACGTACAAGCCCCGGACCTTCCAGTCCGTCCTTTCGGCATTCCCGATGAAGAGTTTGCACATCTTGACGGACGCGCCCGCATGATAACCAAGGCCCCCATCCGCCTGCTCACCCTGCAGGCATTGGAACTGAACCGCCGCCGTGTCTTCTGGGACATCGGTTTCTGTACCGGTTCCGTCTCCATCGAAGCCCGCCTGCAATTTCCTCATCTCGCCGTCATCTCCTTCGAGATACGCCCCGAAGGAAAAGAGCTGATGGACACCAACTCCCGCCGCTTCGGCGCACCGGGCATTACGGCGGTAACCGGAGATTTCCTGCACACCGATCTCACTCCCTTTGCCCGCCCCGATGCCGTCTTCATCGGTGGACACGGCGGACATCTGGAGGAAATGATAGAGAAAGTGAAACAAGTGCTGCACCCCGAAGGCTGCATCGTCTTCAACTCCGTATCGGCAGAAAGCAAGGAGGCGTTCTGCCGAGGAATCGAGCGGAACGGAATGGTGCTCCACCCTTCCACCCATATCGCCTTGAACGAATATAACCCCATTGAAATTATGAAAGCCACGCTTTCTTAAACATACCCATTATGAAAACAGCTATTATTCTAATCTCCGAAGCCGGTTTGAGCATAGCCCAATCACTGCTCAACGAACTTCCCGACTCCGAAATCTTCACCCTTAGGCACGAAGAGGGATGCACACATATAGAATCCGCCGGCAAATTCACAGCGGAAAACTTCAACCGCTATGATGCCTTTGTCTTCATTGGCGCCATGGGAATCTGTGTCCGCACCATCGCTCCTTGCGTGAAGAACAAATATACCGACCCTGCCGTGGTTTGCGTGGACAGTACCGGTAAATTTGCCATCTCCGTACTTTCCGGACACATCGGAGGAGCCAACGAACTGACCCACCAGGTAGCGAATATCCTCGGGGCCGAACCGGTAGTCACCACGCAAAGCGACTGCACCGGCCTATGGGGACTCGATACCCTGCCCCAACGTTTCGGGTGGTTTCCGGTCATCAACGCCGAGCCCTCCACCCTCCTGTTGGCAGAACTTGCCAAGACGCCCGAAGAGAAAAAAAGAGTATGCATGAACGAGCATATCAGCCTCTTCGTTTCCGGCAAGCCCACCGCCCTGCTGCTCACGGTGCGCAATGAAGGTACGGACTGGATGGAGGCGCACCTGCCGCCTCATGTAGAAGTATTCTACCGGGTGCAGGACATTAAACCTTCACGCTTCAAACTGATTCTGTGCGTATCTCCCCAAGTCCCCAACTTCCCGGAAATGCCTATGATATGCTACGTGCCCTGTGTCGTACACCTCGGCATCGGCCTTGCCCGGCTGGCAGGTCCCGTGCGGAAAGTGGAGAAAGAGATTATGAACACGCTGAAGGAATACGGCATCATGCCCCAAAGCATCGCCTCCATCTCCACGATTAAAGCCAAAAGTGACGAACCGGTAGTGAAAGCGCTCCAAAAGAAGTTCCCGGTCTACTTCTATACAGCCGAGGAACTGGCAGAGATAGAGGTGCCCCATCCCAGCAAAACCGTCATGAAGCACATGGGCACCCCCAGCGTCAGCGAAGCCGCCGCCTTGCTGAGTGCAAACAACTCCCGGCTGCTGGTGCCCAAGAAGAAAGGAGAGAACTATACCGTGGCCGCCGCCCTTGACATAAGAACTGTGCGCCAGGGCCACATCGAAATAGTGGGTGCCGGCCCGGGCGACCCGGACCTGGTTTCCGTACGCGGACGCCAAATGCTGGAACGCGCCGACCTCATTCTGTATGCCGGCAGCCTCGTTCCCAAGGAGCTGACTCTCTGTGCCAAGGCCGGTGCTACCGTACTCAGCTCCGCTTCCATGGATTTGGAAGAACAATTTGAAGTGATGAAGAAGTTCTATGACAAGGGAAAATTCATCGTACGCCTGCATACGGGTGACCCATGTATCTATGGTGCCATTCAGGAACAGATGAACTACTTTGACCAGCACGGCATGAGCTACCACATCACCCCCGGCATATCCTCCTTCCAGGCGGCGGCAGCTGCCTTGAAGTCGCAGTTCACCATTCCGGAAAAAGTGCAAAGCATCATCCTAACACGCGGCGAAGGACGTACGCCCATGCCCGAACGCGAAAAGCTACATCTCATGGCACGCTCACAAAGTACCATGTGCATCTTCCTCAGTGCAAGCATTGCGGAGCAGGTGCAGGAAGAACTGTTGCAGGAATATCCGGAAACTACCCCCGTAGCTGTCTGCTACCACTTGACATGGAAAGACGAACAAATATTCAGGGGGGAACTCAAAGACCTTGCCAGAATAGTGAAGGAAAATAACCTCACCTTGACAACCATGATTGTCGTAGGCGAAGCCATCGGCAACCGTGAAGGTCTGTCACGGCTCTATGCACACGAGTTCAAGCATCTGTACCGGAAATAAATCAACGATTAATCACCCATAAACATTCAAACATGATATTAATATTTGGCGGAACCACCGAAGGACGCATAGCCATCCAAACCCTTGAAGAAGCCGGAAAAACTTTCTACTATTCTACCAAAGGGGATGAGCAGGACGTACTTCTGCATAATGGCATCCGCCTGCAAGGCGCGATGGATGCAATAGAAATAGAAACATTCTGTGCACAGCATCACATAAAGCTGCTGATAGACGCCGCGCACCCCTTTGCCACACAGCTGCATGAGACTCTGGAACAAGTCTCCGTGGAATCGAATATCCCCGTCATCCGTTTCGAGCGTATCTTCCCGAAACGCGATGAAGAACACATCACCTGGTGCAGGGATTATGACGATGCCATCGAGAAGATACAGAAAGAAAAGATTTTCATCTTACTTGCACTGACCGGCGTACAGACCATAGGTAAGCTGAAGCCTTTGTGGCAGAATGCCTGCTGTTACTTCCGCATCCTCGACCGTGACAGCTCGCGCAAGCTCGCCCGGGAACAAGGTTTCTCCGAGAAGAACCTCTACTACTACACGCCCGGAGAAGACGAGCAAGTCCTGATGAAACAGCTTCATCCCGAAGCCATCCTCCTCAAAGAAAGCGGGATATCGGGCGGATTCTGCGAAAAGGTGGAAGCTGCCCGGCAACTGGGTATACGCATCTTTGCCATCTGCCGCCCCAAGACATCCGACAAGTTTATCTGTGTAAACGGCGAGCATGGCCTGCGCCGCATAATCGAGAAACATTTACCCGACTTCTTCCCCCTGCGCAGCGGACTGACCACCGGAACATGTGCCGCCGCTGCCGCCGTAGCCGCCACCTGGGATGTATTCAATATCTACTTCAAAAAGCGTCCTACGGAATTTCCGGTAGTTCTTCCCAACGGAGAAACCATCCAGGTTCCCGTAGAGCCTCAGCACCATATTCCCCACTCCGACCTTCTGGAAAACGGTGACGGCATGTTCGAGACAAGCGCTACCGTCATCAAGGATGCCGGCGACGACCCGGACATCACCAACGGAATGAAAGTTGTGGCCAATATAGCCATACCTTTCCGCATAGACGACCCGCTGCCGGAAGACACTCCCCAGGACGACTACAACATCATCGTCTGCGGCGGCGAAGGCGTAGGTGTCGTCACCATGCCCGGTCTGGGACTTGAGCTCGGTAGCTCTGCCATCAACGACACCCCACGCGAAATGATAAAGAAGAACGTCAAGCTATGGCTTGAACGCCTCCATATTGCCAAACAGCCCAATCCTATTCTCATTACCATCTCCATCCCCGGTGGAGAAGAAATAGCCAAACGCACCTTCAATCCCCGCCTCGGTATCGAAGGAGGCATTTCCATTATCGGGACCTCCGGCATCGTGAAGCCATTCTCCTCGGAAGCCTTCGTCAATTCCATCCGGAAGTCCATGGAAGTGGCAAAGGCAACCCAGAGCCCTCGTATCGTCATCAGCTCCGGTGCAAAGAGCGAACGCTTCATCAAGGCGTATTATCCCGACCTCCCCACCCAGGCTTTCGTGCATTACGGCAACTTTATCGGCGAAACCTTGAAAATAGCAGCCGAAGAGCAAGTACCGCACGTCACCCTCGGCGTGATGATGGGAAAGGCCGTGAAACTGGCCGAAGGCAATCTGGATACCCACAGCAAGAAAGTGACCATGAATAAGGAATTCATTCAAGACCTGGCACGCCAGACGGGATGCAGCGAAGAAACACTTGCCGCCATCGGACAGATGAACCTGGCGCGCGAACTCTGGGACATCATTCCCGAAGAGCTGCTGGAAAAGTTTGGCAAGGCACTGATTGAGCTCTGTCACCGGCACTGTGCCCCCTTACTGCCCAATGGCGAACTAACAATATTACTCATAACCGAAAACGGAAAAATTTACTCATGAAGAAGAAGATAATCATTACCGTCTGTATGGCAATGACCGTACTGACCGGTCTGGCACAAAGCCCGCTGTCCTTTCATGCAAAAGCTGGAATCGGTACCTCCCATTTTCATGGAAAACACTCCAGTAGTGACACCCAAATAGCTTACAAAGCTGGTGTCGGTGCAGAATATGTCCTCAACAAGACCTGGGTGCTGCAATCCGCATTGGAATTCGTGTCCATCGGCGGTAAAGACGAGATAAGCCACATCGGCAAGGCCAAAATGCATGAACTGTATCTGCAAATCCCCCTCATGATAGCGGCCCGCCTCCATCTGGGCAGGGATTATCATGCCTCGCTGAGCGTCGGCCCTTATGCGGCCATAGGCGTGGCAGGCAAGACCTCCGGCGAGACCTACGATTATAGCAGCAGTAGTATGCAGGGAGGATACCAGTTCAAGATAGACACTTTCGGCAGTATGGTAGACGGGAAAATGGGTAACAACCGTTTCGATGCAGGTATTGCCCTGGGACTTACTTTTGAATACAGAAGATTCATCATCGGTGCAGAGACACAAGTGGGACTGGTAAAAGTCAATGAGCAGATAAACCAGATGATAGGTCATTCGGAAGAAAGAGGATATTTCCCCAAGAACTTCGCCGCATTCTTCACGCTGGGGTACCGGTTCTGGTAAGGGAACATTTTGCCATACAGAGTTGTTTAGTATACAAACAGATACTCAACAATATAAACTGAATAATATGGCAAAAAGAATTCCTATCCTGCTGGCAGCAATGACAGCCCTCACCTTCGCCCCTCAAACAGCAGAGGCATGTACCGGTATCACCCTGACGGCCAAAGACAATGCGCACGTCGTAGCTCGCACCATCGAATGGGGAGGCAGTGAGCTGAACAGCCAGTACGTCATCGTACCGCGCGGTTATTCGCAACAATCACTGACACCCGGAGGCAGTCTGTCCGGCATGGAGTTCACCTCACGCTATGGCTACGTAGGCCTGGCAGTGGAGCAAAAGGAGTTCGTGGCCGAAGGTCTGAATGAAGCCGGGCTCTCCGCCGGGCTGTTCTACTTTCCCGGATATGGCAAATATGAGGAGTACGACCCCACACGAAAAGCGTCGAGCATAGCCGATTTACAATTGGTATCATGGCTGTTGGGAAGCTTTTCTACTGTGGACGAGGTAAAGGAGGCTATTGAAAATGTAACGGTCATAGCCATTGACCCACGCGCCTCCACCGTACATTGGCGGATTGCAGACAAGACCGGCCGCCAACTGGTATTGGAGTTCATCGACGGACAGCCCCGTTTCTATGAAAACAAACTGGGAGTATTGACAAACTCCCCCGGCTTTGACTGGCAGATGACCAACTTAAACAATTATGTGAACCTCTACCCGGGCAGTGCCGAAAGCAAATCGCTGGGCAATGTGACTATAGCCCCTTTCGGTTCGGGAAGCGGCTTTTTGGGAATTCCGGGAGATGTGACTCCCCCTTCCCGCTTTATCCGTGCCGCTTTCTACCAGACTTCTACACCACCACAGAATACCGCACTGGAAACCGTTCTCCAATGTTTTCAGATACTGAATAACTTTGATATACCCGTAGGCATCGAGTTTCCCCTCGGCCAGGTTCCTGCCAATATTCCAAGTGCCACCCAATGGACATCGGCCACAGATATGACAAACGGTATCATCTACTATCGCACCATGTACAACAGTACAATCAGAAGCATTGATTTGAGACAGATAGACTTCGGGCGCATCGAGTACCATGCAGCTCCCCTCGATAAAGTGAAGCGGCAACCGATAGCTCCCGTGAAAATTGAATAGGGACGCAGAAACTTCAAGATTGCCGCTGTTGCAGTTGTTCCGCCTCCTTCCTCTTCATCTCCGCCAGCACCCCGCAGGTCAATGGAATGGCGAGGAAGAAGGTCAGCATGTCCGACGCCGCCTGGCACATCTCCACCCCTTTCAGTCCTAAGAAATAAGGAAGAATGAAGATGAGGGGGATGAAGAACAGCCCTTGACGGGCAGAGGAAAGTATCGTAGCGCGTACGGGCTTGCGGATAGTCTGCAGCATCATGTTGCTGACCACAATCCATGCACCCAACGGATAGGTGATGAACTGCCAGCGCAATGCTGCCGCACCGGTAGCTACAACAGCAGGGTCTCCCTTGCGGAAGATGGAGACAATCTCCTCGGCATATCCCATACCTGCCACCGCACAAACCAGCAAAAAGAAAAAGCCTACCTTCACACAGAACCAGAATCCTTGGCGCACTCTGGCATACAGCCCGGCACCATAATTGAATCCGCATACCGGTTGGAAGCCTTGCCCGAAACCAATTAGGAAAGCATTGATAAACATAGAGATACGCGTCACAATGGACATCCCTGCAATAGCTGCGTCACCATATGCACCGGCCGCCACGTTCAGCAAAATGGTTGCCACGCTTGCCAGTCCCTGCCGGGTGAGTGACGGAGTTCCACCCCCAATAATTTCCTTGATGAAAGCCAGTGTAGGCGTAAAGTTTCTGTAACGTATACGTATATTTCCTCCTCTGCGCCCCATATATAGCAAAAGGATGAAACTACATATCTGGCTGACTACTGTGGCAAGTGCGGCACCGGATATGCCCATATCGCATACAAAAATCAGGATAGGGTCGAGCACCACGTTGATGACCGCCCCACTCACAATCCCCACCATGGCATACGCCGCATTACCTTGAAAACGTATTTGGTTATTCAGCACCAATGAGGCGGTCATAAAAGGAGTACCCAGCAGAATGATTCCCAAATAGCGCTCCGTATACGGAAGAATAGTAGGCGTCGACCCCAAAGCAAGGGAAAGCGGTGTAAGGAACAGCAATCCCAGCACAGCCAGAGCCGCTCCGATAAACAAGGCAAAAAAGAAGCCGGTGGATGCCATCTTCTCGGCACTCTCCGTTTCCTGCGCCCCCAACTTACGGGAGATGTAGTTCCCCGAACCATGACCGAAGAAGAATCCCACAGCCTGGATAATGGACATCACAGAAAACACGATACCTACGGCAGCCGTAGACTGGGTATTTATTTTACCCACAAAATAGGTATCTGCCATGTTGTAGAAGGACGTCACCAGCATGCTGATGATGGTCGGCACAGCCAATGACGTAATCAGCCGGGGGACCGGAGTCGTCGTTAAGTGGACATAATTATCCTTTGCAGAATGGTGCATCATAGGGAATGGAATGACAAGACTATTTGCAGCAATTTCTCAATGGAGTACACTGTTACCGGCTCCTTGCCCGGTCGATGGAATACGAAGCTGCCGTCTCCCTTCAAATCTCCGGTTTCGATATAAATCTCCGATTCAACATTCCGGTTTGCCAGAATCCCGTTTCTCTGGAGTGCCTTGCGCACCATGGCATACTTCTGCCCGTGGCCCGCCAAGCGTATCTGGGAGGTATATTCATTGGCTACCCTGAACAGTCCCGTTTCCAAATCAAAGGCAATACCCTTACGGGCAAAGAAGTTGCTCAGGCTGCCGTTCAACGAAAGGTCCTCGGGCGTACCGATAGTTACGCCGTTCACCTTGTCCATCAGCCATATTTTGTCCGCTATCTGCAGGGCCAGTTCCAGGTCGTGAGTAGAAAGGAAAATCGTCTTGTCCGTTTGCCGGCTGAGCTGGTGAAGCAGTTGCATCATCTCTACTTTACTGGGAAAATCAAGGAAAGCTGTCGGTTCATCCAGATAGATGACGGGAGTTTCCTGGGCGAGCGCCTTGGCTATCATCACCTTCTGCCGTTCACCGTCACTCAGCGTATGCACCATGCGGTGTGCCAGGTGGGGAATGCCTACCAGGGCGATGGATTTGTCCACCACAGTCTTGTCCTCTTTCGAAAGAGTTCCCCAGAAACCGGTGTAGGGGCTACGCCCCAGACCTATCAGTTCTACGACGGACATATTGCGTATATCGCACTTCTCCGTCAGCACCACACTAATGACGCGCGAAAGCTGCTTGTCGGTATAGTCCCCAATCTCTTTTCCTTCAATAAATATGTTTCCTCCAAGTTTTGGCTGGAAGGCAGACAACGTACGAAGCAGCGTGGACTTCCCCACTCCATTGGCTCCCAACAGGCAAGTCAGCTCACCACTGTTAATTCCGGCGCAAATGCCGTCTGCCACCACTTTCACATCCCCCTTACCGGGGTAACCGATGGAAAGATTCTCTATATGTATGGTTTCCTTATTCATTCAATTCTCCTTTCCGTTTTCTAAAAAGTACAGAAGCCACTACCGGCGCACCTACCAGTGCCGTCACCGAGTTGACCGGCAAAGCTCCCTCGAAGCCGGGCATACGGGCTATCAGATTGCAGACCAATGCCAGGGAAGCGCCTACCAGCAATGTGGCAGGCATCAGTACCCGATGGTCCGAAGAGTGGAAGATGGCACGGCACAGATGGGGAACCGCCAATCCGATAAACATAATCGGACCGCAATAGGCCGTTACAATAGCCACCAGCACGCCGGAGCATGAGATAACCAGCAGGCGTGCCCGCTTGATGTTCAGTCCCAGATTGCGTGCATAGCCATCGCCCAGCAGCAACAGATTCATCGTCTTTATCAGCAGGAAGGACAACGGAAGCAGCACAGCCATGATGCAGACAAACAGCACCATCTGGTCGCCCGAAACACGGGCAAAGCTACCCAATCCCCAAATGACATATGCACGTATATCTTCCTCCACACTGAAATATTTCAATACGCCGATGACGGCACTTGCCACATAGCCTATCATCACACCGATTATCAGCAGCGTCACGTTGCCCTTCACCTTCTGGGAGACATAGACAATGAGCGCCATCACAGCCAGCGCACCGATAATGGCGGCAACCGACAAGGCAACCTCGCCCATATACCCCAAACGGCTCAATGCCACACCGCCCATCGCCCCGGACAGTAATACCACACAAGCCACACCCAGGCTGGCACCTGAACTGATGCCCAATACCGAAGGCCCTGCCAGCGGATTGCGGAACACCGTCTGCATCTGCAGACCGCTGACTGACAGCCCTGCTCCCGCCACCAATGCCGTCAACGCTTGGGGCACGCGGGACTTCCAGATAATATTCTGCCAAATAACGGATTCATCCGTATTTCCCCACAATATGTTCCACACGGAGCGCAGAGGAATGTGAACCGACCCCAAAAGCAGGTTCAGCAGGAAAAAAAGAAAGATAGATGCCAGTGTCAGCAACATCAACGGAAGTACGGGTCTTTTTATCATTTCAGCAGTTCGTAGTAAGTCGGTTTATAGTCAGGCAACAAATCGGGATGGAAAGCATGTATCAAGTCTTCCAATACAATTTCGGGCTGCATGGGCATACTTTCGTAGAAGGGTTTCTCACGCATGTTGCAGTATACCACTCCCTTCTCACGAAACGCACGGAAGTCGGCATAACGCGGGTCGAGGGACTTCAAGGCATCATACGTGAATGTCCCGTCATAGCTGTTGACAATGCGCCAATAGTCGGCACTCTCCGCCTGGCTATATACGGTTTCAAAATCCAGCGTGACACCTCCCGAACGGGGATCGTCTTTCAAGAAATAATCCGCACCGGCATCACGGAACAGTTCGGCAAGAAAGCTCTTTCCTCCCACTGCATACCAGTTGCCACCCCGTATCTCGCCGCTGAATACCATCGGACGCTTCTTCACGTTGGCAGCCAGCTCCTTCAATTCGTTATAGCGCTTCTCTATCGCAGCAAACTTTTCATTCGCCTCCACTTCCTGGCCTATAAACATGCCGATGAATTTTATCCATTCAGCCTGCCCCAACGGGGTCATCTCCTTATATCCCAAATGGGGAACCAGTGGAATACCGATTTCCCGCATGGCATCATATCCACCCCGCTTGAAAGGAGAGATAAAGATAACATCCGGATTCATGCTCATTATCACTTCATTATCAAAGTTCCCTTCGATACCAATCTTCACGGTCTCGCCGGACTTCAAACGGTCGTTCATCTCCTTGTTGAAGAGATGGCGCGTACTGGTGATGCCCACCACATAATTGCAGGCATCCAGACGGATGAAGTTGGAAAGTTGCAGGGATGTCATACACATAACGTGCTCCACCGGTGTTTCTATCACCGTATAGTCGCTCGGTATGCCGGCAGGCTTTATGCCTTTCGGTACCAGTGCGTAATGGAAGGTGTTGCCGTTTTCTTTCTGAGGGTCGTGTATATCCACCAGGCGGACATGGTGCGGCAAGTACTTCACCGTATAGCCTTTGGCATAAAGCGGTACAATGGTAGCTGCCGTGTCTGTCATAACCGGAGAATAGCCCGTTTCGGAAGAAGATTCGGTAGCAGTCTGTCTTGATTTTAAGCCGCAAGAGGAGGTTACGCATAAAACGCACAGCAGTGCAATGCCTATGGCAGATATCCGGGTCATGATTATCGGGGTTTATGGAATTCGGGCACAATATTCGTCATTTTTGGGGAGATACGCAAATGCTCCTCCTGCAAATTGACGGATACTGTGCCTAAATAATCTTTAAAAGCCCATCAAGTCATTCAGCGCTTCGCTCATGCTGGGATGTGTAAAGACAAAATCACGGAGGAAGGTATATTCCTGCCCGGTCTTCATAGCCATTGCCACCAGGTTGATGACCTCACTCGATTCCGGGCCAAACAGCGTACATCCCAAAATCTTGTCCGTATCGGCGTCCACCACTACCTTGAAGAGTCCGTTCGTATCGCCCAAAGTCCTGGCACGCGGAATGGCGGCTACCGGCAGCTTGTTGACCTTTATATTCAATCCCTTCTTGCGTGCTTCCGCTTCGCTCAGCCCGATGCGTGAAAGCGGCGGGTCGATGAATACCGAATAGCTCACCGGGTCACGGTCGGACACCTTGCGTTCTCCCGCCCCGAAAAGGTCTTCGCGCAGAATGCGGTAATCATCCAAAGAAATGTAGGTAAACTGCAAACCGCCCTTTACATCACCGATAGCATGTATCTTGGGGTTGGTAGTCTGCAAATAGTCGTCCACCACAATGGCACCGCGCTCATTCACCTCTACACCTGCCGCCGCCAGATTCAAGCCAGCCGTATTCGGACGCCGGCCGGTAGCCAGCAGGATGGCATCTGCGTGTAACTGATGTTCCTCTCCCGTGACCGCATCCCGGTAAATGACGTCAGAGTCTTTCACGGACTGCACGCGTGCATTCAGCCTGAAAACGATTCCTTTCTGTTCCAATACCTCCCGGACACTGTCCGCAATGTCCCGGTCCTCCCGGGATATCAGTTCGGAAGAGCCCTCGAGCACCGTGACTTGCGAACCGAATGAAGCATACATGGAAGCAAATTCTAGTCCGATGTATCCCCCGCCTACAATGACGAGCTGTACCGGCAGCTCAGTCAGTTCCATAATGGAGGTGCTGGTATATACCCGTGGGTTACCTTGTATCCCCTCTATCGGTGGAATGACGGTTTCGGCACCCGTATTGATGAATATCCGGGGAGCTTGCAATTGTAATGTCCCTTCCACCATCCCAACTTCCACCACATCCGGACCTGCAAAGGAGCCGATACCCGTATAGACCGTTATATGAGGATTGTCGGCCAGATTGTGATAGTTCTTCTGACGCAGGAAAGAGACGACCTCTTCCTTCCTTGCAATGGACTGACGATAGTATGCCTTCTTGACCTCCCAAGAAGCGTCTTTGTCCGCATGCTTTGCCGCATGCACCAATGTTTTTGTGGGAATGCAACCGATATTGATACATGTCCCTCCGTACATCTTTTCCGAACGCTCCACTACGGCAACGTCCAGCTTCCGTTTTGCCAACTCGGCAGCCAGTGTCTTTCCACCTTTGCCGAATCCGATGATAATGGCATCATACTGTTTCATACTTCTATTTCTTTAATTGGTTCAATACTCTTTTTGCACTGTCAGACAGTACGACAATGGCACCGGCAAGAATGGCCGTATCCTTGATGACCAAGCGCCCTGCCCCCGTCAGCAACGGAAAGCCGTGCTCCCCGCTTCCCAAGTCGGGCACCCACACTTCAGGGGTTGTCACCAGGAAAGAGAGGGTACCTATTGTCATGACAATGGCAAGTGCGGCTCCCGCCAGTCCGATTTTCGGAGAGAATATCCCCAGAAATGTCAGGATGCCGATGGTCATAATCAGAATGCCCAGACCGTGAGAGAAACCATACGTATTGTTCTCCACGTGCCACTGATGTTTCGCCTCATTGAACTCGCCCTCTTTCAGCTTATACTCCTTGTACTCCGGGGCACTCTTTGTATAAAAGAAGCTCATGAACGGGCTGTTCGCCACAAAAGGGACAATCCCTTCAGCCTCATAATTCCAGAATTTCAACCCACCAATCCATACGAAAATAACCAGGATGGCTACACGAATCAAATTAACACCCAACTTTTGAGTGGAAGCGGCCAGCGTCAACGCAGCCATAAACAAGTTTTGCAATTTCGTTTTCATCTTTGTTCTACTTTTTAAATGGTTTCAGTAATATGACTTGATTTTTGTTTTTGCAAAGTTCCTTGTTTTCCACCACGTACGAAATGGCAATTATTCCGCAACAGTTGGCAATTCTTCCCGTTTCACTCTTTTCCGGTAGTCCGAGACACTCTCGCCGGTCATTTTCTTGAAAAAACGGCTGAACGCGGACAAGTCTTCGAAGCCCAGAATGGAGCTGATTTCCTTAGCGCTTTTGTGGGTATACAGCAGCAATCTCATGGCTTCTGCCTCAATGCGGTCATGAATCACCCGTAAAGGGGAAGGCAACCCGCAGGTCGAGAACAGATTGGAAAGTGTCTTGGGAGAACGGCAAAGAATATCGGCATAATCCTGCACTTGCTTCTTCTCCTTGAAATGCCGGTCCACTAATACGTAATACTGCCGGATGATGTCAAACGTCTTTTCCTTCTCCTGCCCCACCCCAAAACGCTGGCGCGCAATGCGTGTGCAGGTAATGATGAAACGTTTCAAGACAATGCGCAGCATCTCCTCCTGCAGATTGTCATGGATGACCGATTCCTGCCGGAAAATGCGGACTATGTCATGCAAGTTGGAAGACTGCCCGGCAGAAAGTGCCAGTTTCATCACCTTGGAAGAGCCATAAAAAAGGAATCCATTGCAAGAGACCTCGTTGTCATGTCCATAGATGCAATAAAAATTGCTGTTGAATACAAACGTCAGGTATTCACCGTCCACCTCTTTTACCTCCAGGTGATGCAACGGGGTCAAGGTCACGATTTCATCCTTTTCCAGGCGCATGGGGATATGGTCTATTTCCAGAGTCAGCGTACCGCTCTGTACCCAAATGAATTTGTACAGAGTCTTGTCACGTTGCAGCGACGCACGCTCATGGTAGCTGGAAGTCATGGCTATGTTGCCATTCAAACGGGTGTTCAGTTGATAATCCATAAAAAACAGATTGTTTTAGTAAATAACAAAGATAGCGAATATCTTGTTTGCTACAGATTATTTCCCCACTTTTGTAGCCGTTTTGCTGTTCTTTAATTTTTAACCTTTAATGTCTTCATGCAAATGTTCCCCGTCATATTTGTATCTCTCGGTCCCGGCGAACCGGAACTGATTACCGTAAAAGGCTTGAAAGCCCTGCAGACAGCCGACTGTATATTCTGTCCCGAGACACTGGCCAAAGATGGAAACAGAGTTTCACGCGCAGCCGACATCCTATTGCAACTCGACATTCCGGAAAACACGGTGCACCGCTTTCCACTCCCCATGAGCAAACAGCGCGAAAAAGCCCTGAGCGCCTACGACGAGGTCTATATGGAGAGCTCCACCCTCCGGCAACAAGGAAAGAAGGTCTGTATCGTTGCCGAAGGAGATGCCGGATTCTACTCTTCCATACATTATGTATATGACAAACTGCAGGCAGACGGCATCCCCGTGAAGCACATCCCCGGTATCCCCGCCTTCATTGCCGCCGGCGCACTGGGCGGGCTCCATGTGGCCAGCCAGGAAGAGCGGCTGACGGTGATACCCGGCATTACTACGACAGAAGAGATAGAGAAACTGACAAGCGAAAACAGTGCGGTTGTCATCATGAAGTTGTCCAGATGCACCGATGAGATTCACCGCTGCATCCGCCTGCATCCCGAATACCGGTATCACTATTTTGAGAATGTAGGCACTCCGGAAGAGAAGTATATCAATGACAGCAAGCGGATAGCGACCATCCGCTTCCCCTATTTTTCCCTGCTTATCATTCGTACAGAGACCTTTTGAGCCCGATTTAATACAATTTCGCACGCCATAGGCATTATTTTAATGAAAATGGGTTACCTTTGCGCCGTTGAAATATAAAAAAGATAAGAACATGAAGAAAGTCGTTTTTTATATGATGCTGCTGGTTATGAGCATCGGTTATGCCTATGCACAAGGAAAGGCAGACATCAAATTCGAACAGACCACCCACAACTTCGGCACATTCTCCGAAAACAGTCCTGTGGTCAGCTACACCTTTAAGTTTACGAACGTAGGCGATGCTCCGCTTGTCATCCATCAGGCTGTAGCTTCCTGCGGATGTACCGTTCCCGAATATTCACAAGAACCGATAGCACCGGGAAAGACTGGAACAGTGAAAGTAACTTATAATGGAACCGGAAGATACCCCGGACACTTCAAGAAATCCATTACCCTGCGCACCAATGCCAAAACGGAAATCATGCGATTATTTATCGAAGGGGACATGACCGCTAAAGATGCCAAATAAGCATTTTACCATACAGAATTAAGGAGATTTTTTTAAATCTCCTTTTTTTTTGCTTTCTTTGCCTAAAATGCGAAGATAGGCTGCACCTCAGCAGAATAATAATGAGCTTGCTCATTTTATCCTGCATTCGGTTTGCACTATCTTTGAAGTCTATTAAAGAAAAACATAAAACTACAAAACCTATGAAACAAGAAGAAGAACCTATTACCGGACTACCGGAAAATGCGTTCCGTGAATTGAAACCGGGAGAAGTGTACAACCCTCTGATGAGCCCGGATAAGAAGTATTCAGAAGTAAATGCCTGGTCGGTGACATGGGGTATTCTGATGGCCATCCTCTTTTCGGCCGCAGCCGCCTATCTGGGGCTGAAGGTGGGACAAGTATTCGAAGCCGCCATCCCCATCGCCATCATTGCCGTCGGCGTATCGGGTGCCGCCAAACGCAAAAACGCATTGGGCGAAAACGTCATTATCCAGTCTATCGGTGCCAGCTCGGGCGTCATCGTGGCAGGTGCCATCTTCACCCTTCCGGCACTCTATATTCTCCAAGAGACCTATCCGAAAGAAATCACCGTCACCTTTGCACAAGTCTTTATCAGTTCCCTGCTGGGAGGTGTGCTGGGTATTCTTTTCCTTATCCCCTTCCGCAAATATTTCGTGAGCGACATGCACGGCAAGTATCCCTTCCCCGAGGCGACAGCCACCACACAAGTGCTCGTCTCCGGTGAAAAGGGCGGAAGCCAGGCAAAACCATTACTCATGGCTGGTATTATCGGAGGTCTATACGACTTCATCGTGGCAACCTTCGGCTGGTGGAACGAGAATTTCACTACCCGCGTATGCGGCTTCGGCGAAATGCTGGCCGAGAAAGCCAAGCTGGTATTCAAGGTTAATACGGGTGTGAAGTACTGCCGGATAAGCAATTGTAAATGGCTTTAACAGATCATAGATAAGTCCCATAAGAACTGTTCCTGACATAACGTTACCAAACAGACGCAATGAAAGAGACAACGGAACTGCAAACTCACCTATCAGGTTAATAGGGAACAAAAACCAGATTGGCTGGAATAATGCAGCAAAATGTCCTACCTTATTCTTCTTTATACCATTGAACTGAACAAGTATAAATGTGATCAGACCAAGGCATAGCGTAACACCATAATCAGCTGTTGGTGGCCTGAGTCCGAAAAGACCAGATATATTGGAAATTATAATAAATAGGAATAATGTTGAAATATAGTTGACGAACTTGTTTGCATTCTTTCCCATAATGCCGTCAACCATCGTTCCAAGCATCTCCACTATAATCTCTATAGCATTCTGGAACATCCCAGGTGTATCATCAGGCTTGACCTTATTAATCTTCACCCTGGCAATAACCGCCATGATAATTATGAAGATTGAAACCAGCAACATAGCAACATGTGTCGTGTTAATACTGAATGTATAATCAATGCCTGGAATATGGAACTCCTTAAGGCTATGAATCATAAAACTCGAATCACATGCTACAAGTGTGTTAACATAAGAGCTTCCCACCTTCTCACCTTCCTTTTTTTATTTTGTTGATTAATTTATCAGTAAACGGCTGTATATAAGCCGCTACTTTCATTGAAAACATTCCCAGTATTGCAAATAACAGATCCCCCAGATCAAAAACATACAATACTGTAAACATAACAAGCATCACTATAAGACGTATTACATAGCCTAATATAAATGTAACGCTTGTATTCGCCCCTCCATACACTACCTTTCTTATACGTAAACTCATATGAAAGGTACTAAAAACCGCATACGCCACACCTGCTGCAAAACCTATGGCAGGCTTAAGCGGTGTTTTGGCTATACATATTATTAAAGCTTCTCCCACGATAAGATACAACATCTGTACTATAAGCATACCTGGGATAGAGGGATTAATATCTTTGATTTTCTCAATCATGCATTATACTCCTCTCTTTTAGTTGTTATCCTTATGTGCTTTGTTATATCGTTCTAC
>OKSA01000139.1_pt1 | contig 68038 bp, 76 predicted proteins | sample 1601181 | NCBI WGS metagenome assembly OKSA01 (sample SAMEA3541538, study PRJEB24748) | human gut metagenome | biome: human gut; feature: human-associated habitat; material: faeces | place: China | collected 2012
GCAAATTGCCGCAGTTTAAACGTCATAAGGCTTTCGGACAATATAAAAACAGGACCCCGGAGGAACTTACTTAGCGTCACCTCTGCGCTGTTCTGTTCATAAATTTCCGGTTGCCCTGTTATTACCTATTTTTGAGCACAAAAATACCACCATATCATTTCTGACTGGTGGTATCTAAAATTTTACATCTCAAGCATCTTCCGGATCAGTTCCAGATCTGTCACTTCAAGTGTCACAGTTCCTTTCATCGGATCTATATCTTCAAAACGAAGTCCTGAGAAAATCAGTCTTTCACAAGACTGCTCCCCCTGCACATCTCCAACTGCTTCATATACTTTTCCTGCATTAAACTCATCATCTGTCTGATATTCAATATTCTGACATAAAATGAATGATGCATAGATTTTCTTTTCTCCTTTACACCTTCTACCAAGAACAGGTGTCATACTCTGGTGCTCTGTGATCTCTATTTTCCCAGCAAATTGTGCAAGCGGAAATCGTCTGCCAGCTGTGATCACATTCAATGATGCGTTTTGAACATCTAATGTTTTTATAAGTTTCACCATACTATCACCCCTGCTTTTCTTCAAAATGCGGACATTTTACATTTTTTCCATTCCAAATTTCAGATGGAAGATTTTTGGGATAAGCATCACAATATTTTGAAAAATCGTTTCTTGAGCCTCTGTATTTACTGCAGTTCAAACATACGCAAAACAGATTCAGCTTATATCTATCTATTTCATATGGTTTATATTTGCTCATGACAATTACCGCCTTTCAAATCTAGGTTTGACATTATATATTTCATACAATCTTTCCCAAGCAGCCTCTCCAAGTAATATGATCGCATCCTCTTTTTTCATTCCATGTTTCACTTCATCATAATATTTATCTTGTAATTCATATATAATTTCGTCATATGTATCACTAAATGTCTTGAAATCTGGAAGTTTTTCTACCTGTTCATTATATTCTAACACATATGTACCGTTTTCCCCACAGGTTCTGAAACTTTTGACTTTATAATTTACCAGCAGATACAGATCTTCTGGGGACGGCGGCGTACTCAATGGATGATTATGAGTAATATCTTTTCCTTTCATCATTTTAAGCTGATACTTCGTAAATTCTATAGTATCCTCATTTCCCAACTGGCAATTTACCGCTTTCCCATTGTCAAATATAACTCCAACCTCATGGTCGAACTTGCAGATTTCCGACTCGACCGTATCCACATTTTTACCCTTGAAATCATAATAGTTCGGGTTGCTTTTATTATTGTTTGTGATAATTCCCAACCGGTCTTTCGCTGCATTGTTACCATCTGCAAAAGAGGATTTCCACTCTTCATATGTCATATTGCCCGGTACATAATATGTTTTTTCATCTTCACCACGCGCTACACGTTCTCCCGGCACTCCAAAATCATCTTCGAAGTATGGGCAGGTACACCCACGGCAGTTCGGATGGAACGGCGGAGCTGTCACACCAATTTCATACTGGTTCATTGGAAAATGTTGCCCGTCCATAGAACCACAAAGGCTGCATGTGAAACCATCCAATGTCTCTAACACCTCAAACTGCTCCACCCCAAGTTCTGCAAAACAATCCTTTTGCGCTGCATTGGAAAAGGCCGCCTGTTCTGTCATTACCAAGCGACCCGCATTCTGTTTTGATACATTCATCTTCCGCGCCAAGGCATCAATCGTCTTCTGCGAATCAGCACCGGTGATGATATTCTGTACCATGGTGGTGTTCAATTCATTGACCAGCTTCTGTTTGTTCGTCCAGATCCGGTCTGAAAACGTTTGTCCGTCTGCCGCCCAAGGCTTATGGACCACTGTATCAATCAACCGGTCATTCGGAGATGCAAAACTCCATCCGGTTCCAATCCCCTTCTGAATCTCATAGGCAGTATGGAGAAACCCAGATTGATAAACATCACGGATTGTAGAATCAACACTATCAAGCTGATTCCCGAACATCACTTCCAATGACTGCTGCATTTGAAGCTTCAATGCCTCCAGCCGATTGATGTGTACTTTTGCGGAAGCATTTTCCAGTTCCTTCATCCACTGACCATTGATAGCATTTTCTTTTCCGTACCGTATGTACTGCTCGACATCCCATTTCAGTTCATCCAATTCACTGGAATTTAATAACCGGCGTGCTTCCACAAGAGAAATCGCGTTATTATTTGCAAAACGCTGATACCAGGCATTGATTTTCGCTTCCATCTGCCGCTGTGCTACAAGATATTGCTTTTCGATGTCTGCATAGCACTGCAGCCCTTGCTGATGCTGGGATTCCTCTATCTGTTTGAAGCGTTTTTTCCAATATGCACCGTTTTTCATTCATCCTGCCCCGTATCGCCATCGTTGTTGTCCTGATTGTTATCTGTTTTATTCTGATTCGTAAATGCTCCCGAATACAGATCAGCTTTTTCCTGCGCTTCTTTTTCTTCTTTTTCGATCTGCTTCAATTCTTCATCTGCATCTTCCACAAGCGGATGATTTTTCAGAATCGTCTTTTTACTTACAATTCCTACGGAATCCTTGCAAATCTGCGCCTGCTCCGTATCATTCTTGATACAGGTACGGGTCCATGTCTGGATGATCGTGCCACACTGAATACCAAGCACTTTGCAGATTGCCCGCACCAACCGCGAAAACCCAAGTCGAAACTCTGTCTCCATCAATCCTACTTTCATTTCAAGAAGTGAGTACATGAACTTCAACGCCTCGCCCGACTGATTGCCGAAGTTCTCTGGCTGCGGATCAAATCCCTGTCCCTGTTCGAAAATTGCCTTTCTTGTGGCTTCCAGCACACTGTTTCTTGCTTCAATCGGAATCTCAATGTTCAGTGTAGACACCGCACCGCCCTCATCCCCATCTACCTTAATGGTCTTGTACTTTTTTAAATCAGATAGGAATCCATTCAGATCTTCACCGCCATATCCAGACAGCACAAAGATCAATTCTTGTATATCATCCAAATCATTGATAAAGCCGCTGTAAACCTTGTCATATACGTCTATCAGCGGCTTAATGTTGCGCAAATCATCTGTATGGATATTGTTGTTGTAAAACGGGATGAACGGTACTTCTCCGAAATCATGCCGGTAATCGGCAACCATATCACTGGTGGCTGGATCAACAAACATTTCATAGTATGTCAGCAGATTAAGTGTCTCGCCTGCTCTTCGCCGGAATGCCTGACACTCTGTATCTGTCCAGTATTCATATACCGTATAATTATCCCCAGTTGCATCGTCGATGTTCGGATACACTCGCATGGCTCCGATCAGCCTGCGTTTAAGGCTACGGTCAAACACCGGGATGATCTGCTCAGACGGAACAACTGCCCATTCAAAACCATTATCGCCCTGCCAGTAATGCACCCAGCCGATAGAAGTATTGGCAGCATTCACACACAATTTCATGCAGTTCTTTGCATACTCATCACCCAAGGTTTCCGTGATACGCTTATTGCTCGCCGTACTGCCTACATCGAACAACGGCGGTGCGGTAAACGCATAGGACGCTTTCTGGTTCACGATCAGACCATGAAAGTTCCGGGGAATCCGGTTGTCTGCGTTGCGCAGCGGATTGTCGGGTTCCTCTTTTTTCTCATTTTTCTGCTTATCACGAAACAGTATGTCCGTCTCATTGCGGTAATAACGTTCTGCTATATCCGCACGTGTCACAAATGCCGCATGACCGGGCTCATATTTTTTTATCAGTTGTTTCATTGTATCAATATCCATTGTTACCTCACTTCAAAATACCGATGCTTCCAGGCTTGCGAATAATTGTATAGCAGAAGTACCGCAGTGCATCCATTGCATGATCGTGCTGCTTCACCGGTTTATCCTCTCCACGCTCAGATGCTTTCTGATCCCATATGTACGATCCAAATTCTTTGATTGTGTTCGGGCATTGGTCACTGATTGCAATTTTCCCTTGATTCAACAGGGATGCCACAAAACGAATGCCGTCCAATACATCATTTTTCGCTTTCTTGATCGCATAACCACGCTTTTTCAATTCTGCTATGAACGATGCTGCAGACGGGTCAATGATGATCTTTACCGGTTTTATCCCGGCAAGCCATTGTTCCAGATCATCCGCATACTCGCTATCCGTTTTCTGCCTTTCTTCATCACGGCCAGAATAATAATACTCGCGACAGCATACCCATCGCCCGGAGTGCTCTTTACACCACAACAGGAATACAGTTGCATTCTGCGTACCATAGTCACACGACACATAATAGTTCGCATTGACCAGATTATTCAGACTGGAAAGAACATGCTTGGCAGTGTCGAACATATCGTAAATAATGCCCTCTGCCATCGCCCACAGTCCAAGGATATACCGGCGGTAGAACACACCGGTGTACATGCTGCGGTATCGTTCCTTGATTTTCTCAGACAGGCTTAAGTTATCATCCATCGTAAAATGCAGATATAGAATATCTTTCAATCCCGGATCGCGATTTTCTGCCGCAGCTTTCTCTTTTATTTCTGCTGTTTTTTTCTTCCCAAGATATCCGGTTGCCTTATCAATCCATTCTGTCTTAAACCAGTGATATGGTCCATCCGGATTACAGTTGAACCAATACTTTGAACCATCAACGGAGCATCGTCCGGTTGCCTGGTTCACGAAACTTTCCGGCATCAGCGCAACTTCATCAAAAAAGGCCCCAGCCAAGGTGATACCCTGAATGAGATCCTGTGATCGTTCGTCTTTGCCGCCGAATATATAAAAATAATTAGTCACATCACCTTTTGTGATGATAACCAAATTGTCAGCCCTGTGATCTGCCACGGTATAACCGCGACTACGGAGCATCAGCTTAAGCCAAAATAGTACATTTCTGCGGAAAGAGCCAATTGTCTTGCCACACATACCGAAATTTTCGCCGTCAAATGAGCTCATCGCCCACATAACAAACGAAAGTGACATGCTCACTGTCTTTCCAGATCGGATAGCGCCATCGGCGATAATACCATCCTTATCTTTAACCGGAGAATCTTCACACCACCAGTTCAATACCTTGCGCTGCTTCTTGGAAAATGGTTGAAATTTGAAAATCCTCTTAATTTTCTTCATCGCCCCAATCCTCCACAGCTGTGCCGTTCAGAGCATCGAGGAACCCATCGTCTGCAATCTCCTCGCCATCGTCTGTCTGTACCTTGGCTTTCAGTAATGCAATCTCTGCTTTCTGCTTGTCAGTCGCAAGATCCATATGATCCGTAAGCCACTGCAAGGCTTTCATCCGGTCGGCAAGTTTTACCTTTACACCATCTTTCCCTTTGGACACTTCGGAAATGATCGTTCCATCCACGTCCACATCATTCTTGATATTGACATGGCTTACTGTGATGATTTTTCGTTCTCCTGTGTCCAAAACCACATCTACATCCTCATTTCCAAATTCCACAAAATCCGTCACATCCGCAAATGCAATATCCATGTACTTCTGGAAGATATCGGACTCACTCAGGAACTCCCGATTAAGCCGCTCCTGTTTCAGCCGTAGGATCTCATCTTTTATCCTAGCATTTCCGAGCAATCTAGGACCATTTACCACAGCGGTCGCATAATTGACACCATACGCTTTCTGATATGCCTTAGTAGCATTAAAGCACCGGATGTAATGTATACAAAAAAGCTGTTGCTTATCGGTCAAGGCGGGGTTTTGGATTACCTGCTTGACTTCATCAGCTACAGCCTTTTTTTTAACGCCCTTTTTACTTTCCGAACGTTCGCTTTTCTTTTCCGAACGCGCGCTTTGATGTTCACCATCCCAATGGTATGTACTTTTCCATCTTCGAACTGTACCGGGAGGAACATCTAGTTGACTTGCAATCTCAACCAGCTTCATTCCACCCTTATACAGTTCCCGGGCTTTCTCTGCCTTTTCGTTCGGACTTCTTGCCACTGCTGCCACCTTCCTGTTTCTTTTTTCTTCTATACTCTTTCATTACATGAGCAATCGCCTGCTCAGCTGTAGGATCATTATATTTTCCTTTATTCATGCTTCATTCCCTGCCTTATGTATGGAGGTCGCTGCTCCCCTGGGTTTCATGGAGCCGCTTTGCTATGGATAACAAAAAAGAGACTGCCGAAGCAATCTCCCTTTGAACCTTTGGTTCAGTATAACAATATCATACCTTTGGTATCACATTTAATCACATTTTGAAATTTTCCAGTGCTTTTTTATGAATTCTATGTGTATGCTGCCAACTATGATTTATTTTTACACAGATGTCTTCCCACTTCATCAGTCTTATGTACCGATACACCAGCACATCCTTTTCATCCTCATTATCCATGCGTTCTATCTTGTCCGTGATTTCCTTGCAGATTTTAATTCTCCGATACCTGGCTTTCATGTATCGTCTTTCCTCTTCATCCAGTAGTGCAGCGTAACCGGATAGATCGGTGTTGTTGTGTGCATGTGGCATACCGTCATTGTCAGCGGATGGCATGATCTTACTTAAGCGCATTTCTGTTATCTTTTCCTCGCTGCGTTTCATCTGACGCACTGCTTTTTCGTATTCTCTTAAATATTCCTTTTTCTTCTCTATTTCTGTCAATTCTTATCCTCCATATTTCTTAACCTCATGCCATAATTATAAATCAGCATTTCATAGTATTTGTACCAATTTAGGGTACAAAAAAGAGAGCCTAGTTTTTAAGCTCTCTGATTTTTTCCCTTTCATTCTTCTTTTTGCGTAATAGCTTCTATTGTCTTTTGTGTCTCAATATATTTCATCTCCAACGGTTTAAACAGGGCCTGCACATCTTGAGGTGCATCTATCGTTGAGTAAAACTGCATTCCTTTATCTAAAAGTACAATAGCCTTATCAAATGCTTGAGATGTAAATCCTACCTCTTCTCCATCTTTCATTTTTATGTTTGTTTCTTCCTCTAATTCCGCAACTACACTATTTACCAGTTCTTTATATACGCGTTTTGTTCCTTCCATATATATCTTTTTAGTTTCTTCGTCAATATCCATTTTTTGTATCATAGCTTTTTGCTGTTCAATAGAGCATTTGTGACTTTTTATCACATAACACTTATCAATAAATGCAGCTACATTATTTAGAATAACACTTGCAGTCACAGTTCCTGCCGTTACAACAAGAAAAGTAAACCACAATGAGCCTATATCCATAGAGTCAAACTTAAGGTCTTCCCCCTCAACCTTAAAAAAAGGGCATTTATACAGAATAAAGTCCAGTGATTCAACACATTTCCTAAATTCATTAAAGTCTTTACACTGTGGGAGTTTTATGTCTAACCCTGGAGCTTGATTATTTTCAACCCCCATTGACTCATACAAATTAATTACATCTTGTAAGCTTGTCGACAATTCTTTATATCTATTTCTTATAATCTCCCAATCTGACGAACTTACCTCGAACTCATCCTTAGTTATTAATGCTTGAGGTATTGCATTGATGAGTGCAGCTGTTTTATCTTTCAAGAATTCAATTTCTTTTAAATTATTCAATATTGCGGTTTGTGCGGCATTCCAACCACTAACACAATATTGTGTTATGCCGACTTTTTTTTGAATAAAACGAATATTACTGATTGGCTCTATACTTCTTTTGCAAGCCATATAAATATTTCTTAACTTCATAACATAGCCTCCCCATTGTCTATTCATGTAATAATTATACACTTATTACCAATTTTTGCAATATCACCACACCATCCTCAACTGCCCATTCTGCTCCTCCACGATCCGCCCCAGCCTCTGCTTCATGACCCGCTGAACAATCCGCCGCCTGCGATAAAAGCAATTCCTGCTGATCGGGAGAATGCCGTGGTGCGCTTCCAGCATGTCATACGAGGTTCCCTTTACGATGGATTCTGTCAGATATTCCGCGATGAAGCTGTCTACCTGGTTGCAGATTTCGAATACTTCCTTTTCGTCCACAAGACATTCCCCCTTTCATTGTAGCAACAAAAAACCAAGTACTTTGATCGGCACTTGGTTTTATCACATTATTCAACTTTAATTCAACTACATTTATAATAAAAATCACCCTACTATCTACGCTTATTTATTTTCCCAGTTCATTTCAATACAATTCTTCATTTGTTAACTTTTTATCTCCTTTTTTTACAAAATACCTTGTTAATAAACACACTGCTATTTCAATTACTACAAATAGCGTACACACAATATAATATACTACATCATGGTCATAATTTCGTTGTAAAAAAGCGAAAGTAAAGAAAGCAATGGCACCACATATCATCAGAGCCAAAAGTAAGCTGTTAATTCTATAATATTTTTCTTGGTTCTTTATCAAGGCCTTTGATTTATCAAAAACATTAAAAACCCATTCTCTATCACTTGCACTCATAGTATTTAATCGTTCTTGTATTTCTTTTTGGGAAGAATTTTCTGGGATAAGCTCAAACAACTTTCTCTTTATATCATCTTCCAATATTATTTGAAAATCTTTCATATCTAATTTATTCATGGCACATCTCCTTTGTAATAATAAATAAATTATACTACGCCAATCGTCAATATTCAATTGTCAATGTACACACATTTCAGCAAACCAGCTACTCACTTACTACTTTGAACACAAAGCCCCTGCAGTATGGCGCTCCATCTTCATAGATCATAAAATTTTCATGTTCGATTGGTACATCATACGTCCACGGAATAACATTCCCATTCTCGTCTTTGTCCTTGCACCATTTAACATCAAAACTGAATGTATTGGATCTCTCACAGTTATGTACAATTCCACCATCGGGGATTGCTTTCACAGAAATTGTTCCACCTTCCCAACAATCCTCCTCATCAGTAATTGCCCCTTCAAGTTCCACCAGATCATCCGAGGCTCCATTCACAATAACAAATCCATTATCTTTTGCGATCTGCAGTTCCTCTTTGGTAAACTGTAAATAGCTGTATTCTCTTCCATTTAACATTGCTGCAAATTCTTTTAATTCCATCTGTTTTCTCCTTAATTCCAAATCCTTTAAAACAAGCATATTTGCATCTCATCATACAAATACTTTTTTTGCACCGGCACATGCCCGCCGAAAAATATCCGCTTAACACGATCTCTCTGTTTCAGATTCGCCATATAGAAGTTGTCAACCTCTGGAGGTACTGAAAAATAGTATGCTTCTGGATATGGCAAATTCTTTTCCGCGCAGATTTCTGAAATTTTTCTCTGATAATAGAGGATATGGTTTCTCACCAGATTCATGTTGCAGCCATCCGGCCAGAACGGATCACTGCACCCGTTCTGGTTTATGTCCTTCCATTGGCTTATTTCTTTCCGGATCTGCTCACTATATGATTTTACTTTTTTCTCCGGTGTTTCTTCTTTCATGACGGTATCTCCATAAAATCAAACAATGTCGGCTCGTCCACTTCATTCTCGGCAGCCTGTAGATACCCAACGCCATCCCGGAAGTAATCCGGATTCAATTCGCATCCCTTGCCGTTCCGATGCATCTTAACCGCCGTCATTGGAACTGTCATAAGACCACCAAACGGATCATAGACCGTATCGCCCTCATTGCTATATCTGTTGATGATTCGCTCCACGATATCCAACTGTAACGGGCATACGTGCATCTGAGCGCGTCTGCGGCTCTGCGTAGTGTTAAGGGTTCGCATCCGGTTGATATCATCCCACACTTCCAGCTGATTCCATGATCCCGGTGCAACAACCATAAATGTTGCCGGGAGCTTTCCGTCCTTATCCAGATCTTCCGCAAGTTTTACATGTTCCTCATAGTTGTATACGTTGCCGCGGCTGTATTCCCTGTACACCTGCTGTAAACTATCAACCGGGAAATCCTTTAGTTCTTCCTTGCTTACCAGCCTGTTTCCGGATGATCTCCAATAACCATGTGCATCAATCTGCCACTGTGCCCGGGTGTAATCCTCTTTCGATTTCTTAACCGGATCATCCGCGTATGCCGTAGATCTGTCTGTAGGCAGCTTTCTGAAAAGCAGGATATATTCCGGACACCCTACGCCCATCTTTGATCCGTCCTTGCACTGCTCTGTCCAGCCAAGGCGGTATGTCTGGTTATTTTCACGAACCACATCCGTTACAACAGTGATCATGCCGAAATATTGAAAACCATGCTTCATGTAATGGCTAATGCACTGCGCGTGGAATGGTTCAATGGTTGGCATTCCAGTACCGGTTGCATTTCCAAATAATACACGGTCCTTGACATGAATTGCAGCCACACGCCCCGGCCTTAACACTCGAAGCAGTTCCGGTGTGAGATAATCCATCTGTTCAAAAAACCGGTCCGTGTTCTGGTTATGCCCGAAATCGTTATAATTGGCACTATATTCATAATGATTGCCGAATGGAATAGAGGTATGTATCAGATCAATGCTGTTCGTTTCCATTGCCCGCGTTTCTTCTACGCAATCCCCATATACCGCTTCATAATGGTTTCCTCTCACTGTTCTCTCTTCTCTGCTACCTTCCACGCCCATCTTCCTTTCTAACCGCTGTGTCTTGTTCTCCAAATTAAGTCCATACTTCTTCACAATCTCGATCATTTTTGCAACCATGTGATTGTGATTCTTCCATTTTTCCAGTAACGCTTCCTTGATCTGCCGCTCATTTTCCATATAGATAATGTCAATCACAACCGGATCCTGCTGTAAGAACCTGTAACACCGGTGCACTGCCTGAATGAAATCATTAAACTCATAATCAATTCCGAGGAATATCTCCCTGTGGCAATATCTTTGAAAGTTACATCCGGATCCTGATAATGATTTCTTTGTGGCAAATAATTTTGTCCGTCCATTCGAGAAATCAATTACTCGCTGTTCCCGCAGGTCATAGTCCATAGATCCGTAGATATCTACCACATCTGGCAACGCTTTCTTGATTGCGTGCCGTTCATTTTCCAGATCATGCCATAAAAGGAAATGATCTTCCGGCGATTCTTCCACAATCCGCTTCATTTCTGTTACACGGCGGTCAATGCTTTTTCTTTTGACTGCCGCAGCTTCTTTCAATCCCTCGGCCGCTTCCTGAAATAATTGCATCTGGCCGTCCCGATCTGCAGTATCACCATAATGCACCGGCAATTCATGCCATCTCACATCTAGCGGCGGCAAGTCATATCCCTCATCGGAATACTCTGGATTGAGATCTGAAGGTTTCGTGATAAAAAGCGCCCAACTGCTTACCCACATCCAAAATTCATCTTCCATGTTTGGATATAATGTCAAATTGTTCGCTTTGGTGCTGTCGCGTTGGAAAAACCGTGTCAACGCCTGCCCTGTATCCATCACTTCCAGATATCCAGCGTAATGAATCAGTTCCTTGTATTTGTTTGGTGATGGTGTTGCCGTGGCTACCAGCTTATACGGAACGTTCTTGAATTTATCCAAGAATGTCTGATAAGTCTTGCTACCAAAGCTCCTTAAAACACTGGCTTCATCAAGTGATGTCGCCGTAAAGTAGTCTGGCCGGATGTCCCCATCCCGGACACGCTCATAATTTGTTAATACAATCTGGTTTGTTCTTTTCTCCACTTCTTCCATAGTCCGGCAATACTCCGGCTTTTCATATCCAAGCACTTCTACCGCGTCATGCGTGAACTCCTGCTTTACTCCAAGCGGCAACACTATCAACGCACGGCCGCCACTGTGTTCTGCTGCCAAGTGACAAAACTCAATCTCCTGCACGGTTTTTCCGAGTCCAAAACTTTCAAACAGTGCACGTCTGCCGCCTTTCAGTGCCCACACCACAGCATCCCTCTGGTGTGGTTTTAATACCTTGTTGACTTTTTTAGGATCCACAACGAATCCGCTTTCTGTTGCAAGTTCAATCTTTGTTTCCAAAAAATCTTTATATGTCATTTTTCAAAAGGAACCCGATATATCGTTACCCCGGCCGGAGGTTCGGCTCCTTTCTATTGTTGTTTTTCTTCGACTGTGCTAAAATATTGTCGAAAGGTGGTGCTTTTATGGTAATTTTTTGTAAATCTGAATCTATCGAACCTGCGAAATATAGCGACAGAACAATAAAAATAGATACTGTCGCAACCTGCCCTATGTGCAAAACTTCTATCAAGCCAATACAATTACACTCTGTTTTTAAAATCAAAGGTTCTACTATATATGTTGAAAACTTTCATTTTTGCCCAAGCTGTGATCATTCTTTTATTTCTCGCTACGAGGGATCAGTAGACAGCGGTGGCCAACAACTTGATCCTCTTTCATTAAAATCATGCGAACCAAAACAATTTAAAAAACAGACATTCGATCAAAATCTAAATGAATTATCACCTCAATTTGTTAAAATATATAATCAAGCTCTTGCTGCAGAGGTATCTGGTCTTGATGAGATTGCAGGTCTTGGATATCGAAAATGCCTTGAATTTCTTGTTAAGGATTTTGCAATTCATGAACATTCAGATTCTGTAGACAAAATAAAATCCATGCCTTTATCTGCTTGTATTAGAGACTACATAGATGCTCCAAATATTAAAACTCTAGCAACGAGATCTGCCTGGATAGGCAATGACGAAGCTCACTATATCCGCAAACAAGAAGATCGTGATGTAACAGATATGAAATCCTTTATCCAAGCAACTGTTTACTTCATCAGCATGATTCTTATCACAGAAGATGCGGCAACTATGGAGCCAAAATAGATTCTTTTACCGCCTTTGTCTCATGCTCAATCGCAGAAAGACAAAGTTGTGTATCCATTTCAGCAAGGAAATTTCCTTCAAGATCCCAGTACTGAACAACATCACGTACTGGGTCTTTTTCTGTTCCAAGCCCTCTTTTTGCCTTTGTTTCAATTACCTGAATTACTTTTGCACTTTCAGTTCCATCTGGTCTAACCATAATTATCTCCTTCCTTGATTTCCATACGAAAAACTATTATTATAAGTTTGTAATTAGCGCCATATACATTACTACTCACAATGTTTTTATCCTGTTGCTCCGTCATGTGGTCGAACAACCTAAAAGGTAACATGAGTTTTAGATTCATACTTTCAGGAGGTACGATTATGACAATACTTTCAACATTACAAAAAGTTTCAGCGGGTGCGGGTGTGTGTGGGTTGCACGGAACCAATGATTCAGGAGCCTAGGTTGAGTAGTATTTTTTGGACACCGAGGGGTTCGACTCCCCTCAAGCCCACTTATCACATAAAATCTTCTAAGCTCATTTGCCCCTTGCAATTACCACCGATCGTTGTCGGATCCCAGCCAACTCCAATGTAGTCCAGAACCTTCGCCCATCCATAGTCGTTCCCTTCCTTATCCTTGCACATATGGAACATCAGATAATCCCACTCTTTTGGGTTGCTCTCATACACCAGGTCAAACCGATGCGGCCGTTTCTCCATGTGGATTCCAAAACCGCACATACTGCATCCGGTACGCTGTGCCTTTGTTGTGTAAAGCGTTCCATCCGGTTTTTTCTCGATAGTTCCATAAATTTCTGGAATGATACTTTCAGGCATTTCGAAACTTTTTGATAATCTCCCCTCTTTCGAGAGTTTTGCATGATACTTTTCTTTCAAACCAAGTTTCCACATCATATCCATTTCCAAAGCAAGTGTTAAAATATCCTGTCTGTGGAATATCGCAAATGGTGCTGATCTGATCGTGGATGCTCCAAAATAGTTGCAACCATTCATCCTCAGGCTCCTGGCACGTCTGCCACCCTCGGATGCCATCAAACCTAAATACGGTACACTTTTATGTTCCTTGCCCCAATCGTCGCAATTCTTTTCTTTGAGGTAGTAACAGCATTTCGCTGATACCGAGAAATCCGGCTTCTGGAAGTCACACCCTTCGGTTTCGTTCTCATATCCGCCGAACAGTTTTAACCACCGCTGATTGAGCTGCATTTTTGAATCCTTCTGCCAACCACCATATTCCCCGGTCTCTCCCGTTATGATCGCGTGTCTAACGGTCTTATTCTTTTCTGTTGGATTCTGCAGCAATTCGATTTTCCCTGCGATCTCCTTGGATATGACCGGAAAGCCGAATTCCTGTATAACTTTCGGTTTCGTCCATCTTGTCCCATCATCCCGCATGAGCGGCGGCACATTTATAATTCCGATTGCTTTATGTACCCTCTGGATGCTTCGATCTTCCAAAGTTGATGCTGATACTCCCGGAACATCAATCCCGCATACCTCATGGAGAAATATGTATAAAATAATGCTATCCAAACCACCTACAGATACATGGCAGTTCAAACCACGCTTGTCGCACTCTGAACGGAACTCCTGTGCTCTGATCTGTGCGTATTTTCTTTTAAAGCTATAATCCTGCTTTTCTTTCTGCATGAATGAAGCGATTTTTTCATAAGCTCCCAGCCGCTTCATCCTTTCTTTTACTGATTCCATTTGTTTTTGAAGTAAAGAGCTCTTTTACGCTGGCCAGCAAACCTCTTACTCCTTTCGACTTATTTTTTCTTTTTCCTTTTCTGCTTAAACTTGAAAACATCATTTTTCTGACGGCTTACCATGCTGCGGTAGCCGTTCATCTTACTGGCTCTGCTTTTGCTCATCTACTCCACCACCTTTCACGATTGCAATTACATCTTCCGTTTTAATTTCACCGCGTTCCCTGATAGACAATTCTTTAATTTGCTTCACAACCTTGTCCGGGTCGTAGACAGTCGGCTGCATATCAATAAAATCAAGAATTGCTTTCATCTGACTTTTGTTGTAATTCCGTCCATTGAACTGCAAATTGTTTGCGTCAATCAGCCTCATCGTTTTTCATCTCCTTTTTTCAAACAATTAAAAATCTCATGTCCAATCATTGCTACAACTGACAGAATGCAAAAAAGTTTAACTCCAAATTCTGTTAGAATATCTAGCCTAATAGATATAAGCATTAGTAGCAAGAAATTTATGTACGATTGAAACATCATTCTTCACCATTCCTTTCAATTTTCCTGCCGCATACAGGGCAGAATTTAGACAGTTCAATTCGAAACGCATCTATTCCGAAATCATATCCGCAACACTCTGTAACTCCATCAATTATCCGCGTTTTTTCATTGTTTCGTTCCACAGCCGCCCGGCATTCTTCCGGTGTGCCGATCGCACGGTACTGTTTTAACTCTTCCATCCATTTTGCAAGCTGTTCATGTTCCTGTGCGCACTGCAAACAATCCGATTTGATATGAACATTAACACTATCCTTTGGTGATAGTTTGGCTTTTCTCCGCTTCTTTTCTGCAACCTCTCTTGCGTGTGATATAGCTTCATCAATCGTCATGCCTACACCTCCAACAGTTCCGGATTGTCAAATGTGTTCCCGATAACCTCATACGGATAGTTTTCGAACACGAGATCTTCTTGACATAATCCGGGTTTCATTCTTGTTTCGTCCCCCTCTTTCACAATAGGCTCCACGAAGAAGCCTATGTTTTTATAGCCATACACGCCCTCATTCCAATCATGTTCGCCATATTTAACCAGCCCCATGTGTTGCCACTCGCACCAATGTTTTTCCGTGGTTTTCTGCAGCAAAATGTCATTCTCCCAAATCAGCTTGCCGTTCTTGTCCTTAAGTCCGGTGCACTGGCAGATGGTGGATGGGTTTACTCTTACCGTTTGGCTGATGCTTGGTTTCTTAATATCATCAACCTTTTTGATCTGCCAAAATCTGTTTTTTTCATCACCTGCGAATGGAACAAGAAACCCTTCTACCCATTCACCGTTACCAATCCTTTTGCCACGACATAAAAATCTATTTTCCATGTTCGCCCTCACTTTCTGCACATAACCACTTCATAGCACATTCTTCTGTCTTTTCGCATTCTCCACGATGAGCCATAGTATTTTTTATGCATTCTTCCGTAGGCTGACAGATAAAGTCAGAAACCATCGGCAAATACATCGCAAGTTCTTCGTCCGTCATGCTCCGGATCTGGTCTGCATTACTCTTTGGCTTACATGCTACGTTTCTCATACACTCGACCATACCTGCCTCCTAACTAAACGACGCTTCTGGTTCTTTTTCTGGATGAATATAACCACCATCATATTCCTCATCAATAATGATTACGGTTCCGGCTCTGGACAATCTCAAAAGCAAGACATCAAATTCACTCAAATTTCTAAGTGACGAAATTGTCAAATCCCTATAGGTAGAAAGCGTATACGGTTCTTCTTTGCCGCTATCCCATATCCACTTTGACACAGGAATTTCTACATTCAACTTTTCGTCATGCTCGTTTTCAAATGTGATAACTGCTCTCTGTGTGCTACTCCATGATGGCTTATCTTCCAACTCAAACCTCATTTCACATTCTACTGATTCATAAGAAACACCATCATCGTAATCAATGCCTAAGTCGTCTGTGTCGATATCCCTTTCACATTGCTTAATCCATGCTTTGAACAAATCCGTGAGTTTGATTTCTTTCTGCTCCGGCTCCATCATAAGGTTTTTAAAATTCTCCAAAACCTTTTTATTTCCGATACAGAAATCCGAATTAACAATCTCTGTTAAAACAGAATCAAGTTTAGGAAGATATTCCGAAAAATCATAAGTCTCAATATATGGGACCATGATTTCTTTTACCTTTTTCTCGATTGCAGCTTTTGCATCTCCCCAGCGAAAAGCATCTTGTATTGCATTTTCTAACGCATTCGCGAATTTTTCTTTGACTATTTCGCTCACTTCATCCGAAGATAGACTCTCCTGTGCTATTTTCAATAATTCTTCTTTCATTTTCTCTGTCTCCTTTTTCCACACCATATCGGACTATTTGCCACCTTCTGCTCAATCAGACGCATACTATCAATGCATAATCGTCGGTACCCGTCCTGCCTTTCTTTCTGCACCAAAATACATGATTCACACTCATCACAATGAGGAAGGTTGCTTTTAATCCTCGCTCTATAATCCCTTTGCTTTTGCCTGTACAATTCTGGATTTACCGCCCATCTGCGCCGTTTAAGCAACGCTGCAATATCATTTTGTTCCATTTCGCAATCCGGTTCCTCACACTCTGTGCAGTTTGGATATTTGCAATCTTTCATTCTTTGATCCTTTCTCGGGCGGCAATCGCCAAGGTAAACCAACATAACTTGTGATAACTATTGGCAATCTTCGCGTTCCTTTGCGTTAGTAGTTTCTTTTGCTTTCGCTGGTGTTTCAACCGTCCATCAGCTTCCGGATCATGTCCTCCTGATGCAGCTCTGCGATATGATCCCGCACGCTTTCTTCCGGGAATGCGATCTGGTAGGTTCGCTCCTTGATCCGGTTCGTGATGCGGTCATCGTACTGCAGCGTTTCCAGAGATTCATTACTTGTGAAAATCGTCACTTTCCGGTTTATATAACGCTCATTGATGATCTGGTACAGCTTGTCATTGATCCAGTCTGCCGGCCGTTCCACTCCGAAATCATCAATGACCAGGATATCTGTGGTGCAGAGTTCATCCAGCAAACGGCTCTCACTGTATTCCGCGTCCCGCCGCCATGTATTCTTGATTTCCTGCAGGATGGTCAGTGATACCGCAAATTTGACTGCGTAGCTTTTCATCAGCTCGTTTGCAATCCCTGCCGCAATCCTTGTTTTCCCACTGCCCTTTGTCCGGGACCAGATAAACAGTCCCATCCCCTGCTCCCTCTGGTTCTCAAAATCCCCGAGGTACGCTTTTATGATCCGGCAGGCATCCGACACTTTCTTCCTGCTGTCCCGCTCCCGGTACACATCCATCCGAAATGTTTTCAGTTCCATTCCCCTAAATGTTTCCGGGATATCCGCAAACCGCAGCCGCCGCAACATGATCGCACGCTCCCGGCACTTACACGGCACGGCTGTTTCAATACCGTCCTTTTCGGTCAGAATCCATTCGCTGCCCTTGCAGACTGGGCACACATCAGAACCCTTCGAAACATCTGGAATATCCGCGTTCTTCAAGCAGTTCGTTGAGCGATTTTTCACGCGCTCCAGTATTCCGTTGATCATGTTTTTCATCTGCTGATCCATCATCCACTCCTTCCAGGTATTGCATAAACAGGTTTTCTTTCAAAAAGTTCTCCGGGTTCTTGATGTACCGGGCTGGTGTCTTTTTCCGCTGGCAGGCAATAGCATAATTCTCTGCCGCTGCAATCAGGCCAGCTTCCGACACTCCGGCATCAACCGCATTGCAGTATTCCGTCTCTGCCAGATAACCAATGCAGGTTTTCGGATAGGCTGCGGCAAAATCTGCAAACCGTTCCACGGGGGATATAGGGGGTGTGTTTCTTTCCTTCTTCCCTTCTTTCTTTTCTTCTATTGTTGTCGTTTGAATGTCGTTAGAATGTCGGTTGCCTGTCGGTTGCCTGTCATTTTGCTTGTCGGTTGTCTGGTACAAATCGTACTTAACCACTGTAAATACAGTAAATTTGTTTGTCGTTTTGCTTGTCACTTCGCCTGTCTTTTTCAGATGTGAAATTGCGGTGCGGATTTCGCGCTCCGTAAGCCCTGTTTCGCCCGACAGTTTCCCGATGGATGAGACAAACGATCCACGTGGAACCGTTGTCCCTTTGAAATTTCCATCCTTCCAGTTGGCTTTCAGAAGCATATGGATAAACAGCCGGGTTGTATTGATATCTGTGTACCATTCCCATTCCAGTAGCCCGCGGCTCAGCTTTATGTAGTTGCCATCCAATCACTCCACCTCCCGAATCAGCACTTCTCGCCACCTTTCAAATGTCATTTTCATTCCGCCTTCACAACAATTCCATACACCTTATACATCTGCCGGAACCGGATCACTCCCATCTGGTGAGCAATCGTATGGTGCTCCCTGCACAGGCAGATCTTCTTATAACCCGAATCATCCACCTTCCGGCGGTTATTTCCCATACCGATTGCATCTTCATGATGGATTTCCCCATCCTTGCCGCAGATGGCACACTTTTTATGCATTAGGCAGTAATACAGATACCGCCCGATATCATCCGTCCGGTCAATCGCATTGTCTGAAAGTGGGATTCCCCACTCTAAAGCAAATTCCAAGATCGTATTGATAAACTCCCGCGCGGTATCCATCGAACAGTTAGAAAGGCTGAAATAAGGATCTCCTGTACGGATCATATGCTCATACTTCATCCGTTCCTTCATTTCTTCCGGTGGATAGCCTGTCCAGTCTGCAATATCCCGGATCGTTGCATATGCTTTCTTCCTCTGCTCCGCAGAGATATGCCGCCCATCATCAAAGCGGATCTCTGCATTCTTGATCTTCTTTCTCTGGAGCAGACCACCAAGTTTCATTCCCGGAACGGAAACAACAAGATCTGTTCCATCACTGTTTTCCCGGTACTGCTTCACATCTACTATCGTATACATCAGTCATCACCATACTTCGATTTCAGACTGTTCAGCATTGTACCAACATCTTCTGCTGATAAACTGTCCCAAGTCTTTCCGTTGCTCGTGATCCAGTATTCAAGATTCACCTTATGTTTGATGCACAGGTCTTTCAGTATCTTAATATTTGCCGGGCTCGGCTTCTCCTCATTCCGAGGAATGATGTTGTTAAAAGGCTGCATTTCTTCTTTGAGCCACAGGTTAAATCCAAGCCCCGTATGAATTGCCACACACTTTACAAAGGACCGGCACATACTGTTCCATACCCTCTGCTGGCTCATGGAATTATCCTTGACCGGATTGGAGCCATTCATCACCGGCGACTGCATTTCATACTCATTTTCATCAATTACAACCTTAATTCGTGTCTCATAACATCGATTTGTATTTCCTTTACTATCTGTGAAATCTTTTGAAACCATGCGCAAAGAACTTCCCGTTCCCTCATCCGGAATCGGCACCCAGTAAACTTTCTTTGCACCATTCTCATGCAGCAGATCAATACATTTCGCCCAATTTAGATACGTCATTCCATCCCGTTCCTGGCAATATGGAGTTACGTCAATTTTGTGCATTTCTTCCCACGATTTAAGTGCCATACATCATATCCTCCAACTTCATTTCCATCTGTCCATCCCTGCCACTTCTATATGCTGCAAGGATATTTTTATTGTTCTCCTTTTTCTTTTCCAGGCAATCACATGGTTCACCTGGATCAAGATATGCCCCACAATAGGGGCAGGGTCTGTAATACATCACACCACCTTCCGGAAGCATGAAACCATACAATCTTCACAGTAGATTTCTCCGCCAACGTCATAACAATAATCATCCTGAATATGATCCCCACAGCAGACGCACACCGGCCGTTGTTCCAGCCATTCGTCCTGCTCATCCTCATGCATCCGGAAGAAATCATAATTATCCGGGATCGTTTCCATTGTCGGCTCCTTCCTGCAGCAGATCATAAATTGCCTTTGCTTCACCTTTTTGCAGCAGGTCATAGATCCAGTCCGCTGTCTCATCATCCTGTCCGTCTATCAGTGCCGCATAGATCTGCTCCATCGGCTCGTCCATAAGCGGACACGCTGCTTCGGTGTAAATAAATGATCCTGCATTGTTCAGAATCTTTTCTGCGTCCTTGCAGTGCAAATACGCACTTACAAGCGATTCGATTTGACGTAAATTCATATTTTTCACTTGCACATTAAATATATTTCTTGTAAAATAAAGGCATAGCATTTTTAATGCTTATTTTTCTTTTGTTTCCCGAGAGAAACACCCCCCCAATTAGATGGAATCATTGCTTTGGTCGGCTGACTCCATCTTTTTTATTTCCACATCCAACACTTCCTTGAAATCCCCATCATTTTTCTTTTCCTTTCGCGAGTACGTGAGATTCGAAGCTTTATTCGGATATTGCGGATACATACGCTTTATTCCACTGATGTGCATTTTTCTCCTTTCAACTAGCTTTCCGTAGCTGCTGTATGCGACGCTCGGTTTCCTTCCGCTCTCTTTCCACTCTCTCGAGTGTGTATGCCACATGTGCGATCACCGCGCCAGCAATTACCATTCCTGCGGCAATTATCCAGCCAACTCCTTCCGAGTCCATCGCAGTTGCACCAAACATCATAATTGCGACTCCTATTTCAAAAGCTCTTTGTTTCATGTTTTCTCCTTTATAGCTTGTCCGCACAGCCACCACAGTGGCTACTCTACGCGCTTATAACCTGCGCCAAGCGCAAACTTGTCACACAACTCATCAATTTTGTTCTGAGGTATATCCTTGGGATCAATTTGTTTCCATTCACCGGTTTTAGAATCGATCACAAAGGTTCTGTATGTAGCTTTCTTTGGATATCTTGCCATAAGCCCACCTCCTGTTAATAGGTTATTAACTGTGCCTGTACGCGGTTCTTAATTTTCTGAATCTTCCATTTGTGATATAATCTCCTTACAGGACGTTGCCGCGTCCGAGTATTATGAAAGGAGCTATTCCAGATGATCAAAATAATTGATGTAAATTGTCCTTACACCAAACGATCCCAACAGATATCGGTCGACTATTGTTATGTACCTGTTATGGGAACTCTACAGAAAAACTACAAGAAAATGTCGTATGAATGTCCCATGTATGATGAATGTCCACCTGATTTAAAAGATCAATATGGTGGATGTTCCGCGTATAACAGTCTTCCTGTTGCTATCCACGATTAGTGTCCCCGGCATTGCACACCGATATTTTTACGCTTGACTGGCTTATGATCGGATCAAGGTTTTTGAGCCAGTCAAAATCTTTACATCTTCCTGCTTCCCATATCTCACAGTTACTCCCGCACACTTTTCCCAGATCCGCGATCTCTCCGTTTGTCGATTGTGCCAAAAACTCTCTAATGTGCTGTGTTGTGCAATCCATAGCTAACTGGATCTCATTCGTTGATGGCGATTTCAATTTACTCATCTCCTTATGTTTAATATGAAATATTATTTTTGTAGCCTAATTTTCTACCCTTGTTGTCCTCCATAATCCGTGCTATTCTTTCCTTACAGGACATTGCCGCGTCCGAGTATTATGAAAGGAAATTTTCATATGAATAATTTTATTGAACCAATTACCATTCGTAATTATGACTTGGCTGACTGGAAATACGAAAAAATTCTTGAGCAAATTCATAATTTTGAAGCATCCCTTGATGAAGATCATGAAATTGCGCTCCGTTTAACTTCATTCGGGACATCAGTCACCATGATTGTCACAAGTCTCGGTTATCAAAACCCTGATATCCTCTATTTTTATGGTTTAGTAAATGGAAAAAAGTCCCAATTAATTCAGCACGCCAGCCAACTCAATTTCTTACTCACATCTGTTGAACGTGAAGATAAAACTAAACCCGCAAGAAGAATAGGTTTTGCTAATCCCAATGATGCTTCGGACCAGCTTTAGAAAGCAATTTTTGTCTTTCTAGCCGGAAATCACAAATGGCATCTACTTTTTTCTGCTGGCTTTGAACTTGCTTTTCAAGGTCAGCGGTTCTTTCTTCAAGTGATTTCCATTTTTTCTTTGAAATCCACACGTTCTCACTCTCCTTTCTGTTGCGGTTGATTTCTTCATATTCATAATTTATAATCACCTATATAAATCCAAAGGAGAATTACGTTATGAATATGAAACAAAATAAAAATTCTAAATTTGTATCAATACTCTCATCTCTAGCAATTGGAATCGCTGGATCTTTTCTATGGGAATTCATTTGCTCTCCCCTATTTCACAGTGTGTTTAACATTGTCTTTTCAGCACCTGCAAAGGTTTCATCTTTTATAGGCAGCTGGTATGCGACAAAAATATCATCAGTCAGCAATGAATATCTTGCGATCGAACTCCGTGCTTTTTTATTTGTGTTTCTACTGCTTCTCTTTATGCCAAAACTGAAAAAAGCTTTTCATACAATGCCATTCGTCATTAAATCCATAATCCTTTTCTGTTTGGCAATAGATCTTTTAACTGATATACAGGTTTCGCAGACTGCATCCCGCATTGAACACAATATCGAAATTGTCTCACCGTATATTACAGATCAAGAATATAAGGTACTAAAATCTAACTCATATTCAATGAAAACTATGGATGATTATAATTTGTTGAATGAAGCACTAGAAGATGTTGCCGAACAACATCATTTACAACTTCATTAACATCTCTCCGATACACCAGCCGATAACAAACACAACTGCGTATAACAACCACTCTTTTTTCTTGCTCACGTTCTCACTCTCCTTTCTGTTACGGTTTAACCGTAATTTGTGGGTAAAAAAATAAGTTCACTATAAGGCACGCCATATACCTGCTCCATCTTTTGAATAATAGGAACATCTGGATATGACTTTCCTCTTTCATAGTTGCTAAGTGTATCTGGTGTAATTCCAATAAGTTTTGCCGCTTTTACTTGCGTCAATCCCTTATTTACCCTCGCACTTTTTAGCGTAATTGCCATTTTTTATCGCACTCCTTTCGTTTTGTCTAAAATCACTATACTACGGTTTAACCGTAATGTCAACGGTTTTTTCGTAATTTTTTTAGAAATATATTGATTTTTTTACGGTTTACTCATATAATTTAATTACATCAAGTAAGAAAAGAGGTGTCTACATATGAGTGGACTCGGCAACAAAGAAATAATGGCTAAAAACATTCGACATTATATGGAGCTCAAAGGTAAAGATCGAAATCAAATATGTAAAGATTTAGGCTTTAAATACACAACTTTTACAGATTGGATAAACGGAAATACCTATCCAAGAATCGACAAAATTGAATTAATGGCTAATTATTTTGGAATTAACAAAGCGGATTTAGTCGAAGAAAATGAGTTATCCGCAAAGGATAATCGTGACATAAAAAAAGATCTTGACAATATCATGGAAAAATTAACATCTAAAGAATATGGTCCGGCTGCATATGACGGTATGGATCTATCAGAAGAATCAATGGATTTATTCCGTGATGAATTAGAAATTGCTTTAAAACGTTTAAAACTTATTAATAAAGAAAAATATAATCCAAATAAGAATAAAAAGTAGGTGATGATTCTTTTGGATAATAAACAGATAAAACGAATTGTTTCCTATTACTGTAAAAAATATAATACAAGAAATCCATTTGAAATAGCTGATCGTCTCGGAATATTATATCAGATAGGAAATATTGGATGTTCTGGCTGCTATATGTTTTTAAAAAATCATAGATACATATTCCTTAACCAGAAATTGCCGAAACATGAATTGAAAATGGTAATGGCTCACGAACTCGGACATGCTATCATGCATCGTAAAGAAAATTGCTACTTTATAAGGAACAAAACTTTAATGCTTACATCCAAGATTGAAATAGAAGCAAATACATTTGCTGCAGAACTGCTCATACCAGATGAATTAATTTTAGAAAACCCGTGTGTACCAGCAGATCAGATAGCAAGTATTGCAGGATATTGTGAAGAAATTATGAAATTCAAAAAATTATAAAATAATAACAGAAAGGAAACTATGTTTATGAAAAAAATTAAAATCTTTTTTATCACACTTATACTTATAATGTGCTCAAGTCAATCCTCATTAGCTTCTGCTGCTCAAAAACATTATGTAATCAATGCTGATGTCTACTATGAAATCCAGCGTGGAGAAAACCTACCTTTATATGTCATTGGTTATAAAAACAGTTCAAAAGTAAAATGGAAATCTTCCAATCCGAAAATAGCATCTGTTAATAGTAAAGGTGTAGTAACTGGAAAAAAGGGTGGAAATGTAGTTATTACAGCAACCATTGGAAAGAAAAAATACAAAACGGAAGTCGATGTAATATATGGAGAAGAGATAATATACGATAAAGATATAAATTCTAATAGTAAAAACGATTCACTTTATGATGAGCCTATAGCAGTAATCAATTATGACAAGAAAACACTGTCCTCGGGAGAAACTGTCCAATTAAAAATTGCTGGAACAAACAAGAAAATAACTTGGAAATCTTCCGATTTGTCAATTGCTACAGTTTCAAAAAAGGGAGTTGTTACAGCGATTTCCCCGGGCAAAGCTACAATTACAGGTAGTTTTAAAGAAAACGGGTATATTTGCGAAATCGATTGCAAAATTACTGTATCTTCTCCGTGGATGAGTGAGAAAGATCTCTCAAAATATTATAATGTAGACTTTTCCACTGATAAAAGTGATATGATTTATATTTCTGGAGATTCATCTGATAGTCTGGATGGAATGGTACCATCTTATTACTTAAAAGATATTCCCTCATCTCCACAAATAGATGTAATTTATGGAACAGAATTGCATTACAAATGGGACGGAGAAAAGTTTTTATTCAATGTCGATGATTTGAAGAATTTAGGAATAATTAAAAGTTCTTCTAATAAATAATTTAATATAAAAACCGCTCCAGTGCTGGAACACCAGAGCGGTCAACATTGCTCCGAAGATACAATGCCCTAGACAAGCATATTGTATCATTCTCGGAGCAGCTATGCAAGCGGAACACCCGTTCCACGCTGGCTGTTATTTTTGTACCCAAAAACATACACTATAGAGAAAGAGGTGTAATATGCCATGAAAGAAACCTTATCTGAACGCAAAACCGGCGCGATCTACATCCGTGTATCCACCGACAAGCAGGAAGAACTTTCCCCGGATGCGCAGCTTCGTCTGCTGATGGATTATGCGAAAAACAACCACACCGATATCCCCATGGAATATATTTTTCAGGATAACGGGATCTCCGGTCGGAAAGCAAACAAACGTCCTGCATTTCAACAGATGATTGCGCTGGCGAAGTCCAAAGAGCACCCGATCGATACGATCATCGTGTGGAAATTCTCCCGTTTTGCCCGGAATCAGGAGGAATCCATTGTGTACAAATCACTCCTGAAAAAGAACAACGTCGATGTGGTGAGCGTGTCCGAGCCACTTATCGACGGACCGTTTGGCTCCCTGATCGAGCGGATCATCGAGTGGATGGACGAATACTACTCCATCCGCCTCTCCGGGGAAGTGATGCGCGGCATGACACAAAATGCGCTGCGTGGACATTATCAAGGGGATGCCCCAATCGGCTACCAGTCCCCGGGCAATAAAAAACCTCCGGAAAAAGATCCGAAAACCGTACAGATCCCGATCATGATGAAAGATCTACTGCTCTCCGGTTCTTCCCTGCTGCAGATTGCACGAAAACTCAACGAGCATGGCTACCGCACGAAACATGGAAACCTCTGGGATGCTCGCGGCGTGCGCTATGTACTGGAAAATCCATTTTATGCCGGCATCTCCCGGTGGAACTATACGGACCGAGGGCGACAACTAAAACCGGCAGATGAAGTTATATACACCAAAGGCAACTGGGAACCTTTGTGGGATAAAGCCACTCTGAAAGAAATCCAAAAACACCTTGCCATGAATATGCGAAAAACAAAGTCCAGAGATGTATCCACCGCCAAACACTGGCTGAGTGGCCTGCTGATCTGCTCCTCCTGCGGTGGCACGCTGGCATATTCCGGTACAAAAAACAGCAGAGGTTTCCAATGCTGGAAATACACAAAGGGATTTTGCAACGAATCGCACTACATAGGCATCCGCCCCATTGAAAAAATGGTGATTGAATATCTGGAAAGCATCCTGCACTCTCCTGCAATCGTTTATACGGTAATCTCCTCTGCCTCCGCTGATGCAGACTCCAAACTCGCGGATCTTGAAAAGCAGTTACAAAAAGTGGAAAATAAAGAAAAGCGGATCAAAGCCGCCTATTTGAATGAGATTGACTCATTAGAGGAATACAAAGCGAACAAAGCCGCGCTCTTAAAAGAACGTGCAGCCATTGAAAAAAATATCAAACTGCTGACGATTTCAAACACCGACATGTCTAAAGAAGAAATGGACAAAAAAATGAAGCAGAACATTTCTGCTCTGCTTACAGTCTTACAGGATGATTCCGCAGATTATGTCCAGAAAGGAAACATGATGCGGAATGTCGTTGACCACATCGTGTTTGACCGCGGAAACACAAGTCTCGATATGTTCCTAAAGCTTGTAATTTAGCGGGTTTCAAGGCATTATAGGGTATTACAATACGGTGGTCCCGATGGCGAAATGGGAGCTTCCATGCGCTATCTGGCCCAGCGGTTTTCTTTTGCAAATCCGCGGATTGCCGGTGTACTTACTGACATCGGAACCGAGGAACTTGCTCACCTTGAAATGATTGGTGCGATTGTCCGCCAGCTGACACGCGGACTTTCCGCCAAAGAACTGGAAGCTTCCGGATTTGCACCATATTATATTGATCACACCGCAGGTGTCTGGCCACAGGCTGCGGGTGGAGTTCCATTTTCCGCTACCGAATTTCAGTCAAGTGGTGATGCCATTGCTGATCTGGTGGAAGATATGGCAGCAGAACAAAAAGCAAGAAAAACGTATGACAATATACTGCGTCTGGCAAAAGATCAGGAAGTTGCTGATCCGATCCGCTTTTTGCGCGAGCGTGAAATTGTGCATTTTCAGCGTTTTGGCGAGGCTCTTCGTCTGCTGCAGGAAGAACTGGACAGCAAAAACTACTATGCTTTCAATCCCAATTTTGACTGTATGCAAAACACTACACGATAAGACAAAAGATAGCCGCCCCTTTCACATTGGGCGGCTATCTCAAAAGAAAACGTAATAAATCACTATTATTTTTACTTAAATACCGGATTCATCGCCTCAATCTTGCGGATGATCTGCTCCAGCTGATAAGCATTGTTTCCGAGCTTGCTCATATTTTTGAGAGCCTCACCCTTCATCTCATGGATACTTCCCACACTGTACTCCATACGTGCCCGCAGTTTCTGCCGCCTTGTCAGCAGTTCATGCTTCAGCTCTACCATCTCCCGGCTGTCGACCAGCGCATTTGCATGTGTCAGCCATACACGGGTATCATACATCCGCAGCCGTGTCAGATACTGCAGAAGATTCTGCGTATAATAATCCAGATCATCACTGGTTTTACGGAATGTTTCCTTTTCCCGCGCTTCCTCCTGATACTGTCCATATAAAAATTCCAGTTCTTTCGCATTGCGGACATGATATTTTTCACAGATGAAATCCACCGCGTTTTTCGTATTGACATAGCGGATCTTTACCCGGTTCTCCAAAGTAATCGCCTGATTGCGGTTGACATCCGCCTGACGGATCTCTCTTGTGGAATCCTGATAACGGATCAAAATAAACGCGCCCGCTCCCACAGCTGCAAATCCCATAATGGTGAAAACCAGCTGCAGATCCCTGTTCAGATACCAGGAAAGTATTCCCACAAAAGCAAACAACGTAATAAATACAGCTAACAGATAGCATGCTGCGGTACGAGTTACTTTCTGTACCTTTGCGGAATCTGACCGCTGCATGGACCATTCCAGTTTTTTTCCTTCCAGATATGCCATATTTCTCTTGATCGCATCCAGATCTGCCTCATTGGCTTTCAGCCGGCGGATCACTCCCGGAAGATTCTCTTCTTCCTCCTGCATCTGCGCAAACTGCGTATCTGTCAGCCGGCGTTTGGTTTTCAGAAAATCGGTTCTTTGCTTTTCCAGCTTTGCGACCTGTGTGGCACACTCAAGAATCGGTTTACGCTCTGCGTCCGTCAGGTCTTCGAGAATCTGAATATCTGTCAGATAATTTGTCACCAGCTGATATTCCGATTTACTGTCTTCAATATCCTTAGACGCCTGAATCATCTGCTTACACAAATCCACTACATATTTCTTTGCCTGCGCTGCGTCCGACAGATTCAATTCTTTTACAATGTTTTTTGTCTCAAGTTTTGCATACTCGCTCTGATCATATTGTGAGAAACTTCCTGTCTCACTTTCTTTATTCTTTTTTCTATGAAATAAATTTGAAAAAATCATATGTTATACCTTGCAGCTCCTTCGATACTCTTTCTTCCACTGAACAATCACATCCATTGCTTCTTTCCTTGCCTTCCCCTTTTGGGCACCCCCGGTCAGCTGCGCTAATTCTTCCAGATGGGATTCAAACTGTTCGAGTTTTTCGCTCTTACATGCGATGGAAATTTCATTTCTGATTTCCTGCTGCTTTCTCTCCTCCACCTGATATTTTTTTGCAATTTCCGCAAACGCATCCTCATCATGCCGGCAGCGGCAGCACATCAGGCACTCCCGGAGAGATTCCTTTTGTTTATTAAATGCATATGCCTTCTCAAAGCAGCGCCCCGCCTCTTCAAACAAAAAGAGACGTGCATACGCCGTTCCGAGGTTATGCCAGATATTTCCCCGCAGAACCTCACCGGTTTCTTTCGTATCTGCTTCGTCTAACAGATGTTTATACCGGTAAATAGCTGCCAGATATTTTTCCTTCTCCATCAGCTGGTCTGCCCGGATCTTGTCACATTCAAAATCCGACTTCTGTTCCATCTGCCGGACCGCAAAAACGATCTCCTGCATTTCTTTCATGGTACAGTATGCCGTATCCTGCAATATGGCAAAAACAAAATCGGACAATTTTCCTTCCGTGCGGATATTCTCCCTGAGTTTTTGTGCGAGTTCGACACGATGCATCTGTTTTTCCACCCATGTACATAAACTCTCGCACATGAAGGAATGATCTAAAAGATACACATTTCCGGAAATATAATAGCTGAGTTCTTCCATGGAATATATGTTTATCCCGGTTTCCTCTATATAATAGGGCAGAGCCGCAATTGTTTCATGACAAAGTAATAATTCACCCATACGTTTATCCCATCATTATGATACTTTTCCATGCCCGGCCGGTAGCCGGGAAAAATTCACCAAATCCCAGATCTCGGATTTCCACTTCAATCTTATCATTTGCCACCGGACTGGCCGTAATCCGGAGTCTTGTCGTGCGGTCCGGACGAACCGGAAGATCCTCAAGTTCCACCGTCTGTATCTGGGGAGTACTGCTGCTTGGAAGCTGCTTTAAAAATTCCACCTGCGGCGTGCCGCTTAGGATCACCTCACATGTATTTTTTATCTCAAACCAGTTTTTCCCGGCACTGACAAGATTTAAAACCTTCTTTTTTTCTTTTTCCACGACACTTAAACTCAGATTAAATTTCATCTCGTTTTCGCCCATGTAAATGAATGGCCAGTTTTCTCCCATTTCACGGATGTGGGCCATATAGCATGCCCCTTTGGAAAAAAGATTCTGTCCCAAAAACGCGCGCCGTCCCCGGCAGAGAACTGCCAGTGACTGTTTCATCCATTCTCCGTCAAACCCGTCCCCGACCAGATAAACCGAAGATACCGAACGGTTTGCAAAACAGTTAGTCAGAAGCCTTGCAAACGCCTCATCTTTCCCCTCTCCCAGTTCCTGTGCCCCGGTTGCGTGAATTGTGATCATCTGCGGCTTCGTATGCATATCCCTCGAAAGGTCATAGGAACTGACGGCATTCTTCCCGCAGGAAAACAAAAACACATCGTGCATCCACAAAGATTTCTCCTGGTTCATGGCAAACGCATAGAAACTCTCTTTGTCATCGATCACCGCAAATGTTTCCTGCGACAATCCTAAAAGTTCTGCCACATGCCGGAAAATGCCGATCAACTCTTTCGTCAGATGATCCACCGTCAGGACAATTCCGGTCACATGCGAAGTATTTCCCAGTTTCTGCGGCAGTTCAATCACTTTTTTAATAAACAGTGCCAGCAGATCTACTGCATCATAACTCTCTTTTGCAATGGTAATCACTTCCGATGCAGCGGCACGGCGAAGAAGGGAATCCACACAAATCACCTCACTGGTTTTTGCCATCCTTCCGGCATCTTCCCCATAATACCACATGCCGACATTTTTGCGTCGGGCAAGCAGCGTGGGAATCCGGTAATTTTCACTGCCGGCAATCGTGCTGACCGTCTCCGGTTCTTCCATATTCGGTTGCATATAACTTACCATGGCATACGAGTCGTTCAGTTCGATGCCAAGATAACAGGTATTGGCTTCCATCTCTTCTCCCATCCTGTTTACAAAAGCTTAAATACTTTTTTCGTCACCTCATCATATCCTGCGTACTGTTTCATCGTCTGAAACATGGAAACTTCATCGGATAAAGTCTCTGAAATCAGCATCTGGTTGATCAGATTGTACCTGCTTTCATCTTTCTGTGCATAGATATCGTTACAGGTCAGACGATTGCTTTCTGTCGAGACGACCTTATTTTTATATTCTTCGGTGATGTAATACTGGATCTCCTCCCCGAAAAATACCACAAATGTTTCCACAAAAATACCGGCATAGACATTCGGCATATCCACTTCGTGAAACTGCTCCCCGTCCTCATCCCGGCTGTAGTGCAGCACGACATGTTTCTTTTGGTTTGTCCGGTGTTCCACATAAATTTTGTCATACAAATGATATTTCTGTACCAGCCGCCGGTCCAGTCTTTTATAAAATGAAAAATTCATATTTCTTCCGGTGAACTCTGCCAGCAGCACATCTGCGGCTTCATACTGTGCCTCCTGCAGAGAGGACATCCCGGAAAACGATTTGAGCAGGGCAAGTTTACAGGCATCATTTAGTTTCTTTCCGCTCTGATACCGTCTCCGTATTATGGCAAGGATTTGTTTTGGCAGCGCGGCTTCTTTTACAAAATAGTTCTGCGCAAATACCGTAATGACCGCAAGAACAATCAGTTCCTGCCCACCGCTTTCATAATAATGCGCAAATACCTCCAGTGCCTGCATAAGATCCATATCCGTATACAGCATCTGCTCAAGAATCCGTTCTTCCAGATCTCTTGTCCGAAGTTCAAAATCCTGTGCTGCTCTCCATAAACGAAGCATGGTCTCAACCGGTCCGGAATAAAAATCACTCAGATACTGCAGAATCCTGTCATTGTATTTTTTGTTTAAAAACGCACTTGTACACAAAAGCAGCAGTTCCTCGTCCTGCTCCCTCTCTTCCATCGCATCCAGCAGATAGGTGGCAACTGCAACCTTTGCCGATGATCCGATCTGATCCAGCCCATATTCCTGCATCTGTTCATACAACCGGTCATACATCCGCCAGTCCGCAAGGGATTCCATCATATACTGACGCACCGCCTGCGGCATCTGCTCATAATCTGCCTGTTCCAGATATTGTTCCACCAGGGGTTTTTGCTCTTTTTTCTGATAATAACGCACAATCTCCCTGGAAAAATACGACTGGTATTCCGTATCCAGATCCTGTGCAAACAGCACTCTCCGGAAAAATTTTTCCTCTTTGGCATCAAACATATGATGATCCGGCTTTTCCCCAAAATGGGAAACAATATACGGAAGTTCCTCCGGTGCCAGTGCCGTACATTTCTCCAGATACGATCCGGCATCCATCAGGGGATCCAGCCGGTACGGGACACTGTGGATATATCTTTGGCCTTTCCCATCTTCAAACAAAATGGCATATTCCCTGCAGAAAAGGGACACGTAGGCACATCCGTTTACAATCGGAACGATCTGCGGATCTTTCATCTGCTTCTGGTATACAATCGCGCGGACCATATGCGGCTGCATAATTACCAGCTTATGCGCAAACAGAATATTGGAAAGACATTTTGCAAGTTCTTCATTCACCAGCCCCAGTTCGAGCATGTCCTCATAAACCACCGCCAGATTATCGTCCACATGTTCCTGCTCGATCTGTTCCATGGCAAAACGGCTCATCACCCGGCGATACTGTTCATAAATTTCCGGTTCGCTTTCCTTTGACGCAATGATATTGTTGTAAAGAATTGCCATCTTCCGATAGGGAAGATTACTGTCATACTGAAAGTACATCCGGATAATTTTTGGAACCGATGCAATCTCCCGTTCATCCAGTGACATCAGATAAGCCTCGTATAATCCGGTAATCCGAAGTTCAAGCCCGATTCCCTTTTCATACCAGTGGTGAAATTTTGTATCAAACTGCTGGGTTCTTATCAGGTAACTGCAGATCTGTCCCACATATTCCGGTTTTTCCTCTGTCCCGTAAGCTGCCTGCATCAGTTCAAAATGAACCGGATGAAATCCCTGATTCATTTCCACCACTTCAAAAATCTGTGCTGCCAGTTCCTTTGTCAGAACCTGATGACGGATTGCCCAGCGCAGAATCCGCACTTCAAATCTTCCCAGTTTTGTGAGCAGATACGGGTCATGGCTGATCAGATCGTATGCCTCCAGATACAGGTACGGGGAAACACAGCCACTCATCACCCAGTGCGCAATTGCACGCAGTTTGTGCGCACTGTTGTTGTAATATTCCTCTTCCAGAAACGAAAGAACCCAGAATAACAAAGCAGAATCCGGATTTTCGTGAAAAATCATTTCAATCTCATGCGTCATGCGGTCCACATATGCCGGTTCCCGTTCCAGAAGTGTCATAATATAAAGATAATACCCCCACTCCGGTGTATGGTGATCGGGCCATTCCCGTTTAAATTCCTCAAGAATCCACTCCGCTTCCTGTTTCTGGTGATTGATCACCAGTGCCTGTGCTTTCATCAGCGGATACATCACCTGATCCGGAAGCATGGCATGCAGTTGGTTTAAACGTTCTACCGACTCATTTGCCCACACACCTGTCACAATTTTTTTCAGGCGGAATGCCTCATACAGTTCTACCAGCCCGGACTGACATTCCCTGATTTTGGCATGTTCTTTTTGTTCTTTGGACTTTTGTTTTTCCCCTTTGTGCGCATAAATCTCCAGAACCTTTGTCTCATATACCGAGGAAAAAGTAATTTTGGCATAATTGTTTCCGGCATGCATCCGGTCATAGTCCACGATGTATTTCAGGACAAACGTACTCCCCAGAAAATCCTCCGAAGTAATCTGCGTCTGTGCCGGCTGTACAAACGCGGCATCGGAGGTGATGGCAAGTTCCAAATATCCCCATTCGCTCTTTTTGATTTCGATCTTCTGCTGCTGGCTTTCGGTAAGCGCATCAAACCGGCAGTCTGTCTCAGAAATTGTAAAATGGATCTGTTCTTTTCTGCCGGCTGCCACCAAAAATTCTTCCAGATTCTGCGACGATGGTTTTGCCGCAAGAATCCCCTGATAGTACATCTTTTCTTTTGTCTCTTTTGCTTTTAGAATATTGGGAAAACTCTTGTGATAAAAGAGCTGATATGCTTCCTGCCAGTTTTCCTTTGCAAGTGCCGTAAAATCCGAAAGACTGCGAATCGCACCTGTGGCAGTCTGCGCATATAAACGGGATATGGATACACAAAAAGAAAGGCTGTGTACACTCTGATTGCAAAGAATCACAAACGCACCCTTTTCCTCCTGCCCCTCAACGAGACCCTTACTATGAAACTGATACCGAATCCGTATATTTTCGCCTTCAAACTGGGGAGTCAGGCACTCCATCCTTGGGTGGGTGGAGTAGACAATGCCCCGCACCGGAATATGGTTTTCACTGGTAATTTCAAATTCCCCGGTATATTCCTGTCCTTCTGTAACCGTAAGAAACAGTTCCTCGTCCGAAATAGAAAGCGAAGGCTGATCCGATTCGAATTTTCCTGCGGCTATCTGCCTGATTCTCTTCTGCACATCCACACCTGCTTTTCTACTAGTATGTCTTTTATTATATACGATTCCTTATATGCATGCAAGAACCAGCCCCACTTTTACGCCCTCGAAAAACGGGCATGGATCATGCGGCATCTCGCAGAAATCCACTCAACAATCAGGCTCAGATACCGAAGAACCGGTTCCGTAATAATTGCAAAAATTACCATCAGCATTTCACACTGTTTGGAAATTTCCGTAATTCCGAAAAAACTTCTGCCAAACAGCATGCAAAGAATCCATCCTGCAATCACGCCGACCAGCATTACAATATGTCCGGTATTCATCGGTCTTGCAATGCGGTGCAGAATCATAAAACCAACGATTGCAACCAGAATGGTACATGATGTAGACAGACAATCCAGATCTACCTGAAATTCCCGGCAGAAAATCACCAGACCACTTACTACGATAAAATCCGTCAGTCCTGCCGGAAGTGCCCGCACAAGTACGTTTGTCAGGAAATGTCCGCGGATCAGATCCTTATTCGGCTCCAGTGCCAGAACAAACGACGGAATACCAATCGTAAACATACTGATCAGCGATACCTGTGATGGTTCCAGTGGATAATCCAGCATCAGAATCACGGAGAAAATGGCAAGCAGCATGGAGAAAATGTTTTTTACAATATACAATGCGGCGGTCCGCTCAATGTTATTTACCACACGGCGTCCCTCTGCGACCACCGATGGCATTCTGGAAAAATCGGAATCTAAAAGTACCAGCTGTGCCACATTAGAAGCGGCTTCGCTGCCGGAGGCCATCGCCACGCTGCAGTCTGCATCTTTAAGTGCCAGCACATCATTTACACCATCTCCGGTCATGGCAACCGTTTTTTTATGTTCTTTCAGTGCCTGTACCAGCATCCGCTTCTGGCTCGGGGTCACACGGCCGAATACCGTATATTCTTCCACCGCGCGATCATAATCTTCTTTTTCTTTCAGAGTCGATGCATCGACAAAACGCTCCGCACCCACAATCCCCGCCTCTGCCGCAATGACGGAAACCGTCAGCGGATTGTCACCGGAAATCACCTTGATATCAACATCATTTTCCGCAAAATAAGTAAAGGTTTCCTTTGCCCCTTTGCGGATCGGATTGGCAAGCATCACAAAACAAAGCGGAAGTACCGGCTCTGTCAGCGGTTTCCGGTCAAGCGTCCCTTCATATTGCGCAAATACAAGCACACGGTAGCCTTTGCTGCTGTAGGTGGCAATCTGTTCCTGATACTGGGCAAACTGCCCCCGCAGAACAAATTCCGGTGCTCCGATCACATAAGATTTCCCATCGTTCATCACGGCTCCGGAATACTTCGTTTCCGAAGAAAACGAATACACTTCCCTTGCCCGCATACCACTTCCGTTTGAGAAATGCGCTTTGAGTGCTTCCATCGTCGCATTGTCTTTTTCCTGCGCTGCCACAAAATCTGCCAGCAGCTGGGAAATTTCCAGCTGATCTGCCCCATCCAGAACAGAAAAATCATAGACATGCATCCCCGGCTCGGTGATCGTGCCTGTTTTATCCACACAAAGAACATTGACTCTCGCCAGCGTCTCAATACATTTCATATCGTGGATCAATACCTTCTTCTGTGCCAGCCGCACGGAACTAACCGCAAGTGCCACACTTGTCAGCAGATACAGTCCCTCCGGAATCATTCCGATGATAGCCGCCACCATACCGGTGATACTGTCATGAAACGTTCCCTCATTGTAAATAAACGACTGCACGAACAGGGCAATCCCGATCGGGATGATAATAATTCCCATTACCATGATCAGATAATTCAGGGAGCGGATCATTTCTGACTGCTCTCCCTTTTTGCTTTTCGTTGCCTGCAAGGTCAGCTTTGAAATATAAGAATCTTTTCCGACCTTTTCAAGACGTGCACATGCCTTTCCGGATACCACAAAACTTCCGGAAAGCAGGGAATCCCCCTCCCGTTTTTCAATTTCATCCGACTCTCCGGTGATCAGGGATTCGTTCACCTGCAGTTCTCCGGATACCACTTTCGCATCCGCCGGAATCTGGCTTCCTGCCGAAAATTCCACTATATCATCCAGCACCAGCTGATCTGCCGGAATCTCCTGCCGCTTTCCGTCACGGATTACAACTGCATGCGGCGCATTCAGAATGGATAATTTATCCAGCACCTTTTTGGAGTGTACCTCCTGGATAATACCAATACAGGTATTTGCCACAATAATCGGAAGAAACAGCATATCCGACCATGCACCCACAATAGCAAGCAAAACCGCAATCACAGCAAATACAAGATTAAAATATGTGCAGACATTTGAACGCACAATTTCCGGAACCGACAACGTGGAAGACTCTACTTTATAGTTGTTTTCTCCCTGTGCAAACCTTCTTTTTACCTGCTCTGCAGACAGCCCGGACTGTGGATCTGCTGCAATTCGTTCCATTCTGACTCTGTTTTCCTGTTCCATGATAATAATTCCATCCGCTTCCTATGTATTTTTCGTTAAATTTTCAGATGAAATTATTATAACCGATTCTTTCACAAAAGTTGTCCATTTTCCAAATATTTTTCAAACATTTAACAATTGTTTATAAATAATGCCGTAGAATGAGTTTCTGATCCCTGATCACCTATACCATTTTTACCACCCAGACGTTGCTTCGTACCATGCAGTATCCAATCACGACCTTGATCAGCTCCGTGGCCTGTACCAGAAAATAAACACTTACAATTCCAAGTCCCGTGCCGTGTGCCAGCAAAAATGCAACCGGCACAACAACCACCCAGGTAAACACCGAATCAAATAAAAACGTAACCATCGTTTTCCCACCGGAACGAAGCGTAAAATAAGACGCATGACTAAACGAACAAAACGGCATGATCAGCGCAGAAACGGCGATAAACTTTGTAGCCAGATCCTTAATTTCCGCTGTCGTATTGTAAATATCAGGGAAAAATCCCCCAACGAGAAACATGATTGCTGCCATAATCACACAGCAGAAGACACTGAAAACAATCATCTTGTTGTCTGCGTCTTTTGCCTTTTCCAGTTCTCCGGCTCCCAAATACTGTCCCACAACAATACTGATACACGCCCCCAACTGTATATAGACAATGTTAAACAAATTGGTAATCGTCGTGGCAATATTCAGCCCTGCCACCACATCAAGTCCGCGCACAGAATAGCACTGGGTCACGGTGGTCATGCCCGCCGCCCATAAAACCTCATTGAACATCAGGGGAAGCCCTTTGATCAGTATCGTTTTCAGTTCGCTCACCGGGATTCCAAATCCGCGATAAGCCCCTTCCAGATACCGGTTCTTCTCCCGGTTTCTATGTGCCCAGAAGACAACAATAACCGCTTCCACATACCGGGCAATCACAGTGGCAAGTGCCGCCCCTGTCACACCAAGTTCCGGAAACGGTCCCACACCAAAAATCAACAGATAATCCAGCACTGCATTGGTTCCCACCGCCACAAAACTTGCCAGCATCGGAACGAGCGTCTGTCCCGTTTCTTTTATATTGGTGGCATATGCCTGGTTCACTGCAAACGGAACCAGTCCCACCAGCATAATCACCAGATACTGCTTTCCATATTGAAGTGCCACATCGGTTGCTCCATTTCCCACAGTATCCGTCAGATACAGGGAAATCAGATCCGATCCCTTCGTAAGCAGCAGCAACATGGTAAGCCCTGACACAAGTAACGTCGCATAAAGCTTAAAACGAAACGAATGCATATGTCCCCTGTGATCCCCATTGCCAAAATACTGCGCACCAAAAATACTTGCCGCCGACACCGCTCCAAAAATTGCCAGATTGTACACAAAAATCAGCTGGTTTACGATTGCAACACCGGACATCTGTTCCGTTCCCAGCTGTCCCACCATAATGTTGTCCAAAAAGCTGACCAGATTCGTGATGGCATTCTGCAGGATCATTGGCACTGCCAGCAATAAATAATGGCGGTAAAACGCACGATCCCCCATATACTTCTTTTTAAATTTTTTCCAATAACTCATTAAAAACCTCTTTCATATTATTTTTCAATCCTCTTTTCGAAATTCCTGGTTTAAAAATTCATTCCATTTCGCATTTGTATTCTCCCATTCATGCTTCTGCATAATCCGGTTCCGGTCACTTAGAATTGCCAGCATCTCGTCCACGATTTCCGCCATCGGAAGTTTCCTGTAATGTGACAAATAGCCAATCATCCTCTGTGCCGTCCAGTCTGTGTTCAGATTCAGTGAAATCTGCTCACAAAACTCCTGTGGAAAGCCACGGTTCAGGAGAGTGTTATATAATTCCATTGATTTTTGTGTTCTGGGTTTCATGTCTTTTTGTATCCTCATCTAATCATGGATAATCCTACTTTCGCGTAAATTCATCAAATTGATCCATAATTTTCATAAAATTGCTCGTGCTCACGCGATAATGATGCTGTAACAATTTGTCAGCATTCACATCCATGATAAGCTTCTTCGCCTTAAATGTCGCCGCTTCTTTTTGTTTTTTACTTTTCTCTACCTGCTTTCCTATATATACCTGCTCAATATCCCTGCAAAACCAAACAAATCCATATCCATTTTCTTCACAATATTGTTTCGCATTTTTCAGAAAATTTTCATCCTCTGCATTCGTGTCAAAATTATCACAATCAAAACAATATATTACCCTGGATTGATTTTTCTTAGAAGCAGCCTTATATTGTGAAATCAGATTTTGAACATCTTTTTCCTTTTTCTCATAATTTCCCCGTCCGTCCATATATACAACACTTAATTTTACCTGTGTTCGATCAAACGCATAAAAATGCTCAATCGTGTCCTTGATATACATCCAGTCGGACTGACATTTTTTGTTCGTCTCAACAACAAAAATAAACTGCCTCCCCACTATTCATCCTCCTCACCTGTACCAAAAACTCCGATAAAATCAATCGCATCTACATTAAACGGAGAACCTTCTATCATACCGTTTCTGTATAATTTTGAAGGTGAATAGTTGCCATTTGTCTTCCATGGATAAATCTGATGATCCTCTGACAAAAAGTCTATTGACTTCTTGTGCTGTTTCAGAACATCCATCGGTCCAACATTATGTGTTGTGAAACAGAGCTGTCCTTCTCCATATTCCATCAAATATTCCAACAATGCACACAAATAAACATCATGAAGGTTCGAATCAAATTCATCAATAAAAACAATTCCACCACGAACCATTTCTCTTACATAGACAAATAATTTAATCAGTTTTTTGATTCCGGTACTTTCAAATTCTGCATAAATCTTGTAGGAATCATACACCATAACCAAATCACACATCCAAAAATCGCCGTTTTCTTTTTTATCAATCTCTATACCCATCAGATCCGATTTAAAAATATGGAGAAATTCATATAATTTATTGATTGTTTCTATAAATTTATCAAGCCTTGGTTTTGCAATCATATTTCGGTTACTGAATATTACATTTATGTTTTCATTCTGTAACTCAAAAATATTACCTATCAACGAATACAATTTTGCATTTTGCGAATCAGCATCGTCACAAGAGAGAATGGTATTTTGTATCATGTATGGTTTATGATCATCTGACTCATCTAAATACACATGCAGCTTATGTCCAAATGAAAACAGCACACTGATAGCATTCATTATTACCCGTGCAACTTTATCCTCTCTATAAAAGAAATAATTATCGTCCCCTGAGCACAACATATTTACATAAATCAATGCACATGCAGATCCCGTGGTCAACAAATTCATCGTCTTATTTCTAATTTCAACCACAAAACCATTTTCTTCCTCCAAACCATACATAAAAATGATTTCACCATCACAAATTTCATAAATGATTTCCAGAGAACTGTTCTTTGATGTCGCATTTTTTTCTTTTAAACATTCGTGTGATATTGTAAATTTACCTGCCTTATTTTTAGACAAGGTGATTCCATACTGAAAAAGAAGCAACTGTGCACCACTCTTTGCGATAAACTCTGCTTCTATCGAAAGTTCCCCAACTTTCTTATTGACAATAGCATCCAAATGTTTCTGTGCAACCGGATTATTCAAATATCCTGTATCAATGATAAGATTGCGCAAAATTTCCACAGAAGTCACGATCCCCGATTTTCCAGACCCATTCATTCCATAAATTCCCTTAATATTATATTCCTGCGTATCCGGTTCCTTATTGATTGTTTTCTTATAAAAAGACAATGAAACCGTTTTATCCAATGTCTTGATTCCATTAACAGAATAATTTGTTAAATAGATATCCTTCATCCTGGTATCCCTCCATCTTTGCTTCCAATATAACACAAAAGGACAGAAAAATAAATACAAAATGTATTTTTCCATCCTTCGTAATCGTAATTTATTTCATTATCTCTCAATTTTACATCAATTCAATTAAAAACATCTCATACAGATCATCTTCTCCCTGCAACAGCGGCGAATTCTCGCCGCCTCCATTCGTGGAGCGACGCATTGCTGCGTAAGAATCCTCACCGGCAGAGACCAGATCCATAGCGGAAAAGGTGCATCCATGCTCCTGTGCAATACGGCAGAATGCGGAAACCGGATTTTTCATTCCCCGCGTGGCTAACAACGCCTGCGCAAGTTCCGGATTGGAGCGAGCCCTGACTTTTAAATTTTCCAATTCATCATATATGTTCATCGTGTTTTCCTTTCTCATCCATCTGTAACCTTGTTATGTCACGCATCTTTCCTGCCTATTCTTTTAAACTCACAAAAAATGCTCTCCTGCCGGTCAGATTACCTCTGCGCCAAATGGCATCAGGGATAATTTTGCAATTTTGAAAAACTGCTTTCCAAAGTATATTTCCTAATATGCTCATATCAATACTCCTTTTCTATCTCACCATCTATTCCATACATTTTCTTGAATCCATCAAGATCCGCCTGACTCTTAATCAGCATAACCTCTTCGATCTTACCTGTATGGATGTCCTTAAAACCGGCAACCTGCTCACCGTTACAGATGCTTGCCTTAATTACCGGCTTCTTGTTTTCTTTATCATAAGTCTTTGTAACTGTCTTTTTCTTAAATAATCCCACTCTGAGCACCTTCTTTTGCTTTTGCCATCCGTATGAGTTTTTCAAAAGACTGAGCAAAGCGTACATCATCTTCCTCTGTACGCTTTCTCGGTCCCTTCATATGATTCTTATGCGAGCTGCGTCTTGCCTTCTTGTTAAGATGCCGCTCCATAAGCATCTGGTCAATATTTTCATTTGTGTACCACTTACCGGATTGGTGAATGGCATACGCTTCTTTTCCGAGTGCCATAGCAGCGACACCATAATCCTGAGATACTACGACATCCCCTTTATGACAAATGCTAATCAGCTTGTAATCTACAGCATCTGCTCCTGCACCAACTACGATCACTTCGCTATAATCTGAATATAATACGTGATTCGTATCACACAGCAATGTGGCTGGAATACTATATTTCTCTGCTATTTCTTCTACAATGCCTACTACAGGACACGCATCTGCATCTACAAATATCTGCATTTTCATAATTTCTTTTTCTGCCTTTCCAGTTCTTTTTGAATCCATGTCATAATTATATCTACAAGATAATCCTGCTGCACCTGACTCAGTTCCCTACCCGACTGCATTTTGTGCCACTTCCGGATACACTCTCTGCAGCATGTTGCAGTTGCATGTTGGGCAATAAATACCGGATGACCCCTCATAGGAGTCTGTTTGCCATCATTCGCTATAAATGCGGGAGCTTCTCTCTTTGCAATAAAGTCCTCTGCATGTTGTCTGATCGTATCAAGTCCCTTTTGGTTTATGTAATCTATGTCTTTCTGCTTCAAATGAAAGCTGCTTCGAAATTTGGAATTGTCCAGTCTCTCGAACAACTGCCTGTACCACTCGTCCTTTGTCATCAGAATTTCACTACTTCCGGATCATGCGTAAATGATGAAAATATTGCTGTAGCATTTTTAAAATAAAATACCTCTGTGTTTCCATCGTCTGCTGAATACATCTTCTGTAATGATGGGTAAGCATCAAGCATCGACTGTCTGGCTTCTCTTCTGTCATCTTCCACAAGTTCTCCTGCTACACGGAGCCACTCTCCATTTTTAAATGCACAGATTTCTACCTTTGGATTTGCATGAATCTGTTTTGATACCTCTTTCACCTTACCTGTCTGAATATAAAGTTTTCCCTTAAAAATGTGGGCTGTACCAAAAGGTCTGACTCTTGGCTGGTCGCCTTCTACGGTTGCTAAATAATATGTTTCTGCTTCTTTTAAGAATTTTTCTACTCGTTCCATGATGTAAGCCTCCTGGTATTTATCTAATAATGTAATTTTTATTTCCAGTATAACCTATAAATAATTCCCAAATCAATGCCTTCCGGAATGGTTCTAATCCATTTATGCAGATAGTCTGCATAAATTACTTTTTATCTTAAATTAGCCACTGGAGAAATACGATCAAGAAGATAAACTTCCTCTCCTGTTTTCTCTGGATTATCTGTGCCCAGTTCTTTTGCAATCGAACGGAATTTTTGCAAATCCTTTCGCTCCGTTGCACCTGGCATCATATCTGGAACGCCTTTCAGTAATCCGAGCAAATTCAGTATCTTATTCAAATAAGATCCAAAATTTAAGAAACCGGTAGTTCCAAGCATGAAATCGACAATACTTGTCGATTTCGCAGTTCGTTCCGAAGCCTCTGCCAAAATATTATTATACTCCCGAATCTTTTGTCTTCGATCTGTTTCTTCCATCTTCTCCAGATTTTCCAAAATAGCCCGGAACTTCATAGGTGTCTGGTACTTGTCTGCCATGTTTGCAGTACGCAAAATATCAATATTTTCTTTTGTGTCAAAGAATTCCAGCATATTTCTTTCCGTATAATTTGTATTCCAAATCGACTGCATCCGCTTCACTTGCTCTGGTGCATACCAATATACCTTCATCATTCCTTCCATCATAGAAGTCTCTGCCTCATCCGTATATATTTTATTATCATTTTCTGCACGAAACGGAAAATATGTTGCATCCAAAGCCATGGCTAAATGTGCCGATTCCGCCTTTGAAATAAATTCAAATTCAATTGCACTCTTCTGATCATGCTCTCTGAAAAAATTATATGCCAACTGATTAATGCCGAAATTACTGACTGCCATAGGACTCGAATTTTGCAAAATGCCAAAACTTTCTCCCACTACTCTATATGGCCATGCCAACAGTTCTGATATATGAAGTGCCACTTCATCCTGTTTCTGATTTCCATATTTTGCAAGTTGCGATGCCATCTCATAAGCCATCGGATAATTGGCAGCATACTGATTTTTCATCTCAACCAACTGTGCAATCATCATCGCATTCATAGCTCTTCTTCCAATTACAGAATCCGGTGACTCTTTGTAAGCATCCAAAATAACCTGCCTATCATACCTCGTCTCATCATTTCCTAACAAAAGAACTACTTTCCCCATTGAAACAAGTTGGACCAGCTCTTTCTTTTTCATGCCCTGCATTTCCAAAAACTCATCCAAAAAATTTTCAATTGGCAAAGCAAGATACACCGTATCATATAATAATAAAAGGCTGCGTAGATTGATCACCGGAAAAACAGACGCATTCACAAAGCATTTTAGTTCGCCATCTCTGCAAAAAGATAAATCCTTTCTCTTTACAGAGCCATCATAAATTGCCTCTATATTGTCATACCAGAAATCTGTCTCAGCAACTGTAAACGGATAACCCTTGTTCGTATTTAACCACATAACACTGTCCTGCGGATTTAATTTTGTTTTATCTTCCGGAGGTTCCGTTGTACGAAGTACCTGAATCTGATCCGTTCCAAAGTCAACTTCTGTCAGTTCCTTTTGCAACCTTGCGATCTGTTTGTCACTCACATCACTTCCAACATAAATATCCATATGAAAATTTATGCCGCCTTCACTCGGAACAATTTTTCTAATGTCAAAATCATGGTATCTTCCATAAATATATTCTTCTATCTCAGCTCCGGTCCTCGCTGTTGCCCGAAAATCATCCACCGGATGTTCCATATCAATTGGAGAGAGTTCCTCTATATAATGTTCCGGCACCTGATCCGATAATGATATCTGCAAAGTAACATACCTTATGGAGCGATCAAAATATGTCTTTATTTTTTCAAAATCGTCTGGTATATTGGAACATAAAATCACATACTTAAAGGGAGCTATTTTAAATATTCTGGTTTTGATACCTATGTATTTTAGGCGTAATGATAAGTCATTGCGCCTGACATTATTGTCATTTGTTAACATGAGATCACCACCTTAATCACATTAATTATCTTTTATGCTTTCTATTTCTTTTTCAACAGCATCGATTACTTCACTTGGAAATGACCACATTACAGATTGTCTTAATACTGATGACTTTTCTGTCTTTTCCCAATATTTGCGAATTTCAAAATTATTCTTTTTCCTAGAACCTACTATACAAAAGCTCATATCTATCATACCTCTTTTGTTAAAAGATCAATACAAGCCTCTCTGTGCTTTTCAGAAGCATCTCCCGCTAATGCAGCCGTATAATAACCTCTTGCATTAAATTTTTTGGAAAGTTCCTGAGCTTCTTTCTTACTGCTACAAAAAACAAGCCCCTTTACTCGTTCTCCACTATATCCATAATAATTTGCCTGTTGTAGAATATATTCCACACGTTTGTCTGAAATCAAATATGAGAAATTACGCAGTCCCGTTTTGTCATTCATAATTTCTCCATTAATTTCAATATCGGTAATTCCAAAATAATGAAATGGGCACAACATGTCTTCTTTTAATGCTTGTTGCAGCCGAATTTCATATGCAATATTGTGGTCAAATAAATTAAAAATATCAAACCCATCTGTTCTCTCGGGGCTCGCAGTCATTCCCAACCAAAACTTCGGTTGAAAGTAGCTCATAATTCACAAATCCATTCAAATTCTCCCGGTTTATACCGATTTAATGTCTCTTGCTTGGCCATCATAGACATTGTTGCAAACAAAATATCTGCTTCATATTCCTTTGAACTTCCAGACAATAGCGCAAGCTTTTTTGTATTCCCAAATACTTTTTGATAACTTTTAATTGCCTGCTTTGCAATTATCTCTCGGTGAACAATAAACAATGCTTTTTTCGGTTTTTCATTCTTTAATGCAAACGCAGAAGCATATGTTTTACCAGTTCCCGCTCGTGTCAAGGGTGTGATGGGGAAATTTCTATCTTTTTCTAATAGGAGCTTGACATTTAGTTTTCATATTCCAGTTGAAATCAAATGTAGTGGCAAGTTATGTCGCCCACTTTATAAATTTTGCAGACTACACTACTATGTTTTATTTTAATTTGCTTATAACATTTTCCCAGAATTTTCTTAATTCACTATCTTTACACTCCTTGCTTATTTCAAAAACCTTTTTATTTAAATTAGCAGGCGTGACCCCAATATCTTTTGCAATCTCTACTATTGACTGTGAATATACTCTTTTTCCATCGCAAACTTCTTTCCAATTAGTAAGCCAATTAAGCATTCCATACCTTTCATCCATACATGTATATTTTTCTTTAATATTTCGTATAATATCAGAATAGCTTTTTCCTTCAAACAAAGAATCTATATACTTTTCATAATTAGCCTTATTCGAAATATCAATATCTTTCTGCTTAACAAGACTCGACATTCTTTTAATTTCTTTTCTAACAGAATTATTTATATACTTTTTCTTTGTATCTAAACGACTTTCATCTGCATATTTTTTCATTATCTCAAGAACTTCTTGTTGTTCTACTCTTTCTCCATGTGTTACTTCGACAAAAGCATTAGAAGCCTCAGCAATTATTCTTTCATCTATAAAAAAATTTTCAAACTCATGAAAAGGCAATACCAAAAAATGTTTATCAAAAAATTGTGTATCTAAATTTCTTAAATTTTCAATTTCAAGATCTTCCCTTGTATCTCGATCAACAACAAATAAGAATTTGGGAGCGTATACTAATTCTTTCACTTTAACCAAACTTGTATAAACTTGAATTATCTCCGAACAGTTTGCCAATTCACGTATTCTTATATTACTTTCTTCACATAAAGATTTTAAATTCTCTGACTCAGTTTTTCCCTCCACGAAAAGAACTCTATCATCAATATAGCTTATCCCACACTCTCTCAAAATATCTTCACAGTTTTCTTTTTCAATTAAAGACATCCCGCCATTTTTATCCAACACATAGTTTTTTCCATCTGAAAAATTATTGTAAATTAAATTTTTAGCATGCGTTATTAAAAAAACCTGTCCCAGTGTCAAATCTGAAAACTCATTCTTAATAATTCTTTTTAAATATCTTATGAAATTCCATGCAAGTTCTTCGTGCAAATGATTTTCTGGCTCATCTATTACCAAAACCCCTATTTTTTTTTACATAATTTAAAATAAGTAAAGTATACCAAACTAATTTTTCGCCAGAACTAAGATTTCTCACATCATACTTAGTTTTTCCTTTTGTAATTAACACAAATTGATCTTTTCTCTCCTTTCCAGAAAAATTTGAAATAGATATTTCTTTAATCAAATCATGAAACATCTCTTTGCTTTCAGAGAAAAAAATATCTTTTTTAGGTGTTTGCGGGTTAATACGTTGATACACATATGCATTAATCATAGTATCATACATATTTTGGTAAACTTGCTTTGGATGTAGGACAAATTTTACAATCGGATTTATTTTCTCTTCAGACATCATGCTGATTTTCTTAAATGTAAAGTCATCTTCATATACAGTTTTATCAGCATCTAAATACACAATTATATGCGATGGATTTTGCAAATTCCAAAATTTACTTATAATTCCATCATTTTTTCCTTCATCAATTTCAATGCTCCAAACAACTTTTTCTTGCATAACGTCATCCACTTTTAATAACACATGAACATCATAAACGGCTTTTCCATTCTCCTGAGCGCAACTTATATAATTATTCGAATTAATACTCCAAGGAAAATCTGTCTCATATAATCTAAGTTCTAATTCTATATAAGCACCCTTTTTAACACTCATGCTATACAGTTGAACACTTATTTCATCATTTATACTATTAGCAATGTCTATATTTCTTTCCTTTAGTAAAGTTACAAAATATGCTTTTTGACACAACATAGCACTTTCGAAAATAGTACTTTTACCAGAACCATTTTTACCACTTATTGTATTTATCTTTTCAGCTGTGTCAAAATTGTAAATACATTCCGTTCCAAATTTTTTTATGTTTTCTAATCTTATACTTTTAATTCTCATATTGAACCTCACCCAACTCATTTGTTTATATGTTGAATTATACCACTATTACTTATTATTCTCCACCGAATGTTCTATCTTTTTCGACCTTTCCCACCTCCCCAAACTCATCCCGAAACTTCCACCTTATCTCCACCCTATCCTTAGCATACACAACAATCTCCTCCACAAAAGCATCCACTATTTCCCTGTTAAGTCCAGTCAGTCTCAACTGCCCTTCCAACATCTCCAGACCTGCCACTTCCGGCACATCCACATCTGCCATCTTGGTGACTGCTGCCCTCTGCTTTTCAATATTCTCCTGCATGCGCTCAAGCATCTGCTCATATATCTTACGCTGTTCCAGATATGTTTCTTTATCTGTCATGCCAAGCTTGTAGCTTTCATAAGCTTCACGCAGATCCTTTTCGATCAGTTCACGGCTATGCTCCATATCTGAAAGATGCTTCTTTGCCTGCTTTAATCGCTCTGCCTGTTTCTCCCGCTGCATATCCACAACCTTTCTGGAATCTACCAGTACATCAATCATGATCTGAAGTGCTTTCTTCACAGTGCTTTCTATATCGGCATCCAGCACACTGATATTGCATTTTCCATCCGATTTATCCAGATAATGATTTGCACAATAATACTTCGGTCGTCCGGCATAAGTATGGGACAGGCGGTGTCCGCAGTTACCACAGATCATTTTTCCGGTCAGGCAATGTGTTTCATGCTTTCTTTTGGCACTGGCACATGTATTTCCTTTTCGCATGGCAGCTACTTTTTCAAAATCCTCTTTGCTTATAATTGCTTCGTGACAATTTCCCACACGTTTCCATTCATCCTCCGGGAGCGCTTTTGCATGTTTATCTCCAACATTCCCACTCTTAAAACGGCTGTAAACCATCGTGCCGGTATACTGCTCATTTCCAAGAATTCTGCCTATTGCAACATTATTCCAAAGAGGCTTTTTCTCACGATATCTGGCAAATTGCTTTTCACTTCCTACTTGCATGGCAATATACGCGCCCGGCGTATCTATTCCATCCCGGTTCAGTCCTTCTGCAATTTTATACATAGATTTTCCAGACAGAAACTCTTTGAAAATACGTTTTACTATCTGGCTTGCGAATTCATCCACAACCAACTTATGCTTGTCCTCCGGACTTTTCACATAGCCATAAGGTGCATAGGTAGCTATGTACTTACCGCTGCCACGCTTTGTATCAAGTGTCAATGATACTTTGGAAGACTGCTCCTCACTGAAGAAATCATACAGGATTCCCTTAAATGCAACATCAATCTCACCGATACCACCCACATAATCTGCGCTGTCATAATTATCATTTATGGCAATAAATCGCACACCCATAAAAGGAAATATTTGTTCAATATACTTTCCCTGCTCGATATGATCTCTGGAAAATCTGGAGAAATCCTTTACAATAACGCATGAAATCTGCTTTCTTTTCACCAGTTCCAGCATTCTCTGCATATCTGGGCGATCCATATTTTTACCCGAATAGCCATCATCCACAAACTCCATCACACTCACTTTGCGAAGTTCCTTATTTTTATTGATAAATCCACGGATAAAAGCACGCTGATTGGTAATACTGTTGCTCTCATCATTTACAAATTCATCTTCCTTTGATAATCTCAAATATATTGCTATCTGCTCCATTTTAAATCTCCTCTCCGTCTGTCATCCTGGCATACTCGTCTTTAAAATTCAGATTAATTACCAGCCTCTTATCCGGATACAGGTAAATGCTGTCGACTAGAATTTTAATCATATTTCTATCCAGGGTAACCTCACTTTGAAAACGATAAATTGCTTTCAGCCATTGTATCTTCTTCTCACAAAATCTCTTCACACGCCTGCGGCCTGCCTCTTCATCCGATATCTGTCCCCGAAGTCTCATTATGGCATCAGCGTTTTTCTCCTGCCTGCACTTGAAATCAGCCCTGGTAATCTCACCGGTAACATAAGACTGATACTCTTTACTTTCTTCGTAATTTTTCCTGTCAATCTGCTTTTGAAGCTTCTGAATCCTCATGTCATGATTTTTCAGTTCCCTGTCCATCACGCCTCGCATGGAAGCCTCCGCCCTGGCACTGTCGGTCATTACTGCAATTTGAGTTGTAAGCAGGTTATGCACCACCTTTATAAGATCCTGCTCCATGATGGTACAGCCACACTGTTTCCCTCCGAAATCATAATTGTATCTGCAGGAATAAAAATACTGGCGCTCCAACACTCCATCCTTCTCCAGGATTCTGGAAGCTAAAGGAATTCTTCTGCCACAATTTCCACAGAATAAAATTCCTGCAAAAATATCCTCTTTTATTGGCAGATTCTTTCCCCTGTCAGATGTGAAAATGCTTTCTTCCACCTTCTTATCCATAACAGCTCTTACCCTATCGAATAGTTCCTTATCCACGATTGCCTCATGGGTATTTTCAACCACAATCCAATCATTTTCATCCGTAGCATGCCTTGCCTCGTTATCATACAGGCTGGTACGCCTTTTTCCCTGTACCATGTTCCCAATATAAGCCTGATTTTTCAGGATGTTGGAAATCGTACCGGGATACCATGCCTTTGCCTCTGCACCTTCCTCCACATAGAGATTCCCTGTTTTCAGATAATCTCCCGATAATGCAAGACGATACTCCTGAAGTACTTTCGCAATCTCCCTGAGCGTCACTCCATCTGCTGCCAGTTCAAAAATCTGACGGACAACTGCCGCCGCGTCCCTGTCTATCACATACTTGCGAAGCGCATCCCCACTATCCACTTTATAACCATATGGTGCATTGCTTCCGGTAAATTTGCCCCTTTCCATATCAAGCCTGCGACTGACTGAAACACGCTTTGAAATATCCTTGGCATACATATCATTCACCAGATTTTTCAATGCAATTTCCAGTGCCTTATTCTGGTTATATTCTGCCTCTGTGTCAAAATGATCACTCACCGATATAAAACGTACCCCAAGAAACGGGAATATCGTCTCAATATAGTTGCTGGCTTCGATATAATCCCTGCCAAAACGGGACATATCCTTCACAATAATGCAACTAATTTTCCCTTCTCTGACATCATCCATCATCTGTTTAAAAGCAGGTCTATCAAAACTGGTTCCTGACACTGCACTGTCAACATACTCATGGTATTCTGCAAATTCAGCCTTATCCCTAATAAATTCTCTTAAAATACTCAGCTGGTTGGCTATGGACTCCGACGGTCTGGATTTCAGTTCCACCGACAATCTGGCATAAAGTGCAACGCGAAAGGATTTTCTCTGCTTTACAGGTACACCAGCTGTTACCGCTTCCGGTATCTGAACTGCATTAAATCTGTTCTTCGTTCTCGCCATTTACACCGCCTCCTTAAGCTCCAGCACTGGTAAACCATCTACCATGGTGTACACAGGTTCCGCATCTTTCTCATTAGCGACATCAAACAGTCCGGTAACTTTTTCCATCTCCTGACGATACTTGAACACAATTTCCACCCTGAAATCATCATAAATCAGAATCCTGTCAATAAATGAAACCAGTGCCACACGATCCAGATTTCCAATCACCAGACCTTCACGGAATCGCTCCAGGTCCTTTGCCACACCAATTCCATTTTCATATATATCGCGGATGATTGTCTCCTGCTCCCTGATTGCCTGTTCAAGCTCCCTTTCTTTTGCCGAAAACTCCTCGCGGTACCTTGTAAACTGCTCTTTGCTGATAATCTCATCACGCAAATCCTGATACAGTGAAGCCTTAAATGCAGAACATTTTGTAAGCTCCTGCTTCAGGGCAACAATCTCTTTATCATGGGCAACGGCCTCATCATAATTCACATTCAGCTCATCCAGATGTGCCAGCACCTTTTCACAGTCGCACATACTGTTGATATATCCCTGTAATTCTCCCAGCACAATCTGATTCAGGTCCTCCTCACGGATGCAGTGACGACTGCAGGCATCTTTACCGTTCCGGTTATAATTAGAACAGATATAGTTGATATATTCCCTGCCCTTGTATGACTCCTTGCGATGAACCATACTGCTGCCACAATCACCACAATATAAAATTCCCGCATACATATATGATTCGTTTTTTCCAGCAACTGCTATGGTATCCCGACTCATCAGAATCTGTACTGCATCAAAGTCCATCCTGCTGATAATTGCTTCATGCGCATTCTCCACTACCACCCAGTCACATTCCGGTACTGCTATTTCCTTCTTAACCTTGTGACTGACAGTTGTTCGTTTTCCCTGCGCCAATGTTCCGATATACACCACATTCTTAAGAATCCTGGACACTGTCTGGGCAGACCATTTTGACTGTCCTGCGCCTTTAAAACTGGTACTGTATTTTTCTCCGCATTTTGCCTTATATTCCGATGGTGCAAGCACGCCATTCTTGTTAAGAATCCTTGCAATTCCTGATGCACTCATTCCCGAAAGCTTCTTTGCAAATATCCCCTGAACCACACCGGCTGCATAAGAATCCGGCACCAGATGATTCTTATTATCCTCTGCCTTTTGATAACCATATGGTGCAAATGCGCCGATAAACAGCCCATTTCTTCTCAAAATGCCCTGACTGGTACGAACCTTCATGGACGTATCACCGTTATACTGCTCATTCAGCAGGTTCTTGAAAGGAATGATCGTATGCGTCTCACTGCTACTGGCAGTCAGGCTATCGTACCCTTCCGATACCGCAATAAAACGCACATTATATTTCTTAAAAGTTTTCTGTATCAGCTCATCCGCACCAATACGCTCCCTGGCAAGTCGGGATAAATCTTTTACAATAATGCAGTCAAGCTTCCCCGCTTTCATGGATGCCATCATCCTCTGAAACTCCGGTCTGTCAAAATTACTTCCGCTGTAACCGTCATCAATAAAAATATCCACCAGCTTCAAATCATCATTGGCACCTATAAATCCCTCCAGCAAAAGTTTCTGGTTGGAAATACTGTTACTTTCCTTCTTCTCCAGTCCATCAATATCTTCATCTCCCTGAGACAATCTCAGATAAATTCCTGTTCTGTATATATCAATCTGTTTCTTACTCATTACAATTCCTCCTATCGTTCTTCAACTGCTGTAAAAATAGCTTCTATTGATATCTAAGTGACGCTTTCCGTTCTATATAGCAATTCATAACATCCGTAATGCTACAGCTTCCTGCAAAGGTGGACTGAACAGTATATTTTCCATACCGTTTCGCCTTTCCCTGTTGTTTTGCATCATGCTGCGAACACTCCGTCACATTCCGCTCTTTCGTATCTGTTTCCTGCAAAATACACTCTTCTCCTTCCCTTCAAAAATGAAAAACAGCCTGAAAATGTCCTCCTTATGGCTAAATCATGCGACACAAAAACCGCTCTCCATAGTTAACAAAGTCTCTTGTTACATCTGCTGTAACAACCGCGCTACATATCACATTTACACACGAAAGCCGAAAAGCACAAACCCTACAGAAAAGCTAAATAACTTACATCTTTTCTTCATTCTGGTTCGATATTCATTTCAACTTAAACTGTTTTGACGTCATATATTCTTATAATCTCTGACGCCATACTCTGCATCCATACGATGTTTCCGTATGTAAATATGTATGTAAGCTTGCGCTTACTTTGTTGACCATGGACAGCGGTTATTATTTCATGGTGTCTCATCTGCACCGACATTTTCAAGCTGTCTTGCTGTCAACTATTCAATTAGAAAAACTTAACATTGGTCATCACGTTGGCTAGGCGTTCGCAATGTTTTACAGGTATTGTGGCTATTTTTTAATCTGTTTTCCTGCCACATGCTTATATTACATTCCAAGCAAATATTTGTCTACCACTTTTTTCCACATTTTCTGACAAAATATAATTTTCAGCATTTTTACCAGTCACAACCATCACACGAGCCCTTATAAATCATCGGGCAGCCACTATTATGCTGCACTTCCACCTGCTATTTCCTGCCCCAAATAGGCTATCAACAACTCTTCCAAAGTTGATTGTTCACCGTATGACATGGTTACTTTTATGGTATTCCCTTTACCCGTATCCATCTTAATTGTCTTTGCTTTAATATCTATTTTTTCCTCCATCTGCGTTACCTCCATTAAAAAAATCGCTACCCATAGCTCATTTGAAAATGCACAAACTATGGATAACGATTTTGGTTATCACTAATTCTGTTTTGGACTTCTCTTAACGTCCTATGAAGGTATACGCCGGTCTTTCTGACCCCTCATCGCCCCGTATACGTAGAGGTGTACTCACCTCCGGGAATTACAGATGAGCCACTATCTGTGTTCACGACGCCCTTCTCCATTCCGGAGAAGCACTATCTCCCCTACCTGCATTACGGGGATCGGGACGAACTTCTCGCCCCTCATGGGTTATTATCCTTACGCAACATACCTGCTCCCGCATTGCCCGAACTTCCGTCCAGCCTCTTGACCTTCATCTCTCAATCCATCAGCCTACTAATATGATAACTGTGACTTTCATCCTGCGGGTATATGATCCGTAATTTTACTCAAATCTGTAACTGATATTCAGTTGTCAATTTTCATTTTCTCATTGGCTTGTCTCAAGCCTGGATATAGTATAAACCAATCCGGTGTCGTCCACAAGGTACTATCATGGTTTATTTTCTCGAAAAAGGTGTCAGTTTGTGACCTTTTTCTGATTTATGCAAAAGTATCATACCGCTTCGGTCAGTAATTGTACACTTCGGCAGAGTATGAAATTTGCAAATCGTGTATTCATTATACGATGGGTTTTTGTGTTTGTCTATGGACAGGGTTGCTGTTTTTTAAGGAAAACGCACCAGATTTTGGTTGAAATAAGCACAATACTTCTTATTCTTTAAAATGCCCTTCCAAACTAGTCCATCGTTCTATTCACCCACCATTAATTACTTCACGGTTACATACTTTTGATTCTTACTTTGAGGCTTATCCGGAATCGTCATCGCCAAACGTCCTTGTTCAACCAATGGTTTGACATATTTCTTCGTTGGCTTTCTTCCGGAATATCCTAACATTTCTGTGATTTCTAATATACCTTTCGGGGTTTGACAAAATTCCAAAATACGCTTAATTTTCTCATCCTCCGAACTACCCTTACTATCTTCTTGAGTTCCATCTTGGGTCCTATCTTGGGTCCTATCTTGGGTCCATCTTGGGTCCTCATCCTCTGTTGATACCCTGGTAAACGGAATGGACACGACAATAGAATTTTCCCTGAACTCATATGTTCCTTTTCCATAAACCTCTGTTATCTTTGGGACTCCACGACCTGTACGCTCACTTATGTGCAGTTGCAATAACATATCTGATAATTTTTGATTTACCGGTACAGATTCACCCGCGAAAAATCCTTCCATTGTCTGTCCCGGAGGAATTGTTCCTCTGGATAAAATCTCTATTCTGTCAGAAAACGCTGTTATCATTGGCGCATTCCCCGTTGTCCACTGATTATGCACAAATGCATTTATCATTGCTTCTCGGAATGCCTCTTCATCAAATAGAGGAATCTCTTTTCTCTCCACTATTCTTTCTCGTTCATCTGCCTGTGGAACATTCAGTACACCACCATACTCAAGAACTTTATCTAACGACATCAGCAAGCAGGTATTTCCGAATTCACGAACAGAATACATCGTGGATGTTTTATCTTTACCTTTAAAAATTGCAAAACGTATCGGAATGCCGCTATTATCTGACATTAACTGCGCCAACATATTATATTTCCCATTGTCCAGCAAAAAGCCAAGATTCTTCTTAAAAGTTCTTTTATTTAGTGTAATTCCCTTTGATGCATAATATACAAACAATTTATCAAATGTTAATTCTTGATTCTCCGATTCTGTATTACAAATCGTAGGTAGCCCAACACGCAATACATGAAATAGGTTCGACTCACGCTCTGGGTATTTATTCAGATTTACTTTACTGGATCCAATGCGTAAATATCTGTTATTATCAAAACTGGTCGGTACTTTAGTTGCTGCAGGTATATCTAAAATGACAACCCTTTTTCCTTCTACTGTAATTTCGTGAAATGAAAAATTGTTATCCGGAAAAACCTGTCTTGCCAAATAATGCTCTAGTGGCTCATTCTTTACATCAACCGTATAATCAAAAGTTGTTCCAATAATTTCATGAGTATCATTGTCTACTCCCCATACCAAATATCCGGCTTCGCGCCCTTCCAATGCGGCAGCATTTGACAACGAAGAAATATATTCACCAATTCCTGCTGGCTCATACCAGTTGGTCTTGAATTCATACCAATTCGCTTCTCTAGGATATTCAATTAGCTCTTTCACTTTGCTTTTATAATCCATGCAAATATCCACCTTTCCTAAAATAGAACTGCTATCTATTAGTCTCATTTTTTCTATTTAAATTATAACTCAGACTTTATTCTTAATTAAAGTCTTCACTTTCATCAAAATTCAAATCAAATATTGCCTCCTCGACAACCTTCACACACTCATCCGTATGCTTCTTAATATCATCACCCCAAAATCGGATAACAGTCCACCCTTCAAACAACAATCTTTTGTTTACCTCATCATCCCTCTCTCTGTTTCTAGATATCTTACTTATCCAAAATTCACTGTTATTGCTCTTCTCCAGCCTGGGTTTTAATACTTCCCAGTCCTTTCCATGGAAAAATTCTCCGTCACAGAAAATTGCTATCTTATATTTTGTCAACACAATATCCGGATTTCCCGGTAACTTTTTATAATTCTTCCGGTACCGATAACCTTTTGCCCATAAAGCTTTTCTAAGGATAATTTCAATTTTAGTATCCTTTCCATGAATATTTTTCATGTTTTTATGCCGTTGTTCTTTAGTCAAAACATCCGCCATATATATCACCTTCTTATACTGTGTCTCCATCATCCAACACAAAACTTCTTTCAAAAGTAACTCCCGCGGCTTCTGCTATATCCTCAAGCTCTGCCACAGTAAAACTTTCTCTTTTCAGTTTTGCATTAAAATTTTGAGGTGTTGTTCCCAATCTCCTTGCCAACTCTGCCAGACTTATTTTCTGTCTGACACATAATACTTTTATTTGCTCAGATATTGTCATTTTTATTCTTCCTCCTTACCATGAGTCAGATGCAAATCCAATATAATTTTATCAGTCTTTCCGTCTGGATAAATATACTGTAATTCATCATAATCAAATTTTGGATTTAATACATGAATCAGACTATGATGATTTGGACACAATATAAGAAGATTATCTGATGAATTATCAACACTCTTTGAAAAATACTTAATATGATGAGCTTCCGCAATATTAACGCCATGTTCTTCACCGACATTTTGACCACATATCTGACATCTATACGCATATAGACGCTTTAACATATTTACTTTCTTTTTAGAATAGGTACGTTCTATCACAGATTTTACCGTCTTATTTAATGCTGCTGTATTATCATCAAAGTTTAAATACTGTTCAACATCATATTCTGAAACTTTTTCTCCATCAACATCTAAATTTATCACCTGAGTTTCTTCCATTGTTCCATCCAAAACTGATTTCACAATTTCTGTTATTTCTTTAAACTCCATTACATCCCATTGCTCATAAAGTTCTGTTACAGTCGCTGTTGGTTTTCTGTTATGTTGTCCAGCTCTTCCATTATCAAAAAACACATCAAATTCATCCCGTCTTCGTCTTAAATAAGCATTAGGTTCAACACCCGGACCGGTAATTCGTACTGATAAGTCATCCATCGCTTTTGACACCGGTCCACTATATCCCAATTCACGAAATGCATCATCATTAAACTTTGAAATGTAAAATGCCACTAAAGACTTTTTCTGATTTATTGTCATTTTCTTTCACCTAAAATCTTCCCATTAATATCCATTATCTGTCGGAAAATAGCTTCCAAAACATCAACCACGATACTATTACCTGCCAGTTTAATAAGCTTCTCTGTTGAATACAAATATCTGTTCTTTGTTACCATAGGATTATCACTAATTATCCTGTCAAAATCCGATTCATCAAATCCCATCAACTTAAAGCACTCTCTTGGAGTCAGATATCTCCATTTTGTCTTTCCTCTTGCCCGATTCTTATAAATAATCAAGCCGGAATTAGGATTACGGTCCTGCTTTGTCGTTACTGTATTAACAACGATGTCCCTAATCTCTTTTCCATCATACAACAATTCATTATCTTCCCATATTTTTCTTCTGGAAGGCGTATCATTAGGTTTACTTGCATCAGCTTCTTCCTTATATCGGGGAACATCATCGTAATCTAAACAAAGAATGTCTTTTAACCTTAAATTCCTTTGCTTTAAACGCGTTGCTTCATCCTTTTCCAAATTATGTTCTTCAAAGTACTTTTCTACTTGGGCTATCGTTTCTGCATTATTTTTGCACAATATACTGATCATATACGCTCTTTCTCTTTTTTGAGGAATACCAAAATTTTGAGCATTAAGCCTATATATTTTATTATAATATCCCAGATTTTCTAAAGTTTCCTTCCAATCACCAAAATCTGCAGCATGTGGTTTTGACAGAATATTAGTCACGTTTTCCATAAGCAGAAAGCGAGGTAATTCTTTTCCCATTTCATTCATTTCAAGCAATATACGTTCAACTTCCCAAAGCATACCAGAACGATTATGTGCATCCCTTGCTATTCCACTTTTATTCCCATGCCAGCATCCACATAATGATAAATCCTGACAAGGAAATGAATATGTGAACAAATCAATATTGTCGGGTATATCACTTCCCATAACATCCGTAATACTTACCATATTTCTTGTTTCTTTTATTGCTGCATACAATCTTCGTTTCAAATGCATTGGCATTCGCCTAAACGCCTCATCACTCATAGGTTTCTTTCCATCGGAACTCAGCGATAAACCTTTTAAAAAATTTGTAACATCTTCATCTGAAATATCTGCATATTTATTAATATCAATTTTGCCTTTATGTATCAGACAATATGCCAGTATTGCGTTAATATCCCAATCTGCAGTATTTACAATTTCAAAAGGTTTTCCAATTCTTGTTAATGCTTTTGCCTGACTGCCAATTCCACTAAAAGTTTCAATTACTCTAAACATTTCTTTTCTCCCGGGATCACCATACAGTATATTCCAAGCCATCCAAATCAATGGTATATGTAATTTGCGTTATTGACTCCGGTATATGATCATCCTTAAATGAGGCTTTTGTTATCTTCGGAAATGTATCATCGACCTCATATTTTCTTTTTTCTAATACTTTGTATTTTTCTTCCCTTATACTTGCACCCCGCTCATATCCCAACTGATATAACTGCTGTTCAATCTTATCTTTATCATATCCATCTGCAACTAGTCTATCCTTCATATCATTTATAGATATTCCTGTTCTTGACTGTTCTAATCTACAGAAATATAGCTGTAATCTTTTTAAACTTTGGAGCTGATGCTGTCCAGATATAGTAATAGTAGCACCATAACGTTTTACTGTTGACTTAACTTCATAGCTGCTCTCGTTTCCCTCTATATCGTGGCTCCCAGAATTAACAGCTGTCCATTCCACAGTATTATCCTGAGTGTATAAATCATCTAAAACCATCATTTCTGCAATTACACTGTAGGCTTCCTTATTAGAAATGGTATTTCCCATTAACTCACGCCACTTTTTCCACCATTCCAATGGTTCAGACATAAGATTTTTTCTATCCATTCCGTCAATTCCTGGCTCTACAAACTGCGCACAGACCGTAGCAAATTCATATCGTAAACTATCCAACATACAACTTAGAATAAGATACTTTTTTTCTATCCCACCAATCGCAAGAGTTCTGGAAAACAATCTGCTATTGGCAAATTTTTCTGAAATATCTCTGATATCATCAAATTCAATAGCAACACCATATCCTTCATTATCACGGATAACCATTGCTGAGTATTCTTTTGGTAACGTTTTAATTTCTCTTGCACCATTTTGCGTCGATGCGAAATACTCTCTAATTTCCTCCAGTATTCCCATAGCCTATTCCTCCTCAAAAGTATTCAACACTGTTTTTGCAACTCCATACGCCAATAGCGGAGGTACAGCATTTCCAATTTGCTTAAATGCATCGCCCATAGAACAATCAAAGAAAAAATCATCTGGAAAAGATTGTAACCTTGCAGCCTCCCTTACGGTAATTCCTCTTGGTTCAATTGGATGAATATGACTATATGTATCCTTTCCCAAATGTGCTACTAATGTATGAGATGGTTTTGTTACATCAAGTTTTTTCCATTTATTCTCAAATTTTTCTTTATCATATTGCGGAACCATTTTATTATAGAGACTAATGTATTCCTCACTATCCTTCTCATACCCAAAAAGTTTTGCCTCTTCATAGAATAGCTCTTCTGCTATCTTTGTCGCCGCAATATAATTATCTCCTTGTTGCATTCTCTCAAAGATCGGGAAATCTCTGGTATTCCTTCTGAATGCATTTGCCGAAACACCAAATCCCTCTTTACCATACCAGGTTCTCATTATTTTTTGATATTCATTCTGTGCTTCCGTTTTATATGGATACTCAATATTTAATGACACCAATTTGTATTTTGAGTCTGCTGTCGGAAATACTTCTGGTAAATCTGAAAAAGCATCTCCTACAGTAACCCATGGTTTTAATTCATCTGTTGTTCCATTGGGTTCCACAAAAAATTGACATTGCTTATATCCCTCAAATCGTTTTTGATGCTGAGTCAATACATCAACCTCATTTCGATGTGTTGGATTTGGTAGTTTTATCTCTTTTCCTTCATCCCCCTTGATTGCTACAACAAAAACTCTCTCTCTTACCTGTGGAACACCATAGTCGGCAGAATTAAGTATTGTCCAATATGCCTTATAACCTTTTTTAGTTAACTCAGTACATACTATTTCTGGTATATTTTTACCGCCAAAATTTGTTGATTCCGGAACATTCTCCATCACAACAGCTCTTGCTTCCAATTCGAATACAAATCTCAAAAAATCCTGATACAGATATCCTCTTGCATCTTTTATATTTACTCTATCTTCACCGAGTGATCTAAGTTTCCCGCGACCTGCCATAGAATACGCCTGGCATGGCGGTCCTCCTATAACAATACACCCTTCATCTCCAAAACTATTTTTAAACACACTTGCTTCTATTTCTGTTATATCTCCGCATATATGTGTTTCTTTTTTTCCATAGCGCCAGGAAAGATTGTAAGAAATGGTTTTACATGCTTCTGGCATCAATTCAATTCCTGCCACAATATCAAAACCCGCTTTTTCAAATCCGAGTGCCAATCCACCACACCCTGAAAACAGATCAATAATTTTAGGTAACATTACACACGCACCCCCGAATCCATAAATAAAGAGCGTACATATTCTTTTTCGCCACCCAAATATAATGCCGGATCCACAACCATCACTTTAGCAGTATTCAATTTCATTACAATTCTGAATAAATCATCCTGCTGCGTTTCCGTGTTCTTATTGTATTCATCAAGAACCTGTTGCGGTATATGACTATAGTAATACATAATGTATCTATATACATTTATAAACGTTCCCTTACGTCCTGTTCTTTCCTCTAAATTCAATATACTGTCGGTTGTAAAACATGGAGTCTCCAATACTTTGGCAGTTGTCTGCATATCTCCCTGCCACGACAAATGTACGTACCACCAAATTGATCTAAGCCATATTCTTGCAGGTTTGCTCCAATAATGACTCTCATTATCATATCCCCATCTTTCAGCAACGACATCTGGTATAACCTTTATCGAAAGATATCTCCAAAAATCGTCATTAGCTGCAGCTCTAAGGTTAAATCCCGGCACACGCCACAAATAATCGTACAACAAAATTCCAATGTGAGCATCTATGTAGTAATCTTTTTTTGCTATACTATCCGGGCACTCACTTCTCACCTTTTGATTAAACTCTTGTATATCTTTACGTATCTTCAAATAATCTCCCTCGACTTCCGGCAATGAAGGATAATTCAAAACCCATTCTTTCATTGCATTCTGAGCCTCCGAACGATTTAATGTTTTAATAATCATACTTTCTATATCCTTTGATCAAAAAATTTTCTTATAGACAATGACATTGCCTCCGGTCCAGAAACATCCCACTCCAATGTATCAATGAAATAGTGGATAGCTTCTGACACACTACCATTTTGCAAATCCTCACCAGAAGTAGTTGCATCCCAATAATCTTCCTGTTCTTTTAATTTTGTAACAATAACACCTAGTGCACTTGCCATTATTTCCTTTAAAAGTTGCTCATCAAATGTTCTTTTCGTTTTATCTAAATACTTGTAATTTTTGTGTGCAGTATTTATGTATATAGAAACACTGTCTGAAAACAGGTCATATGTTGGATCTATCCAATCACATTTTACATACCACAATGGCTGACCCGGTTCATGTATTTCATACATAGGAAATACTGAGCCATTTCCATCTAGCCTTATTACAAATTTATTATCTAACTCTCCTAAAATACATCCATATTGATTAGCCAGATGTTCCTCTCCCCAAAGCGGAGTGCCTGCTTCTTTCAAATAAATAATTGTCGAAAATTCCACACTTCCTCTTAATTGAGCTTCTGAGAATTCATAATTTAACTCAAATTCCAAATCTCTTTGGGAATTTTCTATCTCTCCAATCGGAATAACACCTCTTTGCTTTGAATCAGGGGATGTCCACATTAATGCTATTCCCAGTTTTGCATTATTACATGCTATTCCGTTTGGTCCAAACAAACACTGATATGTACGAATTGAATACTTTCTTCCAATACATAACTGATAATCATCCGGAGACCATATTCCCTCATCATCGATCACTTTATGAACTATAATACTGCTATCAACTTCTTCCGTACGCAATACATATTCCTGATCATCTCTTACATAATAAAGCTGATATGGTGATGCCTGGAATCTAGTTTTACCTAACAAATCATCCGTTATTACCGGAAAAAGTGAAATATTCGCTGCCATTATTTATCACCTTCATTCTTTTCAACATTAAACAATGGTTTAATATCTTTTCTATTCAACTGCAAAGTAATATCAAGTTCCATTTCTATCAAATGCTCAGCATCTGACCTTACATGTATACCATAACCAGCACCATTTTTCGTTTTAAGTAATTCACAAGAAATGTCACTTATTCCAGAACTTTCATTACTGCTATCTACTGCCATTTTTAAATTTGTTTTAAGTTTATCTACTTTTGTAACAACAATATCTGCAGAAACTATCTCAAACGGCATGGATAATCCCATTTTTTCTTCCCAGTCTTTAGGTTTAATTGCACCTGTCTCAGAATCTATTGCCAAATTAATCCCTGTAGCCAAAATCTTTCTTCGCGATTTGATTGTTAACTTAACCGTCATCCCATTCGCAAAATATTTTGTTTTTGATGATTCATAACCAAAAACAACATTTTTATGTGTTTCGGTGTGTCCACTTCCGCCTTGTCCACCACTTGTTCCGCCACTTGGCTTTTTACCAAAATTTTCAGGTGGTAATAACAAATCTCCAAACATTTTTCCAAGACCAGAGTTTAATCTGCTAGTTGTATCTTCTTCCTCTACAAAAAATTCCTTAGAAATTTTACTATTAATCTGCGCTTGTACCTTTGACACAATTCTCGGGTTATTATTACCCATACTAAAGTCTCCCCAAGAAGTATGATCGGCCATCTCACTTTTTCTTACATATTCCTCAAGACTATATGGCTCTCTTGTATTAGTAAGTTTATTTTCTGAGTTTAGCACAAAAATAGCAAAAATAAATTCATCTTTACTAGAAGCACTTATTCCATCAACCCAGTTTCCCACATCCTCATATGATACAATCATCCCTGGTTTACGAGTAAAAAATAAAACAGGTTTATTCTTTTCTTTATCCTTTATTTCACAATTAAAATACATGTACGGCTCTGGTTTGTTATCTGGATATCCTGTTTTCAATATTTTACGTGGAACTTTCGTATACGCAATCGTACCAGCCTTTGTTGTTTCCAATACCTTACGCAAAAGAATGTCTTCTGATTTACACTCCACGCCGTCTTGTGCCAAAATATCATTCCCAGCCTCTTCTGACACAGCCCTATTGTAAAGTGCTTGTACAATCTGAAATGCAGGTTCCATATTGTCTAAACCAATTCCTTTTTTATTGATTCGTGCGCGTAGAAATTTCCCATATGGATATTTTTCATTGTTTAATCTCGGAGCATACCATCTTTGTATAGAGATTCGAAGATAATCTTCAATACTGCATCTCCAAAAAGGACGTATTCTATTATCTTCACTATCTTTATATTCTATCTGATTATTTTCAAGTAACATCTGTTCATCAATATAAGGAATGATTATTGTGGTTCCTGTTAAATCACCTTCATACGGTTCGATTCTAAATATATTTAAAATTTTTTCAATATACTTTTCATCTGTAATAGGTTTTGTTTTGTTGCTGCCGATTTCCTGTCCCCACCATGCTATACCTCGCTTTGATTTTCCCGGCAAAGCAGGAATAAGTGAGTCAGCATTCATTTCATTTTCCACCAGTGAAGCTGCTAATCGCGACTCATATATTCCTTCTTCATTCAGTATTCTGCTATAATAAACAACCAGTCCTATTCCAACTCTGAAATATACAGTTTTACCAAGTCCCCATGAACCACCTGCACCTTCTGCTTCCTGTGGTTTACTTATTTCATAAATCAACTTTAATAAATTTCCATACTGGTTATCTGTTACTTCATCATAATGCAGCTTGCCTGTCAGTCCAACAGTATTTGAATCACGTACTGCTATGAATTTGTACGTGTCTTTCCAATATTTTCTATTTAAAGTTTCTGTTATGCCCTCTAATTCCTTATTTAAAGATATTTTATTAAATTCTCCTGTAAAAAAATCTACAGTCACATATGGGTCTGTATCATTTTTTGCATCTAGACTATTCTGTATGGATTCTCGAACCAACAAATCTAAAATAGGCATATTATTATTTTGTATCAATTTTAGTAATGAACTCCCCGACTGGGTCATTCTACCAGGTTCAGCAATTTCAATTTTCATTTGTTCCCTCCAAGTCACCTTCGTCGTCAAATGGATTATTTTGCATATGTATAGATACAGTCGCTGTATAATCTGTTCCGCGTTTTCCACCCGGAATATTCATACAAATACCTACAATATCCTCAACCGAATTTAGATCTTCTCTCGTATCAGAGCCTTTTACCGCTTTTGAATCTTTATCTATTATATAAACAATCATCTGTGGAGTTGAATCTAAACCAGCTAAACTTCTAATCTCTTTTGCATATTTTGATTTAAAATCCTTAACCTTGCTCACAATCTCTTGCGGCTGTCCTTCCAAATCTATATCAGCTATAATATCTTTTGGATCCCTTAAAACACCAATATTTATTACCGTATCCGATTCATTCTTCAATTTCTTCCTTGTACGGCTTACTTTTTTTACCGGACCTACTGGTGAATTCCAAACAGAACCACTACCTTTTCCAGCCAAAATAATATTCCAATTTTCAAGTTTCCCTTCTGCTGAAATTTTTTCAATCCAAGCAATAACAGAAGCTATATCATTGAAAACTCCTAATCTCGAATTAAATTTGTACTCTTCAAGATATTTTTTCACCAAAGAGAATTCAACATTCCTCCAAATAAAAGTATTTTCCGCATGTTGATTGCATTCTTTTCGTTCTTCCGGTTGTCCTAATGAAGCAATAAACTTTTCAGTCTCAACAATGTTATGTTTCAGCGCTGCTACATCATTATCAAACAAATATGTCTGATTAAAAGAGCCACTGAAATCCATATCTGTTGCTTGTGCGCTCTGCATCCTATTTTTTGCAGTTATACGTATAAAACTTGCTTTAGGAGTATTTTTCACTCTTGGTCCATAATTTGCAGGACTCTTTCCTAAGGTGTCCATTTCATGTATTTCATCACGTAACTCCTGATCCAGCGCTGCAAGAAATTTAAATTGATCATTTGTCTTAGATGTAATCCATAATCTCGGCAACAACTCATACCCTTTTCTGTATCCAAACCATCTCCCCATTTGCATAAGTGTATCCGCCTGACTAACAGAACGAAGGAAAAATGTGCTGATAAGTCCTTCAATCGTTAAACCTCTGGACAAAGTTGCTCCACCCACAACAATAAACGCCGGTGCTGGTGTTGGCATGTTATCAGCCGTAGGATATGCCAATCTGACATACATTCCATCGTCGGTAATTCCATTATTCTTGCAATTATCAATACACATATGAATTCCTTCGTGATATGCGAACTCATCGTCCTCATCCAATGGAATATTAGTTGGTTCTTTACTCAACAAAATTGTAATTTCCTTACGTATGTCCTCAAATGAAGGATATCTGTTTATTTCTTCATCCTTCCTATCGTATTGTGGATATTGTTCTCTAAACTTTTCAAATGTAAATTGACTGGTTTCAGTATTCCATACTTTTTCACATCTTCTAATCATCTCATCTACATCTTTGCTCACAATCCAATCTCTGACCGCTTCTGCAATATTCTGATGATGATCAGTTTTCTGACTTGTATGTATCAGCATACTAATCGGCTTTCCGTATCCCCATATTCTCATACAGGCTACGCCACACAGAAACCAGCATATAGCATCCTGTAACGCGAGCGGAACATACGGGGATCCTTCTTCATGAATTTCTTTGATTGCCTGAAGATCATCCTCATCAATAATTCTCACGATATCTAAACCATCATAATCATAATCCCCGCCCTCAAATCCAAATATCTGTTGTGGTCCAAAATATTCCTTTGATACACTTAATGTTGATATAAAATTTCTAGGATATAACGAATCTTCTCCAGCCTCATTTAATATATTTGCATATGGCGTGGCTGTATATCCAATATAATTCATCGCCTTATATTTATTACTGATTTCCTGCGATTTCTCATTTTTTCCATTTACCAAATCTCTTATCAATCTATTAATTGTTTTAATCGTTGAACTATTAACATTTGCTGTGTTAATACCAGCCTGGTCAGCCTCATCATCTATAACCAGTATCTTCATCTGTTTTTGTTTATTACCATCAGATTGCAGCCATTGTATAAGCCCCCTAAGTCTTCCCGGATTTTTCAGACAAACTGTAAAATATCTCTGTTTTGACGTTTTATCAAAGTGCAAATCCTGTGTCCTTTGTCCTAGCATTGGTTTTTTAGATAAATGCTCTAAACCATTCCAATTGAGATTGCCCTGACAATTTAAATCATTTAATAACCGGTTTTGCGTTTGTTGTCTAAGATTTTCGATGGTTCCAGATAAAACTATAAACATATTCCATCCCCAGTCAGCCGCCATAGCCATTAAAGCTGCCATATTTGCAGTTTTTCCAGACTGAACATTACCAATAACCAATCCCTTAACTGGTTTCATTTCGGTTGTGTCACTGCTCAGTCTCTTCAAAATCTTTAATGTAGTTCTCTCCATCTCATCAACGATTTCTTCTTTAAAACCACCCTTAATCAATTTTTTTCTATATAACTGCCATGCGGATTGTGGATCTGCTGGTACCGTAACATCATTATCTTCGCCTTCACCCATAATCATAGCCTGACCACTAAGATAATCTATAACCTGTGTCTGTTCTTCTGCCTCTTTTTGTAAGTGAACGAGTTCTTTCCATTCACTGCAACTAACTTCTTTCCAAAAATTCAATAAGGACTGTTGGGTTAGGAATTCTGATAATCCTTCATCATTACCACGCCCCGCATAATCAATCTCTTCCCACTTCATGTTACGATTTCTCGCATTACGAATCCATTCTCTGTGTTGATCATATTCAGGCAAACCAAAATTAGACATATGCATTCCTCCATTGGTATATTTGAAATTTTATCGACAATTTTTTACCTTTTCCATAACCCTATTATAAAACCAGAGTTTTATATCGTCAACTTTGTTTTTTACTTTTCAAGGAAGGGTCTCCAATCAAAAGGTGAAATGTAGAGAGAGAGTCCCGTTTGTAACCCAAGAGTCTCTCTTTGTAAATGAAAATCTCATTTTGTAAACTAGATTCCCGCTTTGTAAACGAAAATCCCGTTTTGTAAGCGAATTTCCCGGATTTTCATTTGTACATTGACATGTTATAATACGTTCAGCAATAAA
>OKSA01000152.1_pt1 | contig 65359 bp, 57 predicted proteins | sample 1601181 | NCBI WGS metagenome assembly OKSA01 (sample SAMEA3541538, study PRJEB24748) | human gut metagenome | biome: human gut; feature: human-associated habitat; material: faeces | place: China | collected 2012
TAGGCACTTGTAAAAGTGCCTATACAAAGGGCTATGCCCTAAATTGAGTACTAACACATATATTTAATTGTTCAAACATCAGGTTAAACCAAGAGCCGTATTACGGCGGATTTTTATACAAAAGACGTAATTACGAAATAAAATAATATAATGGAGTTATTATTAAGATTAAAAAAAACGACACAAAACCTCTTTAAAGGTTCTCAGCGAGGAGCCAATATCAAAAAGAACATAGCGGGATCATTAATGATCAAGGGATTCAGTATCTTGACACAATTGATATTAGTACCTTTGACTCTTGGTTATCTTAACACAGATCTTTATGGAATTTGGCTGACTGTATCTTCCATTTTGTTATGGCTTGGATTCTTTGATATTGGTTTCACGTTAGGCTTACGTAACAAGCTGTCAGAGGCATTAGCAAATGGTGATATCCTTAGAGGTCGAAAGTTGGTCTCAACAACCTATGCAATCATGTTGGTAATCTTTATTCCTCTTTGTCTCGTTCTTGAATTTATAGTGCCACTTATAAATTGGAGTACGTTGCTGAATGTTCCAATAGCTTATAATGCTACTATATCACAAGTGATGCAGGTACTGGTCATTAGCTTTTGCTTGCAAATGGTTCTCAATGTACTTAGCACTGTATTAACGTCATTTCAAAAAGTCGCCCTGTCTGGTGTGTTTCCTGTCGTTGGAAACTTCCTTTCGGTAATAGTCATTTACATTCTTACCAAGACAACAGAGCCGTCAATGCTTAATTTGGCATTGACAGTGTCTTATTTACCGATTATAGTGTTGGCTGTATGTTCTCTCTATATGTTTCGACATAGTCTGTCATCTGTTTCACCAAGAATTAAGTGTGTGGATTTTTCTTTGGTGAAGGATTTATTCTCATTGGGAGTAAAGTTCTTTATTATCCAAATCCAGATGCTTGTGATGTATCAAGCTACGAACATCTTGATTTCCAATGTGTCAAGTCCGGCTGACGTTACGGCTTATAATATTGCATACAGATATATTGGTACTGCAATGATGCTGTTCACATTAGTGATAGGACCGCTTTGGCCTGCTTTTACAGAGGCTTATACGAAGTCTGATTTCGGTTGGATGCAGAATACTTACAAGAAAATGGCTCGCCTTTATAGGTGGGTAGCTCTTTTGATAGTTGCAATGGTTGCCTGTTCTCCTGTCGTTTATAGACTTTGGATAGGAAGAGTGGATGTCGTGCCTTTCTCTATGAGCGTAATGGTCGGTGTATATATGTTGTCGAGTTCATGGGACAGCCTTCAAGTAAATTTGATAAATGGAATTGGTAAAATTAAGCTCCAGTCTTATGTAACCTTACTCGGTCTGTTTCTTCACATACCATTGTCCTTGTTTTTAGGAAAGTATATAGGCGCTTTGGGGGTTGTTACGTCTATGCTGGCAATAAACTTGACTTATGCAACTTTCTTCACAATTCAGATTAATAAAATCATTAATAAAAAAGCTACAGGTATTTGGAATAAATAAACATTTTAGTTATGTCAAGAATAAGTAATTTCGTAAAAGAAAATCTTTCGTTTATTGTTGGAATCAAGCATTTTTGCAGTTTCGTAAACGTTCGCTTTATCAAGCCCAAAAATCGCAAGTCTTTTGGCTATTTTGGTTGTACAACATTGTTGAAAACTCCAGCAATGATTACTACTCCAGCTAATGTTTTTCTACATGAGGATATTCATATTCGTGAAGGGCTTACAATCATAAACGATACAGGTAAGGTTGTAATAAAAAAATTCACGGGAATAGCTCCTGATTGCACTATTGTTACAGGCAATCATACGCCAACAGTTGGTGTACCTCATCGCTTAGGAGGTCCTTGTCACATTAATGACAACGAAAAAGGAGTGACAATTGAGGAGGGTGTTTGGATTGGTACTCGCGTAACTCTTTTGAGTGGAGCGCATGTGGGGCGTGGTGCAGTAATTGGAGCCCAGTCATTGGTGAATAAAGAGATACCACCATATGCTGTGGCTGTTGGCTCCCCTGCAAAAGTTATAGCCTCAGTATTTAGTATAGAGCAAATATTGGAGCACGAGCGTCACCTTTATAAACCAGAAGAGCGACTTTCTCGTGAATATCTTGAAGAGTTGTTCGCCAAATATTATGATGGGAAAAAGAGCATAGGCAAGAGCGATATGTCTGAAGAAGACCACAAGAAGATAAAAGAGGCTTCACAGTCATTGTTTAACAAGATTATGGTAGATAATCATAACGTTGTAATGGGGTAATTGATTTACTATGAAGAATTTAAATAATGCAGTGCAGTCTGAATACGATTATGCATTTTCTATATATTCTCCGTCAAATGTTGCTAATGACGGTATTCTTTCTGAGCTTGACGTTTTTAATGCTCATTTTGCTCTTGCTGATTTTTTTGTTTCAACAGGTGAAGAGGCAAGGTATGGGATCTTAAATTTTGGATTGTTGTCATCTGCTGTAGCAAGACAATCTGTAGGATTCAATGGTCAATGTAAATGGAATGATGATGAGTCAAAAGTATCTACTCTGGCTTTTGGTCTAGACAAAAATCATGCATTTAATGATGGCAATAAACGTACTGCCTTGTTGTGCTTACTTTTAGCTTTGCATCGGAAAAAACGACATCTCGTTTGCAAGAAAAAGAAATTGGAAACTCTGCTTGTTAGAATTGCAGCAAATGAAATGGATCAATATCCTGATTTCAGACATTTCAAAAAACATGGTGATGATGCAATTATTGTTTATATGGCAAATTTCTTACGTAAGCATAGTAGTAAAATAGACAATTCTTTCAGAACTATGACTTATGAAGAGTTTAATCGTAAATTAAAAAAATATGATATTAGGCTAGACAATGCGCAAAACGCATATATTGATGTTTTACAAGCAAAGGAAGAAAGGAAGTTTTTTGGTCTCCTTAAAAGGAATAAAGAAACTCGTGTATTACAGATTGGATTCCCTGGTTGGAAACGTCAGATTAACCCGAAAGCAGTAAAGAATGTTTTGAAAATGTGCGGTCTTTTTGAAAATGGACTAGATATGAAAACTTTCTATGAAGGTGGTGAACCAGAATACAAACTTATCGAAGAATACTTCGATGTTTTGAAACGATTAAAGGACGAATAGTACTTTAAAGGTTATCCGTACTTTTCGGTAGAAGAGGACAAACCGAAGTTTATGAAATTTCTGAATAATCTTTTGATGTTATAGAAATCTTTTATTGATGATAAAAAATAGTATATTATATCCATTTGGGGCTTCTATGTCTTTAGTAGGAGTACCTTTAGGAATGTATTTGAATCAGATGGTGGGCAATATAAGGTGGTCGCCGGTAACGATGGTGTTGTCTGTGGTGATGTTAATGAATTGGAAAAATTTTGGTTCTGGATTGCCAAGACTGTTCAGAACAAAGTTTGGAATTATGGTGTTATTCCAGATTATCATGCTTTTCTATGGGTTGATGTCGCAAGGGTATATGACAAGCCAATATATGTCGTTTCATATATATATAATTGCATTGTGTTATGCGTTTTCTACACACCGCAACACAGAATTTGTGGACAATATACCCAAGGCTTGTTTTTATCTGTCATTGGTAACTTCAATCCTGGGTGCTTATTTCTGTAGTATTGGAATGGTTGCTGGCGAAGACGTTTATGAAATGAGGCTATATGACAGCTCTTATGTTTTAGAGCAATTTACTGTTTCGGCTGGAGCGTTGGTGAATTTCTTTGCTGCGCTGACGTTCACAAAAAAAAATATGTTCGAACGTGTTTTGTTCGCAGTTGCCATAATGCTTGATATCTACATATTGTTTTCTTGTACCAAAAGAACACCTGTTTTTGTTGCTTTAGCAGGAACCGTGTTGTATCTGTATAAGCAAGGGGCATTGAATAGACACTATTTCTTTAAGTATTCCAGTTATATAATATTGGCCATTGTCGTATTTATATGTGCATATATAAGATATAAATCCTTTCAGGAAAATGTGGATGATATTTTTACTCGTCTTTATGATGGAATTCGTATTCTGTTGGGATATGATAGAATGGACTATGTTGAAGACTCTGCACAGTCAAGGGTCGTATTAAGAAAGTGGGCATATAATTATATCAGTCTTAATTTTGGTTTTTTCAGTTATCTGTTTGGAGCCGGATATTTAACAAAGTGGCTTGATGCTCCGATATTGGAAGCATTTCTCGATATGGGATTGTTGGGCTTCTGCTTTTATGCATATCTGTTGGGGTGGATACCATTGAATACTCTTTTCATGAAAACAAAGGATAATGTAATCCTTTTTGCATTAATGTATTCTCTACACATGTCACTTAGTATGTTCAACTCTGGTAATCCTTATCAGTATATTAAATATACAGGTGTCGTATTGTTGATATTTGTATTGTATGCAAAGCAAAAGCGGATTGTAAATTGTAACGGTCAATGAAAACACTATTTTTTGAAACCTCATTAGAAGGTCATCGGTATGAGTATCTTAGAAATCTGTATTATGCTTGTACTGAGAAAGAAGAACAGTCTTTCCTTTTTTATATTCCAGAAGACGAAAGGGTAAAAGGATGGAAGCATGCTGAAAATATGCATGTGGAGTATTTGTCGCAACAGCAGATTGATTATGCCATAAAGGGTAACCTGTTGCTCCTTTCTTATAGAAAAGCAAAAATAATAAAGAGGCTTGTTGAGGAGCATAACGTCAGCCATGTGTTTCTTATATTCTTTATGCTCTATATGCCTTTTCTGATATTCCTTTTGCCGAAGGGGGTAACGGTGTCGGGCATTGTTTATCGCTCTTTTCTATGGGAGGATATCTTGAAGCAGAGTAAACTGAGAAAACTGCTTGAATGGATAAGATATTGGCTGATGGCAAAATCGAGGAGCGTAGACAAGGTGTTGCTGCTCAACGATGAGAAATCGGCTGCGGCTTTCAATAAGAAATTTTCCACTAATAAGTTCCTTCGTTTGCCCGATCCTTATTCGCCACTCGAAGGCGAATTGAAGGACATCAGAAAAGAATTGCAGTTGCATGATTCCGACCTTCTGTTTATTCAGATAGGCCAACTTTCTGACAGAAAAGGCACGCTGGAAATCCTTGATGCCATAGCTATGATGAATGGTGAGGAACTCGCTCACAAGCATTTCTTCTTTGCTGGCAAAGTCGTAAGGGATATAAGCGAGTCTTTTTATAAAAAGGTAACAACACTTACGGACAGGGGGGCGCATATATATGTGAAGGACGAGTTTGTGTCTTTTGAATTTTTGAATTCCATTTGTGCTTCGTGCGACTGCATGTTCACTCCATACAAGAATACTTGTCAGAGTAGTGGTGCAATAGGTTATGCTGCCCAGTTTGGTAAACCCGTTATTGGTCCGTTGCGTGGGTTGCTTGGCAATCTTATCAGTCATTATCGACTGGGTTATCAGATTAAGGATATAACTGCAGAATCGTTATTCCGAGCTATTGTGGATTTCAAAAGGATGCCGGTGCCTGACGATTATGTGAGGGACAACCAACTGAAAGATTTTCTGAAAATTTGTTTAAACAATTAATTGTTAAAGTCGATGGATATTAATTTGATAAAAAGAAAACTCCTGAAATATTGGATTCGTGTGTACTACTACAACAATGAACTGATATTGTGGTTGAAAAGAAACTGCAGGAAGAGTAGCAATCTGCTTCTACTTTTGCTTTCTCCTTATATTCTTATGAAAGCAGGTTTGTATGCCATTTACGAGGGGGTATGGGGCAAGTATGTTGTCGCCCGTAAAATTACTAAAGAGAGAGCATCCGCTTATAGACACGAGATAGCAATGGTATCAATTTCTAAGAATGAGGCTCCTTACATAAAAGAGTGGATAGAATTTCATAAGCTTGTTGGCTTTACAAAGTTCTATTTCTATGATAACGAGAGTGAGGATAATACAGTAGATATATTGAAGCCTTATATTGATTCTGGATTGGTGGAATATACTTTGATAAAAGGTAAAGGTAGGCAGTTGGATGCTTACAATGACGCAATCGCTAAGCACAAGGATGAATGTAGATGGATGGCTTTCCTTGATATGGATGAATATCTTATGCCTACGAAACCATTTGAAAAAATATACAATGTGGTTTCAGAACTCGTTTCAAAAGCAAGAAAAGGTGCTGCAGGGGTTGGCGTGAACTGGTGTATATATGGCTCCTCGCATTTAGAGAGAAAGCCAAAGGGCTTGATTTCAGAGAATTTTATTTATAGAGGAACCGAAAAAGATTGGGGGAACTTTCATATCAAGACAATCTGTAATCCTCGATTAGTTAAGAGTTATATTTCTCCGCACTATCCAATTTATAAATTGGGGGGGTATAGTATTAATGACTCAAACGGGAAACGTCTTTGGGGATGGTTCTGCCATGATGTGAAATGGCAGAACTTACGCATTAATCATTATTATTGTAAATCGAAGGAGCAATACATTCAGAAAATCAGCCGTGGCTTCGGTGATAGAGTTGGTGAATACGATATGAAGCAGTTTAATGATTATGACCTTAATGATGTCAAGGACGAGTCGATGTTGGTGTATGCTGATAAAGTGAGACTTTAGTAAATGTTATATGAAATCGATAGTACATCTACAACCGATAATTCCTCATTATCGTGAGGGATTTTTTTCACTTCTTGGCAAACGAAGTAAACAGGATATTTACATCTATGAGGATGTGAAGGATGCCAAGAAATCTTCTTTTAATATAGTGGGCGATGCAAAATATAAGCAGATGCCAGCCATGATGTCTAAGGGTGGAGTATTGCTGTATAATCCATTTAAGTTGTTGAAAACGGATTATGACGCACTTGTATTGATGTTGAACTTCACGCATGTTACTACATGGCTTCTGCTATTTACAAAATTCTTGCATAGAAAGAAAATCATTCTTTGGGGACAGGGTATCTCCGTGCGTCGCTATCTAAAAGAAGAGAAAAGGCCAGATTGGAAACTTAATCTGATGATAGCTCTTGCTGATGGCGTGTGGTTTTATATGGACAAGGAGAAAGAACAATGGCAGAAGCTTTTTCCTAAGAAACCTATGGTTGCCTTGCATAACACTCTTACTGGAGTGGATGATATGGTGAGGTATGTTCCGAAAGTATCCGTAGAAGAACTGAAAGAAAAATATGGTATTTACCAAAAGGTGGTTTTCATCTTCTGCGCAAGGTTTACAGCAAATAGACGTGTCGACTTACTCTTGGAAACTATCAACCATTTGGATTCAAATAAATACGGATTCGTTATCATCGGTGCAGGTGATTCAAAGCCTGATTTCTCAAATTTTGATAATGTGTATGATTTCGGTGCCGTTTACGACACAGCAGTAAAACAGGAATTGTTTGCATTGGCAGATATTTATTTCCAACCTGGATGGGTTGGATTGTCTATCGTTGAAGCTATGGCGTATGGTAAACCAATCTTTACTTTTGAACGTAGCTCAGAAACTCTTCAATGTGTGGAATACTCATATATACATAATGGGGAAAACGGACTGATTTTCAAAAATATTGATGATTGCATTGATAAAATCAAATTGCTTTCTGATAACGATATAAAACGAATGGGTGACAATGCAAGAAATTATGTAGCAAAGCATCTGACTATCGAACAGATGGTGGATAATGCCGTAAGAGTTATTGATAAAGTATGTGAAACCAAATAACACAACATAGATATGAAAGATTTTAAGGATATAAGAGTTGCAGTAGCCGGTACAGGCTATGTAGGTCTGAGTATAGCGACCTTGTTGTCTCAGCATCATCATGTAACAGCAGTAGATGTTATTCCAGAGAAGGTGGAGAAACTTAACAAGCGTATTTCCCCTATCCAGGATGACTATATTGAGAAATACTTGGCAGAGAAGCCGTTGAACCTTGTAGCTACACTTGATGGCAAGGCTGCATATAAGGATGCAGACTTTGTTGTGATTGCAGCTCCAACTAACTACGACCCAGTGAAGAACTATTTCGACACATCTCATGTGGAAGAAGTGATAGACTTGGTGTTGGAGGTGAATCCGGATGCAGTGATGATTATCAAGAGCACCATCCCTGTAGGTTACACCCGCAGTCTTTACTTGAAGTATGCCGAGAAGGGCGTAAAGAAGTTCAACCTCCTTTTCTCTCCGGAGTTCCTTCGTGAGAGCAAGGCACTATATGATAACCTATACCCGAGCCGCATCATTGTAGGATATCCCAAGCTTATCGATCGTCCGGAGTTCGCCGAGGAAAACGAGGCAATCAAATCCGTGACAGATGTAGAGATGATGAAAGAAGCAGCCAAGACTTTTGCTGCACTCTTGCAGGAAGGTGCCATCAAGGAGAATATCGATACTCTCTTCATGGGAATGAAGGAAGCAGAGGCTGTCAAGCTCTTCGCCAACACTTACCTTGCTTTGCGTGTAAGCTACTTCAATGAGCTTGACACCTATGCAGAGGTTAAAGGTCTTGAAACAAAGGCAATCATCGATGGCGTTGGTCTTGATCCGCGTATCGGCACCCATTACAATAACCCGAGCTTCGGCTATGGTGGCTATTGCTTGCCTAAGGATACAAAGCAGCTCTTGGCTAACTATGCTGATGTTCCCGAGAATCTTATTGAGGCCATCGTAGAGAGCAACCGCACTCGTAAGGATTACATTGCTGATGCTGTCTTAAAGAAGGCTGGCTATTACAGCTATGCCGACGATAACAGCTTCGATATCAGTAAGGAACACAACTGCGTGATTGGTGTCTATCGCCTGACAATGAAGTCAAACAGCGATAACTTCCGTCAGTCTGCGATTCAAGGCATCATGAAGCGTATCAAGGCAAAAGGTGCAGAGGTTATCATCTATGAACCAACTCTCGAAGATGGCACAACATTCTTTGGAAGCAAGGTCGTGAACAACATGGATGCTTTCAAGGCACAAAGCCATGCAATCATAGCCAACCGCTATGATGCTTGTCTGGATGATGTAAAGGATAAGGTTTATACACGAGATATATTTAGGAGAGACTGATATATGACTCAATATCTTAGTGACAAACTGCGGGTGCTGTCTTTGATTTCCATTATCCTCGTTCTCTACATTCATTCTGGCTTTCATGCAGATGAGATAGAGGGGATGGTGATGAACGACAGAGTGCAGGAATTTGTATCGGGGATGATGGGGCGGTGTGCCGTACCGTTGTTCTATGTGATTTCGGGCTATTTGTTCTTTCTGAAAGTGCCGGAAGGGATGAAGTCCATCTATGGCAAGATGAGGAAGAGGGTGGGGACGTTGGTTGTGCCTTATATCATCGGATGTATGTTCTTTGTTGGCTTTGGCGTTCTTATGGCCGTGTTGCCAGGTGTGTCAAAATATATGAACAGTTCGGTAATGCCTCTTTTTTCAAAGCCGGTAGGAGAAATTCTTCGTTCTATATTCTATGATGCAGGAAACGGGTCTCCTTGCGCTTTCCAACTATGGTTCTTGCGTGATTTGATATTGATTGTTGCGACATCTCCATTGTGGTATCTGTGTCTGAAACATCTGAAATGGGGATTTGTTGCAGTCGTATTCGTGCTGACATATTTGGATGTGCCTCATGTTCCTTTCTATTCTCTTTTTTGGTTCGTCTTAGGTGGACAACTGACTAAGGTAAAAATAGAAATGGGGGGAAATGGTAGAACTAAAGTAGCGATATTTGGATTGTTCTTATTCTTAATAATATCAATAATACAATTGTTCTTCCCTGATATAATTAATTGGAGCCTGTTGCGTATTCCAATAATTCTGCTTGGAATTATTGGAGCTTGGGGATTATACGATGTGGTTTTGGGAAAGGATTTCAGCCTGTCGAGACATCAATGGCTTGGCATTGCTTGTCAGTTTACTTTTTTCATATATCTCTTCCATGAACCTACGCTTAATATTGTTCGCAAATTGATAGTCGTCGTATTGGGCAAGAATGAGTTCGGGTATATGTCTTCTTATCTCATTTCTCCTTGGATATTCACGGTTTGCGCCGTATTTGCAGGATTACTGTTCAGAAAGTATCTTCCCAGAGTGTATGATGTTTGCACCGGGGGAAGATGAAAAATCTTTTATTTTAAAATGAAAATCATTCACTATATCCCAAGTATCGACCGCACGGCGGGCGGTACTTCTACTTATATGCAGGTGCTTGCCAAGGGGCTTGGCGAGTTGGCAGAGGTGCATATCATTACGCATGCCTCGAAGAATCCGTTGGCGATGGAGAACTGTACGGTGCATTATGTGCCGGAGTATAATCCCTTTAAAGGGGCTTGGCGGAAGAGAGTCGCCGAGATGATGGAGGAGGTGAGGCCCGACATCGTGCATGTGAACTGCTGCTGGATGCCGGCATGTGCAGCTGTGCAGCGTATAGCTCAGAAGCATGGATATAAGGTGGTGCTGACACCGCATGGCATGCTGGAGCCTTGGATCATAAAGCGTCACTACTGGACGCGCAAGGTGCCGGCTCTGCTGCTTTACCAGAAGGCTGCGGTGAGGAAGGCGGACTGCATCCAGTCTACGGCGGAGAGCGAACGCGACAATCTCCTGAAGTTGGGTTATAACAAGAACATCAAGGTGGTTCGGCTCGGTATTGATGCTGACGGCATTGAAATGAAGAAGTCTTGGAAGAAGACTCGCCAGATATTGTTCCTCTCTCGTGTGCATGTGAAGAAGGGTATCAATTTCCTCATTGAGGCGGCAGCGGTGCTGCGCTCTGAACTGCAGGGTTACAAGATATTGGTGGCTGGTGAGGGCGATGCCGACTATGTGGCTGAGATGAAGAGGATGATTGCCGATAATGGTCTGCAGGACATTGTGCAGCTTGTCGGCGGCGTGTATGGTGGGGAGAAGTGGCGGTTGTTCCAGACTTCCGATTTCTTCGTGCTGCCTACTCACTCCGAAAACTTCGGCCTTGCCATTGCAGAGAGCCTTGCTTCGGGCACGCCAGTCATTACTACCGTAGGCACGCCATGGCATGACCTCAACGATACCAATAGCGGAGCTTGGATAGAGATAGGTACGCAGCCTCTGGTGGAAACGCTCCGCAAGTTCTTAGCATTATCGGATGGAGAACTTGAAGCGATGGGGCGCAACGGAAGAAGACTGATAGAGGAGAAATATTCAGCCCACGTAATGGCAAAAGAAATGATGGAGGTGTATGAGACACTTATCCCTAATCTCACGAATGGGTATTGAGGTAATAGAGAACGAATAGATAAATCGATTTATAGTTATGAATTTAGAACGTCATACTCCGGGGCGTGTGTCCTTGGGTATCAAGTTGAAGCGGGTGGTGTGGAATGTCACGGCTGCCCTGCTGTTCCGTCCTTTTATCACTCCCGTGTTCCGCAAGTGGCGGTTGCTGTTGCTGCGGATGTTCGGGGCTGAGGTGGAATGGGACGCTAATGTGTATGCCTCGGTGAAGGTGTGGGCACCATGGATGTTGAGGATGGGACACAGGGCGTGTCTCGGCCCTGAGGTGATATGCTATAACCAGGACTTGGTGGTGTTGGAGGATGATGCCATCGTATCGCAGTACTCATATCTCTGCACTGCCGGGCATGACATCGACCATGCCAATACTGCTGACAGTGGTCTCGTTACGTCTCCTATTGTCTTGCGCCGTGGGGCGTGGATCGGTAGTCGTGCGTTTATCGGCATGGGAGTGGAGATTGGCGAGAATGCCGTGGTTGGTGCCACGGCTTCGGTATATAAGAACGTTGAACCTTGGACTGTCGTGGGTGGCAATCCTGCGAAAGTAATCAAGAAAAGGGAACTGAAGAATGAATAAGATTTATGATTTAGAGGGGAGAAACAAGGCGATAGTGTTGTTCAAGTTTTTTGCAGCTTTGCTGATTACCTATTCGCATATGGGACTGCTGTTTCCTAAATTTGGGGGACTGGTGACTGGCGGTGCAATTGGTGACGGGCTTTTTTTCTTCTGTTCGGGTTTTACGCTGTTTCTTGGTAGGGACGGCGGTTTCTTGAACTGGTATAAGCGTAGAGTAAGCCGCATTTATCCTTCAATCATCATGTGGGCCTTGCTGTCGGCTGTGGTGTTCGGTTGGACATGGTATGTGACGGACTTGATAACTACTCCCAAGTATTGGTTTATCCCTTGCATAATGGTGTATTATGCCATATTCTATGTAATTCGCAGGTATCTGATGAAGTATATGAAGGCGGTGTTTGTTGGTTCTTTGCTGATAATAACCGCGTTGAGTTTCTTTGTTCTTGATATGGAGCGGTCTGTGATGTATGCGCAGGTCTCGTTCATGCGGATATATTATTTTATGTTCATGCTCTTGGGTGCAATAACTGCCCTCGACCTTCGCAAGTCCGATAATAAAATGATATTTGGCGGATTGCGTAGAATGTGCGTTGGGGGGGTAAAAATAAAGGGGAATTAGGAGTTATGAGAGAGGAATTGAACGTTTCGCGTTCTTTTTCTTTGTTTTGTATCTCCATTGTTTTGTATTATGCCTGCATGGCAGCATACAAGCTCGGTCCTCTTTACTGCCATTTCCAGATGGTATCGTTGATACCATTGCTGTTAGCGATATACTTCTTCTTCATATTCTGTAGTTGTGAGAAGATGATAAAAGTGTTCGACAAGGCGTTATTTGGAAACGTGGTGTATTTCATTTCTTCCTTAACATTAGAGATTTATCTCGTGCAGTATGCGTTGTTTACAGACAGGATGAATTTCATGTTTCCACTTAATATTCCAGTGATGTATCTAATGACATTTGGTGTTGCGTATGTGCTGAAAGTACTTGCACAAGGTTTCTCCCAAATCTTTGGCAAGGAAGATATGGTGGTGAAGAAACTGTTTAAAGTATAATTCGTCTTATTGCTTATTTTGTGTTTTAAAATTGATGGACTCTCGTATTGACAAGGTGGAGAATGTTCTGCTGGAGATATTGAGGAGAGAGGTAATGGGAGAGGACGGGACGGAGAAGATGGAATTGTCTGTTGCCGGACTGAATGCCGTTATGCGCCTCGCCAGAGAACATGCCGTTACGGGACTGGTGGCTAATGCTGCAATGAGGAACCGGATTGTGATTGCCGGAGGTGTGGCGAAAGGCAGAGGGGAGGCTGTGATGAGGCTTATGCAGCAGACCATGGCGCACAGGCAGAACCAGGGTAGGTTTGAGGATGCCGTGGGGCGCTTCGCCCGACTGATGAAGGAGAACGGCATCGCCTATGTGGTGTTCAAGGGACTGGCTGTGGCGAGATATTATCCCGAACCATTTGTACGGACGATGGGCGACGTGGACTTCTATGTTCCGCAGATGGATTTCCTGCGGGCGGTGGAGGTGATAGAGCGTGGGCTGAATGTGGTGATGGACAAGGAGGATATTGACAAACACTATAGTTTTGACTGGCAGGGCATTCGCTTCGAGATGCACTATCAGATTGAGACCTTCGGCAGCCATCGGCATCAGCACCGCTTCGACAGGATGATAGATGAGGCTATGGCGGAGCATACGGATTCGTTCACGGTATGCGACTCCGACGGCAATGGAACCGAGGTCAGCGTATTGCCACCGACAGAAGATCTAATCGTGGTTTTCAAGCATTGGTTTAACCATCTGCTCGTGGAGGGCGTTGGCTTGCGCCAGACCTTGGACTTGGTAGTGCTCTTGAATGCTTATAGGGACAAGATGAATGTCGGTCGGCTGATGACTGCCTTGGACGGTATCGGCTATATGAAAGCATTCCGAGCCATGCTCGCTATGATGAGGCGGTATCTTGGATTGGATTGGTTTGACAACTTCTTTGTATATAACCGTTGCGACGAATGGTATGCCAACAAGCTCATGGCTGCCGTGATGGAGAGCGGGAACTTTGGCAGGAAAGCTTACCGAAATCATACAACAGGGAAAAAGAAAAGCATGGAGACTGCCACAAGAGCGTTACGTCATTGCGTAAAGTTCTTCTGGTTGGCTCCAAAAGATATAATTTGCTTGATACCACGAAGAATAGGTATCACGCTGAAACAGAAATTCTAATGTCGTTTTCCTGCAACTCGGGAAAACAAAATAAAGATATAACTTTTATGGGAAATACAATAGCTGCTATCATCCTGACAAAGGATGAGGAGAAGCATATAGAGCGGTGCATAAGGTCGCTGCAGGGAGTATGTGAGGAGGTGTTCGTGATTGACTGCTACAGCAAGGACAACACGAAAGCGATTGCCGAATCATTAGGTGCCAAGGTGTATGAGCATCCGTGGAAAAATTATGCCACGCAGTTCAACTGGGGCCTGCACAACTGTCCGATTACGGCAGACTGGGTGTGGCGCATTGATGCTGACGAGTATCTGGACAAGGGACTCGGACAAAACGTAAAGAAGGCTATAAGCGAGTGTGGAGACGACGTGAACGGTATTTATGTTCGTAAGCGTATCGACTTCATGGGGCGTCCGCTGATGCACGGAGGATGGTATCCGAGCTATCATTTGAAGGTATGGCGCAGAGGTCACGGCGAGTGTGAGAACCGCTGGATGGACGAACATATCCGCATCTTTGACGGACGTGCCGTCACCGTAGAGCAAGGCGACCAGGTGGATGCCAATCTCAACAATCTGACATGGTGGATGGAGAAGCACAACGGCTATGCCACGCGAGAGATGGCGGACATGCTGATGATGGAATATGGACTGGATGCGTCGGCACAGGAAGTAGTGCCGAAGTTCTTCGGAACAGAGGAACAGCGCAAGCGCTGGCTGAAGGTGAAATACATCAAGGCACCGCTATTCATGCGCCCATTCATCAATTTCATGATCCGCTATGTGTTGAAGGCTGGTTTCCTCGACGGCAAGGAAGGCTTTATCTGGCATTTCCTTCAAGGCTTCTCCTACCGCTTCCTTGTGGATGCCAAGATTTTCGAACTGAAGAAACGCTTCGGCTTCGACAAGGAAAAGATAAAGGAATATCTCATAGATACTTATATGAAATAAGCAGACAACTATATGAAAGTTTCGATTATAACATCAAGTTACAACCGTGAGAAGACTATTCGCGGTTGTATAGAGAGTGTGTTGGCGCAGGACTATCCTGACATTGAGTATATCGTGGTGGATGGTGCTTCTAAGGACGGGTCGCTCTCAATCATCAATGAGTATAAGGACAGGATAAGTAAGATAATCTCTGAGCCTGACCATGGCATGTACGAGGCTATCAACAAGGGCATTAGGGCTGCTACTGGCGATGTCATCGGTCTGGTGCATTCGGACGATTTTCTGTATTCTCCTCAGACTGTATCCAATATAGTGAAGCGGTTTGAGGAAACTCATGCCGATTTTTTGTATGGTGACGGATTGTTTGTGAATGCCGAGAACACGGATAAGGTGGTGCGTAACTGGATTGGTGGCGACTATCGTCTGTGGAAAGTTCGTCATGGCTGGTTGCCGCTCCATCCCACTTGCTATATCAAGCGCAGCGCCATAGAGCGCAAGGGACTGTATAACGAGAGCTATAAGATAGCCGCCGACTCGGACTTCCTCTTCCGCTATCTGCTTGGCGGCGAGTTGAGCGTCACTTATCTGCATGAATATATCGTGAGAATGCGCATGGGCGGACTGAGTACGGACTCCGCTCGAAGGAAGCAGATGTGGAAGGAGGATATCAGAATGTATCAGTCGCACGGCATGAATCCTACATTGACAAAGTTGGAGAAGATGCTGTGGAAGGTGCCGCAGTTTATCGGTGCTAAATTCAAGTGATAGGCTCATTCTTTATGAATACACAGAACATCATAAACATCTTAAAATTAGAAAAGTAATGTGGTGGAAAATAATTTTAGGAGTAATAGGATTTGCTGTCGTTGGTTTTATTGGCATGGTCATCAAGATGGCGATAACTGAAGCAAAGGAGGAGACGAGGGATATAGAGGGGGCGAGTAAATCTGAAAATTGATTTGGTGCAATTGCGCCGTATCGGTCGGCGCAGATGTCCGTATCGGTCGGTGCAGATGTCCGTATCGGTCGACGCAGATGTCCGTATCGACCGACGCGGATGTCCGTATCGACCGACGCGGATGGTTTTAGCAGTGCTTCGACTCCATATCCCTTCGCGATTTTGACTTGATTACGAGCCATACGCCACTGAAGACGAGCACTACTGCAACGGCTTGCTTCCACGTGAAGAGACACATGCCACAGGCGATGCTCACCGATACCGCCACCACGGGCTGCATATAGTTGTAGATGCTCACCACGGTGGGGCGCAGCGTGCGTTGCGCCGTCTGCATACACAGGTAGGCGATGTAGGTGCCGAAGAATACCACAAAGCCTGTTTCGAGCCATGTCTTGAGGCTGACAGCCTGCCAGTCGGTAGACGCGGCGTGCGAGCCGAGGAACGGCGTGAGCAGAATTGTAGCCCACGTGAACATCCACTTACTCATGGTTATCGGACTGTAGCGTTTCAGAATGTCGCGATAGAGCGAGAGGTAGAGCGCGAACGACATCTGCGCAGCCACGCACAGCAGGTCGCCACGTATGTCGCCGATGCGCGAGTCGTTGGCTACGGCGGTGCTGGCTATCAGAATGACGGCACCCGAGCAGCCTACGCCCACGCCTAACGCTTTGCGCCCCGTGATGGGTTCCTTCAGAATGAGTGCTGCGAATATCATTGCGAAGATAGGCAGCGATGTGGTTACGATGGCGGCGTTGGACGGGGTGGTGATGCTCAGACCGATGGTGAAGCAACACTGGTTGCACACGAGTCCGAATACGCCAGCTCCGCAGAGCACGAAGATGTCCTTGAGCGGCACATGCTCGTGCTTGGTGAAGAGCGACGTTATCCAGAAGAACACCGCTCCTCCCAGAGCGCGCAGGTATACCATATTCAGATTGTCCACCCCGCTGAGCATCGCGTCCTTGCCGATGGGAGCCATGAGGCCCCAGATGGCGCAGGCGGAGAGGATGGCGAGGTGGGCAATCAGTACGCGTTTGTTCTGCATTGCGTCTATACGAGGTGAGCGATGAGGTCCTCACGCTCGCCGGCGAGCATGTCAATAACCGGAATTTCGACCATTGTGTAGCAGCCCGGCTGCTGGCGCATTGTGGCGCGAGCCACGTTGACGAGCACCTGACCGGTGAGCGCAGGGTTGTTGATGCTCATGGTGAATTCCATGCGCTGGTTCTGTGTCTTGCCGCTCACGCCCTTGCGTGTGAGATGTACGCCGTGACCCATGTCGCGCACGGCATCAACCGACGGTACGGCGAACACGTGAGTCTCGTCGTTAGAGAAGTAGGGGTCTGCCTTGATAGCCGCCGTAACGTCTTCGAGCTTCGCTCCCTCCTCAAGTTCTACGTACACCATGCGGCGGTGCAAACCCTCGCCCTTCGGTATGGTCATAGACAGAGCATCCTTTACGCCCTCCTTGGAGCGCACGCATACGCTGTGCCCCATCGACATGCCCGGTCCGAAGTTGGTGTAGCTGAGGCCCTTCGGTGCGAGGCTCTGCATCAGAGTGCGCACGATAGAGTCGGAACCCGGGTCCCAACCAGCAGCGATGATGCTCACCGTACCGTTCTTCTTGCACTCCTCAGAGAGAGTGCGACGGTAGTCGACGATAGAAGTATGTATGTCGAAGCTGTCTACGGTGTTGATACCGAGTGCTGAGATCTGCTTTGCGTACTCCTCGCACGAGCGTGTCGGTGTAGCGAGGATAGCCACGTCCACGTCCTTCAGCTCGCGGATGTCCTTCACCACCTCATACTGAGCCAGTTCGGCAGGCTTGTTCTCCGCACCGTGACGGCGCACTACACCGGCAATCTCAAAGTCGTCGGCAGCCTCAAGCGCCTGAATCGCATACTGACCGATGTTGCCGTATCCCACTACGGCTGCTCTAATCTTTTTCATGTCTTTCACTTTATTATAATTAATAAATGGACGTAACACATCGTATTATAGATGTGTTGCATCGTTCTTGATGAGTGCAAAGTTATAGAAAATCATTAAAACAACTTCTTCCTGCGTGGCGTTTTTTTACGTATTTTACAGTCTGTTAGGCAAAATCATTAAAAATAGGTATTTCATAATTCGCTGATTTTGCCTAATTTTGCAACCGTAAAATAAAAATACTCAACGACAATGAAAAAGAAATATCTTGGCAAGACCATCGGGTCGTTGCTTATAGTACTTCTTATGATGCCGTTAGGACACGCACTGATGATTCTGATGGAGCACTTCCTTGAGCCGACAACGCTTCACTATTCGGCGTTCTTGATGGGCTTCGTAGGACTCGTAATCACCATAGCCGGTGTGTTCGTGAAGGGCGACACACGCCAGACCTGCTTCGGACTCACCGGAGCCTTGCTCTTTTGGACAGGTTGGGTGGAGTTTCTTTTCGCTTACTTCGCTCAGCGCTTCGGTGTACATTGCGATCTTGTAGGCAACGGCGTTGTGCAGACTGTTACGGAATACGTCAATGGTGTTGGCGTAAACCATACGTTCACGATCAACGGCACACCGCTCGAAGAGTTCTCGCGTGCCGAACTTAAAGAGCTGCGCGGCTCGCGTCCAGAATATCTCATCATGCCCGCCACGTTCGGCATGTGGATGATGTTCGTAGTGATGTACACCTTCTGCACCCGCACCGGCTGTCTGTTCATCCGCTGGGTGCAGCGGCATTGCGGAATAAACGAGAAGGTGGAGTTGCGACCTATGGCGTATCATCCGAGCATAGTGATGTTCATGGAGTGGAACATCATGATGTGGGGACTCTATATGCTGCTTATGTTCTGCTACGACCCCGTATTCCTCGGCGACCATCACCCAGTGACCTACGCCGTTGCAGCCATCTGCCTCATCGGTTCGGCACTGATGTTCAAGAAGCAGCTCTACATCAAGTCGTGGGGACGCAACCTGCGCATGGCTTACGCCACGGTTATCGTGTTCTGGACCTTCGTGGAGGTGGTTGCACGCAACGGACTCTTCAAGGAGATATGGGTCGACCCGATGAATCATGTGGTGGAGATGAGCGCTGTGCTCGCCATCTTCGTGGCGCTCATAGGGGGCAGCTGGATGTATAATGTGAAGGATGCTGAGGCTGACGCGAAGTTATTGGCATAGTTTATACATTATATAATATACAGCAATAGTAAAAGACAATATATAATAACATTAAAAAACAAAAATAATAACAACTCTTTTTATGAAAAGAATTTTTACTCTCTTGTTCGCTGTTCTCACAGCAACAACAATCATGGCACAGATGCACGGACCAATGAAGTTTGTAGGCGCATCGAATATGACAGTCTCAACAATGAGCAACGATAATCCCAGTGATACAATCTTGTTCGCAATGAACGGCATGGAGTCGGGCAACATCACTCTGCCTGCCATGAAGGGTATGCAGCAGACAATACCATCGTTCACCATCAGCGGTGCTAAATTCACGTTGGGCGAGAACCATGTCGTTACGTTTGCCGACCAGACTTTCAGCACAAAGGTGAAAGTGGACGGAGCTGAGAAGAACATCACCGGCTCATCGCTTTCAGGCACATACAACATGGCAGACAACTCGCTCTCGCTTACTGTTGTGTTCCAGTACGGCAAGATGCCGATGTCTATGACATACAGCGTGAAAGGCTACTACGTTAAGGCGGTGTCTAACCCCATCACTGTGACCGTAGGCGGACAGTTCACATACAACAACGACAATGTTACATACGAGTTGCGTCGATACAAGGACGGCAAAACAGACAAACTCGACGTTACTGTTCCTTCCTATACGCTCGCAAACACCATCATGGGCAACCTCACACTCGGTTCGTACACCGTGAAGGGACTCGTTTACGACGAGGCTCAGGGCGGCTACTACCGCGACTATAAGAACGACGGACTTAAGTTCCACTTCACAGCCGTTCAAGGTGGCAAGACAACAATGGACAAGGACTACGACTTCGCAACAGACAAGGATAACAACATCCTCGTGAAGTACGAAGGCAGCAACGTAAGCTCTATCGTCAACACCTTCCAGGTGGGAACCATGCCTTTCGGTATCGTGTCTGTGTTCAGTGGTGCAACAACCTCAATAAACAACATCACCACAACGCCGTCTCACGATTTCAACACCACACCGTCTCAGCAGTACAACCTCGCCGGTCAGCGTGTGGACAACAACTATAAAGGCATTGTTATTGTCAATGGTAAGAAGTATTTGAGAAAATAGTATAATGATTAAAAAAGCCATTTTACTTGCTGTTGCAACTGTGAGCATACACATGCTCACAGCCTGCAACGGCATTTTTGATGATATATACGACCAGCCGAAGCCGGTTGTGCCGGCGAAGGGACAGCTTGTTATCGACGCTACGAGCTGGACTGACTGGCATTATGTCGACCTGCCACGTCTGCAGCGACTTGCAGAGGAGGGCGACGAGGACGCTCTGCTTAAGGCTCAGAGTGAGTTCGAGAAGCGTCCTATCCCGTTCACGCTCAGCGAGGGCAGCGAGTGGGACGGACGTTCGGGGCAGTATCTGTACTGGTTCGACGTGTGGGGCGAAGGCATACAGAACAACGAGTTCCGCCAGCTCACCAAGACCGACGCTCAGCAAGACCCCGAGGAGTGGAGCTTCGCCGTGCATCGCAACAACGTGCGCACAAACGGCGGCGCTGTCTACGAGACGCAGTACACCTCCTTCGACCAACTCCCCGAGTCGAGCACCGAATTCGCTAACAAGGAGTTCACCGCCGACGAGTGGAGCGAGAACGAAGTGTGGAGCAGTAAGGAACAGATGCTGCTTAGCCTCGTGCCGTCGCAGGGCATCAATATTAATAAGGTGCTCTCGTCGTGGCTTGAGTTCAAGTTCAACGTGCCGCCCGACTACATCCCCAACAAGCATGTCTTCATCCTGCGACTTGCCGACGGCACCTACGCCGCTCTGCAGCTCACCGACTTCATCTCGCCAGAAGGCAAAAAGTGCTTCCTGACCATTAATTACAAGTATCCGTATTAAGGAGTTGGGGTGGTGAGATGGTGAGGTGTTAGGGTGGTGAGATTTGCATAGGAGGGTATGGCATCCCTGCCATACCCACGCACCCTCCCAGGGGGTGTAGTGGTCTCCACTGCACCAATCAAACAGTCACTGCATCCTCCCACAGCAAGAGCGCATTCCGTGGGATAACAACGCACCCTAACATCTGTGCAGATCTGTGACATCCGTGGGAGAACAAATGCATCCCGCCATCTGTGTAAATCTGTGAAATCTGTGGGAAACTCACAAGACTGCGTGGGTATGGCAAGATGCCATACCCTCCTATAATTAAAAATACAAAAAGATAAATGATAAAAAACATAATACTTCCGCTCGCTCTTCTCGCAACCGCGCAAGCGGCGATGGCGCAGGCTGACCCAGAACTCGACGATGTGCAGCTCGACTCCATCTTTCGCCATTACGAACTGGAGGAAGTGGTGGTGACCGGCACACGCACACCGAAGTTCCTGAAGGATACACCTATACAGACACGTGTCATCACGTCGCGCGACATAGCCCGCACCGATGCCACGAACGTGCAGGATTTGCTGCAGCAGGAGTTGCCCGGCGTGGAGTTCTCCTACTCGATGAACCAGCGGACCCACCTCAACTTCGCCGGATTCGGCGGACAGGGCATCCTCTTCCTCGTAGACGGAGAGCGTCTCGCAGGCGAGTCGATGGACGATGTCGACTTCTCGCGTCTGCTTATGGCTGGCGTGGAGCGTATCGAGATAGTGAAAGGCGCATCGTCGGCGTTGTACGGCAGTAGTGCTGCGGGCGGCGTGGTGAACATCATCACGAAGAACGCCACCGAGCCGTGGACGCTGAACGTGAACGCACGCTACGCCAAGCACAACGACCAACGCTACGGTGGCGTGTTCGGACTCAGCTCGAAGCACTGGAGAAATGCGTTCAGTGCCAACTATCACAACAAGGACAACTACAACGTGACGAGCGCTGCCAACCCCGTGACACGTGTCATCTCCACCATCTACGGCGAGCGCACAGTCGACTTTAAGGACAAGCTGACATGGCGACCCTCCGACCGACTGAGCATCGGAGCACGTGCCGGCTACTTCTTCCGCGAGACAACGCGCACCGTGAACCTGCCCGAACGCTATCGTGACTTCTCTGGCGGCTTGCGTCTCGACTGGCTGATTACCAAGGACGACAACCTGCAGGCGAGCTACGCCTTCGACCAGTACGACAAGTCGGACTATCAGCAGCTGCGCCACCTCGACATACGCGACTACAGCAACGTGCAGAACACGGTCCGACTGCTCTACAACCACTCGTTCGGCGAGACAGCGATGCTCACCGTCGGTGCCGACTATATGCACGACTATCTCTTTAACACTTATCTCGCCGGCGCAGCACGCGAGCAGGACTGCTACGACGTGTTCGCGCAGTACGACTGGAATATCACCGACAAACTCGAAGCCGTGGCTGCTGTGCGCTACGACTATTTCTCCGATCAGTCGAACTCGCAGTTTACGCCAAAGCTCAACCTCCGCTATAAGCCCAACCACCGCCTCGTGCTGCGTGCAGGTTACGGCATGGGCTTCCGCGCACCGTCGCTGAAGGAACGCTATTACAACTTCGACATGGCTGGCATCTGGATTGTCGAGGGCAACGAGAATCTGAAAGCCGAAAAGAGCCACAACTTCACGCTCTCTGCCGAATACTCACGCGCCAACTGCAGCCTTGCCGTGTCGGCATATTACAATAATGTAATAAACAAGATCTCTACATCAGCGCCCTATTTCAAGTCGATAGAAGACAAGCTGCCCTATCAGCCCTATACCAACCTCGCCAACTACAGAGTGTTCGGCGCAGACGTTAGCATGCAGGCACGCTGGCAGAACGGCATCTCGGCACGACTCAGCTACGCTCACACCAAGGAGCGCCTGCCGAAGGACAAGGACGGCAACACCATAAACAACCAGTACATACCGGCACGAGCCCATGCTCTGAACGCCAACGTCGACTACGACCATCAGTTCACGAAGCGCTACGGCATATACGCTTCGCTCAACGGACGCTTGCTTTCGGGCACGGAGAACGTGGAGTTCAAGAACTACTACGACGTGACCGAGGGTACGGTGCGTGTGAAGTATCCTGCCTACACCCTCTGGAAACTCTCGCTCACGCAGCGTGTGGGCAAGGCGGTGAGCATAACCACCGCTCTTGACAACCTCTTCAACTATCGCCCGAAGCACTATTACCTCAATGCGCCGCTCACAGACGGCATAACATTCCAGGTTGGCGTGTCGGTTGATATCAACAAACTGTAGGTGGTGCACTTGTCTCCGCTTAGGAGGGTATGGCATCCCTGCCATACCCACGCAGCCCTAAGCCCTCAATGTGCCCCTAAGAACAACACCAATGGCTCGGTTGGTGCAGCAGAGACTGCTGCACCCCCTAAGAAGTGCACCAACCAAGCATAATATTGTTTAACAACTAAAAATATGGTACTTTCAAATCTTCAGCATAGCGACCGCGTAGAGTCGCTACACCCGTTGTTCAAGACTGTGTTCGACTACGTGAAGTCGCACGACTTGCTCAATACTCCTTGCGGACGCATAGAGTTGCAGGGTGACGACCTCTTCATCAACAACGTCAACCCCGAGTGCGTAGCAGCCTACAAGCAAGTGCTTGAGGTGCACCGTCAGTATATCGACATCCACATCCTCCTCGAAGGCGAGGAGACCATCGGCTGGAAAGCTATCGAGGACTGCACGAACGAGACGAAACCTTACGATGCCGAAGCCGACTGCGCTCTCTATGCCGAGCCAGCTTCCGCTTACGTGAAGATGCATCCTGGCGAGTTCCTCATCGTGTGGCCCGAAGACCCACACGCACCGGTGATTGGCGAGGGAAAGATTCGCAAGCTGATTGTTAAGGTTAAGCTTTAATTCTCAACTAAGATAATATCTTCGCAGCCGATCTTCTTCCAGTTGAACCCTGCCACCAGTTCTTCAGCCGTCACCCTATTGGGCGACTCCTGCAGTCCTGCTTTGTAAGCCAGCATACCTATTATCTCTTCAGCTTCGAAGCGCAATCGTAAAGCCTCCATGTCGAGACTGCGGTCGCGCTTCGACAGTCTCTGTCCCTCGGTGTTGCAGAGTAGCGGCAGATGAGTGAAGCGCGGTGGATCAAATCCCAATTCCTTTGCCAGATAAATCTGTTGCGGCGACGAGAGCAGCAAGTCGCGACCGCGCACTACCTCCGTGATGCCCATCAGCGCATCGTCCACCACCACCGCCAGCTGGTAAGCCCACGCCCCGTCCTTGCGTCGCACGATGAAGTCGCCGCATTGCGTCGTCAGGTCTACGGTCTGCTCGCCGTAGTGTCCGTCGACGAACGACACGATGCCCTTGCCCTCCTCCGGCACACGCATACGTATAGCCGCCTTAGGAGGGTATGGCATCCCTGCCATACCCACGCACCCAGTAGGAGGATACGGCATCCTTGCCGTTTTCAAGTTGCGGCACGTACCCTTATACACCACGCGCCCGTCGCTTTCGTGCGGAGCCTGCGTAGCCAATATGTCCGCACGCGTGCAGTAGCACGGATACGTCATGCCACGGTCAGCAAGTTTCTGCAGCTCCGCCTCGTATATCTCGCCACGCTCGCTCTGATAGAACGGACCCTCGTCCCACGTCAGGCCGAGCCATTCGAGGTCGCTCATAATCAAGTCGGCATACTCCATACGCGAACGCTGCGGATCAATATCCTCAATACGCAGTACCCATTTGCCACCCTGCGCCTTTATCGAAAGCCACGACAGCAACGCACTGAACACATTGCCCAGATGCATACGTCCCGTCGGCGACGGCGCAAAGCGACCCCTCTCTATATATTCCTTATTGTTCATCTTTGTTTTATTAGGAGGGTAGGGCATCTTGCCCTACCCACGCACTCTTCTTTAGTATTAGGAGGGTAGTACATCTTGCCCTACCTACGCACCCTTCTTTAGTATTAGGAGGGTAGTACATCTTGCCCTACCCACGCGCCCTCGCACTGCTATATAATGACAGCTTAAAGGCTGCGTGGGTATGGCAAGATGCCATACCCTCCTATATTAGTCTGCAAAATTATAAAGAATAATCGGTTCGAGCGTAAGTTGTTGCAATAATATTCAGTTTTGTTACAAACCGATACTTATTCGCTGAATAAAACTACAAATTCGTTGAATGTTTCGCTTTGTTCTGCGGATTTATTTGAAAGGTTACAAAAGTTTTCTATACCTTTGCAGTGTGTTTGAATAGAAACAATAAGAAAATGAAAGGACCGAGCGCGTGAATCGTCACGTCGCCCGGTCTTTTTTGTGTTTAAAAACCTTGACAAGCTTTTTACGAGACAGTTACATATAGCAAAACCGCCCGGATAGGCGTCGTTTCCGACTGTCCTATCCGGGCGGTTTATATATAAATGTATAAGTGGTATTCTATGCGTGTAGCATTAGATCTGTACCTTCACGGTTGTAGCCTGAGCGTTGCATACTACAGTGACGAGATATGTGCCCTTTGCGAGTTCCACCTTTGCCTTGTCGGCAGTAGTGGTGAGTCCGCTAACAACGCGTCCTTCGAAATCGCTCACGAGGATACGCTTTGCGAGTCCTGCAGTCTCCGGCATACTGATTTTAACGCAGTTCTTGCCAGCAACAATGCTGAAATCCTTTGCTGCAACCGTAGAAGCTACGCCGTCAACCACCTTCTTCTCAGCCAGACGGAATACACGTGTAGCGTGCTTGCGCACATCGGTTGTGAATGTGCCCGTAGCCTCGCCTGCCTCAGCGTTCTCCATCACGTCACGAACGGTGTAAGTCTTTGTCGGGTCGAGAGCCGGAATAGCAGTGAAGTCGAATGTAGCCTGCTTCTCAGAGCTTGACATGTTGGTTACAGAGAGAGCTACGTCACCATTCTCGCAGTCCTTTGCGAAGACAACGAGGTTGTCTGCTTCTGAGATGAGGTCGCCCTGCTGACCCATGCGGTCCTGGTTGAGAGCGATAAGCTCCTTGTTGCGCAGCAGCTTGAAGTCGGCATCGGTGAGGGTGTTCTTGCTCGGGTCGAACGACAGAGCCATCGGCGAAGACCACATACACCAGAGAGCGAACTGTGTAGCATACTCGTCGTCGGTCATACCAGCGCCAGTACCGCCGCAGAGGTCGTTAGACGACTTACCCGTAGCGTGTAGACCGGTGCAAAGCATATCCGAATCGTTGAAGCGGTTCACGCCCTGATAAGCAGAGAGGTTCTTCATAGCCTCGATGCTCTGTACGACGCCTACACCGCTGCCCGAACCAGTCCAGCAGTCGCGCACGTCCTGCGAGATGCGCCAGCAGCGTCCGCCTACCTCAGCACCCCATTTCCACGGTTCGCGCACGCCCCACTCGCAGATGTAGAGCATAGTGTTGTTGCCAGCAGCAGCAAAAGCGTCGGCAAGAGCCTTGTAGCGTTTCTTTGCTGTCTCTACGTCGTCCGGTGCATAGCAGTAGTCGCATTTCACAACGTCTACGCCCCACTCAGCGTATGTCTTGGCGTCGATTGTCTCGTAGCCGTACGAACCGAAAGCGCCAGCACATGTTCTGTCAGCAGCGTCGGTATAAAGACCGAACTTCATGCCGTTCTTGTGAACATAGTCGGCAACAGTCTTCAAACCGTTCGGGAAGCGTGATGCGTTAGGCTGCGGTGTGCCGTCAGCCTTGCGTGTGCCCTGCCAGAGGTCGTCCATCATGATGTGGTTCCAACCGCACTCGTACAGACCCTTGTTCTGGAAGAGTTCTACAGCCTGCTCAATGATTTTCTGTGAGATGTTGCCCTGAACCGAGTTCCAAGAGAGCCAGCCCATGAACGGAACGGGGTGCTGCAGAGAACTTGATACGGTGAGTGTAACATCCTCCGATGTTGTCTCGCCATCTGCAGTAACGTTAATCTGATATGTATATACGCCTTCTTCAGCAACTACGCCCTCTACGATATTGCGTGCTGCGTTCCATGTAAGACCTGCAGGCAGATTGCTTACAGAGAGCTGAGCACCAGTAACGGTAGAGCGAACCTTCTGCATGAAGCGAACGTTAGGCTGCGAGAACACGGTTGTAGCACAAGCGAGCTTTGTGGTGAGCTCCTCTGCGCTCACGATGCACGGACGTGTAGAGTTCTGATCCTGGAACACGAGGTAAGCGTTAGCCCAGTCGATGTGGTCGCAAGTGTTTGTGCCGTCGTTGCCGTTTGATGTCTCAAGATAGAGATACTTCCAACCGCTGAGGTTGTCAGCGTGGATGTCTACCGACTGGTTTGAGAAGCGGTTGATAGTACCCTTAGCCACATCCTCTGTAGCCCCACCTTCAGCCTTTACGTAAACATGATAATCGAAGTTGCCTGCCTCCTTCACCTCGTCGTCAACGCCGAGCACAGTGTAGAAGTCGGTTACCGATCCGTTGAGCTTGATGATAATCTGCGACGGTCCGTGTGTGCCCACTCCGCTCTCGTACACCTTGCCACCGATAGTGATGTTGTTGCCGTCGATGCTCTTGTCCTTCTTCGGTGCGTGGTTTTCCCAACCGCACTTTGTCTTCTCAATTTCGAGCGACGAAAGACGGATGTATTCCTGACCCAAAGGAGCGTCGGGGATAGTGACTACGTTAGAGCCACCCTGCCACATGTCCGACTCGTTGATGAGCTGCGGAGCTGTGCCAGCGTACTTGAAGTAAGCGTCGCCGAGATCCACGTGGTCGCCCCATGCCTCTTCGCCCTTGTCGAAGTTGAGAATAAGATACACTGCGCCAGTAAGGTCAACATCAATCGTTGTGCCAGCAGCGTCGTTAACCGTGATAGTGCCACTCTTTACAGTCGTAGCCTGCTTGCTGCTGTTATAAGTAGTGACGGTGTAGTCAACGATGCCGTGCTTAGCCTGGGTAGGTGCTGCTGCATCAATACCGAAAATAGCGTGAAAACTTTTGGCACCATTCACCTTCACCACAAATTTTGAAGGAGCATGTGTGCCTACACCCGTTGTGTAGGTGTTGCCGGCTATAATAAGCGGTGTACCAAACGTAGCCTTGTCGGCATACACCTTATTCTTATTATCGTCGTTGAAATAAGTGACAGTAGTCAGGTCGAGCGAACTCAACAGGCATACGTCGTTACCAGTTGGGGGGGTAATTGTCTCTGCTTTAGCATCAACAATGCCCAACACACTGACGAAAACCAAAGCCATCAGTGCGCTTACGTTACGTAAAAGTTGTTTCATTGTTTTTAATTAAGAAATTGATTTGTTGTATAATAGAACTTCTGCAAAGTTACCTATTATTGTCTGATTAGCAAAATATTACATCATGTTTTAACATAAAAAAGGTTCGTGGCGACAACATGGCATGTGTCTATTTGCTTAATAGCAAAATAATTTGTAATTTAGCGGCACAAAACCGAACAGTTCACTGAGAACATAAATATATTACGAACAGATGATGAGACACCTGAAACCATACCAATACTTACTTGCTGCGACAGTCGTCTCGCTGCAAATACCGGCATCTGCTACTGCTCAGGTGCAGGAGCTGAACGTGCAGCGCGACACGATTCCCACATATCCGAAGGTACAGAACAAAGGTATCGTAAACAATGCTCTCGACGTGTTGAACGGCAATGCAGCCGGTGTGAGCGTTACGTCGAACGGCATGGACCGTATGGCGCAGCTCTCATCGGTGCGAGTGCGCGGCACCACGTCAATAGTAGGTGGCAACGACCCGCTCGTCATCATCGACGGCGTGACAAGCGACATCGCCACGCTCTCCACCATCTATCCTGCCGATATAGAGAGTTTCTCTGTGCTGAAGAATGCCGCCGAGACCGCACTCTACGGATCGCGTGGTGCGTCGGGCGTTATCGAGGTGAAGACAAAGAGGGGCACAGGCAAAGGGTTCCAAATATCTTACGAGACGAACATCGGACTGGAAGCCATGTCAAAGAAACTCGACATGCTGTCGGCTGACGAATATCTTGCTACTGCCAAACGCCTCGGGGTGTACGCTAACAACGGCGGATACCAAAACAACTTCTACGATGTAATCACTCGAACCGGCTTTGTTCAGAACCATTACCTGGCTTTCAGCGGTGGCTCGGAACAGTCGAACTATCGTGCGTCGTTCGGCTACATCGACCATAATACCATCATAAAGACCAAGGACTACAACAATTTCGTGGCAAAGATTGACGTCACGCAGCATGCTTTCGACAACCGTCTCGTCGGCGACTTCGGTGTCTTCGGCTCTACGTACAAGAACAATGACATCTTCGATCCGCAGATGCTGTTCTACTCTGCTGCATGCCAGAACCCTACTTATCCTGCTGGTCGCGATGCCAACGGTAACTGGACAAAGAACGGTTCTGCATATCGTATCAATCCGCCTTCTGCCGTACTTGCCGAACGTCGTGATCAGAAGGAGATGTACTTCAATACCCACATGCGACTGCTCTACAAGCTTGCGCCGTCGCTCAATCTGTCGGCATTCGGTAGCTACTCGTACACCTCCAACGAGAACTCTGAGTTCTGCCCGACATGGGTGTGGGCGCAGGGCAACGTATATCGCGGCGAGTTCAAGAAACAGGAGTATCTCGGCAATGTCTCGCTCGACTATGCCCATACATGGGGCATCCACTCGCTGTCTGCCGGACTCTCCACCGAATATCATTACCTGGAGCGCACGGCATTCTGGACACGCGCCAAGGGCATAACAACAAACGAGTTCGGATACGACAACATCGGAGTCACTGCGTCGCGTCCCTATGGCGCTACGGGCAGCATCTACGAAGACCAGTCGCTGGCGTCGGTCATGGCAAACGCCTCCTATACATTATATAATAAGTATAAGCTGACGCTTACTATGCGTGGCGACGGTTCGTCTATGGTGGGCGACGACCATACATGGGGCTTCTTCCCGTCTGTCTCGGCAGAATGGGACATTAAGAAGGAACGCTTCTTAAGCGGTTTCGACGGAATAAACACTCTGAAACTGCGCACCGGTTACGGACGTTCGGGCAATCTGGGCGGCATATCCGCCTATACAACCATGAACAACGTGCAGCAGACGGGCATCGTACCCGTCAACAACACGCCGACTGTGACGCTCGGCACCATACGCAACAACAACCCCGACCTGAAATGGGAGACAAAGTCGACGTTCAATATCGGTGGGGAGATCGGACTGTGGCACAACCGATTGATGTTCACCGCCGAGTACTACTACTCTAAGACCACCGACATGCTCTACTCCTACGACGTGCCCGTGCCGCCGTTTGCCTACGACAAGCTGTTGGCAAACATTGGCGCTATGTCAAACCAGGGTCTTGAAATTGGTTTCTCTATAGCTCCGGTGCAGACAAAGGATATAGACCTGAACGTGAGCCTGAACCTCTCGTTCCAGAAGAATAAGTTGCTATCGCTCTCTGGCAATTATAACGGCATGAATATGTCGGCTGCCAACATTACAGCCATTGGTTCCATAGACGGAGCCGGACAGAACGGCGGTGACAACAACCATGTGCTCTACCAGATAGTAGGACAACCCTTAGGCGTGTTCTATCTGCCTCATTGCACCGGACTCTACAAGGACGAGCAGGGCACAATGAAGTATAGGATAGAAGACCTCGACCGCAACGGCACCATCGACTTCGGCGATGGTGGCGACCGACGCATCTGCGGACAGGCTACGCCGAAGGCAACGCTCGGCTCCAACATATCGCTGCGCTACAAGAACTTCTATATGTCGCTGCAGATGAACGGAGCCTTCGGACACAAGATATTCAACGGTACGGCATTGGCTTACAACAACATGTCGTCGTTCCCGATATACAACGTGATGAAGGGTGCGCCCGAACGTAACATCGTCGACCAGAACGTGTCCGACTATTGGCTCGAACGCGGCGACTACCTCAACTTCGAGTATCTAACCGTAGGCTACAACGTGCCGGTGAAGAGCAACATAGTGCGCTCGCTGCGCGTGTCGTGCAGCGTCAACAACCTTGCCACCATCACGTCCTACAGCGGACTGACACCGATGATCAACTCGTATGTTGTCAACTCGTCAATGGGCATCGACGACAAGCGCTGCTATCCTACGTACCGAACCTACTCCATAGGAGTGAGTGTGCAGTTCTAAACATCCCGAAGTGTTTTCACCAACGTAACGATTAACGACTATGAAACATAAATTTTTCGCATTGTCTGTTCTCGCCCTTTCGCTCTCGCTGACGAGTTGTCTCGACGAGACACCAAAGGATCAGATACCTGAACAGAATATTTACGACTCTGCCAACAGCCTGTACGTCAACGCCGTAGCTTCGCTGTATAACTACATCGGTGCACACGAGGAGGGCGAAGGCTTGCAGGGCACATGCCGCGGCATATACGACTACAACACGCTGACCACCGACGAGGCTATCATGCCCATACGTGGCGGCAACTGGTATGACGGCGGACTCTGGCAAAACATGTACAACCATACTTGGACTGCCACCGACACCGATCTGTATAACGTTTGGAAATATCTCTATAAGGTTATCGTGCTCTCCACAAAGTCGTTGGAGACGATAGACCAGTACAAGGCGCTGCTTACTGACCGGCAGCGTGACGAGTACAAGGCGGAAGTGAGAGCCGTTAGAGCCATGTTCTACTATTATGCTATGGACATGTTCGGACGCATACCCGTACTTGAGTCGACAGCGCAAAAGACTGCCGACATACGTCAGAGCGAGCGCAGCAAGGTGTTCAGCTATATCGTGAACGAACTGCAGACCGTGGCGCCGCTTCTGCCCCTTGAGCACAGCAACCTGCAGGGCAACTACTACGGTAGGGTGACGCGTCCGGTGGCATGGTTCCTGCTTGCCAAACTCGCCCTCAACGCCGAAGTGTACACCGACAACGACTGGACCGACGCGTCACGGCCCGACGGCAAGACGATAATGTTCAACATCGACGGCACACAGAAGAACGCATGGCAGACCTGCGTCCACTACTGCGACCTGATTGCAGCCGCAGGATATTCGCTCGAGAGCGACTATGCAAGCAACTTCGCCGTGCACAACGAAAACTCGAAAGAGAACATCTTCACCATTCCGTTGGACAAGATGCTATATCTGAACGAGTTTCACTATCTGTTCCGCTCGCGCCATTACGCACACGGCGGTGCATACGGCGGTGCTTCCGAGAACGGCACCTGCGCCACGCTGCACACCATGGCTGTAAACGGCTACGGCACAGCTTCGCCCGACACGCGCCTCGAACTTAACTTCTACACGGGTAGGGTGGAGGTGGACGGCAAGTATGTAACCCTCGACGACGGCACGCCGCTCCAATACCAGCCACTCGCCGTCGAGCAGAACCTCACTGCAAGCAAATACATCGAGACGGCAGGAGCACGCATGAAGAAGTATGAGGTAGACCGCACAGCCTACTCCGACGGACGTATGCCCGACAACGACATCGTGCTCTACAGATACGCCGACGTGCTGCTGATGAAGGCGGAGGCAAAGGTGAGAAACGGAGAGTCGGGCGACGAGCAACTCAACGCTGTGCGCTCGCGTGCCGGAATGCCCTCGCTTGCAGCCACACTCGCGAACATCCTCGACGAGCGTCTTTTAGAACTTGTGTGGGAAGGCTGGCGCCGGCAGGACATGATACGCTTCGGCACCTACTGCGAGCCGTACGACATACACACACCGTCAGCCGCCGACAAGAAGCGATACACCATAGTGTTCCCGATTCCGGAAAAAGCACGCGAACTGAACCCTAATCTCGCGCAAAACCCTGGATATTAATAAAAAGCAATGCCGACACTACAGATGTCCCATTGTGCAAATAAAAAACAAATAATGAATAATTCGTGAAATGAAAACAAAAAAATACCTCAAAATAGGTATAGTATAATTCTTTTTTTGTAATTTTGTAAGCGTAAAGGGTGTGAGACGTAAAAGCTTATGCCGCTTTCGTAGAAAAGACTTTACACATTAATAATTTAAATTATTATAACCGATTATGATTTATTCAAAAGAAGTAGACAACATGTGCGTTGTCGCAAAGGGTCCTAACCACGGACCGGCTCCAATTCCTGAGGAAGGAAAATGGATTTATGCCAAGGAGATTAAGGATATTTCTGGCTATACTCACGGTGTGGGTTGGTGTGCTCCGCAGCAGGGTGCCTGCAAGCTGTCTCTGAACGTTAAGGACGGCGTTATCCAGGAGGCTCTCGTTGAGACTATCGGTTGCACCGGTATGACTCACTCAGCAGCTATGGCTTCTGAGATTCTCCCGGGCAAGACAATCCTCGAGGCTCTGAACACTGACCTCGTTTGCGATGCTATCAACACAGCTATGCGCGAGCTCTTCCTCCAGATTGTTTACGGACGTACACAGAGCGCATTCTCTGAGGGCGGTCTCGTAATCGGTGCTGGTCTTGAGGACCTCGGCAAGGGTCTGCGCTCACAGACAGGTACTCTCTACGGTACAGTAGCTAAGGGTACACGCTACTTGGAGCTCACAGAGGGCTACATCACACGTCAGTTCCTCGACAAGGACAACCAGGTTTGCGGTTATGAGTATGTTCACCTCGGCAAGATGATGGAAGCTATCAAGAACGGTATGGACGCTAACGAGGCTGTGAAGAAGTTCACTGGCTCTTACGGTCGTACAACTGCCGAGCAGGGTGTTGTTAAAGCAATTGATCCACGTAAAGAATAATAAGGAGATACACAACTATGATTAGAAAAGTAAGTTACGAAAGTCAGGAGCGCCGCGAGGCTCAGGTTCTTGCCGCTCTCAACGCTGAGGGAATCAAGAGCCTTGAAGAGGCTAACGAGATTTGCGAAGCTGCAGGTGTTGACCCTTATCAGATGTGTGAGGACACACAGCGCATCTGCTTCGAGAACGCAAAGTGGGCATACGTTGCAGGCGCAGCCATCGCTATCAAGCGTGGCGTTAAGACAGCAGCCGACGCTGCTGAGGCAATCGGTGTAGGTCTGCAGGCATTCTGCATCCCTGGTTCTGTAGCTGACGACCGCAAGGTAGGTCTCGGCCACGGTAACCTCGCTGCACGTCTTCTCCGCGAGGAGACACAGTGCTTCGCTTTCTTGGCAGGTCACGAGTCATTCGCAGCTGCTGAGGGCGCTATCAAGATTGCAGAGATGGCAAACAAGGTTCGCAAGAACCCGCTGCGCGTTATCCTCAACGGTCTTGGCAAGGACGCTGCTCAGATCATCAGCCGCATCAACGGCTTCACATACGTTAAGACAGAGTTCGACTACTACACAGGCGAGCTGAAGGTAGTAGACCGCATCGCTTACTCAGACGGTCCGCGCGCTAAGGTTAACTGCTACGGCGCTAACGACGTTCGCGAGGGTGTTGCTATCAACTGGAGCGAGGACGTAGACGTATCTATCACAGGTAACTCTACAAACCCGACACGTTTCCAGCACCCGGTAGCTGGTACATACAAGAAGGAGCGTATCCTCGCAGGTAAGCCTTACTTCTCTGTTGCTTCTGGTGGCGGTACAGGCCGTACACTCCACCCGGACAACATGGCAGCAGGTCCTGCTTCTTACGGTATGACTGATACTCTCGGTCGTATGCACTCTGACGCTCAGTTCGCAGGCTCTTCTTCAGTTCCTGCTCACGTAGAGATGATGGGCTTCCTCGGCATGGGTAACAACCCGATGGTAGGTGCTTCTGTAGCTATCGCCGTTGCTATCGACCTCGCACTGAACAAGAAGTAATTCTTCGCTCTTAGCGAGATTTACATAATATGACGACTCCCATAGTCCGCAAGGATTATGGGAGTCGTTTTTTTTATTTTAACTTGAAAAGCGCACGGGGGTTCAAATGAAAAGTATATATTTGCATTTGAATACTAATTATTTGCAATGGAGACAATGAACTTTAAATCATACGAAAGGGTATAGTTATGTTGGACTTCTTATTATGGAACAAAATAGCACGTATCATTGCGCAGCTTGCCGATACGTTGCACATATCTACCGATAGAGCTTTGCAGCTCTTCTATGATTCAGATGTGTGCCGTATGCTTCACGACAAAGACCTCGGGCTGCATCTGATGAGCGACACGTATATTGTTAACGACTTGATAGCGGAGCTGAGAGGGAAACAATGATCTGCCAACTATTGCAAAAATGCAACAGTTCATGAATGAGAACAGGCTGCAAGAATACAAATGTGGTTGTTGCAAAAAATGCAACAACCTCTCAAAAGTGGATTGCTACACCTTATTACTCCGAGATAAGTAGTGTAGCTGAAAAAATCTACCATATCTTCCAGCATCGCTGTAACTCTCACATTATAAACACAATAAGGGCTGGCAGATAACTTCAGAAACGGGTTATCTTCCAGCCTATCTTCCAGTTTATGGCGAGGTATCTTCCAGCCCAAACGATTTATCTTCCAACCTCAGCATTTCTTTTAAATTAGTTTGATGCCTAAACATAGGTTGTTGCCACGCTGCGACAATGAAGTTGCGGTAGCGTGGCAATGTTGTTGTAGTAGCGTGGCAATGTTGTTTCGGTAGCGTGGCAACACTCTTTTTCCTAGCTTCGTCATTGCGTCATCCAATATTAAGTGACGCAAAAATACAAAATATTGTTTATCAACAAGTTCTAAAATCACATTATTTGTTGCAATCTTTTTTCTTGAATTTCTTCATAATGTTTTGTGTTGACATTCGCATATCCCAAATGTCAACAAGCAAAATAACCTTTGACGTTTCTTCGTATCTATAGATGATTTTGAAGTTTTTTCTGAATATTATACTTCTGTATTTATGTGATAGTTTTTTCAAAAGAGGTTCTTCTGGAGAAGAGGTCGGATAATTAGCTAAGCGCCTTGTGATATTGGTAAACTCTTCTGTGAACTTTCTTAATGTAGTCTTGCCATATTCGTTTAGAGTGTATGTCGCAATATCGCGATAAACTTCTTTGAAAGGCGTAAGTAGAAGTATCTTTACCATAATTGTTCAGCTTTGAGTTCCTCTGCGAAATCTTCAAGTGTCATAGCTGTTTGGTTTTGAGCGTATTCCTTTTCTGCCTCTTCCACTCTGCTGGTGGCTTCTTCTTCAGATGCAGGTCCAAATAGAGGTTCTGAAACCATCTTCGGCGTATCTTCTACCACATTGTATTCTTTGTTCTGTGTGGCTTGTTGTTTTTTGATTGCAGATTCGTGAAGCTTTTCTGCAAGCCAAAGTTCGTTGCTTGCACTCAGTGACATTGACTGAATGAACTTCCACAGATTATTTAATGTTATAGATATCATAACTTGTCGATTTTAATTTACTGATGTTTTTGCAAATCTACTCATTATTTCGTTTACTACCAATTTTTTGTTCCAAAAACAGCCGATAGTTATGTTTATTGCTTTGGTTAAACGTAGTAGTCTTAGAAAATTAGCCGCGCTGCGGTAATCGGATAACCAACGTGTGGTTGGGATATAAAGGCAAATAGGCTGGAGACAAACGCTGTCGTTGCGTTGTCTACAGCCTATTTTATGTAATAAAGAGTCTTATTCTGTGTAATAAAGAGTCTTATTTTATGTAATAAAGAGTCTTATTTCGTATTGTATGGAGTGGGGCAGAGCCGCCTCTTTACTCCATCAAGTCCTCTCCGAGGTGGGTTGTCTGCTCGCGTTTCATACGCTCTTCCACCTCGCGCGGCTTTGTGGCGTAAGTAATCATGCGGATAGAGTCGTTGTAGCTGACATACTTCCAGAGCCAGTTGAGCAGCACCATCATCTTGTTCTTCACGCCGAGGATAGAACGCAGGTGGACGACGAGCCACAACACCCAGGCGAAGAAGCCCTGACTGCGGAACTTGCCAATCTCTACGACAGCCTTGTTGCGTCCGATGGTAGCCATCGAGCCGAGGTTCTTGTAATGGAACGCGGTGAGCTCGCTGCTGTCTGCGCCCTGGTTGATGAGCTTGAGGTTCTTGGCGAGGTTCTTAGCCTGCTGTATAGCCACCTGCGCCACCTGCGGATGGCCGTTCGGGTAGGCTGCGTCGGAGGTCTGCAGACACTGATCGCCGATGGCGAACACGTCTTCGACACCCGGTATGCGGTTGTATTCGTCAACCTTGAAGCGGAAGCCGCGACCCATGTGGCTCTCGTCGATGCCGGGCATGGCGTTGGCTCTGATGCCCGACACCCAGAGAAACGTACGTGTAGGTATCTCGGTGCCGTCCTTCATGATGACCTTATGGTCGCGATAGTCGGTCACCATCTTGCCGAACTGTATGTCTACGCCCATGCTCTTGAGGAACTCGTACGCTTTCTGCGACGACTCCTGCGAGAGTCCGGCAAGCAGGCGGTCGCCTGCCTCGATGAGGTATATGTGCATCAACGACGAGTCCATGTCGGGGTAGTCGTACGGTATGACGTAGCGTCTCATCTCTGCAAGCGCGCCGGCAATCTCTACGCCCGTTGCGCCGCCTCCCACGATGACGACGTTGAGCAGTTCCTGCCGTTCCTCCTCAGTGGCGCAGGTGAGAGCGCGCTCGAAGTTGGAGAGCAGAGCGTTGCGCAAGCCCATCGCCTCGGGTACCGTCTTCATCGGTATGGCCCACTCCTCGATGTTCTTGTTGCCGAAGAAGTTGGTTGTAGCACCGGCTGCGAGCACGAGGTAGTCGTAGTCGATTTTGCCAATAGAGGTTTGCAAAATCTTCTTCTCGCTGTCTACCATACGAGCCTCTGCCATGCGGAAATAGAAGTCCTTGCGCTTGCGGAAAATCTGTCGGAATGGGAACGAGATGCTGCTCGGGTCGATACCAGCCGACGCTATCTGATAGATAAGCGGTGGAAACTGGTGGAAGTTGTTCTTGTCGATCAGCACTACCTGCATACCCGACCCGTAGAGGTCTTCTGCAAGGCGCAGTCCGCCGAGTCCGCCACCAACGATTACTACTCTTTTCTTCTGATTTCTCTGAATATTGATGCTCATATTGCTTATAAAAATAGGTTTGGGTTGTGGAGTTATCCTTAATTCTTCTACAAAGTTACAGTATTTTTATTGAAATATATGCTTCCATATCTGTGAAGATGTCTTAAAAGTTGGTGTAAGAAGAATTTTGAAAGTATTCTCCGTAATTCTGTATAAATTATTTGTCGGAAAATCTATATCTTTGCAAAAGAAATTAATAATAAGGTATAAGGGTTGTTAAAGAAAGATACATGAGAAAGATTTTGATAGGATTATTAGGATATACGTTTGTGTCGCAGCAGATGCTGGCGCAGACCGACAGCGTAGCCGATACTCGCGAGCTGAAAGCCGTGGTTGTGAAAGCCACGAACGGCATCAAGTCGAGATTTCGGGTTGACAACGCCGAGATAATAGGGCAGGGACAGCTGATACGTGCGGCTTGCTGCAATTTAGGCGAGTCGTTCACAGCCAATCCGTCGGTAGACGTTAGCTACAGCGATGCTGCCACCGGCGCCAGGCAGATAAAGCTGCTCGGACTGAGTGGCACGTACGTGCAGATGCTCACCGAGAACGTGCCCAACCTGCGAGGCGCAGCCCTGCCATACAGCTTAGGTTATGTGCCGGGGCCCTGGATGCAGTCGATACAGGTGAGCAAGGGAGCATCGAGCGTGAAGAACGGATACGAAAGCACTACGGGACAGATAAACATCGAGTTTCTGAAGCCGCAGGGCACCGATGGCGTGCGTGCGAACGTTTATCAAGACAGCGAACTGAAAACGGAGGTGAACCTCGACGGAAGCGTTCATCTCAACGAACGCCTTTCTACCGCAACACTTCTCCACTTCGAGAACCGACAGATGGACCACGACGGCAACAGCGACGGCTTCATGGATATGCCAAAGTTGCGCCAGTATAATGTGATGCACCGCTGGGCGTATGTGTCGCCACGCTGGATTAGTCAGCTGATGCTGCGCGGCTTGCACGACGAGCGCAATGGAGGACAGAGCCGCAAGCACTCGGCTACTTCTATGTCTGAACCTCTCTACACCACATCGGTGAAGACCAACCGCTATGAGGCGCTGTGGAAGAACGGCTTTACGCTGAACGCCGACCATAACACATCCGTCGCACTTATGCTGCATGGATCGTGGCACGACGCAGACAACATGTTCGGACGCACCGAGTATGATGTCACCCAGAAGAACGGATATGCGCAGCTGATGTTCGAAACCGACATCACGGAGCATCACAACCTAAGCGTCGGTGCATCGCTCAACCACGACTATTACGACGAACGCTTCAACCCGTTGGGCACACTGGCACGGGCTGAGAGCACTGTTTCTAAGGAGACGACACCGGGTGTGTATGCACAATACACATATAAGTTGGGCGAAAAGCTCACGGTAATGCCTGGCGTGCGTTGGGACCATTCGAGCCGTTACGGCGGTTTCGTTACGCCACGACTGCACGTGAAATACTCTCCGAACAGCGTTGTCACGCTCCGCACCTCGTTGGGTAAGGGCTATCGCTCGTCACATGCTCTGGCTGAGAACGTGTCGCTCTTAGCAAGTGGCAGAGAGATATTCGTTTCGCCCGACCTAAAGCAGGAGGAAGCATGGAACACGGGTGCTTCGTTGGGTTTCAATATACCGCTCTTCGGCAGAAATCTGGAGCTGAACGCGGAGTATTACTATACCGACTTCGTCAATCAGATGATAATGAACTTCGACGGAGCGAGTGGACAGCACACTCTTCGCTTCGAGAACCTTGACGGCAAGAGCTATAGTCACACCTTTCAGGTTGATGCTACATACGCGTTGTTCAGCGGCATGACAGCCACAGCCGCCTTCCGTCTTAACGACGTTAAGTGCACCTACGACGGCAGTCTGCGACAGAAACCCCTCACCTCGCGCTACAAAGGCTTGCTCACGCTCTCGTACAAGACGCCGCTCGAACTGTGGCAGTTTGACGTGACGGGTCAGTTGAACGGTGGCGGCGAGCTGTACGACCAGAGTAGCTATCCTGCCTACTTCCAGTTGCAGGCGCAGGTGACCAGGGAGTTCCATCACTTCAGTCTGTACGTCGGCGGAGAGAATCTCACCAACTATAAGATTGACGACCCGATACGCCATGCACACCATCCGTGGAGCGCGGCGTTCGATGCCACACAAGTGTGGGGACCCGTTACGGGAGCGATGGCATACGTCGGAGTACGCTTCAAACTTGAAAAGTTATAGTAACCAATATAAAATAAGGATAATATGAAAAAGAATCTTTTAACAGCATTTATGCTCATGCTTGTCGGCAACAGCTTCGCACAGACGGCAGCCGACACATTGGTAGTGACAACACAGCCGCAGATGCACTGCCAAAACTGTGAGAAGAAGATAAAGAGCAACATCCGCTTCGTGAAGGGCACAAAGAAAATCAGTACCTCTGTGGACGACCAGAAAGTGACAATCGTGTACGACGGCAGAAAGGCCAAATACAACGATTATGTTGAGGCTTTCAAGAAAATAGGTTACGAGATAAAGAAGAAGTAAATATCCAGGGTTAGTGCCATACCTTAGCGAGCCATTTTCTAACGGGCACGTCGTATAGTTTAAGGCACAGCCATGCCAATACGATGCTGCCAGCTACAACAGTCAATGCTACGTACCATGTCTCTTGCAGAGTGTACTGTTTGGTCTTGATGAGCCAACGATAGAAGGCGTACATCAGTGGGTAATGGACGATGTAGAGCGGGTAGGAGATGTCGCCCAGAAAGCGGCAGATGCGTGTAGAAGCGGCATCTGTTGTCTTACCTGATGCGGCAAGCCACACTATCAAGGGGAAGATTGCGATGATGCATACGCTTTCGAACACACCATTCAGACTAAGCGTGCCAATGGTGCCGCCGAGCGAATAGCTACTATTTATATAAGGTACGTGGAAGAGTGCGAGCAACACAGCGGTGCTTATCCAAAACGCACCACGTACGTTGTTGAAAGGCTTGAAGATGCGCGAAAGCAGCACGCCTGCGGTGAACGGGCAGAGCATTCGCAGCGATCCGCCGAGCACGTTCATGCTGTCTACAGTCCAGCCCACGCCGATAGACCCATAGCCCGACTGATTGGTGACGGCGAACCACGTCAGTGTGCAGCACAAAGCGACCGTCAGCAGGGAGAGCAGGCGTGTGGAAAGTCGGCGTATGGCAAGCGCATACACGATGTTGCCGATATACTCGAAGAAAAGTGACCAGCACGGTCCGTTGAGCGGAAACATCTCGCCGTTGCCGCGCACCTCGCGTGGCATACCAGGTAGTGCCGGCAGCATCAGACAGCCACAGACGAAGGCAAGAAGTGTAAGCCCGAGAGTGGCGTGCGAGCCGTCCCAACGCTCCATGCCAGTAAGTAGGAAAGACACGGCACCGATGAGTGCGCCCATGCACACCATCGGTTGCAGGCGTATTAAACGGCGACGGAAGAATCCGCCCGTGGTGAGCGTCTTGCCCCAACGACTGTCGTAGGCGTAGCCCACTACGAAACCTGAGAGGATGAAGAAGAAGTCGACTGCCAGATAGCCGTGGTTGATGAAGTCGATGACGGGCTTGTTGCCGGCGAACTGGAAGCCTTCGAACACGTGATACCATACGACGAGCAGGGCGGCTACACCGCGCAGACCGTCGAGTAGGGCGTAATGAGGTTTGGAGTTGTATGCTTGCATTATTACATTTTTATTTTGTTATTTTTTACGAGTCGCTAAATTACTAATAATTTCATAATTTGGCAAGTGCTTTCGTACGCAATGCAGCATCATCTGTTTTCGTGTTTGTAGCTACTTCGACGCGCAAATAGGTCTTAGCAACGCCATCCGCGACAAGCAAATCACCATGGTTAGGATGTACAAGGCGCTGGGCGGCGGATGGTGAAAACACGCTTGTGTTCGTGCACATATGTTGATTTAAGTCAATAAAGAGGCGAAAATTTGAATGTTTTGCTCTGATTGTTTGCGCAAACAGCAGATTGTTTATACCTTTGCATCGTCAAAAGATTAATAGATTGTTTAGGTTAGTAGTAATAGATTTAGGTTTTTAGTTATTAGGTTTAAGGTAACGATTGTTTAACAAGGTAGCCATGAAGGCTCGTGAGAATCTTCATTGATTACGAAATTTTTTCAAGTTAAACATAGTGATTGTGGCGCAGCTCGTTGAGAGTTGCGCCACAATTTTTTTTATTCTAATAGTTAATAGTTAATAGTTTGGCTGTGTATCAAAAGTCAAACAAGATGGTTTTATTAAGTTAGAAATTGATGCCGAACTGGGCGCAAAGGGCGCGCAGTGCGAAGAAAAAAATAGGCATGAAGAGGGCAGGAAGCAGATTGATGGTCTTGCAGTCTTTGATGTGCAGTATGCCTAAGCCGGAAGCGGTGATGAGTATGCCGCCGACGAGCGACACTTCGGTGATAAGTTCGTGGGAGATGAGCGACTGCGAGAGCAGTGCCAGTCCGTAGATTGACGACATCCATACGAACACAGCGATGCCAGTGAGTGCTATGCCGAAACCGTACGACGAGGCGAGTACCAAAACGGTGACGAAGTTGAGCGTAGCGGCAGTCATGAGATAGGTGTTGTCATCGTAGAGTGCGCTCATCACGGGACCCATCATAGCGAGTGTGCCGACGCAGCAGAGTAGAATGGCGGTGGTGATGCCTTCGGCAAGGTTGCTGCCTGAGATGCTACGTGTGGCGCGATCCATGTGTTGATCCATTTTGAGAAGTGTGCCGATGAGTCCGCCAATCGACAGGCAGAAGATGAAGAGCACGGGATATTCTGACTTCTGCATACTTTCCATCGCAACATTCGCACCTAAGGTGATGGCGCAAAGTCCCATTGCGGTGTTGAGGACGTTGACATATTTCTCGCTGATGCCTCGCTGAAACAAGGCTCCGATGGCACTGCCTATGATGATGGCTACGGCGTTGATGATGATTGCGTACATATTTGGGGGTGGGCTAATAGATTTGGGTTAAACGATTATGTAAATGCAAAAATAATATGAATGTGCCAAATCGCCAAATTTTAGAACACAAAAATCGCTTTCAGGGTCTTTTGAATACGAAAAAAGTCCTATAAAGGCTTTGTGCATGGTTGCACATTGTCTTTATAGGACTATGTTTGTTGGAGCAGTTCTTGCTCGGTTGGTGCAGTTCTTGCTCGGTTGGTGTCACTTCTTGCTCGGTTGGTGCACTTCTTGCTCGGTTGGTGCACTTGAGACAAGTGCACCCCCTAAAAGTGCACCCCTTGAGGTTACTTCTGGATGTCCCAGCCTACTGCTGATGCACCGAGCACAGCTGCTGAAGAGCCTTCGAGAGCACTTACGAGGAACTTAGCCTTGCCCTTGAAGATGTTGAGCACGTTCTCGTCGTATGCCTTCTTAATCGGGTCCATGATAAGAGCACCTGCCTTTGTCAGACCACCGAAGAAGATGAATGCTTCTGGTGAAGAGAAGGCTGCGAAGTTGGCGCATGACTCGCCGAGCAGACGGCCAGTGAACTCGTAGATGTCGAGAGCAATCTTGTCGCCCTTGGCAGCAGCCATAGACACGTCGTAAGAAGTAATCTTCTCTGGGTCGAGTTCGCGGAGGAGTGACGGCTCGTCGCTGTTAGCGAGGAACTCGCGTGCTGAGCGTGCTACGCCAGTAGCCGAGCAGTAGGTTTCGAGGCAGCCTTTGCGTCCGCATCCGCAGTCGCGTCCGTTCTCCTTCACGATAACGTGACCGAGCTCGCCGGCGAAACCATCGCAACCATAAACGAGCTGTCCGTTCACTACGATGCCAGAGCCAACGCCTGTGCCGAGAGTGATGACGATGAAGTTCTTCATGCCGCGAGCTACGCCGTAGGTCATCTCGCCGATGGCTGCTGCGTTAGCGTCGTTGGTGAGTGCTACTGGAATGCCGAGCTTGTCGCTGAAGAGCTTAGCCAAAGGCACTACGCCGTCGCGTCCCCACTCGAGGTTCGGAGCGAACTCGATTGTGCCGTTGTAGTAGTTGCCGTTAGGAGCACCGATACCCATAGCCTTAATCTTGCTGATGCCGCCTACCTGGTCGATGATGATCTGCAGAGCCTCTACAGCTGCGTCTACGTAAGCCTGAACATTGTTGCCATATCCCTGGGTCTTGATGGCTGTGGTAGCTTTGATTTCACCACGGCTGTCAACGATACCAAACACAGAGTTTGTGCCTCCGAGGTCCAAACCGATTACATACGGTTTCAATAAATCTTCTGTCATTTTTTGTTTTTATTTAGTAAATTAATAGAATAGTTGACGAGTTGACGAGTTGACAAGTTGCTCGTAAGCCAGTTGACAAGTTAACAAGTAAACGAGTGTTTTGTCTATGGGCAAAGGTATTAAAAATGTCTTAATCGCACAAAGTTTTAACACTAAAATTTGCCTATATCGCATAAAATTCGCAATTTTGCAATTGTTATGCACTTTCCAATTCAATTAGATATTTTAGACTTTGTATTCCATGGAATACTGATTGGCATCATGGCATCGGCTCCGATGGGTCCGGTGGGGGTGCTTTGCATACAACGAACTCTGAATAAAGGTCGCTGGTATGGTTTTGTTACGGGTATCGGTGCTTGTATCAGCGACTTTATATATGCGTTGTTTACGGGTGTCGGTATGAGTTTTGTCATGGATCTTGTGAGCAACGAGCGTACGCGTTTTATGCTTCAGATAAGTGGCAGTATTGTATTGCTGTTGTTTGGCATCTACTGCTATCGCTCCAACCCGACGAAGAATATTCATCGGAGCAACAAACCGCAGAAGGGCACGCTGATGCACAACTGCTTCACGGCGTTCTTGGTGACACTCTCCAATCCGCTTATCATCTTCCTCTTCATCTTTCTCTTTGCTCAGTTTGCCTTTGTGGTGCCGAAGCGTCCGTTGGAGATGTCTATAGGTTATGCAAGCATAGTGTTTGGTGCTATGCTGTGGTGGTTTGGTCTGTCGTGGCTCGTAGACAAGGTGCGCGGCAAGTTCGACCAGAGCGGCATCCTCATCATCAATCGTGTGGTGGGCTGCATCGTGGTCATCTTCTCGCTGATTATGCTTCTGGGCACAGTGTTCAATCTGTACACACTGCCGTATTAAGAAGCCCCTCCCAACCCTCCCCCATAGGGAGGGCTTAGCAAGGCTTTATTAAAGGGGCTTAGCAAGGCTTAAAGAGGCTTACAACGGCTTAGTTATAGTAAGAAAAAGCTAACAATATGTTTATTTCTCAAGAATTAAGAAAGAAGAGCACGGCGGAGTTCGTGCTCTATATGTGGCAGGTAGAGGATATTATCCGCGCCTATGGCTGCCAGCTGTCGCGCATCAAGAACGAGTACATCGCACGCTTTGCCGACTATACCGACGAGCAGCGTGCGGAGATGGTCGACTGGTACGGTGCTCTCATCACTATGATGAACTCGGAAGGTAAACGCGAGGGCGGCCATCTCGCCATCAACCAGATTGTTGTGAAGGACATGAACGACCTGCACAACCAGCTGCTGCAGAGTTCGCGTTTTCCGTTCTACAATGCCGAGTACTATCGTGTGTTGCCGTTCATCGTGGAGCTGCGCAACAAGGGCGACAAGGACGTGAACGAGGTGGAGACCTGCCTCAATGCGCTATACGGCACAATGATGCTGCGCCTGCAGCACAAGACGATAAGTCCCGACACGGAGCACGCCATCAAGGAGATTTCAACCTTCCTCGGTATGCTCAGTGACTATCACATCAAGGACAAGACTGAGGGTCTCAAGTTTGACGACGAGGAGATTTAAAAGTAAAAAAGTAAAAAGGTAAAAAAGTAAAAAAGTAAAAAGCCAACTCCTCGGCTTAAAGAGGCCTAAGAAGGCTTAGTTCGGCTTAAACGCTGCCTTTAAGAATCCCCAATTCCCATCCCAATCCCAATTAAAGAAAAGTATGAATCAAGAAATAGAACGCAGGCGAACATTCGCCATCATATCACACCCTGATGCCGGTAAGACAACGCTCACCGAGAAGTTTCTTCTCTTCGGTGGACAGATTCAGGTGGCAGGTGCAGTAAAGAACAACAAGATACGCAAGAGTGCTACGTCCGACTGGATGGAGATTGAGAAGCAGCGCGGTATCTCGGTGTCAACATCAGTTATGGAGTTCGACTACGAAGGCTACAAGGTGAATATCCTCGACACTCCGGGTCACCAGGACTTCTGTGAGGATACCTACCGCACGCTTACAGCTGTCGACTCTGCCATCATCGTGGTCGACGGAGCGAAAGGTGTGGAGACACAGACACGTAAGCTTATGGAGGTGTGCCGTATGCGCAACACCCCCGTAATCATCTTCATCAACAAGATGGACCGCGAGGGTCGCGACCCGTTCGACTTGCTCGACGAGCTGGAGGAGGAGTTGCAGATCAGCGTGCGCCCGCTCTCATGGCCTATCAATATCGGTGCCAAGTTCAAGGGCGTGTACAACATCTTCGAGCAGAAGCTCGACCTCTTCAAGCCCGACAAGCAGCGCGTGACGGAGAAGGTGGAGGTCGATATACACTCGCCAGAACTCGACGCACAGATTGGCGAGCAGGATGCGCAGCAGTTGCGCGATGACCTCGAACTCATCGACGGCGTATACCCGGAGTTCAACGTAGAGACATACCGCTCGGCAGAGGTGGCACCAGTATTCTTTGGTTCGGCACTCAACAACTTCGGTGTGCAGGAGCTGCTCAACTGCTTCATCAAGATAGCTCCGTCGCCACGCCCCACAAAGGCAGAGGAACGCATGGTAGACCCCGAAGAACCTAAGTTCACGGGCTTCATCTTCAAGATTACTGCCAACATCGACCCCAACCACCGCTCATGTATCGCTTTCTGCAAGGTGTGCAGCGGTAAGTTCGAGCGCAACAAGCCCTATCTGCATGTGCGCCAGGGCAAGACATTGCGCTTCTCTTCGCCCACACAGTTCATGGCTCAGCGCAAGAGCACCATCGACGAGGCATGGCCGGGCGACATCGTTGGTCTGCCCGATAACGGCATCTTCAAGATTGGCGACACACTCACCGACGGCGAGAAGCTCCACTTCCGCGGACTGCCCTCGTTCTCTCCGGAGATGTTCAAATACATCGAGAACGACGACCCGATGAAGGCAAAGCAGCTCGAAAAGGGCATCAATCAGCTCATGGACGAAGGCGTGGCGCAGTTGTTCGTCAACCAGTTCAACGGTCGCAAGATTATAGGCACCGTGGGCCAGCTCCAGTTCGAGGTTATTCAGTACCGTCTTGAGAACGAGTACAACGCCAAGTGTCGTTGGGAACCGGTTCATCTGCACAAGGCGTGCTGGATAGAGAGCGATGATGCTGAAGAGCTTGACCAGTTCAAGAAGCGCAAGTATCAGTACATGGCGAAGGACCGCGACGGTCGTGATGTGTTCCTCGCCGACTCTGGCTACGTGCTCTCGATGGCGCAGCAGGACTTCAAGCACATCAAGTTCCACTTTACAAGCGAGTTCTAATCTGATATGGAAACAAAAGACAGAGAGCACCGCATCTACTTCGTCACGCTCATGGGCAGCGTGGTGAACGTGGTGCTGTTGGTGTTCAAGTTCATGGCAGGCATCCTGGGTGGCTCGGCAGCTATGATAGCCGATGCCGTGCACTCCTTGTCCGACTTCCTTACCGACATCGTAGTGGTGTTGTTCGTGAAGATAAGTTCAAAGCCCGAAGACAAGGACCACGACTATGGTCATGGCAAATACGAGACACTCGCCACATCTTTTATAGGTGTGGCGTTGCTCTGTGTCGGACTATACATATTATATAGTGGCTCCTACCGCACGTGGGCTGCATTCAACGGTGCTCCGATCGAACAACCGGGCATCGTAGCCTTGTGGGCGGCACTCTTCAGCATTATGCTGAAGGAGTGGACCTACCGCTTCACCGTCAAGGTGGGCAAGGAGGTGCAGTCGCAGGCGGTCATAGCCAACGCATGGCACCACCGTAGCGACTCGCTCTCATCTATAGGCACAGCCATAGGCATCGGCGGAGCCATCTTCCTCGGCAAGGAGTGGGCGGTGCTCGACCCGATAGCCGCCGTTGTGGTGAGCATCTTCATCATACGCACGGCTGCCATGCTCGTGAGTGGTGCGCTTGACGAATTGCTCGAGAAGAGTCTGCCCGACGCAGAGGAGCGGCAGATAGCAGAGATTGTGCAGAGCGAGCCCGAGGTGAGCGGAATGCACCATCTGTGCACACGTCGCATCGGCAGCCGCATAGCCATAGAGATGCATCTGCGTATGCCGGGCGACATCTCGCTCAACGAGTCGCACGCCCACGCCACGAACATCGAGCGCAAGCTGCGCAGCCATTTCGGCGAGCGCACGCACATAAACATTCACGTTGAACCACTAAAGTGAACAGTAGGGGGGGAGGATGCGGTATATTATATATTTGATACATCTCTCCCTAATATATTAAAACCTAAGCAGTATGGACAAATCAACAGACAAACAACCTCTTACTCCCGAACTTGAGGCACGTGTACAGCGTGCGGTGGACAACTTCATGCAGGGCTATGGCTGCTGCCAGTCGGTTGTGGCTGCCTTCGCCGACTTATATAACCTCGACGACACGATGGCGAAGCGTATTGCGGCAGGCTTCGGTGGTGGAGTAGGGCGTATGCGCATGATGTGCGGTGCCGTCTCGGGCATCGTTATCCTCGCCGGACTTGACCGCGGACAGATTGACGGTGCCGACCGCAAGGGCAAGTCGATGTGCTATAAGGTAGTGCAGGAACTGCTCGACGAGTTTAAGGTGCAGAACGGATCGGTAGTCTGTGCCGAGCTGCTCGGACTGAAGGGGCATGAGAAAGCGCAGTCGAGCTACGTTGCCTCGCCACGCACAGCCGAATACTACAAGACACGCCCGTGTGCAGCAAAGGTCGAGAGCGCAGCACGCATCTTCGCTGAATACCTTATGAATTATTAATTATTAATTTTTAATTATTAATTGGCGGCTTCCCGATGAGGAATTGTTCAATTTTGAATTAGCAAAGGCTTAGAACAGCCTATCTCCACAAAGGCTTAGAAAGGCTTAAAGAGGCTTAGTTCGGCTTAAACGCTCCCTAAAGTTCGGCTTAAACGCTCCCTAAAGTTCGGCTCAAACACTCCCTAAAGTTCGGCTTAAACGCTCCCTAAAAAGACCGCTCTCCAAGAAAAAACAATCTACAGAAATAAAAACAATGAACAGCAAATCTATTCTTTCTCTTGCAGCCCTCTCCTGCGTTACGGCAGCGTACGCCCAGCAGCAGAAGGCGCAGCAGCACCCTAACATTGTTTACATCATGTGCGACGACCATGCCTACCAGTGCATAAGCGCATACGGCAGCGCACTCTCAAAGCTCGCACCGACCCCGAATATCGACCGTCTCGCCGAGCGTGGTATGCGCTTCGACCGTGCCTTCGTCGAGAACTCGCTCTCTACGCCGTCGCGCGCCTGCCTTATGACCGGTCAGTACAGCCATCAGAACGGCCAGCGCCAGCTGGGCGAGGGCATCGACACCTCGCGCACGTTCTTCACCGAACTGCTGCAGGAAGCTGGCTATCAGACAGCCGTTGTGGGCAAGTGGCACATGGGTTGCGACCCGAAGGGCTTCGACTACTATCATGTGTATAACGACCAGGGACAGTACTGGAATCCGCAGTATCGTGGCACCGACACCAACAACGAGTTCGTCGTGGAGGAGGGCTACTCTACAGACCTTACCACCGACCACGCACTCAGCTTCATCGAGCATCGCGACCCGTCGAAACCCTTCTGTCTGCTTCTGCACCACAAGGCGCCGCACCGCAACTGGCAGGCAAACCTGAAATATCTCGGTATGTACGACGACGTTGAGTTCCCGATGCCGGAGAACTTCTACGACGACTATGCTACGCGCGGCTCTGCCGCTCGCACGCAGAAGATGTCCGTCACGCGCGACATGCGTTGGGAGCAGGACTTCAAGGTGCCGGAGATGCTCGACCTCAACAACCCCGACAGTAAGGACTCGTACAACGCTCTCATGGGCGAGATAAACCGCATGACTCCCGAACAGCGCTCGGCTTGGGGACGCTACTACTTCCCACGCAACCGCCGTCTGCTTGAGGCGCAGCTCAAGGGCAAGAATCTCGACAACTGGAAGTATCAGGTGTACATACGCGACTATATGTCTGTGATAGCAAGTGTTGACGAGAGTGTGGGTCGTGTGCTCGACTACCTCGACAAGAACGGACTCACCGACAATACGGTGATTGTCTACACCTCCGATCAGGGCTTCTACATGGGTGAGCACGGTTGGTTCGACAAGCGTTTTATGTACGAGGAGTCGCTACGCACTCCGCTCATCGTGAGCTACCCGGGTCACACCAAGCCGGGTTCGGTATGCAACCGCCTTGTGCAGAACATCGACTATGCGCCTACGTTCCTCGCTCTCGCCGGCGTTCAGCAGCCGAAGGACATGCCGGGACGTTCGCTCGTGCCGGTACTCGCCAATGGCGACAACGTGAAGAACTGGCGTCAGAGCATCTACTACCACTACTACGACTATCCGACATACCACATGGTGCGCAAGCACGACGGTGTGCGCACCGAGCGTTATAAGCTCATCCACTTCTACGGCAAGGGCGGTCTCGACGCTGTGTCTGAGAACAAGTATCAGAACGTACCGGGCACACGCGAGTATGGCACGATGAAGGGATTGGAGTCGATAGGTTACTTTGAGCCGAAGGATGAGGTTGTAGACTATTGTGAACTTTACGACCTGCAGGCTGACCCGCACGAGCAGAACAACATCTTCGGCAAGCCGGGCACGGAAAAGATTACGAAGCAGTTGCAGCGCGAACTTGATAAATACAGAAAGACACTCGCTGTGGACGAATATTAGAAAAGTAAAAAAGTAAAAGAGTAAAAGAGTAAAAAGGAGCCCCTCCCAACCCTCCCCATCGGGGAGGGCTTAGAGGACCTAAAGTGGCTTAGTTCGGCTTATCCTTTTTACTTTTTTACTCTTTTACTTTTTTACTTTTAATAGTTAATCTTCATTCCGACATAGTAGCTTCTTGGCAGCGATGGACCATAGATGTAGCCGGAGTCGCGGTTCCATCCCTTGTCGAAGTCCTTTTGGTAAGAATTGGTGATGTTCTGCACACCGCTATTCACCTGAAGTGTGAGATACTTGTAGACGGGGAAGTCGTATGCCAACTTGAGATTTACCTCCATGAATTTGGGAGTGTTTACTGCCACGGGTGCTTCAACCCCCGAGCCTGCAGCGTGACCAACGAGCATACTGCCAGTGTAGTTTCCGGTTACAGAAGCCGTGAAACGCTTCACGGGTGTGAAGGAAGCTGTGAAGTAGCCGTATGTGTTTGGAGTGCGCATCATCTTCTTGTACTTCTGTTCCGGCACCTCATCGTTCCAGGCAATAGCCTCGTCGTAGTGGCTTTGCTGCAAAGTGAGTCCGGCTTGCAGCATGAACCATCGTGTGAACATAGCCTTTCCTTCGATGTTCAGTCCGAATACCTTCGCACCATAAGCATTGTAACGCTCCTGCACGGTGTTGCCCTGTGCATCGGGTTGGTCGAGCTTGCGAAGCGCAAACACATTGTTCAAGTCGGTGTAGAAGCCTTCTATCAGGAGGTTGGTCTGTACGGAGCCGAAATTATGATACAAGTCGGCTGACAGGCTAAAGCTGTTTGATCGCTCCTCCTTCAAATTGTTAGCCAATACCGTAACCAGGCGTTCGCCACCCACAACGCCCACATGCAAGTCTTCGTCGAATGCTTGCGGTGCTCTAAATCCTCCGGCATAGGTAAGGCGGAGGTTTATGTTCTCCGTAGGGTTGAAGCGGAGGTTGGCACGCGGACTGAATATCATGCGTTTCACTAAATTGTGCTTATCCGCTCTGCCGCCCAAGAGCAGGCTCCATTGCTTGTTCTTCCACTCGTTTTGGAAGAAGAAACTACCGATGTGCACGTCTTGCTTGAAATTGCGGTTGTAGCCGAGGATTACGTCTTTCAAACCGTCATAGTTGTACTCTGCACCGAGAGTCAGGTCGGATGGCATGAAGAGCAATTTCTTAAACGAGTGGACGTACTGCGATCCTACGACGTATGTGAAGTCATGAGTGTTGCCGTATGCCTTTGTAGCGGCTTGTATGTCTTCTTCGGTTCCCTCTCCGATGCCGCCATAATAGCTCTTTCGTGATGTGGTTTGGAACGAGAAGTAAGCCGACAGGCGGTTCTTCTCGTCTGGCGAGTAGAAGTTGTACGTGAGTCCGCCGCCCTGTATGTTGTGCTCCACCTGCTCGGTGATGTTCGCCTCGTGAGAAGGCAGATTGAGTTTGTTGCCGCCGCGGCGGAACTCATGTATGCCATGATACTGAATACTCAGCTTGGAGTGGGGGGGGTAAGTCGGAGGTACGAGTTAAGGCCGAAGGTCTGGCTCTTCAGTTCGGGCAGTTCGGTGTATCCGTCGCCGTCGTGGTCGTAGCCCTGGCGTGTGCGTGTTTGTCCGTAGGCATATACGCCAGCCTTGTTGTCGTCGGTAACCAGAGACACGTTTCCGGTCGTTACGTTATCGAACGAGTTGGCACCTCCCTGCGCCATGAATGTGTGTCCGAAGGATGCCGAATTGCGTATGGGCTCCTTTGTGATGATATTGATGGTTCCGCCGATGGCTGATGCACCGAAGAGAGCGGAGCCTCCGCCGCGCACCACCTCTACACGGTCTATCATGTTGGTAGGTATCTGTTCCAAGCCGTACACACCGGTGAGCGAAGAGAAGATGGGGCGCGAGTCGACCAATATCTGCGAGTAGTGTCCGTCCAAGCCGTTTATTCTTACCTGTGTGAAGCCACAGTTCTGACAATCGTCTTCTGTGCGTACACCGGGTTGGAAGTTGAGTCCCTTAGCAAGACACGTCGATTGGGTGATATCAAACATTTTGCTGCCAATCACGCTCACCAAGTTCGGAGCCAGTCGGCGTTTTGTTTCGCTGCGGTTGGCTGAAACGACGACCTCGTCAAGCGCAACGTCGTCGGTGAGAAGCTCAAAGTTGAGTTCCTGAGTGGCATCCTTTTTTATCGTTATTGTTTTCTCGACGGGCTTGAAGCCCATACATTTTACCTCAAGAGTGAATTTACCCTCAGGCAAGTTCTTAAGAAAGTAGTGTCCCGTCTTGTCTGTAGTACAGCCTATTGTTGTACCTTTGATATGGATGGTGGCGTAGGCAATGTGTTCGCCACTCTTTCTGTCGACCACATGTCCGTAGACGTTGGCATCGGTAGGCGTGGGCGTGTGTTCCGCACTGTTATCCTTCACTTCAACACGTGTTGTGTTTTCGTTATCCTTTACTTCGACTGCATTAGCCGCAAATGACACTGTCAATGCACCGGTGAGGAGCATCAACTGATAATTCTTTGATCTCATTTTGCTTTGTCTTTTAAAATTTAGTGTTACGTAAAAATGTTATTTCAGCATTTGAGTTGCAAAGTTATTTACTTTTGTAGATATATGAAATACCTAATGTTTATGTTTTGTGTGATGTTCGGTTCGCTCCGATACCCATAAATGATTATTCGAATGGTTGTTTGATGGGGTTTGATAGTATATATAATGTGTATGTGGCGTTGAGTCATCAAAAGTAGGTAGTGGTATGTGCTAACTTTCTTTACTATATTTTAGGTATTGCCTGCTTTTTTTCTTCAAAGTACCTTTGCAGTCGTGAAAATTATATAATTAAAATGAAGAAATCTACAATCGTTTCTATGGCGTGTGCAGCGATGGCAGTATACAGTCCGCTCGCAGCAGACGCGCAGATAGTGGCTGCCGACAGTGTGATGCAGCACGCCAAGGGTTCCCGACTGAGTGTTGGCGGATATGGTGAAGTGGCTTACAGCCGTAACTTCTACAGCGACAGCGGCAACCGCTACAGTTCGGCTAAGCTGCATAAGAATGACCCCAGTCACGGACGTTTCGACATACCGCACGCTGTTATCTACTTAGGTTATGACTTTGGCAAGGGCTGGACGTTGGGCACGGAGATTGAGTTTGAGCATGGCGGCACAGGTTCGGCTATAGAGTATGAGGCAGAGGAGTCTATCGAGTTCGAGCAGGAGCAGGAGCGCGGTGGCGAAGTGGAGTTGGAGCAGTTCTGGATTCAGAAGTCGTTCGGACGTTTCGCCAACATACGTGCCGGCCATATCGTCGTGCCCGTAGGTCTGACCAATGCCTACCACGAGCCGCTCAACTTCTTCACCGTCTATCGTCCAGAAGGCGAAAACACCATTCTGCCTTGCACATGGCATCAGACCGGCGTTTCGTTCTGGGGCCATGCCGGCGACTTCCGTTACGAATTGCAGATGATTGCAGGTCTCGACGCATGGCAGTTCTCGCGCGACAACTGGATTAAGCCCGGCACCACGAAGCCCTTCGAGTTTGAGGTGGCTAACAAGTACGGCTTTGCAGCGCGTGTAGACAACTATACAGTGCCCGGCTTGCGCTTGGGCGTGAGCGGCTACTTCGGACAGTCGATGCACAACGCCGTTCCGCACGACATGGAGAAGGGCAACAACAAGCGCATCAAGGGCAACATCTATCTCGGTGCGTTCGACTTCACATACAACGCCCACAACTGGGTGGCACGTGGCAACGTCGACTACGGATATGTTAGCAACGCTAAGGAGATTAGTGCTATGCGCAAGCCTAACACGCAGTACGTGAAGCCTTATCAGTCGAATCAGGTGTTCGGCTCGCACGCTATCGCCACAAGCGTCGAAGTAGGCTACGATGTCTTCTCACAGATTGAGAAGTTGCGTGCAGCCCGTCAGAAGATGTACGTCTTCGGTCACTTCGAGTACTACAACTCATGCCTCGGTGGTTCGAAGGAGTACACAAGCAAGAAGATCTTCTCTGGCGGCGTCAACTACTATCCGTTGCCGCAAATCTGCGTGAAGGCAGAATACAGCTATCGCAAGTTCAAGCAGCAGTACAACGACGAGCCGGCTCTGAACATAGGCGTGGCGTATCAGGGACAATTCCTTTAAAAGTAAAAAGACAAAGTTCCTATAGTAATAATAATTAAACATCAAAGACACAATGAAAAAGTTTCAACAGTTAGTAATGGCGTTCCTCGTCGGAGTCGTATCGTTCGGTTTTACTGCATGTAGCGACGATAATAGCGAGCCGCAAGATTTCCAGCTTCCGGAGGTTGGTCAGGCAACAGTGAGCGTAAACTCTTCGGACAAAGCGATGCAGAAGGTGGCGAAGGTTTACGTCGACCAGGTTGTTTACCCAACATACAAGGCACTCGCTGCAAACGCACGCACCCTCTACACCACAACAGCTGCTCTCTACAGCGCAGCTGAGGCAGGCACTATGACACAGGCGCAGATTGACGCTGCTTGCGAAGCCTTCAAGGACACACGTCGCGAGTGGGAGCGCAGCGAGGCTTTCCTCTACGGTTCGGCTTCCGTCAACGAGCTCGACCCGCACATCGACTCATGGCCTCTCGACCACGATGAACTTGTGAACGCTCTCAAGAACCCTACACTTGTAGCAGGCTTCAAGGGCAGCGACCCAGCTAAGTTCGTGTCAGACAACAATAGCAAGTTCCAGTCGGTACTCGGTTTCCATGGCATGGAGTTCGTGCTGTTCCGCGAAGGCAAGAACCGCACCGTAGACGCACTCAAGGCTAACGAGACAGAAGAAGGCATGAGCTCAGTAAAGGGCATTGACGAACTCGCATTCCTCCAGGCTGTAGCAGCCGACGTGCGCAACATCACCGCACTTCTCGAGTTCACATGGATGGGCAGCGCAGCAAGCAACGAGACAAAGAGCGTGCTCAGCAACGCAAGCTACGTGTTCTCTTCGCTCCGCAACAACGGTTTGGCAGCCAACGGCACAATGTGCTACGGTCAGTTCCTGCTTTCTCCGTCTGTAACAACGGGCTACAACTCATGGCAGGGCACCATTCGCCAGATTTTCGTAGGCGGTTGCTCTAACATCTGCGCAGAGGTTGCCGACCAGAAGCTCGGTCAGGCTTACCGCACAGCCACCGGTTCTGCCTCAGCAGAAGACTCTCGCGACTATATCGAGTCGCCTTACAGCCACCGTTCGTTCATCGACTATCAAGATAACATCTACTCTATCAAGAACACGCTTTACGGCACACGCGACGTAAACGCAACAGCTCCGGCAGAGCACTCGCTCCTGAACCTGCTCAAGGCTATGAACTACTCTGGTCTGAACGACCTCACAACAGCCCTCAACAATGCTATTCAGGCACTCGAGACAGCCAAGAACAGCGGCAAATCGTTCGTTGAGGCTCCGGGTGCTCAGCACGTGAAGGACTGCATCGATGCAGTTTCTGCTCTCGACGAGGAATTGAACAAGGCTGGCGACTGGGTGAACAAGCAGGATGCGCTTTAAGCCGACTTGTTTAGCAGTTTAGAAATTCAAACCAAGGCTTTTTAAAATTATACATTAATGAAACGAATCTATCTCATGGGCTCATTAGCAATGGCCCTCTCTCTATCGCTGTTCTCGTGTTCGGACGAGAACAGCGATCCGTCGGGTGAAGACTTCAAGCCAATGGAGTCTGACGGCAAGTATGTAGGCGAGGCTGTCGGCAACTTCTCTAAAGAGGAGTGGTATCCTGGCGGCGAACTCGGAACAACCGACAACGTGGCTTCAGGATGCTACGAAGACGAAGCACCGGCAGTAACCGCGCAGGGACTTATCGACGACTTCAACGCCGGCGAGAAATTCTTCGAGCGTCAGTTCACGTCAGCCAACTCGGGCTTCAAAGGACTCGGTCCGGCTTCTGTTCGCCGTTCGTGTCTCGACTGCCACCCCAACTACGGACATGGTCGCCGCATGGACTCTTACACCACGTCCTACGGCAATGGCAACGGCTATCTGCTCGCTGTGTATCATCCCGTAGACGGAGCCAACAGCAACGACGGCGGCTACGTAGCCGAAGTGACCGGTATGCCGCAGACACAAGCTACAGAACCCTTCAAGGCACCTATCGACGAGAGCCAGATCAAAATGCAGTGGCATCACGTAACGGCTATGGAGAGCGGTCTGCCTATGAAGTTCCCCGACGGCGAGGCTTACGACCTTATCTATCCTGAGATTACAATACCGCGCTCGGCGTTCCGCACCAACCCTAATCCTTACGACACGGGCAACAAGGCAGTGGCTGTCCGCGTAGAGTCTACAATCGGCGTGATGGGTACGGGTCTGCTCGATGCCATCACTGAAGAGGATCTCAAGGCGCAGTATGCCTCTACAGCCAACTACTACAAGAACGTAGCCAAGGTGGCTGACGTTTCGGAGTATGTTAACCCTAAATTCTGGGACGCTTCTGCCGACAACTTCGCTGCCGGCGCATGGTATCCCGGCACCGAGAACACCGGTGTATACGCCGATGGCGGCAACGGCAAGCCGATGGTGAAGCGCTTCACCTACGCTCTGACACGTGCCACGCTGCAGGACGGTCCTGGTGCCAACGCCATCTGGAACATCACGAACGTGACACGTCCCGATCGTCCTAAGCTCTACACCACAAACGCTTGGGCTGCGGCAATGGCTGAGGACAAGGAGGTGATAGAGAAGATAAAGAACGACCCGACATCGCCGTTCTGGGCTTCGACCGACGACGAGATAAGCAAGCGTGTGAACGGACTGCTGCAGCCCGGCACCAACCAGTTCAGCAACGAGTGGCACAACTTCGAGCCGGAGATGTCTGCCGATCACTTCTACGAGTTCATGGTGTGGCATCGCGGTCTTGCCATTCCGCGCGCCCGCAACCTCAACGATGCGCGTGTGCAGCAGGGCAAGAAGGTGTTTATGGAGATTGGCTGCGCCAACTGTCACCGCCCGTCGTGGAAGACTGGTTCGGACAATTACTGGACACCGAATATGATTGCAGGCAAGAAGTTGCCTCGCTACGCCAACCAGACCATCTATCCGTACAGCGACATGATGCAGCACAAACTCTACATGGCGAACGACATACACGGATCGTGGTGTCGCACAACACCGTTGTGGGGACGCGGACTTGCCGCAATCAACGGCAGCGGCGTAGAACGTCTGCACGACTGCCGCGCACGCAACGAGGTAGAGGCAATCATGTGGCACGCTTACTCGAAGAACTCGCACGCCTACAACTCGGCACTCAAGTTCTACAATCTTTCCAAGGCAGACCGCGACGCAGTGGTTATGTTCCTTCGCTCTATTTAGTACCTTATTCTCCCACGGCTTCCTGCGAAGTACGTGGGAGAATTGTCATATTCAAGCAAACCGAATTATGCAAAACCCTTTAAAGAAGACACTCTTCGCATTGTATGTTTTAGTGATAGTCTGCATGGCAGCCGCTACCGTCGTAGAGAAGTACAGCGGGACCGACTTTGTGCGCTCCAATGTGTACAGCGCATGGTGGTTCTCGCTGCTTTGGGCTGTGCTTGCGGCTGCTGGCATCATCTATTTCCTGCGCCACCGCTGCAAGTCGTGGTCGGGCATAGCCCTCCATCTCTCGTTCGTGGTGATACTCGCGGGCGCTTTCGTGACACACGTCAGTTCGGAGCGCGGCACGGTTCATCTGCGTCAGGGCGCATACATCAGCACCTGCGTGATGTACGACCGTCACAACCAGCCGCACGACGCGCAGATGCCGTTCCAGATGCGCCTCGACCGCTTTGATGTGCAATACCATGAGGGCACCGACGCAGCAGAAGACTACGTGTCGCAGTTCAACATCATCGACCACGGCAAGCAATACAGCGGCAAGGTGTCGATGAACCGCATCTTCAGATACGGAGCGATGCGCTTCTACCAGTCGTCGTACGACAACGACATGCTCGGCGCGTCAATCTCCTTCAACTCCGACCCTATTGGCATACCCCTTACCTACACGGGCTACGCTCTGCTGTTCCTCTCGCTCATCTATATGCTCTTCGACCCACATGGAGCCTACCGCAAGCTGCTGCGCCTCTCGCATCTGAAGAAAGGACTGATGATGACGCTGCTGCTTTTCGCGCTCGGCTCAGGCTCGGCTGAGGCACACGTTCTGCCTAAGGAAAGTGCCGACCGCTTCGGACGCTTGATGGTGCTGCACAACAGTCGCATCTGTCCGCTGCAGACCCTCGCCGTCGACTTCACCAAGAACCTCTACGGCAAAGCGTTGTATGACGGCTACACGCCAGAGCAGGTGCTCACGGGCTGGATGTTCTACGCCGACGACTGGATGCAGGAGCCGATGCTCCGACTGAAAGGTGCCGAGATGCGCGACCGTCTGCAGCTGCCCGAATACGTGCCCGTAGGTCAGTTCTTCAACAGCGCGATGGGCGGCTACACGCTCGGTCCGTACGTGCAGGAATACTATGGCGGCAACCACGATGCGTTCCATTCGCAGGTGGCTGCCATAGATAATAAGATACAACTGATAATGGAGCTGCGCAATGGTTTGCTCCTTAAACTATTTCCTTATACATATAAAGGCAATACCACGTGGTATGCGCCTACCGACTCTCTGCCGAAGACGATGGACAGAGAGCACCAGCAGTTCGTGCGCTCGATTTTCTTCTTGCTATCCGATTGTGCTCTAACCTCCGACTATGCGCAGATGGATGCCGTGGTGGGTAAGATGCTGAAGTATCAGCAGAAGAATGGGGGAGCATCGCTGCCTTCCGACAGACGTGTCGCAGCCGAGCGCATATACAACCGCATCCCCTTCGCCACAATACTCTTCATGCTGTGTCTGGCGATGGGCGTAATCTCTTTCCTTTATACTATAATCAGAATGTGCCGTGAGGACAACGGCGCGAACGCTAAAGGTGCAAGCGGCAATGACGGACTGAGCGTGTGCAGCAAGAGACTGCACGTCTCGTTCTTTGTCGTCAACTATGCAGTGCTGCTTCTGTCGTTCTGTGCGCTCACCTATTGCGAGTATCTGCGCTGGACTATCAGCGGCACGCTCCCGATGACCAACGGCTACGAGACGATGCTCTTCGTGGCGTGGCTCGTGCAGCTGCTCGCGCTCGTCTGTGGCGTGCGCTTCCGCCTGCTCGTGGCGTTGGGTTTCCTCATGTCGGGCTTCTTCCTGCTCGTGAGTCACATCGGACAGATGGATCCGCAGATAAAGCACACGATGCCCGTGCTCAACTCGCCGCTGCTCAGCGTGCACGTGTCTATAATAATGATGGGTTTTGCCATGCTCTCGTTCACGTTCATCAGTGGGCTCACCGCCCTTCTGCTGCGCCTCGTCAGTCGCACAGCGCAGCCGAAGATGATACAGCTGCAGCAGCTCTCGCTCGTGTTCCTCTATCCTGCACTTGCCGCGCTCGGCATTGGCATCTTCGTCGGAGCCATTTGGGCTAACGTCTCTTGGGGCGAGTATTGGGGATGGGACCCGAAGGAGGTATGGGCACTCATCACGTTCATGATATACGCCGTTGCGCTGCACACGCGCTCGGTGCCCCAGCTGCACCGCCCGACAGCGTTCCATGTGTTTATGACACTGGCTTTCCTCACGCTCGTAATGACCTATTTCGGCGTGAACTACTTCCTCGGCGGAATGCACAGTTATGCATAACGACTCTTTGCTTTAAACAGAATATATCTGCAGGCGTTTTAAACCGGACGCTTGCAGTTTTTTTTGCATTTGTAGGGTAGGGCACAAAAAACAGTGGCACAACTCTCAACGAGCTGTGCCACTGTCACTATGTTTAACTTGAAAAAATTCTAAAGTAATGAAGAGTCTCACGATCCTTCATAGCTACCTGTTAAACAATCGTTACCTTAAACCTAATAACTAAAAACCTAAATCTATTACTACTAACCTAAACAATCTATTAATCTTTTGACGATGCAAAGGTATGAATAATTAGTTGTTTGCGCAAACAGATTGACAATATTGTTGCTTATCCTTGTGTTTTATTGACTTAAATCAAAATTGCTGGCGTTCTGCTTGCCACGTTTTTGTTGTTTATGCGCAGAACGGTTGTGATGTACATGTTCTGCAACAGTCCGCCAATGGTGCATCATTCTCTCTGTGAAAGCTGATGAAAAGTCATCGTTTCGCGTTCGGTGTCCGATTGGGTTGCGTTCGGAATCCAATCAGATTGCGTACGCCGTCCGATCAGATTGCGTTCGGTGGCGGTGGGGAAAGGTGGGGATTAGCTGAGCCTGTAGTGGGGATATTGGCAGCTTTAAGTTGGGTTTTCGTGCTATCGAAGTTGATACAATAGTAAGAATTGTTTTGTTTTTATCTTTTTTATTCGTAAATTTGCGATATAACTTTTAACCCATCTTTTCGTTATGGCAGACTTTGAGGAGAGACGATTGCCGGTTGGCATACAATCGTTCAAGGAAATAAGAAGAAACAACTACGCCTATGTCGATAAGACCGAGATTGTTTGGAACCTTGTCAACAGAGGAAAGAAGTACAACTATCTGAGTCGTCCGCGACGATTCGGAAAGTCGTTGCTTGTAGATACGTTGCAGACTTATTTCGAGGGAAGAAGCGACCTCTTCGAAGGACTGAAGATTATGAATCTTGAAAAGGAATGGAAGAAGTCGCCCGTGATAAGGCTCGACATGAGTCGCGCTGGAGCATCGGAAAAGACAATCCGCTCGTATCTCAGCATGGCATTCTCGCGCGAAGAGGCGAAGTATGGCATCGCCATGCACGAAGGCGCTTCGTTAGCCGACCGTTTCGACACAATCATTCAGACTGCCTGCCAGCAGACCGGCGAGTCGGTGGCGATATTGATAGACGAGTACGACTCGCCCTTGCAGCATTCATGGAAAACGCCCGACCATGAGGCGTGTACAGCGGTCTACCGCGAAGTGTTCGCCATTCTGAAAGCCGACGACGAGTACGAGCGCTTCGTATTCATCACCGGCATTACGAAGTTCACGCAAATCTCCCTCTTCTCCGTTCTCAACAATCTCAGCAACATCAGTTTCGACGAGCCGTTTGCAGCCATCTGCGGTATCACTACCCAGGAGATAACCGACTATTTCGGTCCGGAAGTGAAGGCGATGGGCGAGGCGAACGGATGGACTGAGGAGGAGACAATGGTTCGCCTGAAGACCAACTACGACGGCTATCACTTCTGTCGTAGCAACATGGTTGATGTCTACAACCCATTCAGCCTTGTCAACGCTTTGGCAGACAAGGATATCAAGAACTATTGGGCTACATCGGGAGCAATCTCGCTTCTGCTCAAGTTCGTAGACGATATGGAGATAAAGCTGACAGACTACGACCATAGCGCCATATTAAGCACCATCATTGAGACATCTGACGTGACAGGAGGCGGAGCGGAACTCTTCCTCTACCAGTCGGGCTATCTCACGATAAAGGGATACATGAACGGACTCTACTTGCTCGGATTTCCCAACCACGAAGTTCGTCAGGAGTTATACGAAACTGTGCTGCCGGCATTAGCCATGCGCAAGCGCGGAGACATCCAGTCGGCGCAAGCTTATCTGTACATGCACATGTACATGGGCAATACAAACGAGGCTAAGAAGTTTATGAAGGCTCTGATAGCCGATGTGCCATACAGCAACAAAAAGCTGGCAAGCATGGATATGGAGGAGCGTTATCGACTTATAATGAGCACTATCTTCAACGCCATTGGCTTCCGTGTAGAGGTGGAGCGAATGCTCGCTACAGGTAGAATTGACATGGTTGTCACAACCGAAAACTATATCTACGTTATCGAGCTTAAACTTGCAAAGAACGGAGGTATTGCTGCTGCAGAGAAGCAAATAATCGACAACCGATATACCGAGCCGTTCAAGGCTGACAAGCGTAAGGTCATAGCCCTTGCCGTTGAACTCGACGACCAGGGAAAGGGGCTTGTCGATTGGAAGCAAGTGGGTGTTACGGAACAATAATCCGCAAAAAGTGCGGCATTTCTGCTTGTATCTGCGAGAAAATAAGTAAGACATCTCAGACCTCTACCGTCGCGGAGTGCGCAACTCTGGCGAGATGCAGGCTCTGCGCGGCATCATACCGGCAGCTTTAAGTTGGGTTTTCGTGCTATCGAAGTTGATATAATAGTAAGAATTGTTTTGTTTTTATCTTTTTTATTCATAACTTTGCGATATAACTTTTAATTTGAATATTTGAATCTTCAATAATAACAGCTTGTTTATTACTTATAGGAATAAGCTGCAACTTCTCATTATATAGTTGAACTATCTTTTCACCTTTTTTCTTGAATGGAAAATTTCCATAATGGGGAATCGTATAAAAATCGACCAAATCTAAAGAAGTACAGTCTTTCAATTCAGGAGCCTTTTCTATTGGATCAAAATTCACACTTCTCATATATTCTGCATCGGGAGAGGCTATTATTGCTCCGGCAGATTCCCCAATATACAGTTTACCCAATTTCACTTGTTTAGATATAATTTTATCAACACCTTTTCTTTTTAACTCTTGCAAAAGGAAAAATGTATTTCCACCTGTTATGTAGATATAATCGCATTTATGTAATATAGAAGATATTTCCTCTTTGGGCAGTTGGGTAATCTCGACTTCTTCAACAATCATTCCTGCTTCTTCTAGAGCCTTTTTCCCCTTTTTTACATAGAATCGTATTGGTTCTGTAAGGCTTGCAGTTGGTATAAAAGCTATAATTTTCCCTTGCAAATCTTCTTTGGCACAATCGACAAATAGATTAGCAACATCAGCAAATGATGAGCATAAAAATAGTCTTTTCATATTCTATAATATTAAGTTTAACACTTTTTGATACAAAGATAGCGTCTTCTATGACAGCCCTATGTCAGTAAGTCTAAATATTGAAGAGTTTTTTCATCAAAACAATCCATTATTGAAATTTACCCTATTTGTAATGTGGCTGCGTTCCCTTATGAAAAGAAGAAATAATTTTGTTCCCTTTATGAAAAACAAGTGCTACACAACCTGCCGGGATAGAACGTTGAAAGCCTTGCTTTACATCATCTATCCTTAAAAACCAATATTGCTTTATATAAGGAGCGAGCAATTTGGTAGGTTGTATTACTTGAATTTTCTCCATTCTGTTTTAATTATCAAACAAAAGTAAGATTTCTTAGATAGATATTAGGTGTAAAAAAGGGACATTCTAATTAAAACATCCAAATATCTGTTGCCTAAATCATTCAAAGTTCTCTGCATTGGAAGATATGTCATAGATAAGTTGAAAAAGTTATTATAAACACAAGTTTAGTTTGTGTTTTTGTCTATATATCCAAAACGGACTAAACTAATTTCTATTGACAGCAAATTATATATGCTGGCGAAAAGAAAAACAGTATTCTTCTTTTCGCCAGTTTTGCTTTTATGGTTAGAGAGCTTTTGTTACCTTTGCACATGAAGCCCACCGCAAAGCGATTTCTTCGTTTTTTTGTTACTATTTTGTTACCCACTATTAGTAATAGGTGGGCTTTTGCTTTGATAATCAGAGTTATATTATGCTGTATGTATAATATGTGGCAGAATATAATCAATTCGTGGCAGTTGTGGAAAAAGAGAAAGAGATAAAATTGTGAATAATTAGGGATTATATGATTACTATAAGGATAGCTTTAAATACGGATATAGAGGAAATTCAGTCTCTATATCGAAACACAGTGTTAGTGATAAACAGGCGTGACTATTCACAGGCCGAGGTTGAAGATTGGGCATCGTGCGGAGATGATCCTTCTAAAATAGAGGGTATGATAAAAACTCACTATTTTATTGTTGCTGTTAATCGGCAATCTGAAATCGTCGGTTTTTCATCCATTACACCTCAGGGCTATTTGCATTCAATGTTTATTCATAAGGATTTTCAGGGCAAAGGTGTTGCTACACTATTGTTGAATGAGATAGAACGTTATGCCGTCGCAGCCGGGATTACGCGGATTACCTCTGAAGTGAGTATAACAGCCCGTCCATTTTTTTGAAAAGCGAGGGTATATAGTAGAAGTAGAGCAAAAACGCAGGGCTAATCAGCTGTCTCTTACTAACTATTGGATGGCCAAAAGCCTTGTATGATGAAAATTTATAATGGTCGTGTCCCGGCATGTGGCGTGTTTTGTGGTGGGTGTCCTACCTATACACGGCAAAAAAAACTTGTCTGGGAGCGCAATTGAATAGTGCACGCTGTGAAAAATGTAAAACATTTCCCAACACAAGACATCGGAGCTGAAAATGAAAACGATGGAAAGAATATTTGAAATAAAAGACCTGAAAGCACTGGAAGACTTTTTGCAATCTCAAACAGAAACCCGTTCTTTCTTTGTCAG
>OKSA01000164.1_pt1 | contig 63556 bp, 56 predicted proteins | sample 1601181 | NCBI WGS metagenome assembly OKSA01 (sample SAMEA3541538, study PRJEB24748) | human gut metagenome | biome: human gut; feature: human-associated habitat; material: faeces | place: China | collected 2012
GAGCGCCACCTTGCCAAGGTGGAGGTAGCGAGTTCGAATCTCGTTGCCCGCTCCAGATCGAGAACCACACACAGCAAAAACACCGCACACAGTGCGGTGTTTTTGCTGTGCTTTGCTGCGCTCAGCAGCGCGTTTTTGGTCAGACCCAGAGAAAGAAAACACAATCTAAGGAGGAACCTTCATGAACGCAGATGTTGTCATTGTCGGTGCGGGCCCTGCCGGAATCTTCACGGCGCTGGAGCTGCTGCGCCGCGGCTCCCCGGAAAAGATCGTCATGATTGAGCAGGGGCAGGCCATTGAAAACCGCCGCTGCCCGAAGGCCAAGACTGGCCGGTGCATGAACTGCAAGCCGTATTGCCACATCACGACCGGTTTCTCCGGCGCGGGCGCGTTCTCGGACGGCAAGCTCTCGCTGTGCAGCGATGTCGGCGGCGACCTGCCCACCCTCGTCGGCGAGCAGAAGGCGCAGGAGCTCATCGACTACGCCGACAGCATCTATCTGGAGTTCGGCGCGGACGAGCACGTCGAGGGTCTGGAGAATACGGAGGAGATCAAGCGCATCCGCACGCGCGCCATCCGCGCGGGCCTGCGTCTGGTCGACTGCCCGATCCGCCACCTCGGCACCGAGAAGGCGCACGAGGTCTACCTCGGCATCGAAAACTACCTGCGCGACCACGGGGTGGAGATGCTCTTCGGCTGCACGTGCGAGGACGTCATCCTGCGCGACGGCCGCTGCTGCGGCGTCGTGGCGCACGATGGGCACCAGGACTACACCATCGAGGCCAGGCACACCGTCATCGCCACCGGCCGCCGCGGCGCCGACTGGCTGGAGAAGGTCTGCCTCGAGAACGGCGTGGAGCACAAGCCCGGCACGGTCGATATCGGCGTGCGCGTCGAGGTGCGCAACGAGATCATGGAGTCGGTCAACCGCGTGCTGTACGAGTCCAAGCTCATCGGCTACCCGGCCCCGTTCAAGAACAAGGTGCGCACGTTCTGTCAGAACCCCGGCGGCTTCGTGTCGCAGGAGAACTATGATAACGACCTCGCCGTCGTCAACGGCCATGCTTACAAGGAGCTCAAGTCGCCCAACACGAACGTGGCCATCCTCTGCTCGCACAACTTCTCCGTGCCGTTCAACCAGCCGATCGCCTACGCGCAGAAGGTCGGCGAGCTGACGAATATGCTCGGCGCGGGCCACATCATGGTGCAGCGCTTCGGCGATATCCTCGACGGCAAGCGCACCTGGCAGAAGGAGCTCATGCAGTCGAACGTCCGCCCCACGCTGCCGGACGCCGTCGCGGGCGACATCACGTCCGCCATGCCGTACCGCGCCATGCTCAATATCATCAACTTCATCAAGGCCATGGACGAGGTCGTGCCCGGCTTTGCCGCCTATGAGACGCTGCTGTACTCTCCGGAGCTGAAGTTCTACAGCAACCGCATCGCCATGGACGCCGACCTGAACACGAACGTGCCCGGCCTGCACTGCTTGGGCGACTCCTCCGGCTGGACGCGCGGCCTGATGATGGCCTCGGCCATGGGCGTGCTCATGGGCCGCAAGCTCGCCGGGATGCTCTGATCCGCAGCGGGAGGCCTTGTCAGTTTCTGCACAAAAATGCTTGACAAATTTCTGCGATCCGGTACTATAAGAGGGATGGAAAACGGATATATCCGCCCCCGGCGGAGGGAAGGAATCGTTTATGGATGGACTGAAAAAAGCATATTACCGTACTTATCAACAGGTGTTTGACATTGGCATGCGCTGCCTGCATTGGCGCAAGCCGATCGTGATCTCCGGCGCCGGCTGCATCCGGCAGGTGCCGGATGTGCTGGGTAAGTGCGGCGTGACGAAGGTCATGGTCGTCACCGGCTCGCACGTGGTCAAGTCGCTCGGGCCGAAGCTGTTTGCCGCGCTTGAGGACGCCGGCATGCCTTACGAGGTGTTCAGTGAGGTCGAGGCCAACCCCTCGGTGAACACGGTCGAGAAGATCCGCACGCAGTACACGGACACCGGCTGCAGCGGCTTCGTCGCCCTCGGCGGCGGCAGCCCGATGGACGCCACGAAGGGCGCGGCCGCCCGCGTCGCCTGCCCGAAAAAGAGCTGCGACGATATGGCCGGCGTCATGCGCGTCGGCAAGACCGTGCCGCCCATCGTCGCCATTCCGACGACGTCGGGCACCGGCAGCGAGACGACGATCGCCGCCGTCATCACCGACAGCGAAACGCACCACAAGTACGCGCTCATGGATCTCAAGCTCATGCCGCTGTATGCCATCCTCGACCCGGAGCTGGCTGTCGGCCTGCCGCCGCGCACGACCGCGACCACCGGCATGGACGCGCTTACGCACGCGATCGAGGCGTACATCAGCTGGACGTATAACACCAAGGAGAGCCTGCGCCTCGCCGAAGAGGCCGTTAAGCTCATCTTCGATAATCTCGAGCTGGCATACCAGCACGGCGAGGATCTCAAGGTCCGCGAGAACATGATGATCGCCGCCTTCAAGGCCGGCTTTGCCTTCTCCCGCGCCGGCGTCGGCAACGTGCACGCCATCGCGCACACGCTCGGCGGCCTGTACAACACGCCGCACGGTCTGGCAAACGCGGTCATCCTGCCGATCGTCCTCGAGGACTACGGTGAGGCCGTGTATCCGAAGCTCGCGCGCCTGTGCGAGATCGCCGGCGTCAAGGCCGACGGCACGGACGCCGAGAAGGCGCAGGCCTTCATCGCGGAGATCTATGCCATGAACGAGCGCATGGGCATCCCGAAGGGCTTTGACTTCATTCAGGAAGAGGACATCCCGCAGATCATCACCTGGGCGCTGGCCGAGGCCAACCCGAACTATCCGGTGCCGGTCGTGTACAATGCCGCGCGCTGCCGCAAGGTCATTGATACCATCCGCGCCAAGGCCGCGGAGAATCCGCCCGCCGAGGCATAAGAACAAAAAAGCCCGCTTCGCACGGCCGTGCGAAGCGGGCTTTCTTGTCCGGCAGGCTCATGCGGCCTGCCGCTCTTTTTTCCTGCCGATGCCGCCGTGGAGTACAAAGCGGCAGAAGCGATTGTCCGGGTGCGCCGACACGATGCGGTAGATCAGCAGCGTGATCGCATAAGCGATCGCGGCGGCGATCAGCCCCACGATCATCCCGCCGAGCACGTCGGACGGGTAGTGCGCCATGAGATAGTTGCGCGCCACGCCCATCGCTGCCACGAACAGATAGGCCCACCAGCGCGCGGGCTTTTTGCCTGTGAGCACGAGCGCGGTCACGCCGGCCATCGCGGCCGTCACATGGCCGGAGGGGAAGGAGTACTCGCTCTCGGCATACGCGCCGGCGGCCTGCCACCAGGTGCGGAAGGGCTCTACCGTCAGCGGACGCGGCCGGGCGACAAAGTCCTTGAGCCAGAAGTTCGTGATGAGCGCGCCGCAGCACACGGCGCCGAACATGCAGATGCCCGCCTTGCGCGTTTTTGGAAACAGCATCAGCACGATGCCGAGCACGAGAAAGAGGATGCCCTTCTCGCCCAGCAAAGTGATGGCCCGGCACAGCGGCGTGAAGAAGCCGCCGGCCGCTTCGGCCAGATTGTGCAGCGCCTGCAAAATGGCGTAGTCATAGCCCGCAAACGCGGTGTTGAGCCACTGCGCGATCGCAGTCAGTTCCATAAGAAATCACCGTCCAGGTACAAAGAATATCTATAGAAAAGACGAAATAGTTCGCCAGAGTGTAAAAAGGATTTAAAATCACTGTAAAGCGACTTTGCAATCTTACACCGTGCGCATGGATTTTGCAACCGTTACCGGCGGCATCGTCCCTTAAAATTTTGGATGAATGTTTTTCAATGAAAACGAAAATAGAATGTTTTCTGCGTTTTGGGCGCGATATCCGGCCGGAGGGCTTGACTTTGCCGGGAAAAATCAATATGCTGGTAAGGAAAAATTCTATCTGGAATAGGAGCGATGTTTGCATGATTCTCGATTGCAGCAAATATGTCGGCCCGTGCCGCTGCGGCCGCGAGCACACACTGGAGACGAAGAAGGTCGTCGTGGAGTATAATGCGCTCGACAAGTTCGACCAGTACATGGACGAGGTCGGCCTGAGCGGCAAGCGCGCCGTCATTTACGATACGAACACCTACAACCTCCCGACGCTCAGGCACGTGCGCGCCGACCAGGAGATCGTCCTCAACGCCGAGGGCCTGCACTCTGAAAAGGGCATGATCGAGGACATGATGCGCCAGCTTGACCATCCGGACGTCATCGTCGCGGTCGGCTCGGGCACGATCATGGACTTCGGCCGCTACCCGGCCTACCACCTCGGCATCCCGTTCGTCGCCGTACCGACGCTGGCGAGCTCCGACGGCTTCACGGCCAACATCTGCTCGATCATCATCGACGGACAGAAAAAGTCCATCCCCATGCAGGCGGCGGCACTCGTCGTCTGCGACCTGAACGTCGTGTCCGGCGCGCCCCTGTGGCTGACCGTGAGCGGCATTTCGGACATTCTGGCCAAGTACATTTCCCTCGCGGACTGGAAGATCGCGCACCTCGTCTCGGGCGAGTATTACTGCCCGATGGTCGCCGACCTCGCGCAGGAGGCGCTGACCATCATGCGCAAGGCGGCCGACGATATGGCGGCCGGCGGCAAGCCGGACTTTGAGGCCATGACCATGGCGCAGATGATCTCCGGCCTGACCATGCAGCTGCTCAACCACTCCCGCGCCGCCTCCGGCGCCGAGCACCTGATGGCGCACCTGGTGGAGATGAAGCCGCCGCGGTTTGAAAATGCGCACGGCATGCACGGCCAGTGCGTCGGCGTGGGCACGTACCTGTGCGCGAAGGAGTACCACTACCTCGCCTCGCTCCCGACGCCGAAGGCCAAGCCCTTTGAGCCGCTGAGCCGCGCGTGGGTGGACGAGAAGTTCGGCCCGCTCGCCGACGGCATCATGAAGGAGAACGAAAACGACGTGCTCGGTACGTTCGACCCGCAGAACATCGTCGACCACTGGGACGAGATCCGCGCCATCATCGCCGAGATCCCCTCGGCCGAGGAGCTGGCCGCGCTGTGCGAGAAGCTCGGCGCGTTCTACAAGCCCGAGCAGATCGGTATCGATCCGGCCCTGTCGGAGGATATGCTCAGCGTTTCGGCGGCCATCCGCAACCGCCTGACGCTCATCCGCATGCGCCGCGTGCTCGATTTCGGCGAATAATTGCAGACATGTGTGCGCCCGGAAGCAGCCGCTTCCGGGCGTTTTCCGCTTGTGAAACAAGGCGGATGGTGGTATAATATTCTGATTCGATTTTTCACGAAGGGAGGCCGTTTCGTGCCGGATTTTGAAGTTGTTTCGCCCTACGAGCCGTCGGGCGACCAGCCCGAGGCAATCGACACGCTCGTGCAGGGGCTGGAAAACGGCATCGACGAGCAGGTGCTGCTCGGCGTGACCGGCTCCGGCAAGACGTACACGATGGCCAAGGTCATCGAGCGCGTCCAGCGGCCGACGCTCGTGCTCGCGCACAACAAGATCCTCGCGGCGCAGCTGTGCAGCGAGTTCAAGGAGTTTTTCCCGAACAACGCCGTGGAGTATTTCGTCTCCTACTACGACTACTACCAGCCGGAGGCGTACATCCCGCACACGGACACGTTCATCGAAAAGGACGCCTCCATCAACGATGAGATCGAGCGCCTGCGCCACTCGGCCACGTCGAGCCTGTTTGAGCGGCGGGACGTGATCGTCGTCTCGTCCGTGTCCTGCATCTACGGCCTCGGCGACCCGATCGACTACGCCAACATGGTCATCTCCCTGCGCACCGGCCAGCAGCGCGACCCGGAGGAGCTCATGTGCAAGCTCATCGACATCCGTTACGAGCGCAACGACATTGCCTTCGCGCGCAATATGTTCCGCGTCCGCGGCGATACGATCGACATTTTCCCGGCCTATTCCTCGGACCATGCCGTGCGCGTGGAGTTCTTCGGCGACGAGATCGACCGCATTTCGGACATCAACGTCGTCACCGGCGCACCCATCCGCACGCTCAGCCACGTGGCGATCTATCCCGCGTCGCACTACGTCACGACGCACGAGAAGATGGAGCGCGCCATCGGCGAGATCCGCGCCGAGTGCGACGCGCGCGTGAAAACGTTCGAGCAGCAGGGCAAGCTCCTCGAGGCGCAGCGCATTCGCCAGCGCACGGACTATGACATTGAGATGATGCAGGAGCTTGGCTACTGCTCCGGCATCGAGAACTATTCGCGCATCATCAGCGGCCGTGCCCCCGGCAGCGCGCCGATGACGCTGCTGGACTATTTCCCGAAGGACTTTCTGCTCTTCGTCGACGAGAGCCACGTCACGCTGCCGCAGGTGCGCGCCATGTACCGCGGCGACCGTGCGCGCAAGGACTCGCTCGTCGAGTACGGCTTCCGCTTGCCGAGCGCGTATGACAACCGCCCGCTGAAGTTTGAGGAGTTCGAGCAGCGGGTGCATCAGGCCATCTACGTCTCAGCCACGCCGGGCGACTATGAGCGCGAGCACGCGGGCCAGATCGCCGAGCAGATCATCCGGCCTACCGGCCTGCTCGACCCGCAGATCTTCGTGCGGCCCATTGAGGGACAGATCGACGACCTCATCGGCGAGATCAACGCGCGCATCGCCAAAAACGAGCGCACGCTCGTGACGACGCTCACGAAGAAAATGGCCGAGGATCTCTCGGCCTACCTCACGAATGCGGGCATCCGCTGCCGCTATCTGCACCACGACATCGGCGCGATCGAGCGCATGGAGATCATCCGCGACCTGCGCACCGGTGCGTTTGACGTGCTCGTCGGCATCAACCTCCTGCGCGAGGGACTTGACCTGCCGGAGGTGTCGCTCGTGGCGATCCTTGACGCGGACAAGGAGGGCTTCCTGCGCAGCGAGACGAGTCTCATCCAGACGATCGGCCGCGCGGCGCGCAACGCCGAGGGCACGGTCATCATGTACGCCGATCAGGAGACGGCCGCCATGCACGCGGCCATCCTGGAGACGAACCGCCGCCGCGCCAAGCAGGCGGCCTACAACCAGGCGCACGGTATCGTGCCGAAAACGATCGTCAAGAGCGTGCGCGAGCTGCTTGAAATTTCGAGCGACGTCGAAGCGCCCAAACGCGCCGACGGCGTGAAGATGACGGAGGCCGAGCGCCGGGCCGAGATCGCGCGGCTCGAGGCGCAGATGAAAAAGGTGGCCGAAATGCTCGAATATGAGTACGCCGCCGTGCTGCGCGACCGGCTCATTGAGCTGCGCGGCCAGTGACGTGCAAGGAGGACACCCGAATGAAACTCATGATTCTCGACGGCAACAGCATCGTCAACCGCGCCTTTTACGGCATCCGCATGCTCAACGCGCCCGACGGCACGCCGACGAACGCGGTCTACGGCTTTCTGACCATTTTCCAGCGCATTCTCGAGCTCGAGCAGCCGCAGGCGGTGTGCGTGGCGTTCGACGTGCACGCGCCGACGTTCCGTCACGAGCAGTACGCGCTCTATAAGGCCCAGCGCAAGCCCATGCCGGAGGAGCTCGTCGTGCAGATGCCGCTGCTCAAGCAGACGCTCGACCACATGGGCATCCAGCGGCTGGAGCTGGCCGGGTGGGAGGCGGACGACCTGCTCGGCACGGTCGCCAAACGCTGCGAGGCCGCCGGCTGGGCGTGCGAGATCGTCACCGGCGACAAGGACAGCCTCCAGCTCATCACGGACACCACCCATGTCTGCCATGTCAAGACCCGCATGGGCCAGACGGAGACGATCGAATACACGCCCGAAGTCTTCCGCGCCGAGTACGGCTTCGACCCCATCCACATGATCGACCTCAAGGCGCTCATGGGCGACAGCTCGGACAACATCCCCGGCGTGCCCGGCATCGGCGAAAAGACGGCGAAGGATCTGCTCGTGCGCTTCGGCACGGTGGCGGATATTTACCGCGATCTCGACACGCTGGACATCAAGCCCGGCGTGCGCAAAAAACTCACGGAAGGGCGCGAGAGCGCGCAGCTGTCGTTCGACCTTGCCACCATCCGCACGGACGCGCCCATTGATTTCGCGCCCGAATCCGCCGTCTGGGATCGGGACTACCGCCCCGAGCTCTATGACTGGTTCCGGCGGCTGGGCTTTTTGAAGCTCTCGGAAAAGTGGGGGCTGCAGCCGGCTGACGGCGCGGCCGCGCCGGAAAATGCGCTGCCGCCCCTGCCGACCGTCGACGTGACGGACAGCGCCGCGCTGCACACGCTCGAGCAGGCGGTCACGGCGGCACCGTATGTCGCGGTGCTCGCGCCAGAAGGGCTCGACGCGCTCACGCTCTGCGACGGCAAGGCGTGCTATGCGCTCGCGTGGGCGCAGCTCGGCGATGATTACAATGCATTTCTGCGTCTGCTGTTTTCTGACCGCGTGCATAAAGCGGGCCACAACATCAAAGACCTCATGCGCGCGCTGCTCGCCGAGGGCCTGCCGACGGACGGGTTCGTGTTTGACACGGCGCTGGCGGCCTATCTGCTCGACGCCACGGCCGGGAACTATGATCTCCCGCGTCTCGCGCAGGCGTATCTCGGCGGGGAAGCGCCGGATGCGCAGACCGTCTGGGCGCTGCAGCCGGTGCTGCGGGAAAAGATGGACACGCTCGGTATGCTGCCGCTCTATACGGACATCGAGCTGCCGCTGTGCCCTGTGCTGGCGCGCATGGAGCACACGGGCTTTCTCGTGGACCGCAAGGCGCTGTATGATTTCGGCGAGAGCCTCACGAGCGCCATCGAGCAGCTGCAGCAGAGCATTTGGGCCTGCGCGGGCGAGCCGTTCAATATCCAGTCGCCGAAGCAGCTCGGCCACGTGCTGTTTGACCAGCTCATGCTCCCGGCCGGGAAAAAGACCAAGACCGGCTGGAGCACGAATGCCGCCGTGCTTGAAAAGCTGCGCGGCAAGCACCCGATCATCGATCAAATCCTGGACTACCGCATGCTCACGAAGCTCAAGTCCACCTATGCCGACGGGCTGCTCAAGGAGATCTCGGCCGACGGGCGCATCCACACGAACTTCCAGATGACCGTCACGGCGACAGGACGCCTGTCGTCCACCGAGCCGAACCTGCAGAACATCCCCGTGCGCCGCGAGCTCGGCGCGCAGATCCGCAACATGTTCGTGGCCTCGCCCGGCAAGGTGCTCGTCGACGCGGACTACAGTCAGATCGAGCTGCGCCTGCTGGCGCATATTGCCGATGATGAGACCATGATCGCGGCCTTCCGCAGCGGGGAGGACATCCACGCCGTCACGGCGTCGCAGGTGTTCGGCGTGCCGCTCGACGAGGTTACGCCGCTGCAGCGCTCACACGCCAAGGCCGTCAATTTCGGCATTGTCTACGGCATTTCGGCCTTCAGCCTCGCGCAGGATATCGGCGTGTTCCAGAGCGAGGCCAAGGCGTATATGGACAGCTATTTTGCCAAGTACCACGGCGTGCGCGACTATATGAAGCGCATTGTCGAGCAGGCGAAGGCCGATGGTTACGTCACGACGCTTTTCGGCCGCCGGCGCGACCTGCCGGAGCTGAGATCGTCGAATTTCAACCTCCGCAGCTTTGGCGAGCGCGTGGCGCTCAATATGCCCATTCAGGGCACGGCGGCGGATATCATCAAGGCCGCCATGGTGCGCGTGGACGCGCGCATGCGCGCCGAAGGACTCGAGGCAAAGCTCCTGCTGCAGGTGCACGACGAGCTCATCGTCGAGTGTCCGGCGGCGGAGGCCGAAACGGTCCGCGCCATCCTCATCGAGGAGATGGAGCACGTGGTCGATTACCGAGTGCCGCTGCTCGTGGACGCGAAGATCGGCGCGAGCTGGGCGGAGGCGCACTGATGGACTACACGATCTGCGACGCCGCGGCGGCGCACCTGCCGCAGCTCGCCGCGCTCGAGCGCGCGTGCTTTTCCGCGCCTTGGACGCGCGCGCAGCTGGCCGGCCAGCTGCCGGACGACCGGCACGTGTTTCTCATCGCGGTTGCGGGGGAGACGGTGCTCGGCTACGCAAACTTTCTGCACGTGCTCGATGAGGGCGACATCGGCAATGTCGCCGTTGCGCCGGAGCACCGGCGGCAGGGCATCGCGGACGCGCTGCTCGACGCGCTGTGCGCGCGGGCGGCGGCGCTCGATCTCGCGTTCCTGACGCTGGAGGTGCGCGCATCCAATGCGCCCGCCATCGCGCTGTACCGCAAGCACGGGTTTCAGGCCGTCGGTCAGCGCCGAAATTACTATCAGAAGCCGGACGAGGACGCGCTCCTCATGACCTGGTTCCGGAGAGAGGCAGAGACGATATGATTATTCTTGCGATTGAATCCTCCTGTGACGAGACGGCCGTCGCCCTCGTGCGCGACGGGCGCGAGGTGCTGACCGATCAGGTCTTTTCCCAGGCTGACCTGCACGCCATTTACGGCGGCGTCGTGCCCGAGATCGCCTCGCGCTCGCACGTGGAGGTCATCTCCCAGCTGGCCGACCGCGCGCTGGAAGTGACCGGGCTGACCCGCGACGACATCGACGCCGTGGCCGTCACCTGCGCGCCGGGGCTCATCGGCGCGCTGCTCGTCGGCGTGAACTTTGCCAAGTCCGCCGCGCTCGCGCTCGGCGTGCCGCTCATCCCGGTGCACCATGTGCGCGGCCACATCGCGGCCAACTACATCGCCTACCCGGAGCTGAAGCCGCCGTTCGTGTGCCTGGCTATTTCGGGCGGCAACACGCTCATCTGCGACGTGCGCGACTATACCGACCTGCGCATCCTCGGCGCCACGCGCGACGATGCGGCCGGCGAGTGTTTTGACAAGACCGCGCGTGTGCTCGGCCTGCCATACCCCGGCGGCAAGCCCATCGACGACCTGTCCAAGACCGGCGACGATCGGAAGTACAAGCTCCCCATCGGCCACGTGGACGGCTGCCCGTATGACATGAGCTTCAGCGGCCTGAAAACGGCCGTCATCAACCTTGCCCACACGGCGGAGCAGAAGGGCGAGCCGCTCGATAAGCCCTCGCTCGCCGCGTCGTTCTGCCGCGCCATGAGCGAGAGCCTCGTGCCGCGCACGATGGCGGCGGTCCGCGAGCTCGGCTATGACAAGCTCGCCGTGGCGGGCGGCGTCGCGGCCAATTCCCGCATCCGCGGAGATTTTCAGGCCGCGTGTGACGCGGCCGGCATCCGCCTGTTCGTCCCGCCGCTGAAGCTCTGCGGCGACAATGCCGCCATGATCGGCTGCCAGGCGTATTATGAGTATCTGCGCGGCGCGCGCGCCGGCAGCGAACTCAACGCCTGGGCCAATATGGAGATCTCCGAGGTGCCGTTTTATGGGCGTGCATGACGGCCACCGCGCCCGTATGAAGGCGCGCTTCGTGCGCAATGGGCTCGATAATTTCGATGACCACAGCGTGCTCGAGCTGCTGCTGTTTTACGCCGTGCCGCGGCGCGATGTCAACGAGCTCGCGCACGCGCTGCTGGATCATTTCGGCACGCTCGACGCGGTCTTTGAGGCAAGCTGCGAGGACATGATGCGCGTGCCCGGCGTGGGGGAGAACGTGGCCACGCTCCTCACGCTCATCCCGCAGGTCGGCCGCCGGTACCAGATGGCCAAGCGCCGCCAGCAAACGATCCTGCGCTCGAGCGAGGACGCCGGGAACTATCTCGTGCCGCTGTACCTGTATGAGCGTACGGAGGTCGTCTACCTCCTGTGTCTGGACGCCAAGTGCGGCCTCATCAGCTGTAAGGAGGTCGGCCGCGGCGTGGTCAATGCCGCAGAAGTGTCCGTGCGCGCCATCGTCGAGACGGCCCTGTCGCAGAAGGCGGTGTCCGTCATCCTCAGCCACAACCATGTGGACGCTTATGCGCTGCCGTCGCGCGAGGATGAGCTCACGACGCGCCGCATCCGGGACGCACTTTTGCTCGTAGGAATCACGCTCGCGGATCATATCATCGTCTGCGGCGAGGATTATGTGTCGTTTGCCGACAGCGGCCTGCTCTGAATCATCACCAGCGGCACAAATCTTGCATTTTGCCTGTCAAGCTTTTTTTCAAATCTCTCGCGGCTGCGAGAGATTTGTGTTATGGTAACAAAATCGGTTTTTGCGAAATCCACAAAGTCCGTTTCCACCGTTTCCTTATTTATGCAGAATCGGAGCAAACACTTGAAATAGAAAAGAAAATCCGGTGTTGAAAAGTCGGTTGAAAATGTTGATAACTCACAGCAAACAGGAAGTCGGCAAAAAGTTATGTAAACATATTGTCACGGAAATGTAAGAACTTTGATCTTCTCCGCGGGCGGGAAAGCCTGAAACAGCGCGTGTTTTTCGGGGGGGTGTAACAGTGCAAATTCTGCACAACTGACAGGAAGCGAAAAAAATCGACAACTTGTGCAGAAATGCGACATTTTTTCATGCATGAAAACAAATAGTAATCGTTGAACTTTTTTGTTGACATCCACTGAGACATGTGATAGAATGTGCAAGCTGTAAGAAATGTGCTAGTGTAGCTCAGTCGGTAGAGCAGCTGATTCGTAATTATGAATGCGATTTTTATGCATTTGCAGGGATTACACCACTTGATTTTCGGCCTATAGTAGACCAATCAAGAGGTGTTTTTTTATGCCAAAAATCAAAATGCAAACAGCGTTATGCCCCTCATTTGAGGATGCTTTTGAGCGATTCATCATTGCGAAAAAAGCAAAAGGATTATCCGACAAAAGCATAGCAACCTATAACAACCATTACAATGCAATTAGCAAGTACATTGAGCCAGAGATGCAAATGGACAAGCTAAGCAAGGCAAACATTGAATATATGCTTGCTGGTATGCGTGATAAAGGACTTGCGGCAAATAGCATTGCAAGCTACACGCGCACACTACGCAGCTTCCTGTCATGGGCAAGCGAAGAAGAGTTAACAACCGTGAGCTGCAAGCAGTATAAGGCCGAAGAAACAGTTAAAGACACATACACTGATGCAGAGCTTGCTAGGCTACTCAAGAAGCCCAATATCCACAAATGCACCTTTAGCGAATATCGCAATTGGGTTATGATTAATATGCTGCTCAACTGTGGCATGAGAGCTGCAACAATGCGTAGTATCTTAATAAAAGACGTTAACTTGCAAAACCAGACTATCATTTATCGCCATACCAAAAATAAGAGCATTCAGATTGCGCCGCTGTGCAGCGAAATGGTTTGCATTTTGCGCGAGTATTTGAAACTGAGGCAAGGCAATGTGGATGATGTACTTTTCCCCTCAGACGAAAACACAAAGTTTACGGAGAGCGGCCTTTATCAGGCAATTGCAAAATATAACCATAGTAGAGGCGTTAGCAAGACGAGCACGCATTTATTCCGCCACACGTATGCAGAACGCTTTTTGCAGAACGGAGGTTCTCCATTTGAATTGCAAAAAATCCTTGGGCACAGCACATTAACAATGACACGCAAATACTGCCGCATTTATGACTACGACATTGTGCGCAAATATGACCAAGTTTCTCCCTTGGCTACTTTTCGAGCTGGAAGCAATAACCATTGACACAAACAACAAATGTGATATTGTAAAAGATAGCAAAAGCCAAAAAAAGAAGGGAGAAAATAATAAATGGCATTTAACACTGAGCTGGTAGAAATTTATAACAACATGGTTAACAACTTCAAAAAAGTGACTGCTAACCAAGCCAATCCTAACTGCAAAGGCATGCCGGAGCTTTGGGGCAACATTCAGGCAATGGGAATTGCAATCTGCTGTGAAGCCAATGAGTATATGGATGCGACTCATATCTGGCATATTCGCAAGAAAGACGGCACACTCTATTGCAGCGACAAGATTAACAAAAACGATTTAGTGATGAAATATGCAACAGACGAAGAGGCCGCTAAAGCGAACAAGTAATTAAACAATACGAAAAAGAGTAAGGCAATTAAGCCTTACTCTTTTTTTTATGCCTAAAAATTCCGTTTAACAAATAGATTACCCTCTTTTTTCACAGTACAAAATCATAGCTCCATGCGCAAAGCATACACATTCATATGTCGTGCTGTCAAAAAATACAAGTCGAGAAATTGTTATATGGTATAAGAGGCTCATGAAAAGCAAAGCCAGCGATGACATATGCACTGCCTGTTCACTCTCCTCTTCTCCCCCACTGCAAATATGGTGCATTGATTGCGGTGAAGTGGTTGATGTAAGCGAATTTGACTCGAAGACTTGTAGATGTAAAGATTGTCAGGATAAAGCATTACGAAAATCATGGGCAGAAGCTTCTAAAAGATATAGAAAATCGAAAAATGGATCGTCATAATACCCTTCTCGTTTACAATACAAAATTATAGCCTCACATAAAAATCATATGCATTTGTATGAGGCTATGCTAAAAATCAGGTGTCGAGATTTAGTTATATGGTATATATAACACATATACACATACGAATTTTTACTATGAAAAAGAACGAAACGGAGGAATACCATGGAACAAGAACTATTAGTAGCAATTCCTGAAGCAGTAGCAAATTTGACAAAACTAGAAAAATGTGGTATAATTAGGAAAATAAAAAATCACATGATTTAAGACGGTGAGTCATTTTGTACTGCTAGACAGATGCTCTTTTTTTTACACTTGCTTATTCCATTGTTATAAGCATAGATTTTGAGCGACAAAAAATGAGGTAGTCGAGAAATAGTTATATGGTATAGAGATATGCTCACGCCGGTGCTTTTAATCTGGTTCGACTCCAGAGGTGGGCGGTATTTTTTTTTAAATTTTTTTATTTTGAAAGGAGAAATGATTATGGAAAAGATGAAACATGGAGCAGTTTATACCTGTCGCAGGTTGCGCTTGCTGAGTTATCTAAAGGAGCATAAGAGTGACATTTGGAGAAAGAAAATAGGCTGGTGGCCGAAAATAGTTGCAGCAAATCTAGACAACCATTTTATAGCCTACAGAGATGCTTACTCCGGTGAGACATTCATCGTCGATTGCGCAGAATTAAAAGAATACTTAAAAAATAATGTCCTACGAAAAGTAAGATGCTACGAGAAGAACAACAGCAAGTGTGCGCTTTGCGGCTTATTATCAGAAGATACTATTTTGTGGGATTTAGATTGTGATTATATAGTATGCTAATTTAATACAATTATTTATGGTTTTTCAGGTTGACACTTTGGGAGGGTAATTATACCTCTTTCTAGGGTTAACCTGAAAAACCGTGCATTTAGTGAGGATTTTTAAGTAATAAAAAGGAGGTGGCTGTTATGTCTGGTAAAAAATATGAAAATCTTACTGCTAATAATGCTTCCCCGGAGGAAATCAGAGAAAGGAACTCAAGGGCTGGCAAGGCTAGTGCAAAGGCAAGAAAAAGAAAAAAGGAATTAAAAGAGTTATTGTTACTAGCGTTATCTCAGCCGCAAGAGGGTAAGCCAGAAGAAGATAATTATATGGGGATTACTGTTGCTCTGATTCAAAAGGCACTCAAAGGAGACACAAAAGCGTTTGAGATTATCAGAGATACTATTGGACAGAAGCCAATTGAACAGCTTGATATTAACAGCAATAAAATAAATATTAATATAACTGGTGACGAGAATGATTAATCTCAACATTAGTAAGAAGATTTTTGTACCATTATATTACCCTTATTTATGGGATTATAGTTACAGATATAATGTCTATTGGGGTGGCAGAGCAAGTGGCAAAACGAAATTTATTATGCAAAAATTGTTCTTAAAAGGATTAAAAGAAAGAAGAACTATTCTCTTGATGAGAAAAGAAACAAATAAATTGCGTGATAGCGTTTGGAAAGAGTTAATGGTGACTCTCGATGATTTTAATATGAGGCAATTTTTTGAGGTTAATAAGTCGGAATTGAGGGCAACTTGCAAAATCAATGGCACAGAATTTAAGTGTTTAGGCTTAGATGAGCCAGAAAAAATTAAAGGTTTTGTTGATATTTCAGATGTTTTTATGGATGAGGTTACTGCATTTACGGCAGATGATATTGAACTGATTGATGGTACATTGAGAAGCAAGAAATATCATTTGCCATTACAAATGTATTTTTCATTTAATCCAATTTCTAAGGCGAATTTTGTATACAATTATTTTGGCTTTAGCACTGATACAACACCACCAGATACTTTCATTTTACATTCTACTTATTTAGATAATCCTTTTATTGATGATAGTTTCAGGGGCAGAATGGATACCTTGAAGCAGAGAAACTATAACAGGTGGAAAATTGAAGCACTAGGTGAGTTTTGCACACTGGATAGGCTGGTATATAACAATTGGAGAGTTGAGGACTTTGATTATAAAGATATCGAAGGTGAGCTTTTAGTGGGACTTGATTTTGGATTTGTTACTGACATATCAGCACTAGTTGCAAGTATTTTGCAAGAAAGCGAAAAGAAGATATGGATATTCAAAACTTGGGGAGATACTGGTAAGACAAATGAGGAATTGGCAGCAATAATTAAATCATTGGGCTTTGCTAAGAGTGTTATTATTGCAGACTCAGCGGAGCAAAAATCCATTGAAGAGCTTAAAAGATGTGGCATTACAAGAGTAAGGCCAAGCAAAAAAGGGCCAGACAGCATTATTCATGGTATTCAAAAGCTGCAAAACTATGAGATTATAGTGCATCCCTCTTGTGAGGGCATTATTACTGAATTTGAAAACTATTCATGGCAAAAAGATAAGGCAACAGGAGAGTACATTAATAAGCCTATTGATGCCTTCAACCACTTTTGTGACTCGCTGAGGTACAGCTTGCAGTGTGTTGGCACAAGGCTTAAATCTTTTGATAAATCCCTATTGGGACTATAGGAGTTGATACTTATGATTGAATTACTTTATAACGCCGTTAGAGCAGTTGGCGGCGAAGATATTAACATTATTGCAGATATTCAAGATGCAGACGGAAAAGATATTACAAGTGGATGCAGCTTATCCTTTTATGATAAAAATCAAGAGTTGTTAGGTGAATTCCAAGGAAGATTTATAAATGATGCATGGGTGTTTACCATTCCAGCAGACAGCACACAAGGCAAGCTAGGCCGCTATTGGTATCGCATTAGCTACAAGGGTGCTAGTCTTGGCTTTGCTGCACCTATTTACATTGGGAGGTGAGGCGAATGCCACTACAACTAAAAAACAGCAATGCAACTATTACTTTGCAAGCCCCTATTCAACAATTAGGTGGAGGAGCTGTTGATAGCGTTAATGGCATGACTGGCGATGTTGTGCTTGATATTCCTAGCAAGACTAGTCAGCTTGAGAATGATAGCGACTTTGCCACAAATAGCACGTTAGAAACAGAGATTGCAGCGGTTGATGGCAAAATTCCAGCTCATTCGGTTGAATATACTAAACAGACATTGACCGATGAACAGAAAAAACAAGCGCGTGAAAATATCGGGGCTGTAGATACAGCTAACGGATTATTACCTGTTGAATGTGTTTTACCATTAGGGCTTAACACTACAAATAAAACTGTATTCGTAAAAAATGGGGTAATGCTTCCTCTCGATTATTCGGCGGCAACAGGCGATATGAAAAAAGCAATAGCGCGTTTTAGTTTGCTTACGAATGGCGCGAATATTACTCCGGCTCTAATAGACACTTTGGTCGAAGCTTTTGCAACTCTTATTGGAAATGGAATATGCAAGCGAATTGCAATGAAGCACAATGTGCTCCATCCATTTCTGTAGAATCCTACGATAGCAATGCGACAACAGTTGCGCTCACTGGAAATAAATCAAAATTTGTCAAATACTACAGCAATGTAGCAGTAACTGCACATGCAGTTGCTAAGCATAGCGCAACTATTAAGTCACAGAGTATTACCATTGGCAGCACAACAATTAATAGCGGCAGCGGCACAATTAAGGCTGTTACAGACGGATTGGTTAAGGTTACTGCAACAGACAGTCGTTGGTTTACCAATCAGATTAGCTCTAAGCATACGCTTGTTGATTATGTAAAATTAACGTGCTCCATTACAGCAGGAGCGGCTAGCACAAGTGGTGTTGCACAGTTAAAAGTGAGCGGCAATTATTGGAATGGCAATTTTGGAACTGCAAGCAATACACTAACTATCCAATACAGATATAAAGCACAAGACGGCTCTTTTACTTCTTGGAAAAATTCAAATGCCGCTGTTACGAAGAGTAATAACACTTATAACACTACAATTAGCATTAGTGGGCTTGACTACACAAAAGCCTATACTTTTCAGGCGCGCGCCATAGACAAGCTAGCCACAATTGAAAGCGGAGGACAGACACGCAAAACACAGCCCATTTTCGATTGGGGAGTTGATAGCAGTGGCGCGGCAGATTTTAATGTAAATGGCACTCTGAAAATCAACAACAAGAACATTATTGATATTATTTATCCTGTTAACAGTATTTACATGAGTCTTAATAGCGTTAATCCAAGCACCTTATTTGGCGGCACATGGGAGCAAATTAAGGACACATTTTTACTTGCTGCTGGTGCTACTTACAAAGCTGGCACAACAGGTGGCGAGGCAACACACAAATTGACGCAAGATGAGATGCCAAAGCATAACCATGTGATTTATTACCCAAATGCTGGCGGCCCTGATGAAGGAGCAGCACTTGGTTTCCCAGAAGTAGGCAGTAAAAACACATGGTGGGCACCGGCATCTATGACAGGACAAACAGGCGGCAGTGCAGCACACAATAATATGCCTCCATACTTGGCTGTTTGCATTTGGAAGAGAACGGCATAAGGGGGTGCAGCATATATGACATGGGAAATTTTTATAGGCATTACTGTTATTATTAGTTTCGTTATCTCTATCGGCAGAATCATAAAAAGCAACACACAAGCAATGACGAGCCTCAAAGATGGTATTGCGACATTAAGCACAACCCTAGAGGGGCAGAAGAAAGACATTAATATAATTGACACAACAGTGCATAATCACGAAACTAGAATCACGGTTTTGGAGCATAAAGGAGATGGCGGCAAATGAAAGACAAACTAGCAAAGCTAATTAACGTTAAGAGCATAATAACGCTCATTCTATGCGCAGTTTTTGCGTATCTGTCTGCACTAGGGCATATTACTGCGGAACAGTTTTTAACCATATTTACTGTGGTTATAAGCTTCTATTTTGGCACACAAACGCAAAAGAATGCGGATGTAGATAAGGCTGATAAGCAAGACATAATTAGTTGATTATTATGATGGCAGCATTTTGTTGCCCTCATTTTTTCGCACAAAAGGTGTTGACAAATGAGGCGGAATATAGTAAGATGCAAAGCGTTGCAATCAAGCGCTGTAGGTTGAAAAAATCAAGTGCTGATGCTTGAATATTCGCTAGTGTAGCTCAGTCGGTAGAGCAGCTGATTCGTAATCAGCAGGTCGTGTGTTCGAGTCACATCACTAGCTCCAGAAACGCCCTGTGGTCTTTGGCCGCAGGGCATTTTTGTACTCTGCCGCTTGACGCGGCGGCAGGGGCACGGTATAATAAAGTATACATAGAGCCGTTTGGAACGGCGCTTTTATTTTCCTACTAAATTAGATACATCTAACTAAAAACGGGAGGTGCGGCGCAATGGCCACAGCAAAACAAAACGAAACTTTCGCGGACACACTGGCGACGGTGCTGCATCAGGATGCCGAGCACACGGTCTATCGTCTCGGCGGCGCCGATGGGGAAGTGGTGCAGACGGTCTACCCGGTTTTCCCGGGCATTGAGATCGTGTATCACGACGTGCACGCCACGGCCTGCGCCATGCAGCGCACACGCGCGCCCGGCTGTCTGGAGATCCACCACTGCCGCGAGGGGCGCATCGCCTACCCGTATGGCGACGCATGCTTTTTCCTTTCACTGGGCGATCTGGCGATCGTGCGGCGCTCGGCGGCAGCGGCTCCGGCGCGCTTCCCGACCGGGCACTACCACGGCATCACGGTGTCGATCGACCCGGCACGCGCACCGGACTGCCTGTCGTGCTTTCTCGAGGACGTTGAGGTGCGGCCGAGCGCACTCATCGAAAAATTCTGCGCGGACTCAGCCTGCTTTGTCACGCGCTCGTCACAGGGCGTGGCGCACATTTTTGCCGAGCTCTACTCCGTGCCGGAGGCCATCCGCAAGGGCTATTTCAAAGTCAAGATCCTGGAGCTGCTGCTGTTTTTGAGCGCGTTCCCCGTGCAGGCGGCCCAGCCGCAGCACAGTTACCCCCAGTCGCAGGTGCAGCTCGCCGAGCAGATCGGCGCATATCTGCTCGAGAACACGGAGCGGCGGCTGACGGTCGCGGAGCTCTCGCAGCGCTTCGGCGCCTCGGCCACGCTCATCAACAGCAGCTTTCGCGGCGTGTACGGCATGTCGCCGGCGGCGTTTCTGCGCGCGCAGAAAATGCATGGCGCAGCCCGGCTCCTGCGGCAGACCGACCGCACGGTGCTGGATATTGCCGGCCAGTTTGGGTATGATAACGGCAGCAAGTTCGCCAAAGCGTTCCGGGATGTCATCGGCGTCTCGCCCAACGCCTACCGCAGCGGCATCGACTGCGACAGCTGCGCGCCGGAGGCGCCGGCGGTCTGACGGCGGGGCGGACGACATTTTTCATTTTGGAGCCATGTTCCGATGATTTGGAGCGGATGCCGGGTGTATCATGCAGTATCATAGCATCAGAAAGCAACAAAACGCGCAGCTTTTCACACATGAGTTAGGCAACTTTAACTATCAATCGCGCAGCATTGCTCACTGCGCGAAAACCGGTAAACAACCACAGACAAGGAGGCAAGCCATGTCGGAGGAAAACGTCGTACGGCTCTGCGCACCGACACTGGCCGGGATCAAGACCGGCAGCCTGTTCCCCTGTCCGTATGAAAACCGGGAGACTTTGCTCATGGAGATCCGCCAGTATAACCAGGTGCTGGTTCCCAAAGGACTCTGCCTCCTCCCGCTGCGATTCACGGACAAGAGCGCGCTGCTGTATCTGTACCGCCCACGCGATCTGGAGCGGGATCTGCAGGACCAGTTGGCAGCAGAGATCCTGCGGCACGCAGGCTATGTCTGCGGCAGCAGCGAGCAGTGCCTGATGAAGCTCATCGAGCGGCTGCGCGCGTACGACGAATTCCCCCACGAGATCGGCCTGTTTCTGAGCTATCCGCCGGAAGACGTCAAAGGGTTCATCGAGCACCACGCGGCTGATTTCAAGTACGCCGGCCTCTGGAAGGTGTACGGCGACGAGCAGCGGGCGCGCGACCTCTTTGCAAAATACCAGCGGTGCACGGAGATCTATTGCCAACGTCTGCACGCGGGCTCGAGCATTGCGCAGCTCGCCGTGAACGTGCAGCAGCGAAATACAGCACAAAATGAAAGGATGTTACCATCATGAAAAAAGCAGCAGTCATCTATTGGAGCGGCACCGGCAACACCGAGGCCATGGCCAACGCCGTGCTCGAGGGCATGAAAAGTGCCGGCGCGGACGCGGTGCTTCTGACCGCCTCCGATGTGGATGGTTCCGCCGTCGGCGGATATGACGCCGTGGCGCTCGGCTGCCCGGCCATGGGCTCTGAAGTTCTGGAGGACATGGAGTTCGAGCCGATGTTCGACGGCTGCAAGTCCAGCCTGAAAGGCAAACGTGTCGCCCTGTTCGGCTCTTACGGCTGGGGCGGCGGCGAGTGGATGCACAACTGGGAGCGCGACTGCCGCAGCTCCGGTATCCAGCTCGCGTGCGACAGCGTGATCTGCAACGAAGCGCCCGATGACGCGGCCCTCGCGGCCTGCCAGGCGCTCGGCAAGGCGCTCGTCGGTTAATTTCTTCCGATCGTACCCGGAATCTCTCCGGTTACCGATACCAACAACAGACGCATCAAGCCAAATCACCTCACCTCTCTTCTCTTCCCCCATTCCCTGCAGCGGTGTGACACCACGCACTTTGCCTGTGCGTGACCGCTGTCCCCAACAAAGAATCGTCCGCCGGATTCCCCTTCCGGGCGGACGATTTTTTTCTGCCCACGCTTGACAACGCGGCGCATATCTGTCTATCATAATTCGGAGTGCAAATCCGGGAGGGACGTCCATGCGCATACATGAATTCGGAACCGAACACGAAAAGACTGTCCTGCTGCTGCACAGCGCCTGCCTGAGCTGGCGGATGTTCCAGCCGGCGGCAGAGCGGCTGCAGACGCAGTACCATCTCATCATACCGGCGCTGCCGGCGCATGACCCGGACGAAAAGACGCCCTACACGAGCGTGGAGGCCATCGCGGCCGAACTGGGCGACTGGCTGGAGCAGCGGGGCATCAGCGCGCTCTGGGGGCTGTACGGCGTGTCCATGGGCGGTGCGGTCGCGCTGCGGCTGCTGGCGGACGGGAAGGTGGCGGTGCGCACGTGTGTGCTCGACGCGGCCATCACGCCGTACCGCGCGCCGTGGTGGCTGACGCGGGGCTTTTCCCTGCGCAACTATCTCGTCATCCGGTTTGCGCAGCGGCACCTGGCGCTGATCCGCCGGGCGTTTCCGGCGCAGCGCTTCGGTCAGGCGGCGGTGGAGGATGTCTGCATGATCTTGGGGCGGATGGACCGGCGCGATGTCTGGCGCGTGTTTGACTCCTGTTTCCACTATCCGCTGCCGAAGCGCCTGCAAACGGCGGCGCGTGTGTCGTACTGGTATGGGAGCGAGGAATATTTCCAGCGTGCACTGGACATCCGCCATGTGCGCCGCCTGCTGCCGGAGACGGCGTTCGTCGCGTTTCCGGACTGCGCGCACGCGGAGTTTGTCGCCGGGCAGCCGGAGGCTTTTGCCGCGCGGCTGGCCGAGACGCTCGAGCTGGACGGAAGCGATATCTAAAGAATCAGCGCCCTGTACAGGAACGTTTTCCCGCACAGGGCGCTGTTTTCGCTTTTCATTGTGCCGTGACGGCAGCGGCAATCTGCTCTGCGCCGTTACGCGGCAGCCAGGCGGCCTGCGCGGCCAGCATACGTTCGGCACATGCCGGGTCATAGATGAGCCGGTCGGCAAAGCGCGCCGCCTCGTCCACGCTGCGCGCGAAAAACGACAGGCCGTGGCGCGCGAAGAACGCGGCGTTTTCCGTCTCCACACCGGGGATGGCCATCGTGTGCACGAGCGGCACGCCCAGCATGGCGGCCTCGGAGCTGGAGATGCCGCCGGCCTTGCTCAGCAGCACGTCGGCCGCGTGCATATAGGCCGGCACCTGATCCGTGAACGGCACGGTCAGCACGCCCTGCCCATGATAAGCGTCCTCGAGCGCCTGCCGCAGCGCCTCGTTCCGGCCGGGTAGCACGCACAGCAGCGCGTTTTCATCCGGCACGCGGCGGATCGCGTCGCACAGCGACACGGCGTCGCCGCAGCCGATGCCGCCGGTCATGATGAGGTAGATCTTTTTGTCTGCCGGCAGCCCCAGCGCGGCGCGCGCGGCGGCCTTGTCCATCGGCGCGAGAAAGCGCGCCGCCACCGGCATGCCGGACACGATGAGCTTTTCTGCCGGCATCCCGGCCTGAATGCACAGCTCCCGCACTTCGCTGTGCGGCAGAAAGTAAGCGTCGAGGTCGGTCTCGGCGAGAAACGGGATGCACGTATAATCCGAGAGGATGCCGCAGCATTTCACCTCGCAGCGCTCCCACCGGCGCAGGAACGTGAGCGTTTCCATCGGGAACAGGTGCGAGCAGACAACGGCGTCGTAACCGTTGTCGCGGATGAAGGCGTTGAGCTGCCGTGCGTGGCGGATGTTGGCCATGTAGACCGGCGAGGTGACGCCGGTCGCGCTGTACATCGCACCCGCGTGGTACATCATGCCGAACACGTCCGGCGCCTTGGTCGAGATGCGGTTGAGGATTTTGTCAAAGCTCAGCGGCCCGGGGTCGCCGAACATGTGCAGCATATCGAGGAAGGATGTCTCGTGTCCGCGCGCGTCGAGCGCCTCCTTGACGGCGAGCGCGCAGTGGTTGTGCCCCTCGCCGGTGCTGCAGCTCAAAAGCAGGATTTTCATACCGTTGCCTCCTGTGTGTTTCGTAGCGTGCTCGCCGTCAGCGGCCGGCGCAGCCGAGGTTACTTGCGGAAATGCCCAGAACGGAGGCAGCGAGGCATTTGCCGCTTGCGGTTTTCATGATCGTGTTCAGAAAATGCACGACGCTCTGCTTGCCGTATCTGTTCTCGGAGGCGTTTGCGATGTAGTCCGCCTCGATGAGGATCTGGTAGTCCATGCCGTGAATGTCCTGCAGCGTGTGGTGATGCCCCACAAGGTAGGCCACGCGCGCGATCTGCGCCTCCGTCATGCCGGTGTCGGCGAGAAAGCTGCGCACCAGCACAGCGCCTTCCTGCTCCTGATATTCTCCGTTGGTGTTGCCGTATTTCTCGCGGCAGAGCGGGCAGGCAATGTCGTGCGTGATGGCGGCGACCTCCAGAAGATACTGCGTCTCCGTGTCCAGCCCCTCCAATTCGCCGATCGTGCGGGCGTAGGCCCAGACGCGCAGGAGGTGGTCAATGTCGTGGATATTGCCATTGGATGCGGCAATCATTTTGCTGAGAATTTGTGCGATGGTCATGGGATGCCTCCGTTGGATGTCAGTTAAAATGCCCGTCGTTGGCGGCGAAGAGCCGCGCGCACTGGGCGCGCAGCGCCGCGTGCTCGGGCGCGGAGAGCGTCGGGTCGGCGGCGAGCACCGTGCGGGCCGCGTCGCGCGCGTCGTTGACAGCGGTCATGTTCGTGCCGAGGTCGGCGATGTGCAGCGCCGGCAGACCGTGCTGCCGGTTGCCGAAGAAGTCGCCCGGGCCGCGCTGGCGCAGGTCGGCCTCCGCGATCTGAAAGCCGTCGGCCGTGTCGCACAGCACCTTCAGGCGCGCGCGCGCTTCGTCCGTGTGCGCGTCCGACACGAGCACGCAGTACGACTGAAACGGCCCACGCCCGATGCGCCCGCGCAGCTGGTGCAGCTGCGAGAGGCCGAAGCGCTCGGCGTTTTCGATGATCATGAGCGCCGCGTTCGGCACGTCCACGCCGACCTCAATGACCGTCGTCGAGACGAGAATGTCCGTCTCCCCGGCGGCGAAGGCGGCCATGCAGGCGTCCTTGTCTTTGGCCTTCATGCGGCCGTGGATGCAGGCCACGCGGTGCTGCGGAAACGTCCGCTGCAGCACCTGCGCGTGCTCTTCGGCGGACTTGAGATCGGACGGAACGTCGTCTGTCTCCTCCACCTTCGGGCAGACGACGAACACCTGCCGCCCCTCGCCGATGAGCTTGTCGATGAAGGCGTTGAGCCGCGCTCGGTAGCGCTCGTCCACGCACACGGTCTGCACCGGCTGGCGGCCGGGCGGCAGCTCGTCGATGATCGACACGTCCAGATCGCCGTACACCAGCAGCGCCAGTGTGCGCGGGATGGGCGTCGCGCTCATGACGAGCGTATGCGGCTGCTCGCCCTTGCGCACAAGCGCGGCGCGCTGCTCGACGCCGAAGCGGTGCTGCTCGTCCGTGATGACGAGACCGAGACGGAAAAACGTCACCGAGTCGCTGATGAGCGCGTGCGTGCCGACGACGACGTCGAGCAGGCCGCCGGCGAGCGCCTCTTTTACTTCACGCTTCTGCCGCGCGGTCATTGCGCCCGTTAGCCGGCCGACGCGGATGCCGAACGGCTCGAGCAGTGTACGCAGCGTGTGTTCATGCTGCTCGGTGAGGATCTCCGTCGGCGCCATGAAGGCGCTCTGGCAGTCGTTTTCGTGCGCAAACCAGATGCACGCCGCGGCGACGAGCGTCTTGCCCGAGCCGACGTCGCCCTGCACGAGGCGGCTCATCGGCACGCCGGAGATCATGTCCTGCACGGCGGCGGCGACGGCGCGCCGCTGCGCCCCGGTGGGCGAGAAGGGGAGCGTGCGGTAAAATGTCTCAAGGTCGGCGGCTTTCATACGGATGCCGCCCTCGGCGCGCCGCTGCGAGCGGATGCGCGCCATGGCGGTCGAGAGCACGAACAGCTCCTCGAACACCAGCCGCTTGCGCGCCGTGTCGAGCGCCTGCGCATCGGCCGGCTGGTGGATGTTCTGCAGGGCATAGTCCTGCTGTGCGAGGTGATAGGTGCGCGCGATGTCCGCCGGGATCACGTCCTGCAGCTGCCCGATGCAGGCATGCAGTGCGGGCGTCATGGCCTTGCGGATGTCGTTTTGCGTCACGCCGGTCGTCAGCGGGTAGACCGGGTAAAAGCAGTTGGTCACGCTGCCGCAGCGCGCCGCCTGCTCGCAGACGGGGTTCGTCATCGTCTTGCGAAAGCCGTTGGCTTCCACCTTGCCGTAGAAAATGTACGTTTCGCCCGCGTGCAGATTGTTTTTGCGGTAGGGCTGGTTGAAGTAGGTCACGTCCAGTGCGCCGGTATCGTCTGCGATGCGCACCTTGACGAGCGTGAGCCCGCTGCGGACATACTGCGCGCGCGGCTCGGCCGCGACCGCGGCGCGGATGCACACGGCCTCGCCGGGCTGTGCGTCCGCGATCGTGCGAAACTGCGTCCGGTCCTCGTACCGGCGGGGGTACAATCCCGCCAGATCGCGCAGCGTCGCCACGCCGAGCTTTTGAAATGCCTGCGCTTTTTTCGGCCCGATGCCGGCCAGCGCCTCGAGTGGGGTGTCCGGTGTGTAGGTCATGTGCAATCCTCCTGTGCGCCGCATTTCCAGCGCCAGAGCCGCGCCTGATCCTCGGGCGCGGCATAGCCGATGCCGACGCGCGTATCGGTCTCGAGCGCGAAGTGCCGCCCGTCGTCCTCGATCCAGAGTTCCGGGCAGGTCGTGATATCGCCGTCGTTGAACGCCTTGTCGATCTGCAGTCGCCTGGTCAGCTTGCCGGGGCCGTTCGCGCCGTCTGCGCACGCGCGGATGAGCACGGCCTGCGGCTCGTCCACGTGCCCGGTCACGATGTTGAGCATCCAGTGCATGCCGTAGCAGAGGTAGACATAGATCGTGCCGCCGTCGTGATAGAGCACCTCCGTGCGCTTTGTGCGCCCGTGGCAGGCATGACAGGCCGTGTCCTGCGCGCCGCGGTAGGCTTCCGTCTCCGTGATGCGCGCACGCAGCAGCGTGCCGTCCGGCAGCCGGCGCACCAGAATGCGCCCAACCAGGTCCGGCGCGACGCAGAGTACGTCGCGCCGGAAAAATTCCCGATCTTGCAGTTTCCTATCCATCAGCTTTCATACTGGACGACATAGTTGTCGCCGTTGGGCGTGAATTTTCCGTACAGGCCGTTGGTGAGGATGACATGGCCGTCGGATTTGACGAGCACCATCTCAAACCCGCCGTAGGTGCGCCAGTAGTTGAGCGCCGCCTGCGGCCCGAGCACGAACATCGCGGTCGACAGGCAGTCGGCCAGCGTGCCGTCCTCGCACACGATCGTCACGGACAGCAGGCCGTTGTTCACCGGCCGCCCGGTTTTGGGGGAGAGAATGTGGTGGTATTTCTGCCCGCCCTCGGTGAAAAAGCGCTGGTAGCTGCCGGAGGTGATGACGGCCGTCTCGCCCACGGTGAGGTAGCCGAGATAGCTGCCGGTGTCGTTCGGATCCTGCACGGCGATGTTCCAGTCGCTGCCGTCCGGCTTTTTGCCGAGCGTCTGCACGTTGCCGCCGAGGGACACCACGCCGCTCGTGACGCCGGCGGCGCGCATGGCCTGAATGGCATAGTCCGACGCACAGCCCTTGGCCACCGCGCCGAAGCTCAGCGACAAGTCCGCCGGCATGGTCACGAGCGAGTTCGCGCTGTCGTCCGTGCTCGAGAGCTGTACCTTGCTCATGTCCACGCACGGGAGCAGACGCTCGATCTCCGCGTCCGACGGCACGCGGTAGTTCTGGTCGATGAAGCCCCAGAGCTTGCTCAGGGGGTAGGTCGTCAGGTCGAGCGCGCCGTCCGAGCGCTCGTATACCGTCTGCGCCGTGCGCAGCATCTTGGCGATCTGCTCGTTGACGACGACGGAGCCGCCCATGGCGTGGTTGATCTCATAGGTCTTGCTGCGCTCGTTTTCCGGGTCGAGCAGCGTGTCCATGCTGTTGATGATGCTGATGGCGGCGTTGATGCCGTCGTCGGCCTTCTTGCCGTAGGCGGTCAGGTCCATGACGGTGTCCATGGCAAAGATCTGCTGCGTGGTGCTTTTTGCCTCGCCGCAGGCGCTCAGCGGCAGCACGAGCGCGCAGCACAGCAGCAGCGCGAGCAGGCGGGTATGCAGGCGTTTATGGTTCATAGAGGGTGTGTCCTTCCGATACAGGTTTCTTGCGACCAGTATAGCATATCCGCCGTCAAATGGGAACAGAAAATCCTGCTTTACATTTTGTCCGGACTTTGCTATAATATCTCCTGCTGAATATGCGCCCGTAGCTCAGCTGGATAGAGTGACAGACTCCGACTCTGTAGGCCAGCGGTTCGAATCCGCTCGGGCGTACCACAAAGGAAGCATCCGAACCGGATGCTTCCTTTTTACTATAAACAATCCGCTGAATTGATTTTCCTTTTTGTGAAGCATGACCGTGAACTTCGTGCTATGCTGAGCACAGAAATTGGCGCAGGGGCGCAGAAACGGGGCAGCGGATGTATTTGTGGGTGATCGCGGCAGTGACCGCATATTTTATCAAGGGGTTGTGCGGCTTTGCCAACACGCTGGTACTGACCTCGATCCTGAGCTTCGGCGCGGACAACGCCAACATTTCGCCATCGACCTGCTGCTGGGCTATCCCGCCAACCTGATCCTCACGTGGAACAACCGGCGGCGGCTGGACCCGAAGGCCTGGCTCCTGTTTGCGGCACTGGGGCTGTTTGCGGGCATGAAGTGCAGCCGCGTGCTGGACGAAAAGTGGGTGCGCAGGCTCACGTCCGTGCTGCTGGTGCTGGCGGGCGTGTCGCTGATCGCGGTGAATCTGTGAAGGAGAGCAATGACATGACGGAACGGGAAATCTGGGAGGCGGTCGTTCACTCGGACGCCAGCCTACGGCAGGAATAAATCCGCCCGGCAGACGCGCTGCCGGGCAAAAAACAAGCGCCTCAGAGCGATGCTCTGAGGCGCTTGCGTATCTGGGATGCTGTAAGGGGGGATTACAGCAAAGCCTGATCGGTGACGGCGCGGCCGGCGATGCGTCCGTAGAACAGGGCGCTGCCGATCGACGTGCCGCAGGTCGGGTACTGCGTGCCGTACATGCCGGTGCCGGCAACTTCGCCCGCGGCGTACAGGTGCGGGATCACGGAGCCGTCGGGCTTCATGACGCGCGCGGAGACGTCCGTCTCGAGACCGCCGAACGTGACGGTCACGCACGGGTGCATGCGCAGGGCCACGAACTTGGGCCCCTTGATCGGGTGCAGGAACTCGGCCGGCTTGCCGAAGTCTTCGTCGACGCCCTTTTCGACCAGCTCGCAGTAGCGGTCATAGGTCGCCTGCAGCGTTGCCGGGTCGCAGCCCATCTTCTTGGCCAGCCCCTCGATGGAGGTGGCGCAGGGATCTTTGGACTTGCCGGCGACAGCGGACTTGTAGCCGTACTGCACGCCGCCGTAGGGCTCTTTGCCGCTGGTGATATACCAGCCGCAGTTGCTGCCGGAGCGGGCGATGGCGTCGCTGACCGTGTACTGATAGCTCCACTCGTTGACGACGCGCTCGCCGCGGTCGTTGACGATGAGGCCGGACTCGTCGTTGATGCCGATGCCGCAGGTCAGGCTCGTGTACACGACCTGCACGGCGGGATGCTCGTAGTTGAGCGCGCCGATCTTCCCGGCGGCCGTCAGACCGTCGCCGACGTTGCCGTGCGGCACGTTGCTGAAGTAATGTGCGACGGGGTAGCGCGCGACCATTTCCTTGTTGCGGGCATAGCCGCCGGTTGCAAGGATGACGCCCTTTCTTGCGTAGAGCGTGAGCTTGGCGCCGCCCTTGCGCGTGCACGTCACGCCGGTGACGACACCCGACTCGTCCGTGAGGATCTCGTTCATGGCGGTGTCGTAGATGATCTCTCCGCCGAGGTCGTTTTCATAGTACAGCGTCAGGGGCGTGGAGATCTCGCCGCCTTCGCCGTTGGTCTGTCCGCCGCCGCCGGGGGAGTTGTGCACGCGCCACGGCTGCAGGCTGACGTGGATGGGTTCGACGTCGAGCACGTCAAAGTGCGTCTTGAGCACACCGTCCTTTTCCACGGGCTTGGACAGCGGCTGCCACGGCTCTGCGAGCACTTCCGCGGGGTCGCCCTTCACGGTCGCCTCGATGGAGGTGAGCCAGTCGAGCGTCTGGTTGAGGTGATCGACCAGATAGCGGTTTTTCGACTCGTCCATGAACTTGCCGTTGCGGTTGCCGACGTCCATGAGGTAGTCATAGACCATGTCCGTGTTGTCGTACAGGCCCTGCTTTTTCTGCCACTTCGTGCCGGCGCCGAGGAGCTTGCCGCCGCTTCTCGCGGTGGCGCCGCCGGTGATGCCCTGCTTTTCGACGATGACGACTTCCGCGCCGGCCAGCTTCGCCTCAATGGCTGCGGCCAGACCGCCTGCGCCCGCGCCGCACACGACCACGTCGACCGTGCGCACTTCGTCCTGGTACTCCGGCGCCTTCGGGGCGGGAGCAGCCTTGAGCGCGGCAATGTCCTCCTTGGACGCACCGGCAGCCTTGAGTGCTGCCGCCGTCGCGTCGAGGATGGCGGCGCACGTCAGATCTGCGCCGTCGACCGTGGGGATGTTCAGCGTCTGGTACTCCACGATCAGCTTGGGGTAGCGCTCCATCGGCGTCGTGTTCAGACCCCAGGCAATGCCGCGGTATTCCTTGTGCTGCGTCACTTTTACGGATTCGATCCGGTTTTCCGATACCGTCACGCTGACGATGAGCTTACCGCCGTAGCCGCGGCCGGTGCCCTCGTAGGTTCCGGGATTGTAACTAGCCATATTTGGAACCTCCGTTTTGATTTATGGTTATATGGTTATAGGATGCTTTTACAGATCCAGCTTTTCGGCCTGGTCGTCTCTCCAGAAGAACTGCCAGTCCTTGAGGTGCCACTGGATGGCTGTCTCGCGCGGATCCATGGTCGCGGTCACGCCCTTGGCGTACATGTCGTCGATCTGCGCTTCCGTGTAGCCGAGGAACTCCAGCACCTCGCGGCTGTGCTCACCGAACGTCGGCGCGGAGGCGACAATCTGCGCGGGGTTCTTCTTGAACTTGTTCGTGATGCCGATGCCCTTCATCTCGCCGTAGACGCTGTCGGTCCAGGTGGCGATGTCGTGGCGGGCGGCGTACTGCGCGCTCTTTTCGATGTCCGCGGGGCCGAAGGCCTTCTGGTTCGGGATGCCGGCCTTGTTCATGATGGCCTCGACCTCATCGACGGTGCGCTCGGCGCAGAACTTCGTGATGGCCGCCTCGATGCGCTGGCCGCGCGGCAGGGACTTCAGCGAGCCCGTCATGCCCTCGGGGAAGTCGGGGTCCGTGCCGTCGCCCGGCGTGGGCAGACCGACGAGCGGGTAGCCCTTTTTCGTGTTGCCGGCGCCGACCATGCCGATGAAGATCGTGCCGCCGTCCTTGCAGTCGTAGAACGAGAAACCGGCCGCGATGTCGCTGACGTTGCCGGTGCGGTACTTGACCGGCTCGCCCGGGCCGGGGTAGCCCTTGTTGAACCACTCGGCCGGGTAGCTGCCCAGCAGGCGGAACATCGTCTCATACTGCGACACGTCGCATGCGTCGCCCTCGCCGGTGATGCGCGCGTTGGTCATGATGGACAGCGCGCAGATGCAGGCGTTGTAGGCGGTGGCGTAGTCGGACAGGTACGGGTTGACCTTCAGCGGGGGAGACGTGGGGCTCGTGCCGTTCATGTACATGTAGCCGCCCATGGCCTGGCCGGAGACGTCGTAGGCCGCCTTGTTCTTGTCCGGGCCGGTCTGGCCGTAGCCGGAGACGTGGACGATGGCGAGCTTGCGGTTGATCTTCCACATATGCTCGTCGCTCAGACCGTTTTTGGCATACGTGCCGGGACGGCCGGACTCGATCCAGATGTCCGCCCACGCGATCAGCTTCTCGAGCACCTCTTTGCCCTTGGCGGTGCGGGTGTTGAGCGTGATGGAGTACGTGTTGCGGTGATCCTGCGAGTAGCCGTAGTTGCCGCGGGTCTGGCAGGGCATGTTCGGGGACTCGACCTGCACGACCTGCGCGCCCATCTCGGCCATGATGCTCGCGGCGAAGGGGCCGGCGATGTTCGTGCCCGTCATGAGCACTTTCACGCTCGAGAGAACGCCGAACTTCGGGAACTGACCGAACGGCATATGCGTGCCGTAGTAATCTTTATAATGCGTCGACATAGTAGCGTTTCCTTTCTCAGCAGATGTGGGCGGTTACATGTTGAGCCAGCCGGCGTCGACCTTCAGCTCCGCACCGGAGATGTAGCGCGCGGCGACGTCGTCGGCCAGGTAAGCGATGGCATTGGCGCAGTCTTTCGGCTTGCCGAGCATGGGCTTCTTCTCGCCGGGCTTCGTGATGGTGTGCAGCGGGGCCGCCTTGCCGGCGCGCATCTGCCACTCGAGGATGCCGATGCCCTTTTCGCGCGGCACCTTGTTGATCTCGGTGAGGATGTTCGCGGGCTCGATGCAGTTGCAGCGGATGCCGCGCTCGAAAAACGAGGCGGAGATGTTGCGCGTCAGGCCGAGCACGGCGTGCTTGGTCATGACGTACATCGCGCCGCCCTTCAGGCCGCGCAGAGAGGCGGCCGAGGCCACGTTGACGATGTTCGCCGGCGTGCCCTGCTCGAGGAAGATCTTGATGGCGCGCTGGCAGCACAGGTACACGGCGCGCTGGTTGGTCTCGTAGATCATGTCATAGACTTCCTGCGGGGTTTCGTGAATGGGGAGCTGACCGTCAAGCATGCCGGCGTTGTTGACCAGAATGTCCAGGTGGCCGAACTCCTTGAGGCAGGTGTCGAACATGGCGTCGATCTGTGCCGGATCGCGCACGTCCGTCTTGACCGGCAGGATGACGCCGGGGGCGTTCTCCGCCGCGACTTTGTCGCGCAGGTCTTCCAGCCGTTTCAGGCGGCGCGCCGCGGCGACGACCTTGGCGCCCTCCATGGCGAACAGCCGCGCGGTCGAGCGGCCAATGCCAGAGCTCGCGCCGGTCACGATGACGACCTTGCCTTCAAAACGCATCTTTTCCATGGTATTTGTCCTCCTTATGAAACGGAATGTTTGATGACCCTTGAACGGGTGTGACTGGATGCTTGCCTTGTTAAAATTGTATCATTTTTATAGAGCGCAGTCCAATATCATTTTATGACCTTGTCAGAAGAAAAAGTTATGGATATAATAAAGGAAAGCAATATTTCGCCGCTGAGCGTTGCTTATTCGACAAGGAGTGTGGAAACTGTGAGCATTCAGCGCCTTCCGGTGTTCTTATCGGCTGCAGAGCACCTCAATTTCACCCGTGCCGCCGAGGAGCAGTGTATCTCGCAGACGGCAGTCAGCCAGCAGATCAAGCTGCTCGAGCAGGAGCTTGGCTATGCGCTGTTCGTGCGCGGCAAGCGCGGCGTGAGCCTGACGCCGGCGGGCGAGGTGTTCTACCGGCAGTGCCGGCAGATCATGATCCGCTACAACGACGCCGCGGCGCAGGGCAAGAAGGTTGCGCTCGGCAACGCGACGGATCTGCGCATCGGTTATGCCGGGGCCTATGAGCTGTGGACCATCGTCTCGCAGATCCGCAAATATCACCGCCAGCACCCGGAGGCGGAGATCGAGTTCCAGCTCGGCAGCAACCAGAGCCTGCTCAGCGGTCTGGCCGAGGGGCAGCTGGATATGGCGGTGCTCTCCGGCTTCGGCGTGGAGCTCGGCAAGGGGCTCGACAGCCGCGTCACGCTCTCGGATCCGTGCATGGTCATGATCAGTGCTTCGCATCCGCTGGCGGCGAAAAAAGAGATCCACCCAAGAGAGCTCAAGGGCATGCCGATTGTGCTCAACCGCGCGCAGGACAGTCAGCCCTCGGCCGGGCTGATCGCGGGCATGTATGCCAACATGGGCTTGCGGGAGAATAAGCGCATGTATGCCGACGATTTTTACAGCATCGCCCTCATCATCAACACCGGCATCGCCTTCAGCATCATGCCGGCGAGCGTCGCCTGCTGGGGGATCGACGGTGTGGTGTTTCGCCCGGTGCAGGGCTTCAGGGCGAAGGCGCGCACGCTGCTGGTCTATCCGCGCGGCTCGCAGGACACGGGCATCCGGTCGTTCGTGTCGCTCATCAAGCCCAAGCGCTGAATAACAGAAAACCGGGGCGTCCGCGCACATTGGTGCGGGATGCCCCGGTCGTTTATGGTTGTTCAGCGGCAAGGTAGCGCGCGAGCGCATCCTGCCAGTCAGGCAGCGGCCGGAAACCAGCGGCTGCCAGCTTGGCCGTGTCGAGGCGGCTGTTGTGCGGCCGCACGGCAAGGCTGCGGCCATATTCCTCGGTCGTCACCGGCAGCACGGTCATGGGGATGCCGGCGGTGCGGAAGATCTCGCAGGCGAAGTCATACCAGCTCACGTAGCCGCCGCTGTTGACCGCGTTGTAGCGGCCGTATCGGTCGGTCTCGACCATGTCGGCGAGCAGCCGCGCGAGATCGGGGACATAGGTCGGCGTGCCGACCTGATCGCATACGACGCGCAGCGTATCGTGCGTGCGGCTCAGCTGCAGCATGGTGCGCACGAAGTTTTTGCCGCCCGCGCCGTAGAGCCACGAGGTGCGCACGATGAAGTGCTGCGCGAGCGTGCCGCACACGGCGCGCTCACCGTCGAGCTTGCTCTGCCCGTAGACATTCAGCGGGGCAAAGCGGTCGTAGTCCGCGGGGTAGGGGGCGGGATACGTCCCGTCAAAGACATAGTCCGTCGTCACATACAGCAGCTTGCAGCCGTGGTCACGGCTGGCCTCGGCCACGTTTTGCGTGCTGTCCCGGTTGACGGCAAACACCTGCTCGCGGTTTTCCGGCAGCTCCGCACCGTCCACGTCCGTCCATGCGGCGCAGTGGATGACCGCGTCCGGCTGCACGCCGACAAAGAGCGCCTGCACAGCCGATGCATCGCAGAGGTCTGCCTGCACATACGCCGCCGCGTCTGTGCTGCGGCACTGCGGCGCGCGCCCGACGGCGATGCCGTGATGACCGCGCCGGCGCAGCTCCGTCATAACGAAGCTCCCGAGCAGGCCGTTTGCACCGGTGACGAGTATGTTCATGATCTCACCTCCGCAGCGCTTGCTACATCACAGCTCGATGCCGAGCGCACGCAGCGCCGGCCAGTTTTGATCCTTTTCGCTGAGGATGGGCGTGTCCTGTCCCGGCCAGACGATGCCGATGTCCGCATCGTCGTAGCGCAGACCGCCCTCGTCCTCAGGGTGGTACACGTCGCCGCACTTGTAGGCAAAGACCGCCTGCTCGCTCAGCACCTGAAATCCGTGGGCAAAGCCGCGTGGGATGTAGAGCTGGCGGCGGTTTTCCGCGCTGAGCACGACGCCGACCCAGCGGCCGTAGGTCGCGCTGCCGCGGCGCAGATCCACGGCGACGTCAAAGATCTCGCCCGAGATCGCGCGCACGAGCTTTGCCTGCTGGTGCCGCTTTTGAAAGTGCAGCCCGCGCAGCACGCCGCGGTGCGAGCAGGACTGGTTATCCTGCACGAACGCATCCGTGATACCGGCAGTGGCAAAGTCGGCCGCCCTGTAGGTTTCCATGAAATAGCCGCGCGCATCGCCGAAGCTCTTTACGTCGACGATCTGCACGCCGGGAATATCCGTGGGCGAAAAGGTGAAATTGCTCATGGTTGCTTCACCGTCTCGCAGGCGTACTGCGCCGGGTCACCGTAAAAGTCGAGCAGCATGTGCGCGAACTTGTCGTGCACGCCGTGCTTGGCCGGTGCCTGCACGATGTTCATGCCGGGGTTGTGGTTGCCCTCGATGAGCTCCAGTTTGCCGCCGGGCAGAATGGCCACGTCCCAGCCGACGACACGCAGGCACGGCAGCGTCTGCGCGGCGCTGCGGCAGAAATCGCAGATCTCCTCCCACTGCGGGATGGGCGTGCCGCGAAAGCGCACGCCGGTCATCGGGTGCAGAATGTAGCTGTTGCCGTGCTCGTCGAGACCGTCGGTTATGATGACGCCGGTGGCCGGGTCGATCTCGCAGAAGATGCCGCCGCCGTGGGCGTTATCGACGTGCAGGCCGTTGTTGCCCACGCGCAGGCCCGCGCCAAAGACCTCAAAGCGCTCGCCGCGGCGGAACGTGATCACGCGCAGCGTGTTGAGCGACTCCGGGTGAAAGCGCGCGAGGGAGGCATCCGACTGGATGAATTCCTCGGCCAGATACTTGCCCGCGCACAGCTCGTCAAACAGCGCCTGCCGGTCGGGTGCTGCGTTCCACTCAGCCTCCGTCAGCTTGCGGAAACCGATGCCCCAGCTGGAATACTGCGGCTTGAGCGCGATGCTGTGGTACCGGCGCACAAAGGCGTCAAAGGCCGCAAGATCGCTCTCCGGCAGGTACAGCCAGCCGCGGCTGACAAACTGCGTGAAATTTTTCAGGAATGTTACCTTACTCTTGAGATACGGCTCGGCGGCGCTGTTGTACGGGCGCATGAGCAACGTCGCCTCCACGTCGGTGAGGTACTGCTTTTGCTGCGCGGTCGTCAGGCCGTAGAAGCCGAAGATCATGTACTCGGACATGGACACGCGCTTTTCCGGGTTGCTGCGCCGCACCTTGAGGTAGTCGTGAAAGAGCTGTTCGGCCGTGAAGCCCTCCGGCAGCTCGCGGACGCCCTTGATATAGTCGCACCAGCGCTTGTGCAGCACGGGATAGGCGCGGAGATTTTTGACCAGTTTATTTTCAGTGAGGATGTTTTTCATCGGTTTCACCTGCACAGTCCCGGAGCAGCGGATATTTGCCCACTCCGTCGAATTGAATGATGTTGCCGCCCGGCCAGTGCCAGTTGCCCTCAATGAGCTCCGGCCCGTCGGGCGTCACGGCAATGTCCCAGCCGACGTAGCCCATCCCGGGCACGCGGTCCATGGCCCGGCGCACGCACGCGGTGAGCTCGGGCCAGAACGGGATCTTGAACCCGGGCAGATACGCACCCGATGCCGGGTGGCGGGTATAGTCGCCGAGATCGGTGTTGTTGCGGCCCGGGCCGGACACGCGGCCAGACGCCAGCTCCAGCGGGTAGGCGATGCCGCCGGTGTGGAAGTTGTCGGTCGCGGCGCCTTGGCCGCCGCACTTGAGGCACGCGCCGATGAGCCGGACGCGGCCGCCGCGGCCGCGCGCGGCGTTGACGCGCACACTGTTGACGCACCCGGGGCTGAGTGCCTCGAGCGCGGGGTGCTGCCGGATGGACGCCTCGAGCAGCAGCCGCTGCGCCCGGCAGTCGTTGTAAAATGCGGCACGGTCGGGGATAGCGGCGCTGCGGCGGCGCTCGATGCCGCGGCCCATCGTGCCGCCGACGGGCTTGAGAAAGAACGTGTCGTTCTCATCCAGAAAGGTGCAGAAAGCGGCAAAGTCCGCTTCCGGCGCGTAGACGTGTGCCCGCCGGACATCGGGCGCGAACACCGTGAGAAAGCGCGCCTTGCTTGCAAGGGCTTCCTTTTCCGCCGCCGCGGCATTGCGGTTGAGCGCCCGGTCGAGCGCACCGGAGCGGCCGGATGTGAGGAAGGCCGCACGCTGCCAGTCCGGCAGGGCAAAGAAGCGGAGCACAAAGTAGTTTTCCGGCGATGCGCCGTGCCGCACACTGCACCACAGCGCGTCGAGCAGATAGCCCGTCCGGCTGCCGCCGCGCTGCGCGCGTAGGCGCGTGCACATGCGGTAAGTCTTTTTCAGTGCGTTCCAGCGGGACATGGTTCAGCGCCCCTCTCTGCATCGTCCAGAATGGCCCGGATGTTGTCCCGGCCGAGCCGCTCGATCGTGCGGCCCTGCGCGCGCAGGTCACAGCCGAGCGCCGCCGAGGCGATCTCGATCAGCGACGAGCACACCGGCGTCGGCACACCCAGCGCCGCACCCAGCGACTCCAGCAGGCCGAGCCCCTGCGGCACATCCTCCATGATGTAGCGCGAGCGCACGGTCAGCGGCCCTTTTGCCCGCTCCGGCATGGCGGCGTAGGCGAAAAAGACCTCCTTCGCGTCACGCGCATCGTCGAGACTGTTGCGGAATTTACACGCCTCGACATACGGCACGGGGTCGCAGCCAAGGTGCTCGAGCACGCGCATTTTCTCGCCGTCAAGCGCCTCGAGCAGGTTCCAGGTCGACGGCGTGAACGCCTCGTGGTACATGCAGAAGTCGCCGTGCGTGGCCTCGATGCGCGGGATGCTCATCACGGCGCCGACCGTGTGCACGATCATGTTCGGGTTGTGCAGCGCGGCTTCGGCCACGCTCTTGAGATACACAAACGGCGTGCCCAGCCGGTCGAGCACTTCCCGTGCCGCCGGGAGCGCGTTGTGCGGGTAGACACCGATGGGGTTGCGCACGTTGCGAAAGCCCACCTGAAACTCGCCCGGCGCGCCGATGCGCCCGTCGATGAAGTTGCTCTCCGCCTCGGCGAAGATGACGCCGTCGGCCGGGTGCAGCCCGAGCGCATAGGCGGTGGAGAGGTAGCCCGGAATCATCAGCAGGATCTGCCCCGCCGTCAGAAACGGCACGACGCGCCGCAGTACGTCCGGGTGGTAGCCCGTCTGCGTGCACAGCAGCACGATGTCCTTGCCGCGCACATCCGCCACGTCGCGCGACAGGTGCGCGATCACGCAGGCCGTGTCCGTGCCGAATTCGTGGATGCGCATCCGGCCACCGGTCGCGCACAGGTGCGAGAAATTGTCGTCGTGCAGGCTGTGCGAGGTCTTGATGAGCGTGACCTCATGGCCACGCGCGGCGTAGTCGGCCGCAAGTGCGCAGCCGCTGTTGCCTGCGCCGAGAATGGCAATGTTCATAGTGTTTCCTCCATCCTGCGGCCAAAGCGCAGGTCGGTCTCCGGCAGGCGCTTGTTGTCCAGCGCGGCCGCCGGGGTGAATGTCAGCTCACCGAAGCGCACGCCGCGCGGCGTGAGATACAGATCCACGCGCACGAAGTCAAACGGCTTGCTCAGCCGGTCGGCAATAGCAAAGGCTTCGTCCAGCCCTGCCGGCTTCGGCAGCGTGAAGTCCTCGGGTGCGGCCTGCGAGTCACGGTTGATGCGCAGGAGCCGGAAGTCCCGGTCGAAGAAATAAAACCTCGGCCAGCCCTCGTCGCGCCCCACGCAGAGCATAACACAATCCGCCCGGCCGTGGAAGCAGTAAAATTTATAGTCCTCCGGCAGCGTGCCGTCCGCGCTGCCGATGTACTCCTCCACGAGCAGCTTTTTCTCGACATGGCGGTACTGGAGCTCGGAGTAATACGCCCAGAAGGGCTCGCGTCCCCAGGCACGCAGCTGCTGCACGGCGGCGTGCGTGTCGAGCGCGCTTTTGTCCGTGCAGATGAGGTTGTAGCCGCAGCCGAAGTTCCACTTGATGGCGAACCGCTCTGGCAGCGCGTCCCAGTCGATGTCCTCCGGCCGGTCGTACACGGCGAGCAGGCGGTTGAGCGTGCCGCCGCAGCCGCAGCCGTCCACATAGTCGCGCACGCGGTATTTGTCCGCGCACTGGCGCACGACGGGGTCCGTGCCGAAGCGCTCGAGCTTTTGCTTGAGCAGCTTTTCGTTGAGCGTCTGCGGGTGCTTCAGATCCGGCAGACGGCCGAACTTGCGCAGGTATAACAGTTTTGTGTTCCACCGTGGCGAGAGGTAGGACAGCCCGGCGTAAAACGCCCGGGTCGCGCGGCGGGTCTTTTTCTTTTTCATGGCGCGGTGCCGCCTTTCTGCGCGCTCAGGCGTCCGCGAGCGCGACGGTGTTTACCGGCTGCGCTGCCGCGGGCTCTGCCGCCTCGGATGCAAGGATCAGCTCCTCGGCCGCATCGAGCGAGTCGAGCAGGCAGTCGATGACGAATTTTGAGCGCCGCACGATCGAGCGGTACTCCATTTTCGAGGCCACGTACTGATAGTGCAGCACGGAGATCGACGGGTCGTAGCGCACGACGCTGCCCTCCTGGCGGCAGATCCAGTCGAGGATCTCCATCTCGTAGTACATGAACGTTTTCGGGTAAAACGGCTCGGGGTGGCGGGCAAGATAGCGCTGCGAGAAGATCACGCACGAGCCGTGCAGCACGACGCCCTCCGCGGGGCGCGTGGTGTCAATGTGCTGCTTTTTCCGGTTGCGGATCTGTACGAGCCGCCAGATGGCGGGGCTGTTTTTCTCGCCGCTGCTCAGCAGCAGGAGGATGGGATTTTTGCTGCGCGCAACGCACGCACGCTTGTGCCGCACGCTCTCGAGCGTGCAGCCGTGCAGCGTTTTCGGGCTCTGGTGAATGCCGGAGAACACCGACACAATGTCCGGCCCGAGCAGGTCGAACGGGTGCTGCGCGTAAATGCGCGCGATCTGGGGAATGAAGTCGTGCTGCGGGATCTCGACGTCGTTGTTGAGCACGACGGTGAAGTCCGCGTCCAGATGCTCGTACACCCAGCGCGTGCCGACGTTGTTGCCGCGGGCAAAGCCGTCGTTCTTGCCGTGCAGCAGCACGGTCACGTCCGGGCTCGCGGCGAATTCCTCCGCCAGAACAGCGCCCGTGCCGTTCGGGGAGGCGTTGTCCACGATGACGATGTGCTTGTCGCCCGCGAGCGCGCGGATGCTCTTGACGCAGCTGCGGGTCGTGTCGATGGCGCGGTAATGCAAAATGACGAATGCGGTCATGGTGTCTGTCCTTTCTGCTGCCGGCGGGCGCGCAGGCAGTTGGCGAGGTAATGGCTCAGGTCATAGGGATTGTGGCTGAGCCGGAAACTTTTGCGGAAGTGCGCGGCGGCGCGCGCCGGGTCGGTCGGGTGGCAGCGCTTGCCGAGACGGCGGTTCATCACGGCGTCGCTGCGCGGAAAGCGTTGGTAGAGCGCTGCGTGCTTTTCATACAGCCGCAGCAGGTGGGGGTAGGATTTGACGACGGCGGAGATGCTGTCGCCGCCGACCTCGGACTCCACCAGTGCCTCCGGCAGGTACACGAGCCGGAAGCGCTCGGCCGCCCGGATGGCAAAGTCCCAGTCCTGATAGCGGCGGATGGTCTCGTCGAAGCGCACGGCCTCCCACACGGCGCGGTGCATGAGCATGGTCTGGGTGCTGGCGCGGTTCTCGGCCAGAAAATCCTCCAGCGCGCGGCCGGGGTGCGGCGCGTGCACGGGATAATAAAACGAGCTGCCGCCCGCGGCGACGCGGTTCATGCCGCAGTAGCACAGATCGGCCCCGGTGGCCGTGAGCAGATCATACTGCTTTTGCAGCTTGTCCGGGTGCCAGAGATCGTCGCTGTCCTGAAAGGCGAGGATGCTGCCGCGTGCCTGTTGCGCACCGAGGTTGCGGGCATAGCACGCGCCGCGGTTGTCGCCGTAGCGCACGTAGTGCACGCGCGGGTCGGTGTCGCGGTCGAACAGGCGCTCCGTGCCGTCGGTCGAGGCGTCGTCCACGACGATGACCTCGATGTTCCGGTAGGTCTGCGCCAGCACGCTTGCAATGCACGCCGGCAGCTTGTCCCTGCGGTTATAGGTCGGGATGACGACCGAGATCAGATCATTCATAGGCTGCCTCCATTCACGGCCGGGTAGGGGAAAGCCGCGCGCATCTGGCGCTTTTTCTCCTCGACCTGCTCCGGCCGGATGCGCCAGCCGTCCCGGATCTCGGCGATGGCGGGCGCTGCGCTCACGCGCAGGTCGCGCGGCGAATGCTGCACGCCATAGGCGGAATAGTAATCATCGAACTTATACCCGTCGCCGAGCGGGCGGTCGGAAAAGACGATGTGCAGATTCGGAATGTGGAAGCTGTCGGCCGCGATCAGCCCGTGCAGGCTGCTCGATAGGATGCAGCGGCACTGCGCGATCTCGGTCAGCACGGCGATGGGGTCGTCCTTGACGTTGATGAATTTTGCGTTTTCGTACCGGCCCAGCAGATCCGTCACGGCGGGATCATTCAGGTCGCAGACGTGCGGCACGATGCCGATATCATACCGTTTTTCCGGCAGCGTGTCCAGCAGCTCGTCTGCGAGAATGCCGCCGTCGCCGGTCGGAATGTCGAGCGTGCGGCCGGTCATGCGCTCGACGCTGCGGCGCGTCAGCTCGCCGCGCACGGCGTGAAAGCACATGTCGCGCTTGAAAAAGCGCCCCTGCGCATCGTCGTAGTTGATGAATCCGGAGCCCCAGACGTCCACGTGCGGGTGCGTCCGGCCGTTGATGCACTGCTGCAGCTTCATGAGCGGATTGCCGTGCAGCTTATACTGCGCCAGACCGCTGCCGATGGCGCACAGGTCGCCGGTGAGAAACGAGCAGCGCTCGACCCGGTAGCCGAAGCAGCGCTCGATGATGAGCGGATTGAGCAGATCGCCCATGTTGGCGATGCGGGCGTAATACAGATTCAGCGTGTCCGGCATGGCGGTCACCTCCGGGGAAGATCACAGCGCGCGGCTGTAGGGAATGGCATAGAAAAACAGGAAAAACAGGCCCACGCACAGGCCAAATACGAGGTACACCCGCCACAGCCGCCGGTCTTTGCGGCAGGCGGCGGCCTCGTCCGGGCCGGTGGGCGCATCGAAGAGCCGTTCGCGCGCGAGCTGTTCTGCCTGCGTCGGCGGCCGGAGCGCAGAGCCGATCACCGCGCCGAGGATACTCAGCACGATGCCGATGAAAAACGCGTCCGCCCAGATCGGCGGTGTGATGCCGCGCAGGGCGTAGATCGCCTTCGCGCCCACGCAGCCGAGAAAGCCGAGCAGCATCCCGAGATACGCGCCGCAGCGGCTCAGGCGGCGGCTCCACACGCTGCCGAAGGCCACGAGACTCCACGCGCCCGCGATGACGGTGCCGCCGAAATACATGATGAGGAAGATCTGCGGTGGATTGAGGTAGGCGAGCGCGAGTACGATGAGGCTTACCGCCAGCATCGCCCAGCGGGAGCGGGCGAGCTTTTTGCGGTCGCTTTCGGCCTCGGGCAGAATGTCGTTGACGACGGAAAACCCGATCAGCGACAAAAACGTCGACGCCGACGAGATGCCGGCCGCGCTGATGCCGATGAGCAGCAGCATGCCGATGACCGGCGGCAGCACGTGCGTGGCCGCCCAGATCATGGCCTCGCTGCCCGGAAGGCTGCCGTTGATGTTGCGCACGAACGCGGCGGAAAAGTACAGCGCGATCGTCACGACCATGACGCCCATGGATGACCACACGGATGAGCGCAGGACGACGTGCTCGTCCTTTGCCATGAGGTAGCGGCTGGTCTGCCACGGGCTGATGGCCACGACGAGTGCCCAGACGATGCCGTACGTTACGGCCCAGACCGTGTTGCTCACGCCGTCAGGATAGAGGTAGTCCGGATTTCCGGCCCAGGAGAGGATGCCGGGCATGGTGTCGCTGTTGGCGAGCGCCTCGATGCCGGCGAACCAGCCGCCGCCCGCACGGATGAGAAACGGCACGGCGACGAGCGCGGCCGCGAGAAAGACGAGAAACATGATCGTGTCCGTCAGCAGCACGCCCGGCGAGCCGGAATAGATCGTGAAGGTGGTGAACGCCAGCCACACGATCACGGCGCACAGGCGGTAGTCATAGCCCGTGATGCTGCTCATGAGCGTGGCCACGCCCTGAATGGCGCTGAGCAGATATGCGCTCACGGACACGAGCAAAATCACGGCCGAGAGCCGGCGCAGATGCTTCGAGCAGAAGCGGCGGCCGAAATACTCCGGCAGCGTCGTCACCTCGCTCCGGCGGATGTACCGGCCGAAGAAGCCCGCACCGTAGATATAGCCCGTCGCCTGAATGACGCCGACGGTCACGATGCCGATGAAAAAGCCGGAGTAGACCTCACCCGTGTCACCGAGAAACGCGCCCGTTGAAAGAAACGACGCGATGAGCGACCCGACGATCAGCAGCGTTGGCGCGTTGCGGCCGGAGACGTAGTAGTCGTTCGTATCCTTGACCATGCGCCCCGCGCCGATGCCGACGGCGAAGAACACGACGAGCGCAGCGAGAATTCCCAGGAAATACAGATTCATTTTTTCCGCCCGTCCCCGCGCTTCGGGCCCGTCACGGCCCGGTAGACAAATGCGGTGATGACGATCCAGACACCGAAAGCGACTGAGAGAACAGCTTCCATACCGGAACCTCCGTGAGATGTTAGTCGAGCTTCAAGAGCACGCGCGCATAGTGGTCGTTATTGACGAACGGGCGGCCGTTGAGCTCGTCGAACAGCGGCTGATAGCCATAGCCGTCCGTGACCCAGGCATAGCCGCGGTACTGCGCGGTGTTGAAGCCCGGAATGGTGTTGGCCTCGATGATGAGCGGGCCGTCCGCGGTCATGGTCACGTCCCAGCCGATGTTGGAGATCTTGCTTGCCAGCGGAACGGCGCGGCGCATCATGTCAATGGTCTCGGCCCAGAACGGGAGCTGCAGGCCGGGGAAGGGCACGCCCGTGACCGGGTGCGTATGATAGCCGATGAAATTGTTCTGATCCACGGCGTCCGTGAGCACGACACCGGTGCGGATGTCGATCATCGCGGTCAGTGCGTCCTGGCAGCCGTTGGAGATGTCCTTTTCGATGGCGGTCGTGAGCACCGGGGCAAACAGATACGTCCCGGACGGCGCGGTCACGGTGTAAAAGCGCACGATGCTCACGGCACCGGGGTTGAGCTGCGCGAGCGTCGGATGCTGCTGGATGTATTCTTCCACGATGCCGCCGGAATTTGCGCGCAGATACGCGAGTGCGTCCGCCTGTTCGGTCTCGGTCGCCGCCGGGAGGATGCGCACGCCCGTGCCCTGACCCTTGCAGTTGGGCTTGTAGACGACCTTACCGGCGTCGCCTGCGAGCGTGCGCAGCAGCGCCGCGTCCACGGCGGACGCCTGCACGCAGCGGCGGCCGTAAAAGTCGGAAAAGACCTTGGAGAAGATGTATTTGTTCATCAGGATCGCAATGTAGCGGCGATCGGTGAAGTTCTTGCGGAACTCCGCGCGCGTCCAGAGCGTGGACATGGTGCGCTTTTGCGCCTCCGTGCGGTCGTGATAGCCGACCCACTCATATTCGTTGAGCGAGATGTGGTTGCGCTTCTTGGCCTGCAGGATGTCCTTTTCGATCTCGGCGGCGTTCTCGCCGTGCCGGGCAGCGTAATCCGCGGCGAAGTCGCGGATGTATCTGCGTGCGGAGATCCAGCTGCCCAGTGTCCGTTTTTGTTCCATGTTGCATTCTCCTGCGTCAGATTTGGAGCTTCCTCAGCTTTTCAAAGGCATCCGCCGGGGATGCTTTTGAGAAAATGAGGCGGCAGGGAAGCCGCACGAATGTGCGGCTTCCTCGTTTGCTTAGTAGTTTGGTGTGTCCCATTCATCCGGCACCCAGTCCTTGGGTACCATGGTGCTGCGGAAGCTGCCGTCCATCTCGCGATAGGCCATGCGCAGCTTCTGGATGCGCCACGCGCCGTCGCTGCCCTTGACAAAATCGTCGCAGTAGACCAGCCAGCCCTGCAGGACCTCGCTGTTATCATAATAGCACATATGGTCCTCGTATTGGAATACCCCGCGTGCGTGCGTGTCGTCGATCAGCCAGATCATTGGCTGATGGCCCATGTGCATCGTCTGCATGTCCTTGTTGCACCATTTGGCGTTGCGCGCCTGCAGGAGCTTGTCCTTGACGGCGAGATGGCCATTGAGGTAGTAGCGGAAGTCGTCCGTAAACAGCTCCATCACATACTCCTCTTTTTTCATGTCCATGCACCACCAGTAGAAGTACTTGCATTCGATGATCTTCTGGAGCTGGCACAGCTGCTCAGGCGTGTATTCCTGACGGCGGACGTGCTTGATGACATCGAGCACCATGTCGCGGACTTTGTCCGGGAATGGGATGTTTCTCGTCGCCATGGCGGGATTACTCGATGGTCTCGAAGTAGTCGTAGGACGGATCCTTGACCTTGTCGCGGCCGTTGTTGTAGTCGGGCGCGAAATCGGGGTGCAGGATCATGGTGTTGTCGCCGGCGACGGTGCGCTTGACAACGAGCCACTTGCCGTCGCGCTTCTCCCAGAGGTCGATGTCACGGCAGCGTGCCACGACGACCATGCCGTTGCGGTACTTGCAGGCGGCGTACATGTAAGCCTCGGCGGCGGCCTTGGTGCCGTCCTCGTTGAGCTTGATGAGGATGTTGGTCATGACGTGGTGCGTGGAGACCATCTTGCGGTGCATCTTGAGCATCATGTCGATGAAGCCGTAGCCGGTGCCCTTGTAGGTCGGGCCGTAGTCGACCTGCGCGTCCTCGGCGAACACGGTCTTGCCGAGCGGGTTGTCGATGCGGTCCAGTGCGCGGGCGTAAACGTAATACTGGTCACGGATTGCGTCTTTTTCTACGAGTTTTTCAAGTTCAGTCATGGTTTTTTCTCCTTTCGATGTCGTCCTTGTTGGCTTCCTTTGCTTATTTACAGCAGTGGCGTCACATCTGCGCGATGAGCGCTTCCAGTTCTGCCTTTCTGCCGGTTTGTGTGATGATCTGCATGCCGCCCATCTGCGCGGTGCAGTTGGCCTCGACCATGCACCAGCCGTGTGTGCTGTAGGCAAGGTCCCAGCCGCAATAGTGATTTCCGGGCACCATGTGCGCCGCCGTTGTGACCATGGCAACGGCTTTGTCCCATTCCGGGAGGCGGTAGCCGTTAAAGCGCACGCCGGTGTCCGGATGGGCCGCGTAGCGGCGGCCCTTTTTGTCCGCGCCGTCGGAGCAGATGCACCCGGTCTCGGGGTCGATGAGTGCGCTGATGCCGCCGGCGCTGAAATTGTCGATGATGCCCTCACCGCGTCCGACGCGCAGCGTGGGGTGAAACAGCCGCACCTCACCGTCGGCCAGGACGACTGTCGGGATGCGCAGCGTGTTGACCGACTGCGGGTGGATGCGGGAGAGCGCCTCGCCCTGCTCGATGATCTGCTCGAGGATGGCGCCGTGCGCACTGTAGGCGGCGTGCGCAGCCTCGAGATAGGGGTAGTCGCGGATGGACTCCGTATGTACGCCCTTGCCGAAGGCGGCGTAAATGGGCTTGACGATGTAATCCGGGTGCGCCTGCGTGAAATCGCGCAGCGCCTCGAGCGCGGCTGGCGTGGGCTGCGCGCCTTTTTTGATGCGCAGCACATCGCGGCCGTAAAAGTCGCGGAATTTCTGGTACGTCAGGTACTTGTTCTCGAGCAGGTTCGTGTTCTTCGGGTCGTTCATGCGCGGGTAGTAGCTCATGCGCACGCCCTCGGTGATGAAGCTATCGCGGTAGTCGGCGTCCTTCCCCTCGTAGCCGAAGAGGAAATATTCATTGTAGTACGAGCCGTACCGGAACAGGCTCCGGATCATGTCGCGCCGCAGACGGTACAGGCGCTTTTTGTCGCTCAGTACATCCACGCCGCGGTACTGGGCGATGGTCTTGTCCAGATCCCGCCGCTTGCGGTGGTAGTAGTATGCCTTGCGGTACCAGGTCTGAAAACGGATCTTTCGGTAGACTTTGCGCCGCAGTTTTTTCAGCACGGGGATCACGCTCCGTTCGCAGGGATTTTTTCACTCATTTTGGTTCAAGCCGCCATACATCGAATGTACGACGGCTTGAATAAAGCGGGTTTCTTTACTTTTTCTTGATGACTTTCTTTTTCTTCGGGCGGAACATATTGATCCGGATGCGGTGCGTTTTGTCGCGCTGGAAGGATTCCTCATACACGCGCAGGTAGCCGGTGTCCTCGATCAGCCACTCGCCGTCGACCTTGACATACTTGTCGGTGTAGATGGCAGAGCCCTGAATCTGCGTGCCGCAGTAGGGGTTGCCCTCGGCGAAGATCAGGTTGTCCTGCAGGTACCACTTGCCGTAGGCAACGGTGTCGCTCTCAAACCAGATGACCGGGTTGTGACCCTGATGCAGGGTGATCTCGGTGTCGGGCATGGACTCCTTGAAGTAGTTGGTGATCTCCTTCGGGCCGTGAAAAACGAGCTTGCCGTTGGAGTAGGCGGTGGAGATGTTCGGGGTCATGGTCGTCTCGAGCTCGTCCCAGTTCTTGGTGTCGAGCGCGCGGAAATACTTGCTCTTGAGCTCCTTGATGGCCTGCACGTCCTTGAGCTGCTGCACTTCTTTCTCGAGTGCTTCGAGACGTTCTTCAACTGTCATGATGATAACCTCCTAATCTGTTATCCGTGTTCAGACGTTCATGGCGGCGGCGTAAGCGTCGGCGGTGGCTTCGATGCCCATGTCAGCCTTCTTGGCGCTGCCGATCACGTCGCAGGGGATGCCGAGTTCGCTGCATGCGTCGGTCAGCTCCTGCGTCGGGCGGGAGTGCATGCCGGTGGCGATGACGAGGGAGTCAAAGTGGCGGGTCTTCTCGACGGTCTTCTTGGCCTTGTTCGTGAACGCATAGGTGATCTCGTGATCGCCGACGGCGGTGATTTTAGAGCCGCGGCTCTTCTTGATGGTCTCGCCGGGGTACTCGATGTCGAGGAACATCGTGCGCAGCATGCCCATCTTGTTGCCGACGCGCTTGGAATCCATCACGCGCACATCGGTGACGCCGTGCTCGATGAGGAACTGCGCGGTCTCGCAGCCAACGCCGCCGCCGCCGAGGATGATGGTTTCACCGTGCGGCATGGCCTTGCCGGCCAGCACGTCCTCAGCCACGTAGACGTCCTTCGCGGTGTCGAGACCCGGGATGTTCGGGGCGACAAAGTGCGCGCCGGTGGCGACAATCACGTGGTCGGGCTTGACTTCCTTGATGAGCTCGGGCGTGACGGTCACGCCGGTCTTGATCTCGATGCCCATACGCTTGCACTCCTCGGCGTCCCACATGACGGCGTCGGTGAAGGCCTGCTTCTTCGGGGCCTTTCCGGCGAGCACAAAGTGGCCGCCCGGGGCGTCAGTGGCTTCATAGACGGTCGGATTGTGGCCGCGAGCCTTGAGGTACTCGGCTGCCATCAGGCCGCCGATGCCGGCGCCGATGACCATGACGTTCTTGGCTTTCTCCGGCTTCGGGAGGCCCTTGTACTCCAGGCAGAGCGCCGGGTTGCGGGTGCAGGTGATGTGCTTGGCCTTCGGGTCGATGACCTTGTCGTAGCAGCCCTCGGTGCAGCCGATGCAGCGGCGGATCTCCGCCTCGCGGCCTTCCATGGACTTGTTGCACCATTCGGGATCGGCGAGCTGCGCACGGCCGACGGCGACCATGTCGATCTTGCCTTCGCGGATGAGCTGATCGGCCAGAGCGGGGTCGACGATGCGGCCGACGCCGATGACCGGGATATTCACGCGCGCCTTGATGGCGGCGATGTTGTCCATGTTGAAGCCGGGCTCCAGGTTGTAGGGCGGCACTTCATACACGGTCGCAAGGCTGCGGGCGTTGCCGCGGGACAGGTCGATCGCATCGACACCGGCCTCGGCGGCCCAGTTGATGAACTGCACGGTCTCGTCCTGCGTGGTCACGGCCGGGAGCATCTCGTCGATGGCGTCCAGACGCATGAGCAGCGGCATGTCTTCCGGCATGTTCTTGCGCATCTCGCGGATGACCTCGAGATTGAAGCGGCAGCGGTTCTCCAGGCTCTGGTTGCCGTACTCGTCGGTGCGCTTGTTGAGCGAGGGGTTCATGAATTCGTGCGGCAGGTAAGTGTGCGCGCCGTGGAACTCGAGTGCGTCAAAGCCGGCCTCGACGGCGAGCTTGGCGGAGTAGCCGAACTGCTTGACGATCTCGTGGATGCGCTCGACGGTCAGCGTGTCAGGCGTCTCAAGCTTGTTGGTCTTGTCGAAGAACTCTTCGGGCACGAAGCCGCCGTGCCAGATCTGCACGCCTGCTTTGCCGCCGGCCGCGTGGATCGCGTCGGTGATCTTGCGCAGCTGGTCTCTGTGGTGCTCATTATAAAGACCGAGGTACAGGTATGCATGGCACTCGGGGCAGATGGAGACGAGCTCGACAATGTTCAGGCCGCAGCCGCCGGCTGCGCGCGCCGCATGGTAGGCGGGCAGATCCTCGCCCACGTCGTTCTTGTCCTTGACCATCTTGGTGTTCATACCCGGCAGGACCACACGGTTTTTCAGCTCAAGCCCTCTGAGCTTGATGGGAGAAAACAATGCATCGTAACTCATGAAATACACCTTTCTTCATTGGAATGAATCCGAATCTGATTTCCTACACGTCTGCCTGAGAGCGGAGTTCCTTAATCATGTCCGACGGACCCGGGAATGATCCGGCGGAGACCGGCCGCTGGTGGCCGGATTCCGCTCTGCATCAGCTATTGTAGAAATTTTAACACTAGGCCGCAAAACGTGTCGGAAAGAATGTGGCGTAATCATGCGCGGGAAATGTACAAAAACTTCAGTTTTATTGTCACATGGCGGACGAAGTGTGGCGTAATATACAAAATCGGCTGCAATTTCTTGTGCAGTTTCGCTTCTTTCCACAGAGAACGCCGGGGGATCGCGGCGCTTTTTCGGCATGTTATCGACGGACAATTTCGACAAAATGGGTGCAAAATGTAGTGAAAACGAAAAAAGTGTCTGCCTGCGTGCCATCATTTTCTGAAATTCTTTTTGAAAATGTGGATTATTTAACAAGAAAATGTGCGACATGGCCGCGCCGTTTCCTTTATACTGAAAGCACGAACCATCCGGAGCACCCATGCGCGCCCTCCGGCCGGCATGTCCGGCGGGCGGCCGCTACGTGGGATACACATTTAATATTTAATAATCGTTCAGGAGGCAATCACATGATAACCGATATGAAAGATGCGAAAATCTTCTCGCCCCTGCAGCTGGGCAGAACGACGCTGAAAAACCGTATCGCCATGGCGCCGATGAGCATGCACTATGAGGCGACCAACGGCACGGTGCCCAAGCAGCTCGCGGATATCTTTGTGCGCCGCGCAGAGGGCGGCGCCGGCTACGTCGTCATCGACGCAGTCACGGTCGATCACAAGTATTGGTACATCGGCAAGACGACCGCGCTGGACAAGGACTCCCTCGTCCCGCAGTTTGCCGCCTTTGCCAAGCGCGTGAGCGATGCCGGCAGCACGCTCTTCCCGCAGCTCATTCACCCCGGCCCGGAGTCCATCTGTGCGCTCAAGGGCATCACGCCGCTCGGCCCGTCCGTGAACACGAACGCCAACGGCGCTGTCAGCCGCCCGATCACCATTGACGAGATCCACAAGGTCGTCAAGCAGTACGGCCAGGCCGCGCGCCGCGCCGAAGAGGCCGGCTGCGGCGGCATTGCCCTGCACGTCGCGCACGCCTATATGCTGCCGGGCGCATTCCTCAGCCCGCTGCGCAATAAGCGCATGGACGAGTACGGCGGCTGCATCGACAACCGCGCGCGCCTGATCCTGGAGATCATTGAAGAGTGCCGCCGCAACATCAGCCGCGATTTCCCGATCGTGCTGCGTGTCTCCGGTTCCGAGCGTGAGCCGGGCGGCAACTCCCTGGATGAAATGCTTTACCTCGCCCCGAAGTTCGAGGCTGCGGGCGTTGACATGCTCGAAGTCTCCGGCGGCGTCCAATATGAGGGCCTTCAGAACATCCTTCCTTCCCACAGCCAGAAGATCGGCATGAACGTCTACGAGGCGTCGGAGATCAAGAAGGTCGTGAACATCCCGGTTTTCGTTGTCGGCAAGATCAACGACGTGCGCTACGCCGCCGATCTGGTGGAGCGTGGTCTGGTGGACGGCGTGTCTATGGGCCGTCCTTTGCTCGCAGACCCCGACCTGCCGAAGAAAGCTTACGAGAACCGCTTCGATGACATCACGCCCTGCGGCTCCTGCGGCGGCCGGTGCATCACGCCGGAAGATCCGCATCATCCGGTCTGCAAGTGCCACATCAACCCGCTCGTCGGCCACGAGTATGACTATCCGTTCAACCCGACCGACAAGCCGAAGAAGGTCCTCGTCATTGGCGCCGGCCCCGGCGGCATGTACACCGCTGTCACGGCGGCCGAGCGCGGCCACGACGTTACCGTCTGGGAAAAGAGCAAGCAGATCGGCGGTCAGCTGAATCTGGCGGTTGTCTCTCCCGGCAAGCAGGAGATGTGCAAGTGGCTCACGCACCTGAACTACCGCGCCAAGAAGGCCGGTGTGAAGTTCGAGTTCAAGAAGGAAGCCACGGTCGAGAACGTGAAGGAATTCGCGCCCGATGCCGTCGTCGTCGCCACCGGCGCGACGCCGCTCATCCCGACCTTCATCAAGGGCGTCGGCGACTATCCGGTCATCACCACCCATGATATCCTCAGCCGCAAGGTCACCATCCCGAAGGGCACGGTCTGCATCCTCGGCGGCGGCGAAGTCGCCTGCGAGACGGCCGAAATGCTCATGGCCGACGCGCGTCCGAACTCCTTTGCCACCACCGGCAGCATCGGCGACGTGGAAGTCACGCTCGTGGAGATGCAGCCGCAGCTCATGACCGGCGTCTGCCTGCCGAACCGCAACATTGCGCTCGCCAGCCTGCGCCGCGAGGGCGTTAAGAGCTACATCAACTCCAAGGTGCTCGAAGTGACCGAGCACGAGGTCAAGATCCAGCACAAGGATGGCACGGAAGAGTGGCTCAAGGGCTTTGACTACATTGTCCTCGGCCTCGGCTCCCGCAAGTACGATCCGCTGTCCGAAGAGCTCAAGGCGTTCGTGCCGGAAGTCCACGTGATTGGCGACGCCATCAAGCCGGGCCAGTCCAGCGATGCCATGCATCAGGGCTTCCACGTCGGCTACGAGCTGTAAGTCAGCGTCAATTCTCTTTGCTATTTTTCTTTTCATCCTCTTACTCCTTTCAATCTTATCACAGCGCGAAGGCCCGCCGGATGCACACCGGCGGGCCTTTTGCCACTTTTCGCTTTTTGTAACACAACGGGGAAAATGTTTAAAAGTTTGGAATTCGTTCACTTGTTTTTTGCACAAAAAGCTGTTAATCTATAAACAGAAGTATTGTCGGTTGCCGGTTTGCAAGCCGTATTGTTACCACGAATGGGGGCTAAGCACGTTGAAGAGAAAAAACAGGCCGCTCTGCGAGACACCGCGCAGCGGGTATTTTTGCGGGCCGGATAAGTATCTCCGTCTTCAGGAGCACACCATTAGTGAGGAGCTGTTCCCCGTTATGGAGGTGGACAGCTATTTTGTGCTTGTCCGCAGCGGCAGCGGCAGCTTTATCATCAACGGGGAGGAATTCCCCGTGCAGGCGGGCTGCGTTGCCTGGATCCAGTGCTCGCAGGTGCTGACGATCTGCCCCGAATTCGGGGAGACGCTCACGCTCTGGGTCGCCGCGTTTGATTATCAGCTTTTGAGCTACTATATGTTCAATCAGATCACCAACCTGCGCGAGGTCGAGATCGTGACCGGTCTGCCGGTCATCGGGCCGGAAGGGGACGATGTTCGCCAGATCGCGCGGCAGTTTGAGCAGTTTCGCCACCTGAGCGCGAAAAACAGCTGCGGCTCGGCTGTGATCCGCAGCTCCTTCCTGCGCAAGATCGAGCTGCTGTATAACCGCGCCGCCGCACGCCGCAAGGAGCAGTACTCGCTGCTGGAGATGCCGCTCGGCCGGCGCGCCAGCCTCTATATCGCCACGCACAGCACGGCGGAGCTCACGGCGGCCTCGGTCGCCGAGGCGGTCTCGTCCGACGCGGATGAGACGGCACTCAACCACGCGCTGCTGATTGCCACGGGGCTGAATTTCAGCCAGTATGTCAACCGCGTGCGATTGATCCTGGCCATGTCGTACTTCCTGTATGACAGCCTGCCGTTTGACTACGTGTCGTCCATCTCCGGCTTTCATATGAGCATCACGTTTTTCCGCCGCTTCAAGGCGCTGACCGGCATGACCCCGCAAGGGTACCTCAACGATATGCTCAGCGACGGGAAGGACGGCCGGGTCTACCGCGGCATGATCCTGAGTGAGACGCTTATCTCTGCCATCAGTTATCTGTATGAAAATATGTCCGAGCCGATCGACGCGGAAAAGATCGCGCACGATCTCTATACCTCGGAGAATATCCTGCGTGTGCAGCTCAAGACGCGCCTGAACTCCAGCTACAAGCAGATTCTGTCGATGTTCCGTGTCCGCTATGCCGAGGCGCTGCTCACGACGACGGAGCTGCCGACAGTCGACATCGCCATGGAGACGGGCTTCGGCTCTGACCGCACGATGGGCCGCGTGTTCTATGCGCTCAACAAGATGTCACCAGGCGAGTTCCGCAAGCAGAGAGGACAGGGGAGGAAGCAGCATGGCTAACGAACGTTCATCCGGCACGGCATTTTTCAGCTCCAAGGACGAGAAGTCCGTTCTGGCCGGCGCGCATGACTATTTTGTCAACAATGTCCTGCCCAGCGATATCAAGGCGTGCGTGCGCAAGATCAAGGCGCCGACGCTCTATGTCAATAATCACGACGAGACGTTCCTGCTCGTGCGCAGCGGCCACGGTACACTCACGGTCAACGGTCTGGATTACCGCCTCAAGCCGGACACCCTCGTCAACCTCGGGCCGTTTCACCGCTACCGCTATCAGCCGGACAAGGGGGAGACGCTTGAGATCGCCGAGAGCCGCATGAACAGCGGCACATATGTCTACCTCGTGGCGAACCCCTATATGAAGTTCGAGCAGTTTTATGTCCCGTCCGAGCCGCCGGTCGTGGCGCTGCACGGGCTGTATGCCGAGATCGCGAATGATGCCATGGACGGCATTCTCGCGGAGACGGAGCGGCAGTCGCCCGATCAGCTCCAGCTGTGCTTCTGCTATATGATGGATCTGCTCGGTATCGTGACCGAGAAGATGCCGCGGGAATATTTTCACCAGATACCCGGTCGAAAGTGAGAATTAACAGAAAATATCGTCAATGTGGACAAAGCCTCAAAAGCGACAGCGGTCGTCTTTTGAGGCTTTGCCAGTTTTGCCACGAAATCTGTTGTGAAATCTTATTTTTTGTCGTTTTTAACGATAGCAAAACAGGAGGCAACGCCCGGAAGAAAATCGAATCTAATGTTAAAATATTATCGTTCCTTAACAAAAGCATAACTGCTGGTGTGTGTCCGGGGTGACGGGAAAGCTCCGGAAAAGGTCAAAGATTTGCGTTAAGAAAGGACAAAAATCATGTTTGAAAACGAATTCAAAGGTAAGGTCGTTCTTGTTACCGGTGGTAGTCGCGGCATCGGCTTCGCGGCAGTCAAGGGCTTTCTCGCTGCGGGTGCCAAAGTGTACTTCCTCAGCCACTATGAAGAGACCGGTGCCAAGGCTCTAGCAGCGCTCAAGGAGATCAACCCCGACTACGAGGTCATGACCAAGGCCATCGACCTGTGCGACTACAAGGCCGTTCAGGAACTGTACAAAGAGATCATTGCCAAGTGGGGCCGTCTGGACGTGCTCGTCAACAACGCCGGCACCGACAACAGCACCTGGCTGACCAGGCTCAAGCAGTCCGAGTGGGATGCCGTCTGCAACCTGAACATGAAGGCCCCCTACACCATGATGAAGTACGCGATCCCGCACCTGGTCAAGACCAAGGGCTGCATCGTCAATACCGCTTCCGTCGCCGGTGTCTATGGCTGCCCGACCGGCCTGCCGTACCCCGCCAGCAAGGCTGCCCTGATCGCCATGACCAAGTCCGTCGCTTATTCCTTCGCCAACAAGGGCGTGCGTGTCAACGCGGTCGCTCCGGGCGTTGTCAACACCGACATGGTCGCCAATATGCCGCAGTTCGCCAAGGACTCCGTCGGTGATACCATCCCGATGAAGCGCTTTGCCGAGCCCGAGGACATTGCCAACGGCATCCTGTTCCTGTCCTCCAGCGCCGCGTCCTACGTCACCGGCGTCTGCCTGCAGATCGACGGCGGCTACCGTCCGAACAACCTGCCGAAGTAATTTTCCAAAGTCGCTGATCCCGCCTGCTGAGGGCGGGCGGGATCGGCGTATGCCAAATTCAGTGCTGTCAGGAAGTGATGGAGATGCGCACGCAGCATTTTAACATTTTCAATACCGGGACGGAGAGCTTCTTCACACCCGGCACACAGCTGGCGAACATCGCCGCCGTGAAGCCGGATGCGCCGGCGGTCATTTACGTTTCCCCGGAAAACAAGGAGTCCGTCATGACGTGGCGGGAGCTCCACGAGCTCTCGAACCGCATTGCCTGGTACCTGCTTGGTCAGGGCGTCGGCCCGGGTAAGAGCGTGCTCGCCGCGCTGCCGAACATCCCGACGCACATCGCGCTCGCGTTCGGCATCTGGAAGACCGGCGCCTGCTACGTGCCGGTGTCCAACCGCGCGCCGCAGCGCAATCTGATGGAGATCTGCGCGTGTGTGTCTCCGGCGCTCGTCATCACGAACCGCAAAAAGCCGGACGGCTATCCCGGCCTGAGCACGGCGGAACTCAGAACACTGTGTGCCAACTGCCCCGCGGACATGCCCCCCGATGTGCTCGCCATCCCCAATCTTGCCAACTGCTCCGGAGGCACGACGGGGAAGACGAAGGTCATCGAGCAGGACATGCCGGCAGGGGAGAGCGACGAGGGTCTGCGGACCTGGTTCGCCGTGTCCGGTATGCGCTTTGAGATGCGCCAGCTGCTCGCGGGCCCGCTGTTTCACGGCGCGCCGCACTCGGCGGCCTTCAACGGCCTCTACTGCGGCAACACGCTCATCATGCCGGCCAAGCTCGACGCCGAGACGATCGTGCGGCTCATCAAAAAGTACCGCATCGAGTATGTCCAGATGGTGCCGACGCTCATGCAGCGCATCAGCCGCATGCCCGGCTTCCGGAAGGAAGACCTTGCGAGCCTCGAGGTGCTTTGCCATACCGGCGGCGTCTGCTCGCAGGATCTCAAGCGCGAGTGGCTTCAGATCATCCCGCCCGAGCGGCTCTACGAGATGTACGCCATGACCGAGTGCATCGGCATGACGTCCATCCGCGGCGACGAGTGGCTGCGCCACCCCGGCAGCGTCGGCAAGATGCACTGCGGCCGGGTGTCCATCCGCGATGAGGACGGCCACGAACTGCCCACCGGCGAGATCGGCGAGATCTTCATGTCCTGGGGCGACAACAGCCCGCGCGTGATATATAAGAACATCCCGCCGCTGCCGACGGACAGCGAGGGCTTCCGCAGCGTCGGCGACATGGGCTATGTGGACGCGGAAGGCTACCTGTACTTTGCCGACCGCCGCAGCGACATGATCGTCACCGGCGGAGAAAATGTCTTTGCCGCCGAGGTCGAGATGGTGCTCAAAAAGCACCCCAAGGTGGTCGACGCCGTGGTCATCGGCCTGCCGGATCCCGATTGGGGCCACCGCATCCACGCCATCGTTGAGACGAACGGCCCGGTCGGAAATAAGGACCTGATCCGCTTCGCACTCAATTATCTCCCCCCGTACAAGATTCCCAAATCCATTGAATTGGTGGATCACATCCCCGTGAACGAAAACGGGAAAGTCGTGCGCAGCAAGCTCGTCGAGGAAAGCCTCGCCAAAGGCTATTGAGCACGCAGAAGAAACCAACTGTCACACGGCTTCGTGCCGGAATCACTAGACAGGAGAATGTACTCATGGAAAACAACAAAAATTATATGAAAGGCTTTGTGCCCTACGCTATTGCGGCGGCGATCCTGAGCCTTTGCGGCGGCTTCACCGCTTCGGTGCCGACCGCGATCTCCACGGCCTGGGATGCCGACTCGTCCCTGACCTTCATCACGCTGGCTTACTCCCTGGCTGCCGCCGCCATGGCGCCGATCCTGGGCAAGCTCGGCGGCGTGATTGGCCGCAGAAAGATGCTGCTGAGTGCCATGGGCCTTTACACGGTCGGCCAGGCTCTCATCGCCATCTGCCCGCAGAACATCCCGCTGCTGCTCGTGTTCCGCTTCATGGTCGGTATCGGCGCTGCCGGCATCGCACCGGTCGTCATGTCCTACATCATGATGGAGTTCCCGCCCGAGAAGATGGGCCAGGGCTTCACGGTCTATATGGCAGTTGCCTGCGGCATGGTCATCTTTGGACCCACCGTCGGCGGCATCATCATGAAGGTCATCGGAACGGCCAATGCATGGCGCATCGTCATGTGGGTCTGCGTCGCGCTGTGCGTGATCACGTTCCTGATCTGCTTTGCAAAGGTCAAGGATAACCCGAACATCCCCAAAGGCACCATGCAGGGCTTTGACTGGGCAGGCGCCGTGTTCGTCCTGCTCATGTTCGGTGCGCTCGTCTGCGTGCCCACCTTCGGCCAGCAGAACGGCTGGGCCAGCGCTGCGACGCTTGCGTCCATCGGCGTGGCCGTCGTCGGCCTCATCGTCCTCTTCCTGGTTGAGAAGAAGGCCTCCAACCCGATCCTCAACGGCAAGTTCATGGCTCGTAAGAACTTTGTGCTCCCCGTGCTGGTCATGCTCCTGACCCAGGGCCTTATGACCGCCTGCCTGACCGAGATCATCCGCTTCGGTTATGCCATCGACAAGGCCACCGTCGCTGCGGTTGCCATGAGCATTGAGTACCTCGGCATGGCGATCGGCACCGTCGTCCTCGGCCCCATGGCCGACAAGAAGGAGCCGAAGGTCGTGGCTGCCATCGCGCTCGTGTTTGTCGCCATCGGCTCTCTGATCATGCTCTTCATCGGCGAGAATGCCGGCATCCTCATGATGGGCGGCGCTCTGTTCTTTGTCGGTCTCGGCATCGGCGGCAACGGCACCATCTTCATGAAGGTCGCCCTGTCCGGTGTTGCTCCGGCTGAGTCCTCCTCCGCTTCCGGCACGTACAACGTGTTCCGTGATATGACTGCTCCGTTCGGTGTTGCCATCTTCGTGCCCATGTTCGTCACGGGCATGACCAAAAAGGCCGCCACCGGCATGGCAGTGCCCGCAGCTGCCGCCAGCGCGCTGCACTCCGTGGCGCTCGTGCAGCTCATCTGTGTCATCGTCGGTATCGTGGTCTGCTTCCTGATCCCGAGCGTGCACAAGAAGGCAGAAGCTGCCAAAGAGTAATTTCTTCCGACCAATCAACCTCATTCAGTGCGATACGCACAGAAAGGATTGTCATCCTAACATGAAAGAAATCGACAACAAACTGACTCAGAAATTCGACGAGTATCCTTCCTTCGGCGTTCTCAAGGGCGTCAAGGTCTTCGTGACCGGCACGAACATCGCCGGCCCCTTCGCCGGTTGCCTCATGGCCGAGATGGGCGCGAAGGTCCTGCAGGCCGAGGCTCCGACCATCGCCTGCCAGACCCGCGGCACCCTCGCGTGGAGCCAGAACCACCGCAACGAGTACTCCATCACCATCAACTCCGCCAGCCCCGCCGGCAAGAAGATCTTCCTCAAGTGCGTCGAGTGGGCTGACATCTGGATCGAGGCCGGCCGTCCGGGCTCCTATGCCAAGCGCGGCCTGACCGACGAAGTCTGCTGGAAGCACAATAAGAAGCTCGCCATCGTGCACGTGTCCGGCTACGGCCAGTTCGGCCCGGCCAAGAACAAGCCCTCCTACGACGTCTCCGGTCAGGCCATGGGCGGCTACATGTACATGAACGGCGTCTCCCCGACGTCCGGCCCGCTGAAGGTCAACCCGTACCTGTCCGACTACATCACCGCTTACAACGCCTGCATGGTCGCGCTCGCCGGCTACATCAACGCCAAGAACAGCGGCGAGGGTGATTCCTGCGACGTCGCGCAGTACGACACCATGTTCCGCCTGCTCGACAACTACCCGGCCAACTGGTTCAACAAGGGCTACCCGAAGCAGGGCGAGCCCGTGCCCTTCCGCACCGGCAACAAGAGCGACCAGGCTGCCTGCTTCTCCTTCTACGACACGAAGGATGGCAACGCCATGTTCGTTGCGATCGTCGGCCAGGGCCCTGTCACCCGCGGCTATCCGATCATCGGCATGGGCAAGCCCGGCGTCACCGAGGGCATCCCGAAGAACTGCACCGGCTTCCCGCTGTTTGACCCCCGCGGCAAGAAGGCGGACGAGCTGTGCGCGAAGTTCTGCGCCGAGCACACCTGCGACGAGATCGAGGAGATCTTCAACAAGGCCGGCATCCCGTGCCAGCGTGCTTACGGCCCGGCCGACATCGAGAAGGATCCGCAGTACGAGGCTCGTGAGAACATCGTCGAGTGGGATGACCAGTGCTTCGGCAAGATGAAGGGCATCGGCGTCACGAACATCTTCAAGAAGAACCCGTCCCAGATCGTGGCTTCCGCGCCGTGCTTCGGCGAGCACAACCGCGAGGTTCTCAAGGACTTTGGCTACACCGACGAGGAGATCGACGCGCTCTACAAGAAGGGCGAGCTCGCGACTTGGACGCCGGCGGATACTGCCCGCATCAAGAACTTCGTTGAGTGGCACTTCTTCTGGGATCCGGAGCGTCAGGCCAAGCGCATCGGCCTGGAGTATCCCCCGAAAAAGTAAATCTTAGCGCAAATAGACGGTAAGCTGTCAGCATGGGCTTTTGCCCATGTTGGCAGCTTATCTTGAATCCGGAGGAATCTGTAGAAAAACACAACAAAAAGGAGGCACAGCATACATGAGTTTCAAAAAAATTGACTGCAACCTCACGCAGAAGTTCAGCGAATACCCCGACTTCGGCGTTCTCAACGGCGTCAAGGTCTTTGTGTCCGGCACGGCGATCGCCGGCCCCTTCGCCGGCTGCCTGATGGCGGAAATGGGTGCGAAGGTGCTCCAGTCCGAGGCGCCCAAGATCTCCTGCGGCACGCGCGGGACGACCAGCTGGTCGCAGAACCACCGCAACGAGTACTCTATCACGTGCAACCCGCGCACGCCCGCCGGCAAGAAGATCTTCAAAAAGTGCCTCGAGTGGGCCGATATCTGGATCGAGTCCAGCAAGGCCGGCACCTATGCCAAGATGGGCCTCACCGATGAGGTCTGCTGGGGTGTCAACAGCAAGCTGTGCATCGTGCACGTCTCCGGCTACGGCCAGACGGGCCCGTATAAGTCCAAGGCATCCTATGATGTCTCCGGTCAGGCGATGGGCGGTTATATGTACATGAACGGCGTGTCCCCGACGGATGTGCCGCTGAAGGTCAACCCCTATCTGTCTGACTATGTCACGGCCTACAACGCCTGCATGACCGCACTGTCGGCTTACATCCACGCGCTCAAGACCGGCAAGGGCGAGTCCTGCGACGTTGCGCAGTACGACACCATGTTCCGTCTGCTGGATAACTATCCGGTGCTCTGGTACAACAAGGGCTACCCGAAAGACGGCGAGCCCGTGCCGTACCGAACCGGCAACCACTCCGACCTTGCGGCCTGCTTCTCGTTCTACACCACGAAGGACAACAAGCAGCTCTTTGTCGCCATCAATGGCCCCGGCCCGGTCGAGAAGGGCTATCCCATCATCGGCGTCGGCACGCCGGGCGTGACGCCGGGTCTGCCGAAGGGCATCCCCGGCTTCCCGCTCAACACCCCCATGGGGCAGAAGGCGGATCAGGCGCTCACGGATTTCTGCGCGCAGCACACCTGCGCCGAGCTCGAGGAGATCTTCAACAAGGTCGGCATTCCGAACCAGCGCGCCTATGAGCCGGGCGATATCGAAAACGACCCGCAGTACGCCGAGCGCGAGAACCTTGTCGAGTGGGAAGACCAGATCTTCGGCGAGATGAAGGGCATCGGTATCACGAACCGCTTCAAGAACAACCCCTCGCAGATCGTGGCATCCGCGCCGTGCTTCGGCGAGCACAACCGCGAGGTGCTGCAGGAGTTCGGATACACCGATAAGGAGATCGACGACCTCTACAAGAAGGGCGAGATCGTGACGTGGACGCCGGCGGACACCGCCCGCATCCGTCACCTGCCCGACTGGGGCTTCTTCTGGGATACCGAGCGCCAGTGTGAGCGCATCGGCATGGAGTGGCCGCTCAAGGACGAGTGATCCCAACATACCGGACGGGCTGCGGCTCACACAGCCCGTCCGCCGCATTCTATATCAGCAAAGGAGAAACAAATGGGTAGACTTGATGGAAAAGTCTGTTTCGTCACCGGTGCCGGTTCCGGCATTGGCGCCAAGACTGCCGAGCTCTTCGCACACGAGGGCGCAAGCGTCATCATGGCGGATATGCATGAAGAAAACCTCAACAAGGTCGCGGCCAACATCCGGGCTGCGGGCGGCGAGGTCATGACGGCTGTCGTCAACATCACCGACAATGACGCTGTGAAGGCGGCGTTTGCGGCCGGTGTGGAAAAGTACGGAAAGATCGACGCGCTGGCCAATATCGCAGGTGTGCTCGATGTCGCCATGCGGCCGATCGACGATTTTCTTACCAGCGATCTCGACACGACCCTGACCGTGAACGTCAAGGGCACGATGTACGTCACCCGCGCGGCTGTCAAGCAGTTCATCGCGCAGGGCTACGGCACGATTGCGACCGTCGCCTCCGTCGGCGGCGTGAACGGCAACGGCAGCGCAGCCTACACGGTCTCGAAGGGCGCGGAGGTCGCGCTGACCAAGCACATCGCACTGCGCTTTGCCAACGGCGAGCAGAAGATCCGCGCCAACTGCGTGTGCCCCGGCACGGTCATGACCCCCATGACCACGCGCGCCATGAAGGCCAGAGGCAAGTACACGAAGGCCGCCAAGGCCATGCAGGCGTCCACCGCAAAGCATTCCACGCTCGACGTGGGCACGTGCTCGGATCTCGACATTGCCAAGATCCTGCTGTTTTTGTGCAGCGACGATTCTGCGCCGCTCAACGGTCAGGCGCTCGTTGCCGACTACGGCGCAAACCTTTAAGCAACCTCGGCGCAGCCGCGCCGATCACCGGAAACAATATGACGACCATCAGAAAGGAAGTGTACGGTTATGAGTAACAGACTGGAAGGAAAAGTCGCGCTGGTCACGGCGTGCACCCGCGGCATCGGCCGCGCGATCGCAGACCTGTTCGTCGATGAGGGCGCGAAGGTCTACTATGCCTGCCGCAACATGGAGACCGGCAAGGCTGCCGTCGAGGCCGCAAGAGCTCGCGGCGGTCAGGCCGAGCTTGTCTACTTTGAGGCACACGACCCCGCCACGCACAGAAGCATGATCGACGAGTGCATCGCCAAGGAAGGCCGCCTCGACGTGCTGGTCAACAACTTCGGCGAATCCAACCCCCGCAAGGACCTCGACATCACCAAGTGCACCTACAAGGAGTTTGAAAAGACCGTCTGCGTGGATCTCTCGACCGTGTTCAACGCCTGCCAGGAAGCGCTCAACAAGGCCATGATCAAGCAGCACTCCGGCAGCATCATCAACATCGGCTCCGTCGCTGCCGTGTGCCCCGACCGTACGCAGGTCGGCTACGGTGTCGCCAAGTCCGGCATCAACCACCTCAGCCGCCAGATGGCGCGTCAGGTCGCGCACGCGGGTGTGCGCGTCAACGTGCTCAACCCCGGCATCATCGCCACGGAGGCCGTCGCCAAGCATCTCACGCCCGAGACGCAGTCGCGCTACACGACCAACTGCATGATCAAGCACCTCGGCGAGCCCATCGACATTGCCTACATGGCGCTGTATCTCGCCTCCGACGAGTCGAAGTACGTCACGGCGCATGTGATGAATGTCTCCGGCGGCTGGATGCCCGCGAATACCGCCGAATCCTTGATGCCCCACGCGTAGGTGACGTTCGTCGT
>OKSA01000170.1_pt1 | contig 62202 bp, 54 predicted proteins | sample 1601181 | NCBI WGS metagenome assembly OKSA01 (sample SAMEA3541538, study PRJEB24748) | human gut metagenome | biome: human gut; feature: human-associated habitat; material: faeces | place: China | collected 2012
GTAATTTGTTTAGACCTACTAAAACAAGGCTTTATGCCGAAATCAGAAGCACCGATGGGTGCTTCTTTTTTTACTTATGGGGGAAAATATGGCATTCAGGGTGGTATTGATTGAGAATGAAGTAACAATAAAAGTGAAATTAAATAATCTGATTGTTACAAAAGAAGGGGAGGATCTATGGATACCATTAGATGATATTTCCATGATCGTTATGGACAATCTTTCATCTATGCTTTCAGCAAGGCTTTTGTGCCAGTTGTCGGAGCAGGGAATCGGGTTAATGATATGCAATCAGAAGCATTTACCAACGGGCTATTATAGTTCTTATGATAATCATAGCAGAGCGTCAAAAGTAATCGGCTATCAGATAGAAAAAAGCAAAGAATATTATGAACAGTTGTGGAGAAATATTGTAACAGTGAAAATTCAAAATCAATCCAAAGCATATTTCAGATTGACAAATGATTTGGAAGGAACCAGGATGATTGAAGAATTTTCAACCGGAATCATGAATGGGGATAAAAGCAATAGAGAAGCACATGCAGCAAAAGTGTATTTTAATCTTTTGATGGGAACTTCTTTTTCAAGAGGCAATGAAGATATTTTATTGAACAGTGGGCTGGATTACGGATATGCCGTGTTGCGTGGATATATTGCAAGAGTATGTGTGGGATATGGATTAAACACGCAGATTGGTATTCATCATAAAAATGAATATAACCGATTTAATCTTGTGGATGATTTAATGGAACCTCTGCGTCCACTTATAGATATTGTTGCATATGAAGTTATGAAAAATGAACCGTATTTTACGGCAGAGCATAGACGACAGTTGGTAAATGTTTTGAATATGAAAATATTGTATAGAAATAAAAAGATGTTTGTATGTAATATGATAGAAAATTATGTGGAGCAATATGCTTCTTTCATCATGGAGCGATGTGAGAATATTGTGTTCCCGGATATAGATGAATTTGTTGGAGAAGAACTGGATGGATTATAAAATTATGAGAATGTTGTGTATGTTTGATTTACCGGTTGAAACAGAGGAAGAAAGAAGAGCATACCGTATATTTCGAAAAAATCTGATGCAAGAAGGATTTGTTATGATGCAGTATTCGGTATATGTGAGAGTGTGTCCAAGCAGGGAATATGCAAATCGGTTGGAGAATCGGATAAAGAAATTTATACCAAGGGAAGGAAATGTTAGATTGCTGTGTGTTACAGAAAAGCAATATTCAGATATGAAGTTGCTGGTTGGAAGCCCGTCAATAGCTGAGACAGTGCTTGGAACAGAGAGGCTGATTATATTATGAAAATTGATGTAACAGAATATGAAAAGAAATATACATTTGAGTTGAAACCTATCACACAGTTATGCGGTCAGAACATTTCGAAGAAATCATATATTTTGGAATCCATAAGAAGATATTTTAGTGCATATAAGTATTCCGAAGAACGGAATAAGTGGAGAAACAATGTTAAAATAGATGATGAATTAGTTGGTAGAAAATTTTTTACGGTTTTATCAGTAAGCGGGGTAGTAGATCTGTTGATGTGGATAAAATGGTCGAAGCAAAGTTTGATGGTGGAATATGTCAGGGGACTCATGCAGGAATTTGACTGGCAGTTGCATTTGCGCACCATTCATGGAGAATTGGAAGAAATGTTTCAGATGATAAATAAAGATTTGAATCATTTAGGAGATATTGAATTAACCTATGCGGAATCGGATGTATGGGAGATGGTTCAAAAATCGAGCGTTGTTGGAAATGAACAAACGTCGTTGGAGGATAAAAATAATTTTGATTTGTTGACAATTTTTTTGAATCTGGTTGAAAGTGTAATGGGATTAAATCCAAGAAAAATGTTGATCATAGTAGAGAATATTGACCATTTAATTTTGCCAAAAGAGTATGATGAGATTTTGGAGAGAATGATACAAATTGGCGAAAAATACGATATATATTTTGTTTTGTCAACAAGTCTGGAAGGATATGTGTGCTGTGACAGAAAATTGTGTTCGGGGATCACGGTACTTGGAGAAGTGGATTTTCAGATGCCGGAATTTGAGGATATAGAAACATACGTGGAGAATAATTATCCATGCAATAAGAAAATATCGGAAGAACAATTGCAGACTGATTTGCAGAAGATCATTCAAAAGATAGGACAGGGTGGATATTTATATACGGTGGAAGAAAACGTTATATGTAAGCTGATTAATCAAACATTGATGCTGAATGATAGGTGGAAAGATGAGGAAAAAATGCCTGAAATGGCTTTTTTAAAAGCTTGAAAAATGATATAATGAATCTGAAAATGATGGTATACAAAAGTAGGGAGTGCTAAATTTGATATTTTAGTACCTAAACAAATTACGTGACTGTAAAACATTATCTGGATATGTTGGAAAACGTAGAGAATTTTAGTACCTAAACAAATTACGTGACTGTAAAACTACCGTCTTTTTCTTATGTAGAAAGTTGGTATTTTAGTACCTAAACAAATTACGTGACTGTAAAACTTTGGCCGAAACCCGTGCGACGTCTTATTGATTTTAGTACCTAAACAAATTACGTGACTGTAAAACCCAGATTCATGAAAGATACGATCATGGTGTATTTTAGTACCTAAACAAATTACGTGACTGTAAAACCAAAATCTCACATTATGGATCTGTAACGATATTTTAGTACCTAAACAAATTACGTGACTGTAAAACGGATACCAATAATCTTCACCGTCCTCATCTATTTTAGTACCTAAACAAATTACGTGACTGTAAAACGGGTGGGAAGTTCTTTTCAACCACGCAGCAATTTTAGTACCTAAACAAATTACGTGACTGTAAAACATTCTTATCTATTGGCAATCCACAAACCTTATTTTAGTACCTAAACAAATTACGTGACTGTAAAACCCTTGAAGGAGAGCTTAGAAAAGCCACAGATTTTAGTACCTAAACAAATTACGTGACTGTAAAACCTATAATTTTATGAGAAGTTCGATTCATGTATTTTAGTACCTAAACAAATTACGTGACTGTAAAACGATCGAGAATACAGCGCCAAGAAGACGGCAATTTTAGTACCTAAACAAATTACGTGACTGTAAAACTAAGACAAGAGGTTGGATTTCATATAAAGAATTTTAGTACCTAAACAAATTACGTGACTGTAAAACAATGTCTCAAAGAAGGAAAAGGCAGCATGAATTTTAGTACCTAAACAAATTACGTGACTGTAAAACATCTTCAATTAGCGTTGTTTTGCCATATTTATTTTAGTACCTAAACAAATTACGTGACTGTAAAACTTTACTGCATTGATTAACTGCTTTGAAGCCATTTTAGTACCTAAATAAATTACGTGACTGTAAAACGAGAAAAAAAGATGGGATACAAGCTGGATCATTTTAGTACCTAAACAAATTACGTGACTGTAAAACTACAAACCAAAATTACACACCCAACAATAATTTTAGTACCTAAACAAATTACGTGACTGTAAAATATGTTGTGGAAGATTAATTTTAGTACCTAATAAATTACGTGACTGTAGATTAAAACTAAAATTAGTTTGAAGATGAGATTTGTGAACTCTCAAAATTTTATAAGTAATGGAGCAAAAAATACCCCTGCATAAATTGTCAAATACAAGAATGCAGGGGTACTTTTTATAAAAATATATTTGAAACCATTTAGGAAGATTAGAATAAATAGTTGCAAAATAAAAAGAAAAAGTGTATTCTGAAATAGGAACAATAAATTTTTGATTTAGAAAAAGATATTATAACAAGGAGAAAAGTATGCAGTATATTGTAGCTTTGGATATAGGGGTTGCCTCAGTCGGTTTTGCTGTTATTGATAAAAAGACCGAAAACGTAATAGAAGCCGGGTCAAATATTTTCCCCGAGGCATCTGCAACAGATAATCAGATGAGAAGGGGGATGCGTCAGGCAAGAAGATTAAAGAGAAGAAAGAGAACACGGTTAGATGATTTTACGAAGCTGTGGGAGGAATATGCATTTGCAATTCCGCAGGTTCAGGAAAATGATATTGTTGGACTTAAAGTGAAAGCACTTCGCGAAAGCATTTCTTTGGATGAGTTGTATTTGATTTTGTATAGTTATCTGAAATATCGAGGGATCTCTTATTTAGAGGATGCGGAGGATACTTCTCTTAGCGGAACAAGTGCATATGCAAATGGATTAAAGCTGAATGCAAAAGAACTGGAAACAAATTATCCATGTGAAATTCAAAAGCAGAGACTGGAACAGGTTGGAAAATATCGAGGTCAGATACAGATAGAGGATGCGCAGGGGGAAAAAGTGGATTTGAGTAATGTGTTTACCATTGGCGCATATACGAAAGAGATTCAGCAGGTCTTATGTACGCAGAAAAACTATCATTCCGAAATATCTGATGAATTCTGTGAAGACTATCTGGAAATTTTTACGAGAAAAAGAAAATATTATGAAGGACCAGGAAACGAAAAGTCGAGAACTGATTATGGAAGATTTACAACGAGATTAGATGAAAATGGGGACTATATTACTGAAAAAAATATTTTTGAGAAGCTGATTGGAAAATGCAGTGTATATAAAGAGGAATTACGCGCGGCATCAGCCTCTTATACTGCACAGGAATTTAATCTGTTAAATGACTTGAATAATCTGACTATAAACGGAAGAAAACTGGAAGAACATGAGAAACGCATAATTATCGATAAAGTAAAAACAAGCAACACTATAAATATGCGGAAAATTATCGCAGATGTTATGGGAGAAAAAATAGAAGAATTTTATGGTGCCCGAATTGACAAAAGCGAAAAAGAAATTTTCCATAAAATGGAAGTTTATAATAAGATGAGAAAAGCTCTTGCAGAAATTCATGTAAATATAGAAGAATTTTCCAGAGAAAATTTAGATGAAATCGGATATATTCTGACCATTAACACGGACAAAGAGGCTATGATGGAGGCATTTGAACATGCAAACGTGAAATTGTCAGAAGAAATAAAAGATTGCCTGATTTCACTTAGAAAAACAAATGGAGCATTATTTAGTAAATGGCATTCATTCTCATTGAAAATAATGAAGGAGCTGATTCCGGAAATGTATCAGCAGCCCAAAGAACAAATGACTCTGTTGACAGAAATGGGTGTTATGAGAGGGCAGACGGATAAATTCGAAAAAAATAAATATATACCGGTAGATGCAGCAGATGAAGATATTTTTAATCCGGTTGTCCGCAGAGCGGTCAGAATTTCGTTTAAAATACTAAATGCGCTCATGAAAAAATATGGCACATTAGAGGAAGTAGTAATTGAAATGCCTCGGGATCAGAATTCAGAGGAACAAAAGAAATGGGAAAAAGAAAGGCAAAAGAAAAACGAAAAAGAGTTGGCTTATATTGAAAAGAAGCTGGCTGCAGAATATAATATATTGCTTTCACCGACTGATTTTTCCAATCAGAAGCAATTGGGGTTAAAGTTAAAATTGTGGAATGAACAGGACGGGAAATGCTTATATTCCGGTAAAACGATTGAGCCGGAGGATTTGATTAAACATTCGGAGTTATTTCAAATTGATCATATTATTCCAAGATCAATTTCTTTTGATGATTCCAGAAACAATAAAGTGCTTGTGTATGGTGAGGAAAATCAGAAGAAAGGAAATCAGACGCCATATTATTATTTAATACATGCCAATAACCAATGGTCTTTTGAACAGTATAAAGCTTTGGTGATGAAATTGTCGAAGAAAAAAGAATATGGTATTTCCAAAAAGAAAGTACAGAATCTTTTGTATAGTGAAGATATTACAAAAGCAGAGGTGTTACGTGGATTTATCAATCGAAATATCAATGATACAGGTTATGCGGCAAGAGTAGTATTGAACACTGTACAAGGATATTTTCGTGCAAAAGAAATTAATACAAAGGTAAAAGTGATACGGGGAAGCTACACTTATCAGATGCGTGTGAATATGAAACTGGATAAGAACCGTGAAGAAAGTTATGCACACCATGCCGTGGATGCTATGCTGATTGCATTTTCACAATTGGGATATGAAGCGTATCGAAAATTACAGGGCGAATTTATTGATTTTGAGACAGGCGAAATTTTAAATGCGGAAAAATGGAACGCTCAAATGTCAGATGAAATATATGAACAATATCTTTATGGAAAAAAATGGAGCAATATTCGAACCCAGATTACAAAGGCGGAAAAGCAGGTAAAGTATTGGTATCATGTAGATCATAAGTCAAACCGTGGACTTTGCAACCAGACCATTCGCGGAACAAGAACATATGAAGGAAAAACCTATAAAATAAATAAGCTGGATATTCGGACAAAAGAGGGGGCTGCACTTTTTAAAAAGCTTGCATTTAGTGAAAAAGAGAGCGATAGAGAAAAGCTATTGGTTTATAAAAATGATAAAAAAACATATGAGAATCTCATTCAAATCGCTCAGGAGTATTCGGATTCGAACAATCCATTTGTGCAATATGAAAAAGAAACTGGAGATTGTGTGCGAAAATATGCCAAAAACCATAATGGACCGCGTATTGACAAATTAAAATATACAGATGGCGAAGTTGGATCATGCATTGATATTTCACACAAATATGGATATGAGAAAGGCAGCCAGAAAGTGGTGCTTGAGAGTCTGGTGCCATACCGCATGGATGTTTATTATAAGAAAGAGGAACAGACTTACTATTTGGTCGGAATAAAACAGTCGGATGTAAAATGTGACAATGGGGAGTATGTTATTGACGAAGATGCATATGCAATAAATCTGGTGCGGGAGAAAATGATTCAACCAGGACAAAAGAGAGGCGATTTGGAAGCGCTTGGATTTGAATTTCAATTATCATTTTATAAAAATGATATTATTGAGTATGAGAAGGATGGAGAGATCGTCAGGGAAAGATTTTTATCCAGGACAATGCCTAAGGTGAAAAATTATATTGAGACAAAGCCGATAGACAGAGAAAAATATGAAAAACAAAAACTGGTGGGACTTAGTAAAACGAAAATGATTAGAAAGTACAGAATGGACATTTTGGGAAATTATTATATGTGCAGCAGGGAAAATTTTTCAAAATATTGTTAATAATAGTCGGTATTCGCATCTGTGTTGTGGTTTATATGACAGAAAATCAAGTAACATAGAATATAGAGCATAGAAAAAAGACGTTTCGAAATTCTGCTTCGAAACGTCTTTTTTATTATTCAACACAGACATCGGTCTTCTGTTGGAGTTCCTTTTTGGTACGGTGTTTCCACACCAGATAGGTGACAAGCAGCAGAATACCGGTTGTCAGCCAGGCTGCAACATCGGCACTGCATACACCCACGTATCCAAAAGGCTTTGCGGCGATCAGGATAACCGCATAACGGCTGAACAGTTCAAGCACACCGCTGAGCATGGGAACCAGACCACGGTCTAAGCCCTGCAGACCATTACGGTATACAAAGATCCATGCCAGAGGCAGCATAAAAATACTTGCAATGTGCAGATACTGCATTGCTGCGTGCAGTGTCTGTTCAGATGGGTTGTGGATGAACCATCCGACCATCGTAGGTCCGGCAAGGCAGCAGAGCAGTGCGGCGGCTCCGGCTGCAAAGAAACATAAATAAAATGCATCTTTCATACCGCGGAAAATGCGGTCATGTTTTCCTGCACCGAGATTCTGTCCGCAGTAGGTTGCCATGGCTGTACCGAGTGTCGGCATGGTCTGGGTGGCAATGTTGCTGACTTTGGAAGCAGCAGTAAAAGCAGCTACCACGCTGGAACCAAACACGTTGACGGCACTTTGCAGGATCATGGTTCCGATTGCTGTGATGGAATAGTTTAAAGCCATCGGAATTCCCACAGACAGCATCCGGCGGATCTCATGAAAATCACAGTAATAATCTTCGCGTGTGGTCCGCAGGATGTCATGTTTGCGGAACATGACGATGAAACATAAAACTGCGGAAACCGCCTGCGAGATAACGGTGGCATAAGCGGCACCGGCAGTGCCGAGTTTTACCACAACAATAAGGAAGATGTCCAGAAAAATATTGAGACCGCTGGACAGGATCAAAAAATAAAGTGGTGTCCGGCTGTCACCGATCCCGCGTAAAATACCGGATGCTACGTTATATGCCATGGTAGCAAAGATACCGGCAAAGATGACCCGGATGTACCGGTTTGCCAGTGTGAGGATATTTTCCGGAGTATTCAGCCACAGAAGCAGCTGGCGGGAAAACGCAACCGTAGGAACGGTCAGAATCATGGAAATTACAACCGTTAAAAGCAGTGAAAGTGCTACGTAATGACGGAGAAGCTTCATGTCTTTGGCACCGAATGCATGGGATACCATGACACCGAATCCCTGGGCAATTCCGTTGGCGAAACCGAGAACCAGAAACATCAGGCAGCCCGTAGAACCGACGGCGGCCAGTGCATCCTCCCCAAGATACTGGCCTACGATCACGGTGTCTACCATGTTGTAGAACTGCTGGAACAGATTTCCAAGCAGAACCGGAAGGGAAAAAAGAAGAATGATCTTCATTGGATTTCCGATCGTCATGTCTTTTCTCATAGTAAAATCTCCTTTACCTCTTATTCATTTGTAATTGTAGTCAAAGAAAGAGACTAACAGTAAGGATAGTCTCTTTTCGTGCGGGCAACAGGACTTGAACCTGCACGGTCTCCCACTAGAACCTAAATCTAGCGCGTCTGCCAATTCCGCCATGCCCGCAAGTTTATGTAGTTTTTGTATCTTTTATTATAGAAGATACTTTACTAACTATAACGACATTGTGTGCAGATGTCAATTACTTTTTGCTTAAAAAAATGACAAAATTATGGGAAAACTACTTGACGAATAGAAAAAAATATTGTATTGTATATTACGTGTTTTGCACAAGGGCTTATAGCTCAGCCGGTTAGAGCGCACGCCTGATAAGCGTGAGGTCGGTGGTTCGAGTCCACTTAAGCCCATATCCTACAGGATGTCTGGGATGACCGGACATCTTTTTTGTTTTATTGACAAGAAGAAAATATTATAAATAGGGGTTACAGTTCACAGATTACCCTGCAAACCGTAACAAATAAGGTACAAAGCATACAATACCCATTTTTTGTATATTGACAAAATATTTTATGAAGGTATAATACAAATTATCATTTGTATGATCCATTGAGGTAAATTGGTACGCAAATAATGTCAAAGGGGGCATGTTTACGTGCTTTTTTTTTGAAGCACTTTAACGTGCTACAGAGCTAATGAAGCAATGAGATAATACGATGAAATTACTAAATACTCAATAAGAGGTAGGAGAGAAGAACATGAGTAAATATCTAGTAAAACGTGTATTGTTAGCGATATTATCAATACTCATTGTAAGTGCCATTACGTTTTTCGTAATGAACCTGATTCCTGGTGGACCGTTTAATAAGGAGAAAGCGACCAGCAAGGAAGCACAGCAGGTATTGGAGGAAAGGTACAATCTGGACAAGCCGGTTCCGGAACAGTATGTATTGTATATGAACAATCTGCTGCATGGCGACTGGGGAGTTTCACTTCACAGTGGAAGAAATATCGGAACAGAGATTTCCAGAAAGTTTGCAGTATCTGCAAAATTAGGTGGAATTGCGGCAATTGTTGCCATTATCATCGGTGTGATATTGGGCAGTATCGCAGCACTTACAAGAAATAAACTGCCGGATCGTCTGATCGTATTTTTCACGACACTGGGTACGGCAATGCCGTCTTTTGTACTGGCAACGCTGCTTTTACTTGTATTTTGTTTAAAACTCGGATGGATTCCGGTATGGTCTTCGAGCAATCCGAATTATTTGCTCCCGATCATTGCACTGGCGGCATATCCGATGGCATATATTACGCGTCTGACAAAGACAAGTATGCTGGATGCGCTAAATCAGGATTATATCCGTACTGCAAGGGCAAAGGGCGTGCACCGGCTCAAAGTTATTTTTAAGCATGCGCTGAAAAATGCCCTGATTCCGGTTGTAACATATGTTGGTCCTATGGTTGCCTATATTCTGACAGGTTCCATGGTTGTGGAGAACATATTTACCATTGGTGGTCTTGGAACCGAATTCGTAACAAGCATTGTCAACCGTGATTACACGATGATTATGGCAATCACGATTTTCCTTGCGGTTCTGATGGTAGTTGCAAATCTTCTTACAGATATTGCATATAAACTGATTGATCCAAGAATCACATTTGAATAATGATGGAGGAAGGAACTTAGAATAATGCAGGGAAATGAAAAATTAAAAAAGCGGCAGATGCTGTCCGCACAGATTGATTTAAGTAAATTTAATAAGGGCGATTTTATAAAGGCAACGGAAGAAGAGAAGAAGCAGCAGGATGTCATGGGCGAGTCAACGACATTTTTTAAAGATGGCATGAAACGTCTGAAAAAGAATCCGCTGGCAATGGGAAGTATTGTGATTCTGGTTCTGATTCTGGCACTGATCATTATTGCACCGTTTTTTGTACCATACAGCTATTCGGATATCATTACAGTGGACGGCAAGCGTGACAAGACCGCAGCCAATATGGCACCGTTTGAGTACTCGAAATTAGAGCAGCAGTACATGGATCGTACCGGCGAGAAACTGTTTCCGCATATTTTCGGAACCGATAACTTAAGCCGTGATTACTTTATCCGTGTGATTTACGGTACGAGAGTCAGCCTTTCGGTTGGTGTGATCGCTGCAATCATGGTACTTATCATTGGACTGGTTTATGGTTCGGTTGCGGGATATTTTGGTGGAAAAGTGGATCTGATCATGATGCGTATCGTGGATATTGTGTATTCCTTGCCGGATATGCTCATTATCATTCTGCTTTCGGTTGTGTTTCAGGAACGGTTAAAGCCATTGATTGAGGGAACCATGTTTGAAAAACTCGGAACCAATATGATATCCATGTTTATTGTGTTTGGATTGCTTTACTGGGTAAGTATGGCGCGTCTGATCCGTGGACAGATTCTTACAATTAAAAACAACGAATATGTACTGGCAGCTCGCTGTATTGGTACCAAGAACAGTCGTATCCTGACACGTCATATTCTGCCAAACTGTTTATCTGTTATCATCATTACGACCGCGCTGCAGGTGCCAAGTGCTATCTTTACTGAGAGTTACTTAAGTTTCCTCGGTCTGGGAGTCAGTGCACCGCTGACTTCTCTGGGAAGTCTGGCAAACGATGCGCGTTCAGCAATGCAGTCGTATCCGTACCGTCTGGTAATTCCGGCAGTGCTGATCTGTCTGATCGTACTTGCGCTGAACCTTCTGGGCGATGGATTAAGAGATGCATTTGATTCAAAACTGAATTAAGGAGATAAGCAAATGAGTGAAGAAAATAAATATATATTACAGGTAAAAGATCTTCATACCAGCTTTGCTACGGATGCTGGGGAAGTTCGTGCGGTAAACGGTGTCTCCTTTAATTTGGAACCAGGTAAGACACTGGGAATCGTAGGAGAGTCCGGTTCCGGTAAATCGGTAACGTCATATTCCATCATGCAGATTCTTGCGGAAACCGGAAAAATTACCGGAGGAGAGGTACTTTATCGCGGCGAGGATATTTCCAAGTGGAACGAAAAGCAGATGCAGAAGTTCCGAGGGGAAAAGTGCTCGATCATTTTCCAGGATCCGATGACAAGCCTGAATCCGGTATTTACGATTGGAAATCAGTTGATGGAGGCAATTCTGCTCCACACAGACAAGGATAAAAAACAGGCACGTGAGCGCGCCATTGAAATGTTGACACTGGTTGGTGTCAATGAGCCGGAAAGCCGTCTGAAACAGTATCCGCATGAGTTATCCGGTGGTATGCGCCAGCGTGTGATGATTGCCATGGCACTGGTCTGTGAACCGGATATTCTGATCGCAGATGAGCCGACTACGGCACTTGATGTGACCATTCAGGCACAGATCCTTGAACTGATGCAGGATCTGCAGAAGAAGCTCGGTATGGCGATCATCATGGTAACCCATGATCTGGGTGTTATTGCAAGTATGTGTGATGAGATTATTGTCATGTACGGTGGCCGTGTCTGTGAGCGGGGCACAGCGGATGCCATTTTCTATCATCCGGCGCATGAGTACACCAAAGGACTGCTCCGCTCTATCCCAAAGGCGGACAATATGAACGAAAAACTCATCCCAATCGGCGGAACCCCGATCAACCTGCTCCAGATGCCGGAGGGCTGTGCGTTTTGTCCACGTTGTGAGTCGGCAATGAAGATCTGCTTAAAACAGCAGCCGGCGGAGTTTCGTGTGGGCGAAGACCATCTGGCGAGCTGCTGGATGAATGTAAAAGAAATTTATGAAGCACAGGAGGGCGGCAGCAATGAGCAGTGAAAAGAAAAACAATGATTATCTGCTGGAAGTAGAACATTTGAAGCAGTATTTTCCGGTGCATCAGGGTTTTAGCACCATTCCGCTGAAAGCAGTGGACGATATTTCCTTTGCCATCCGCCCGGGAGAAACACTTGGTCTGGTTGGTGAGTCCGGCTGTGGAAAGACAACAGTAGGCCGTACACTGCTTCGCCTGTATCAGCCGACGGCAGGTAAGATTACGTTTGACGGAAAAGTTCTCTTTGACAGTGGAGAACAGTATGATGAAAACGGAAAAATGATCGTTGATGCAAACGGAAAGCCGGTTATGGGCAAAAAAGTAGATGTCAATATGATGCCGTACCGCAAGGAAATGCAGATGGTATTCCAAGACCCGTATTCCTCATTAAATCCACGTATGACGGTGGAAGATATTATCGGGGAACCTTTGGATGTGCATAAACTCTACAGAAATAGAAAAGAGCGTCGTGAAAAGATTCTCGATCTGATGGAGCTGGTCGGTCTGAATGCAGAGCATGCCATGCGTTATGCGCATGAGTTTTCCGGTGGACAGCGCCAGCGTATCGGAATTGCCCGTGCACTTGCGGTAAATCCGAAATTTATTGTCTGTGATGAGGCAGTATCTGCACTGGATGTTTCCATTCAGGCGCAGGTTGTCAATATGTTTGAGGAATTACAGGAAAAACTTGGAGTTGCCTATCTGTTTATCGCACATGACCTGCTGGTTGTGCATCATATTTCCGACCGGATTGCAGTTATGTATCTGGGAAAGATGATGGAAATTGCGGATGCAGATGAGCTAAATGCAAATCCGATACATCCATATACACTGAGTCTGCTGTCCGCAGTTCCGATTCCGGATCCGGAGACAGCAAGAAAAAGTCATAGAATCGTGCTGGAGGGGGATGTTCCGAGTCCGCTGAAAATGCCAACCGGATGTCCATTCCGTACAAGATGTAAGTATGCAACGGAAAAATGCGGTCAGGAGATGCCGCAGCTGACCGACAGGGGGAATGGTCATATGGTTGCATGCTGGAATAAATAAGGTTTTTTCCCGCAAGGGTGAAACATATAAATAATTTTCAGGAGGAACAATTATGAAGAAGAAACTTGTATCAATCATGCTGGTTGCTGCAATGGCTCTTAGCGTAGCTGCATGTGGTTCATCAAAAGGAAACTCTGCAAAGACGGACGGAACCGAAGCAATGGCTTCCAGTGTAAGTAAAACACCGGACAACCAGATAAGCATTAACCTTGCTTCCGAGCCACAAACCATCGATCCGGCACTGAGCTCTGCTGTAGATGGTGGATGTATGATCGTGAATTCTTTCGCGGGTCTTTATACCTACGACAAGGACGGCAAGCTGATTCCGCAGCTGGCATCTGATATGCCGGAAGTATCCGATGATGAAACTGTTTATACGGTAAAGATGATAAAATCCCAGTGGAGCAACGGGGAAGAGGTAACAGCAAACGACTTCGTATACAGCTGGAACCGTGCTGCGGATGAAAAAACAGCAGCTGATTATGCGTATCTGTTTGATATTATTGCAAGAAATGATGACGGCTCACTTGCTGTAGAGGCAACTGATGATTATACGTTAAAAATTACACTGACCAATCCATGCCCGTATTTCAATGACCTGATGGCATTTCCTACTTATTTCCCGGTATACCAGAAGGATGTGGAAAAAGCGGATCCTGATGGAAAGAATCCGGGTAAGTGGTGTCAGGAGGCTGGCTTTGTATCAAACGGTGCTTATACATTAAAATCATGGAAGCACAACGAGAGCATGGTTTATGTAAAGAACCCGAAGTATTACGATGCAGACAATGTAACTATGGATGAGATCCACATCATGCTGAGTGCAGATGATACTGCAACCTATGCAGCATACAATAGTGGAGACCTTGACTTTGTAGATACCGTTCCAAACGATGAGATTTCAACATTAAATGGAAAGAACTCTGATTTCCATATCATTCCAAACCTTGGAACTTATTATGTTGGTTTTAACGTAAACGACCCGATTTTTGACGGAAAGACCGTAGAGCAGGCAGCATCTATGCGTAAAGCAATGAACCTGCTGATTGATCGTGAGTTTATCGTGGAGAATGTAGGACAGACCGGACAGATTGCCGCAGATTCTTTCGTACCGGCAGGTATGTCAGACGGTAACGGCGGAGTATTCAAGACCGATGATACAAGCTACTATGATGCAGACAAGACAGGTGCAGACCAGGTAGAGGAAGCAAAGAAGCTGCTGGAAAGTGCCGGTTATACATTTACGGATAACGGAGATGGTTCATACAAGTGTGATCCGGCAATTTCCATGACGTTCCTGACCAACGATGACAGTACGCATATTGCAGTTGGGGAGTCCCTGCAGCAGGATTTCGCACTGCTGGGGATCAATATGGAGATTAAGTCGGAAGACTGGAATGTATTTATTGAAGACCGTAAGTCCGGCAACTTTACCATCGCCCGCGAGGGATGGCTGGCAGATTACAACGACCCGATCAATATGTTAGAACTCTTTACAACGGATTCCGGTAACAACGATATGCAGCTTGGAAAGGGAGACAAGCCTTCCGATTCTGCACCGGACTGGACAGATTATAATAAGCTGATCAAAGAGATCCGTACATCTGCTGATTTCTCCAAACGTGTGGATCTGATGCATCAGGCAGAGGATATGCTGATGGATACCGGTGCAGTAATGCCGATTTACTACTACAATGATATTTATATGTTAAAGTCAAATATCAAGGGCATTTACTCTACCATCTATGGTATGAAGTACTTTATGTATGCAACAAAAGACAAATAAAATCATGTGTGCAATGTAATGAAAACGCCGAAAACTCCGGGAGATCTTCCTGGTGTTTTCGGCGTTTGTTTAATACAGATTCTTTTTTTCGTGTGACCATTTTTCAGGATGGTCTTCATACTGTGCATTGATCCAGTCGACCACCTGCTGTTTTCCTTCGTTGGAAAAAGGGGCGGTAAAATCCGTTTTCAGGGAATCGTCGGTCAGAGAAAAAATAAGTGGACCGGGCCAGACCCAGGCATGAAAAAAAGCGTCCCCTTCTTCGGGCGCTTCCCGTTTGATCAGAAAGCGCATACCATTGATCCATCCGGTGTAGCTTGTCTTTTTGTAATAATTTAAATTTAATACTTCATCAAAGGTTAGCATAGAATCTCCTGATTTCATTATTTTGTAATAATTGTAACACATTTCCATTAATTTTGGTATAATGTCAGTTAGAGTGTTTGAACGAAGGTGATAAAATATGTTTGGGAGAAATGATTTTATAGAAAATATAAAAGATGCACTGGCAGCGGCCGGTTGTGATATGGGGGCATTTCGCAGCTGGCAGAAACAGTATGACCGTCTGAAGAAAAAACAAAAAGAACAGAAAGAGCGTTACGAGCGCTGCCGGGAACAGACGAAGCGGGTGCAGGAAGATGCACAGCTGATGGAACAGATGCTTATTGCAGAACAGACTGCGGATCGGAAGGAGTTTGGCAGATTATTAAAAGACCTCCGGCAGATGCAGAACAATTTTGACCATGAATTTCTGGTGAGCAAGGAAGATCAGGAGTTTCACTCCACATATGATACGATCCTGCGTCTGGGAATGAAAGCATTAAATGCTTCGGATCAGAAACTTCTGCTGCAGAGTGAGATCGAAAATCTGCTTGCACTTTTAAAGGAGAATCTGGAAAAAGAGGAACCAAAGATAGAAGCCCTTACGTTTTATTATCAGTTGGGATCGGATCAGGAACTAGCACAGCTGCCACAGGCAGAAAAACTGGAAAAAATTACATATTTCTATGAACATGAGTTTCGGCAGCCGATTTTGCAGCTTTTGGAAAACGGGATTTCCCGTGCCGGACAGTTAAAAGATACTTATGAAGCAGCAACCGACCGGGCCAGCAGGAAAAAATATGAAATGCTGCAGGTTTTGTTTGACGGGCAGCCGGAACATATTTTAGAACAGTTAATGGAAGAATAAAGACACAGGTGAGGAGGATATCCATGGAACGCAGACCGATGCCGGGAGAAAAATACCGGCACTTTAAAAATAAATTGTATCAGGTGATTACCGTTGCAAAACATTCCGAGACAGGAGAAGAATTAGTGATCTATCAGGCATTGTATGGAGATTTCGGGGTGTATGCCAGACCACTTTCCATGTTTGTAAGTGAGGTGGATCATGTGAAGTATCCGCAGGTGAGCCAGAAATATCGTTTTGAGCGTGTGGATGAACCGATGCCGGAAGCAAAGCAGGAGCCGCCTGTTATGGAGCCGCCTGTTACGCAGCAGACAAAGACGATAGAAAATACCATAGAGCCGGACATGACACAAGCGGAAGTGGAACCAAAGCTTATGGAGTTTCTTGAAGCGGACAGTTTTGATCAAAAATATAATATTCTGACTTCCATGAGGGATGTCATCACAGATAGCATGATTGATACGATGGCGGTTGTGATGGATACCGTGATTCCGGAGGGAGATTTGGATAAGAGATATGACGATTTAAGGTATGTGATCCGGACCAGACAACAGTATGAATTTGCCAACCGGCTGCGCTGATTAGCGCAGTCCGTGCTGACTTAAATAACTGTTATGGTATTTTCCGGAATTGGTCACGTCTTCTCCGAACCAGTCCGGTGCGGTGAAGCGATCGGCTTCTTCTATGGAGTCAAATTCCACTTCTACGAGAGAAAGCGGAGCGAGATCTTTTTCAAAGATATCCAGTTCTGCAGTCAGATGATCGTTTAATGGAATCAGATAGCGGGTTTTTGCTATCAGAAGTCCGTCGATTTTTAAAAGCAGGTGTTCGTAGGCTTCTTTGGTGAGCGGTAGATTGTATTCTTCCCGCACCATAAGGCCTTCCCCTTTATAGGTGAGATAATAATCATCGTTGGAGCGGCGGATACGTACCACCGGTGCCGTACACAGGTATCCCTGTGCGATTTTTTTACTTTGATATTGTTCTAAGTGCTCAGGTAATGTTTTTACCAGATATTTTCGTTCGATTTCCATTTTATAGAATTCCTCATTTAAAATAAGTTAATAGTTTTTGTACAGCGATACTTTGTGGTTTTCCACTGTCTTCTACGAGTGTGATCTGACGTTCCGGGATTTCTTCTTCTAACAGAATCTCATACACTTCCCCGCGTTCTACAGCGGGTCTGGCAATTCCTTCCGGGCAGAAACCGATGCCGAGATTACTGCGCACCATAGGAAGAATCTGGTCTGTCGTGGCAACTTCCATATCCGGAGAAAAACGCATATGGTTTTCATAGAAAAAGCGGATATACAGATCACTTGTTCCAGTGCCGGAAATCAGAGAAACAAAGGAATAATCTTCGAGTTCTTTCAGAGAACGCTTCCGGCTGGCGATTGCTTTGTAAGCACTGCCTCCGATGAGGATATCATGATAGCTGCGCAGTGCGGTTTTACGCAAAGGTTTTCGGATTTCTAAAGGAGAAGTGACCATGGCGATATCAACCAGACCTTTTTCTAAGGCATCGATAGCCTGTGGGGTGGAATGATTGGAAATTTTCAGGCGCACATGTGGATAATCTTTGTGAAATTCCTGGATTTTATCCAAAAGATACAGACGCATGGCTGTTTCACTGATTCCGACGGTGATCTGTCCGCTTTCAAGGCTCTTGTTTTTGATAATTTCTTTTTCTCCATAGGTGAGCTGTTCAATTGCAATGGCAACGTGACGGAACAGGTGCTCGCCCTCGGTTGTCAGCTGAATCCCTTTGTGGGAACGGATCAGCAGTTTGCAGTCAAGCTCATTTTCCAGAATATTCATACAGCGGGTGATGTTGGGCTGGTTACTTCCGAGCATTTCTGCCGCGTTGGAAAAGCTTTTATAACGGGCAACATAATAGAAAATGCGGTAATAATCTAAAGTCATGATATTCCCTCCTCATAAACTATCGAAAGTATAATACAAAAATGGCAGGTGAGTCAAATGGAAATCCTCCGATTGTGTGCTTGTCGTTTTTGTAAGAAATTGCTACAATAGATCATAGCAATTACCGAAAAGGAGAATGATAAATATGAGCAGACTTGGAATTTTTATTGCAGACGGATGTGAAGAAGTAGAAGCACTGACGGTTGTGGATATTGTGCGCCGTGCAAAACTTGAAATTGACATGATTTCTATCAACGGAACAAAGCAGGTGACCAGTTCCCGCAATGTGACATTTATGACAGACACGACAAAAGAGGAGGCTGACTTTTCCGCGTATGACGGGATCATTCTGCCGGGCGGTATGCCGGGAACGGTTCATCTGGGAGAAGATGATACGGTCAGTCAGGTGATCCGTGAGTTTGCAAAAGAAGGAAAACTTGTTGCGGCAATCTGCGCAGCACCGAGTGTGCTGGGACAGGCCGGAATTTTAAATGGGAAGAAAGCTGCGTGTCATCCGGGATTTGAAGAAAAACTGACCGGAGCAGAAGTATTCTTTTCCCCGGTAGTATGTGATGGAAATGTGATTACAAGCCGCGGCATGGGAACTGCCGTACCGTTTGGTCTTGCAGTTGCCCGTTATTTTACCGATGATGCAACCATAGAACATGTAAAAGCCGGACTTGTATACGCATAAACAGGTTCCAGAAATTGTCAGCTTTTTGTTCTCATAATTCCTCTGGTTCTGGTCACACTATACTCAGGCACATGAGAACAGCAAGTTGACCCAAAAAGCCGACCTGCCTTCTTGTGTGCAGGCCGGCTTTTTTTATGCAGGCATATAAAATACAGGAGGTGAAGAACTATGGCAGGTAACAACAATTCATCAAGCGGTACAAACCGTATGGCAGTACCGGAGGCAAAGGACGCAATGAAGCGTTTTAAGGAAGAGGTTGCAAGCGAGCTTGGAGTACCTTTAAAAGATGGATACAATGGGGATCTGACTTCCAAACAGGCAGGTTCTATTGGTGGAGAAATGGTCAAGAAGATGATCATGAAGCAGGAAGAACAGATGAAATAAGGACTTTCTGCCGGAAAACAAAACAGCGTATGGCTTTTTACAGGCCATACGCTGTTTTTATTATAGGAAATAAAAAAACACTTGGCAAATATGTATTTCGTATGCTATAATGCTTAAATGACTGTGGTGGTCGTAGTATGCCTGTTTGTACCATCACGGAAAAATAGATCGTACATGGAATTGATATATATAAGGAGGAAACAATTAAGATGAGTGTACAGGTTGAAAATTTAGAGAAGAATATGGCGAAACTTACCATCGAGGTTTCAGCAGAGGATCTGGAGAAAGCACTTGAGTCAGCTTACCAGAAGCAGAAGAAGCAGATCAGTGTTCCGGGATTCCGTAAAGGAAAAGTTCCGAGAGCCATGATCGAGAAGATGTATGGAGTTGACGTATTCTATGAGGATGCAGCAAACGCTCTGATGCAGCAGAATTATGCAGCAGCTGTTGACGAAAGCGGAATTGATATTGTGTCACGTCCGACCGTTGACGTTGTACAGATTGAAAAGGGCAAGCCTTTTATTTTCACAGCTGAAGTTGCTGTAAAGCCTGAAGTTACACTTGGCAAATACATGGGAGTGACCGTTACAAAGATCGATACTTCTGTATCCGATGAAGAAGTAGACGAAGCTCTGGAAAAAGAACGCAATAACAATGCAAGAACCATCAATGTAACAGACAGACCGGTTGCACAGGGAGATACCGCTGTGATCGATTTTGAAGGATTTGTAGACGGTGTTGCATTTGAGGGCGGTAAGGGAGAAAATCATTCATTAGAGATCGGTTCCCACACCTTTATTGATACATTTGAGGATCAGCTGGTTGGAAAGAATGTTGGCGATGAAGTAGATGTAAATGTTACTTTCCCGGAGCAGTATCAGGCTGCTGATCTGGCAGGAAAGCCGGCTACATTCAAGGTTAAGATCAACGAGATCAAAGCAAAGGAACTTCCGGAGCTTGATGATGAGTTCGCAAAGGATGTATCTGAGTTTGATACATTAGCTGAGTACAAGGAAAGCTTAAAGAAAGACTTGGAGAAGAAGAAACAGGATGAAGCAAAGCGTACAAAAGAAGACGAAGCCATCCAGAAGATCATTGACAAGTCAAAGATGGAGATTCCGGAGGCAATGATCGATACACAGTGTGAGACAATGATCGAGGAATTCGCTCAGAGAATCGCACAGAGCGGTCTTTCCATGGATCAGTATTTACAGTTCTCCGGTCTTACCGTAGACGGATTAAAGGAGCAGGTTCGTCCGGAAGCTCTTACCCGTATCCAGAGCAGTCTCGTATTAGAGCAGATCGCTAAGGAAGAAAATATCGAAGTATCTGATGCAGATGTAGATGCAGAGATCGAGAAGATGGCAAAGAATTACGGTATGGAAGCTGATAAGCTCAAAGAGTACATGGGCGAAGGCGAGAAAGAATCCATGAAGAGAGAACTTGCCATCACAAAGGCAGTTGAACTGATCATGGACAACATCAAAGAAAGAGCAAAGGCTAAGACAAAGAAAGAAAAAGAAGCTGAGGCAGAAGCAGAGGCTTAATATTGAAAACTACGACAGAGAAGGACTGGTCTGGGAGAATACCAGACCGGTCTTTTGTTCATTGAGGTGCATCGCAGGATGCATGTAATAAATACAGGAGGCGATTTTTCTATGAGTTTAGTACCTTATGTCATTGAACAGACCAGCAGGGGCGAGAGAAATTATGATATTTATTCCCGTCTGTTAAAAGACAGAATTATCTTTTTAGGGGAAGAAGTAAATGAGACAACCGCAAGTCTTGTTGTTGCACAGCTTCTGTTTCTGGAATCGGAAGATCCGAACAAGGATATTCAGTTATATATCAATTCTCCGGGTGGAATGGTTACTGCCGGTATGGCAATTTATGACACCATGCAGTATATCAAATGTGATGTATCAACCATCTGTATCGGACTGGCAGCCAGCATGGGTGCGTTTCTTCTGGCTGGTGGTACAAAGGGAAAACGTTTTGCACTCCCTAATTCAGAAATCATGATTCATCAGCCTTCCGGTGGTGCAAAAGGACAGGCAACAGAGATTCAGATTGCGGCAGAGAATATTTTAAAGACAAAGAAACGTTTGAATGAAATTCTTGCTGCAAACACCGGTAAGCCATATGAGACAATTGCAGCAGATACGGAACGTGACAATTATATGTCCGCGCAGGAAGCTGCAGATTACGGCTTGATCGATGGAGTGATCACGAATAGATAGTTATGTGGAAACCTCCGGTCATTGCCGGAGGTATTTTTCATTTATAGGAGTAAATAAATTATGGCAGGAAAGAATGATGGCAAAATCCGCTGCTCTTTTTGCGGAAAAACACAGGATCAGGTCGGAAGAATGATTTCAGGTCCAAATGGTGCATTTATCTGTGATGAGTGTGTAGATATCTGCGCAGAGATCATTGAGGAAGAGAATCTGGAAGAAAAAGCTCCGGCTTCTGCAAAGGAAGAAATCAATCTGATTAAACCGGAAGAAATGAAGGCGTTTCTGGACGATTATGTAATCGGGCAGGATCAGGCAAAAAAGGTACTTTCGGTTGCGGTATACAATCATTATAAGAGAGTGCTTGCAGATCAGGAAAATGATGTGGAACTTCAGAAAAGCAATATTCTGATGCTGGGACCGACCGGTTCCGGAAAGACGCTTCTGGCGCAGACACTTGCCCGTGTACTTAATGTACCGTTTGCAATTGCAGATGCCACGACACTGACAGAGGCCGGTTATGTGGGAGAGGATGTAGAGAACATTCTTTTGAAGCTGATTCAGGCTGCAGATTATGATGTGGAGCGTGCACAGCACGGCATTATCTATATTGACGAGATCGATAAGATCACAAAGAAATCGGAGAATGTATCCATCACGAGAGACGTATCCGGAGAGGGTGTTCAGCAGGCATTACTTAAGATTCTGGAAGGAACGGTTGCATCGGTTCCGCCACAGGGAGGACGTAAACATCCGCAGCAGGAACTGATTCCGATTGATACGACAAATATTCTGTTTATTTGCGGCGGAGCATTTGATGGTCTGGAGAAAATTGTAGAGGCACGTATGGACGCTTCTGCGATCGGATTTAATGCAGAGGTGAAGTCAAAGTCTGACATCAATGTGGGGGATGCATTTAAGCGTGCACTGCCACAGGATTTTGTGAAGTTTGGACTGATTCCGGAGTTTATCGGACGTGTGCCGATTACTGTATCTTTAGATTCGCTGGATCGCGACGCATTGATCCGTATTTTAAAAGAGCCAAAGAATTCTCTGATCAAACAGTATACCAGACTTCTGGAACTGGATGGGGTAGGACTGGAATTTGAGGACAGCGCAATCGAAGCAATTGCAGATAAGGCATTAGAGCGCAAAACCGGAGCGCGTGGACTGCGTGCCATCATGGAAGCGGTAATGCTGGATCTGATGTATCGTGTCCCATCGGATGATTCCATCAGCAAGTGTGTGGTAGATAAAAAGATGGTGGAAAACAATCTTGCTTTAGATGGAGAAGAGATTCTTGGAATTGAGCAGGACCCGAAGAAAGAAGTAAAAGAAGAACTTGCTTCATAAAAAGACCGGATGCGTCTGGAAATATAGGAGCAGATACAAGTGGAAGATAAAATATTGACAATTCCGGCAGTGGCACTGCGGGGAATGACGATTTTGCCGGGCATGGTGGCTCATTTTGATATCAGCAGGGACAAATCCCTGCGTGCTGTCGAGGAAGCCATGAAAGGAGACCAGAAGCTTTTTATCGTCACACAAAAAGATACAGAGAAAGAAGATCCTCAGGGAGAAGATCTGTATGAAGTGGGGCTTCTGGCTGTGGTTCGTCAGGTCGTAAAATTACAGAAAAATATTATGCGTGTACTGATCGAAGGAATCGGGCGCGCAGAGATATATGAATATACACAGACAGCCGATTATATGCAAGCGCGTGTGATCGTGTATGATCAGGAAGACGATGAACAGCTTCCGGAGCAGGCAAAGTCTGCAATGCTTTTGAGTGTGCAGGAAACGTTTGCAAAATATGCAAGAGTACATGGCAAAATCGGGCAGGATGTGATGCGCCAGGTTCAGGAAGAAACGGATCTTTTAAAACTTCTTGATTATGTGGGAAACAGCCTTGTAATCAGTTATAAAAAGAAACAGAAACTGTTAGAGGCTGTCACGCTGACAGCACGTTATGAGGCGGTGCTTTCTTCTTTGCTGCAGGAGACAGAGATTCTGGCTTTAAAGCGTGATTTCCAGAAAAAAGTGCAGGAACATGTGGATAAAAACCAGAAAGATTACCTGCTTCGGGAGCAGATGCAGGTAATCCGGGAAGAGCTGGGAGAATCCAATACAGAAACCGATGCACAGGAGTATGAAAAGAAACTGCAGGAACTTCAGGCTTCCAGGGAAGTGAAAGCAAGAATTCATAAGGAGATTGAGCGTTTTCAGGGAATTTCAGGAAATTCATCCGAGAGTACGGTAAGCCGTGGTTATATCGAAACCTTACTGGAACTTCCGTGGGATGCAGTATCGGAGGATAACAAAGACTTAAAGCATGCGCAGAAGATTCTGGATGAGGATCATTACGGTCTCGAAAAGGTAAAGGAACGTATTCTGGAATTTCTTGCAGTCCGTAATCTGACCGGAAAGGGAGAGAGCCCGATTATTTGTCTGGTGGGGCCTCCGGGAACTGGAAAAACCAGCATTGCGCGTTCGATTGCCCGTGCGCTGGATAAAAAATATGTTCGTATTTCACTCGGAGGTGTGCGGGATGAAGCGGAGATCCGCGGACACCGCAGAACCTATGTGGGAGCAATGCCGGGAAGAATCGTCAATGGACTGCGGATGGCGGGAGTCAAAAATCCACTGATGCTGCTGGATGAAATTGACAAGATGAGCAGCGATTATAAGGGAGATACAGCTTCTGCCATGCTGGAAGTGCTTGACTCGGAACAGAATCATAAATTCCGGGATCACTATGTAGAGCTTCCGGTGGATCTGTCCGAGGTACTGTTTATTGCAAGTGCCAATTCCATGCAGGATATTCCGGGACCGCTTCTGGATCGTATGGAAATTATAGAGGTTAGCAGTTATACGGAAAACGAAAAGTTCCATATTGCAAAGGATCATCTGCTGGCGAAACAGTTTGAAAAAAACGGAGTTGCAGATGGCAAACTAAAGATTACGGACAAAGCGCTGCGAATGGTGATTTCTTCTTATACCAGAGAAGCAGGTGTACGTTCTCTCGAACGGCAGATCGGAGAAATCTGCCGCAAAGCAGCCCGCAGAATCTACGAGGGCGATGAGAAAATGATTCGTGTAACCGGCACAAATCTGGAAGATTTTCTCGGAAAACCGAAATATCGTCCGGAGAAGAAAAACAAAAAGAATGAAGTAGGCATTGTGCGCGGTCTGGCATGGACCAGTGTGGGTGGTGTAACTTTAGAGATTGAGGTGAATCTGATGCCGGGCAAGGGCAGTGTGGTGTTGACGGGAAAACTCGGAGACGTCATGAAAGAGTCTGCACAGACCGGAATCAGTTATATTCGGTCCATCAGTGAAGATTACCATATTGATCCGGAATTTTTCCAGAAACATGACATCCATATCCATGTTCCGGAAGGTGCGGTTCCAAAAGACGGACCGTCTGCCGGAATTACCATGGCAACCGCAATTCTTTCTGCGGTCACCGGGAAGCCGGTACGGGCAGATGTTGCCATGACAGGGGAAATTACACTGCGCGGACGTGTACTTCCGATTGGCGGATTAAAAGAGAAATTGCTTGCGGCAAAGAATGCCGGAATGAAGACGGTCTGTATTCCAAAAGAGAATGAACAGGATCTTGCCGAAATTTCGGAAGAGATCGTTGGAGATATGGAGATCATACCGGTAGAACATATGGATCAGGTAATTAAGGCTGCATTTGTATAATGCAGCCCAAATTCTTTTTGCAGGAGAATAAATATGATTATCAAAAATGTGAATTTGGAGACAGTTTGTGGAATTACAAGTGCGATTCCGGACAACCTATTGGATGAAGTGGCTTTTGCCGGAAAATCCAATGTGGGAAAGTCATCGCTGATCAATGCGCTGATGAACCGGAAATCGCTTGCGCGTACTTCTTCCCAGCCGGGAAAAACGCAGACCATAAATTTTTACAATGTCAATGAGGCAATGTATCTGGTGGACTTGCCGGGATACGGATACGCAAATGCAAATATTGAGATTAAGGCGAAATGGGGACAGATGATCGAAAATTATCTGCATACATCCAAACGGCTGAAAGCAGTTTTTCTTCTGATTGATATTCGTCATGAACCGTCGGAAAATGATCAGATGATGTATGAGTGGATGGTTCATCAGGGATTTGCGCCAATCATCATTGCAACAAAATCGGACAAATTAAAAAAGATGCAAATCCTGCAACATGTGCAAATGATAAAGGATATCCTGCAAGTAGAGCCGGGAACGATCGTTATTCCGTTTTCTGCGGAGTCAAAACAGGGCCGGGAAGAAATCTGGCAGATTGTAGAATCCGTTATTGAACTTCCGCAAGGGTACATCGAGGCGGAAAATGCCAAAAGAGAGGCAAAACAAAAGCAGCCGGCACCGCAGGAACCGAAGAAAAAAGAGCGCTGGAAAAAGACAGACCGCCCGGTAGCCAAAAAGACACTTCGAAAAGAACAGAAAAAGAAAGTGAAAAAAAAGTAGAATGAAGAAAAAGTATTTGTATACTGTAATCATGCTTTTTGCCATTCTGGTGGCAGGAATGGGACTGACCGGATGGTACGTCAGCCAGACACAGGAACAGACGGATGGACAGGAACTGACGGTTGTGACTTCCTTTTATCCAATGTATATTGCGGCTGAGAATGTAATCGGGGATGCAGACGGAGTGCGTCTGGAAAATTTAAGTGAGCCGCAGACCGGCTGCCTGCATGATTTTCAGCTGACACCGGAAGATATGAAGTTACTTAGTACGGCGGATGTGTTTATCATCAATGGTGGTGGAATTGAAAGCTTTATGAAGGAAGTTGCAGAGGCTTACCCGAATCTGAAAATTATAGAAGCCTGTGAGAATATTTCTTTGCTCTCCGGGGAGGAGGACGATACACATCATCATGAGGGGGAAACAGAAGAAGAACATGCCCATGGGGATGTCAATGCCCACGCATGGATGAGCGTTTCTGCTTATGAGACACAGGTACAGACGATTGCCGATGGATTATCTGGAGCAGATCCGGAAAGAAGCAGTGCCTATCAGAATGGAGCAAAGGCATATCTGGAAAAACTGGACGGACTGAAAAAACGTCAGGAGAAATTAAAACAGGAAATTTCCGGTCAGTCGGTGATTCTGTTTCATGAAGCATATGCCTATGTCGCTGAGGACTATGGACTGCAGGTAAACTATCTGCTGGATCTCGATGAGGAACGGCAGGTCAGCGCAGGAGAAGTATCGGATGTGCTTTCTGCTGTCCGCAAGGGGCATGTAAAATACATTCTTGCAGAAGAACTGTATGGAAAGAGTATGGGAGATACGATCCGGAAAGAGTCCGATGCAAAGGTATTATATCTGGACCCGCTGAATCGCGGAACTTACGAAAAAGACAGTTATATTAACGGTATGAAAAAAAACATGGAGATACTTGAGGAGGCATTTTATGCGAAAGATCATTAGTCCGTGTGGATTTCACTGCATCAAGGTGAACCATCTGGGGGTGTGGTTCAGTGAGCAGGAAATCTTAAAAGATGTGAATCTTCATATGCACTGTGGATCGCTGAATGCGATTATCGGAAAAAACGGTGCCGGAAAATCGACATTGATCCGTGCCATGCTGGGGGACATCCCGCATACGGGAGATATTGAGTTTCGGGATACCAAAGACGGACGGATGCAGAATTTAAAAATCGGATATGTCCCGCAATCGATTAACATCGAAAAAAATACACCGGTCAGTGTCTATGACCTGCTGGCAAGCTATGAGTCGAGATATCCGGTGTTTCTGCCGAAAAACCGGAAATTATATGAAAAGATCAAAGCGCATCTGCGCATTTTTGAGGCAGAAGAACTGATCGACAAACAGGTTTGTAATCTGTCCGGAGGACAGCTGCAGAGAGTGCTTCTTGCACTGGCGGTGATGGATGAGCCGAATCTGCTGCTTTTGGATGAGCCGGTATCCGGAATTGACCAGAATGGCATGGAACTTTTTTTTAAAACGATGGATTATCTGAAAAAACATTATGACCTTGCGATTATTCTGATCTCACATGATCTGGATTACGTGGCAAGATATGCGGATCATGTAGTGCTTCTGGACAAGACGGTCCTCAGGCAGGGAACGGTAAAAGAAGTATACGAAAGTTCCGAATTTGAACGGATTTTTTCTGCGGGAAAAGAAGAAACATGGATAAAGGAGGATGAGACAAATGATTGATTGGACCTCCTGGATGGATTATGGTTTTATGAAGATGGCATTGGCCGCAATACTGATCATTACACCACTGTTTGGGCTGATGGGAACCATGATTGTCAATAAAAAAATGGCATATTTTTCGGATGCCCTGGGGCATTCCGCACTGACGGGAATTGCTGTAGGAGTGGTATGCGGAATTCCGGATACGAATATTTCCATGGTGATTTTTGCAGTTGTATTCGCGCTGCTGTTAAACAAAATCGGAAGCAGAAGTACCGTATCAACCGATACGATTATTTCGGTTTTTTCCTCCTGTTCGGTTGCGATTGGTCTGGCAATCCTGTCAAAAGGCGGAAATTTCAGTAAATATTCGAGTCTTTTAGTCGGGGATGTTCTGAGCATTACCAAAAAGGAAATCGGGTATCTTGTTATTATTTTTATCGTTACGATTTTGTTCTGGATCACCTGTTTTAACTGGCTGAATGCCATCTGTATTCACCGGGCACTGGCAAAGAGCAAGCGGATTCCGGTACAACTGATGGATTATGTTTTTGCGGTACTTGTAGCACTGATTGTCATGCTTTCCATCAAGTGGGTAGGTATTCTGATCATCAATGCATTGCTGATCCTTCCGGCGGCATCGAGCAGAAATCTGTCGGTAAACATGCGGGAATACCATGTCTTTTCGATAATTTTTTCCGTTTTCTCGGGCGTCATGGGACTGATTTTGTCTTATTACACGAACGTTGCAACCGGCCCAATGATTGTAATTATCGCATCTGTGATCTATTTTGTGACTTATTTTTTCGGAAGAAAGTGGAAAGAATAACAGGGAGAATAGGATTTGACCGATTGTATTTTTTGTAGTACAATCGGTGTATACAAAATACTGAGGAAATACAAATGGATGAAATAACACTCAAAGCACTTGCAAAAATAAATCTGGGACTGGATGTGGTCCGGCGCAGGGAAGATGGATATCATGAAGTGCGCATGATCATGCAGACCATTCATCTGTACGATCTTCTGGAGATTCAAAAGATCCGGGAGCCGGGGATACAGATTGTTTCCAACCTCTCTTTTTTGCCGGTAAATGAAAATAATCTGGTCTATAAAGCGGCACGGCTGTTACAGGAAGAGTTTGCGCTTACAGATGGAATTTCCGTAAAACTGACAAAGAGAATTCCGGTAGCGGCGGGGATGGCAGGAGGAAGCACGGATGCTGCCGCCATGCTGTATGCGATGAATCAGTTGTATGATCTGGGATTGTCCCGCAGGGAACTGATGAAGCGTGGGGTACAGATCGGGGCAGATGTTCCTTACTGTCTTATGCGTGGAACGGCACTGGCAGAAGGAATCGGGGAAAAACTGACACAGCTTCCGCCGATGATCAAATGTCCGGTGCTGATTGCAAAACCATCCATTTCGGTATCGACCAGATTTGTATATCAGAACCTGAAGCTGGATGAACAGACGAACCATCCGGATATTGATGCACTGATGAAAGATATCCGGGAGAAAGATTTTGACGGTGTCTGTGCACATATGGGAAATGTACTGGAATCGGTTACGATACCAAACTATCCGGTAATTGCAGAGATCAAACAGCAGATGATGCGTTCGGGTGCAAAAGCTTCCATGATGAGCGGAAGCGGTCCTACCGTATTCGGTCTTTTTGAAGATGGAGAAACGGCAAAGCGTGCGCTGCGGGAAATGAAACGCTCCGGTCTTGCAAAACAGGTATATCTGACCACGATCTACAACAACAGGAGAAAGTAATAATTCACACAAACAGAAATGGAGACGATAACATGACAGATGATCTGACGCTCAATATGGACGCATATCTGCCACTGAGAGATGTTGTATTTAATACGTTAAGAGAGGCAATTTTAAAAGGAGATCTCAAACCGGGAGAGCGGCTTATGGAGTTACAGCTGGCAGCAAAGCTTGGGGTGAGCCGTACACCGATCCGTGAAGCCATCCGTATGCTCGAGCAGGAGGGACTTGCTGTAACCATGCCACGCAAAGGGGCAGAGGTTGCAAAGATGACGCTCAAAGATATGGAAGATGTTCTGGAAATCCGGGAGGCACTGGATGAACTTGCCGTAAAGATTGCATGTGATAAGATTTCGGAGAAAGAGCTGCAAAAACTTTTAGAAGTCAAAGATCAGTTTGAAAACAGTACAAAGACCGGAGATGTGAAAATGATTGCCGAGATGGATGTAAAATTCCACGATGTTATTTTTGAATCAACGGGAAATCCGAAACTCGTGACGTTATTGAACAATCTGCGGGAGCAGATCTATCGATACCGTGTGGAATATATCAAAAATCCGGACAATTATCCGGTATTGATCGCAGAACATAATGCGATTGCGGAGGGCTTGAAAAACAGGGATAAAGAAGCGGCAACGCTTGCCATGCACAAGCATGTAAAAAACCAGGCAGTGGCAGTAAAAAGTGTAATCCAGTGTCAGGATGAAGTAGAAAATGAATAGTTTATGTAACAGATGGAAATAGTAAGGACAGATACCTTTTGGTGTCTGTCTTTTTTTAGGTATACAGGCACCTTATGGGATGAAAAGAGATAGGAATGTAAAAATGGAGCATACAAAAATTTCGACCGATATTGAGCAGAATATAAAACAGTTTCAACAGCTGTTTGCAGACAGTGCAGATATTAAAATGAAGGAAATGCGTCTGGGAAAAGGAAAAAGAAGACGATGTTTTCTGGCATATATTGAGGTGGCAGTCAGCAATATGCTGCTGGAAACGACGGCTTTGGGGAGACTGCTGGCGGCATTATCGGAGCTGCCGGACAGAGACTTAAATCAGGTACTCAATGAGAATGCGATGGGGATTTCAGATGTGACACCGTACGATACCATAGAGGATGCAGCACAGGGGATGCTCACGGGGGATGCCATCCTTTTTGTGGATGGATACGGACATGCATTAAAGATTGCCGACAAAGGATATCCCGGCATGGGGGTGCAGGAACCGGATTCGGAAAAGGTGATCCGTGGTTCGAAGGAGGGGTTTACCGATTCCATCAAAACGAATACGGCACTTATCCGTAAGCGTGTGCGATCGACACGGGTTAAAGTAGAAGAAGTACAGGAGGGGGTGCGTTCGCACACGGCAATTGACCTGGTGTATATGGCAGATCTGAAATATGAATCCGTGCTGCGGCAGATCCGGGAAAAAATTACAGAATATGAGATTGACGGGGTCATGGACAGCGGAATCTTAGAGCAGCTGGCGGAAAAGAAATGGTATTCACCGTTTCCACAGTTTCAGACGACACAGCGACCGGACCGGGCAGCACTTGCGGTGCTGGAGGGAAGGATCGTATTGTTATGCGACAATTCTCCGGTCGCTCTCATTTTGCCGACAGACCTGAATTCTTTTTTGAAGACGAGTGATGACTATTATAATCGGTTTGGTGTGGCAACGTTTGCACGGATCTTGCGTTACATGGCAGCTTTTTTTGCCATGACACTCCCCGGACTGTATCTGGCGGTGACAAATTTTCACACACAGATTCTGCCGACACCGCTTTTGTTATCCTTCTGGGAGGCACGGATCGGTGTGCCTTTTCCGGCGGCACTGGAGGTCATTCTCATGGAGATTTCTTTTGAACTGCTGCGGGAGGCGGGAGTCCGGCTGCCGGGGGCAATGGGAAATACGATCGGAATTGTCGGAGGTCTGATTATCGGGCAGGCAGCTGTGGATGCCAACCTTGTCAGTCCGATTGTGGTGATCGTGGTTGCGTTTACCGCGCTTTGTTCCTTTTCCATTCCGAATGAAGAATTTGCTTTTTCATTCCGGATATTGAAATTTTATGTGATTGTCCTGTCCGCATGGCTTGGATTTTTCGGATTTTTGATTGCACTGCTTACGGTGTTCATCCATCTGTCGCGGCTGGAAAGCTTTGGGATTCCGTATCTCATGCCGTTTGTGGGGGCAGATGTCAATGATTATCATGATGAACGCGACAGTATCTGGCGTGCACCACTGAAAAAAATGGTGCGAAGACCCATTTATGCAAAACGCGGGGAGCGGATACGTCTGCGGAAAAAATAGGCTGAGTAAACAGTAACGGAGGAACGATATGTTTTCAAATAATAACCGGATATCAACGCGGCAGGTGTTCCGGCTGTTTGTGTTCGATTTTGTAGGGGAAAGTACGCTGATTCTGCCCTCACAGCTGGCAGCATTTGCGGGAAATGACGGTCTGGCATCCATTGTGCTGGGAGGTATCATGGGAAGCCTGTATCTGTGGTATCTTGCATATGTTTTAAAAAAGATGGAAACGGATCTGGTCACTTATATGGAACGGATTCTGCCGGCATGGATGAAAAAAATTTTTCTGGTGTTACTGCTGGTCTATTTTACCGGTATGGCAGGATACGGGGCATATATCTTTTCGGACGTGATACAAAAGGGGCTGATTGCAGGGGAGTCGTTTCCCCTGATTCTGATTCTGGTATTGCTGACGGCAGGATATGCCGTGTGTGGCGGGATTGAAAGCCGTGCACGGGTGTATGAGATTTTGTTTGTCGTTTTGTTTGTACTTCTTGCAGGAATGCTTTTGATTGCGGCGGGGGATCTGGAGATGGAATATCTGTATGGCTTTTTTCAGGCAGATACCGGGTCGGTGATGAAAGGAAGTCTGGCAGTCTTTTTTTGTCTGATGCCATTGTTTCTGCTTGCATTTTTTCCCTCCTATGTGCAGAAAGAAAAATGGGGGAAGCTGGTGCATGCCGTGCATGCGGCAATGTGGTTTGCCATAGGTGTTCTTGCAGTTTTGTATGTGATCCTGCTGGGCAGTTTTGGAAGCCGTTCCCTAACGACCATGAAATATCCGGCAATTACGCTGATGAGCAGTATCCATCTGAGGGGAAGTTTTTTGAAGCGGCTGGATGCCTTTATGATCGCCATCTGGTTTTTTACGCTGTTTGCACTTGTGACTGTGTTTTTGTTTTATGCACAGGAACTGGTACAGAAACTGCGGAAAAAAGATACGCATAAAAAATGGTATCTCTGTGGGGTGATGGCTGCCGTTTTCGGGGTGGCAGAAATGCTCCACCAAAGCAGCCATGGGGAATGGTTCCGGGATTATCTGCTGTATATCGGAATCCCGTTGTTTTTGTTCCTGCCATTGTTTGTACTTTTGTGGGGAAAGGGGAAAAAACGGCATGAAGGATAAAATAAAAAAATATGTTGCACTGGTATTGTCTGTGCAGCAACTGCTTTGCGGATGCAGCGCCACAGAACTCGAAGACCGCTGTTTTCCAATGATGGCGGTTGTGGACGAAAAGGATGGACAGATTTCTTTTGGTTATGGATTTCCCAAGCTGAGCCAGAAGGATAATACGGATCTGGAAGAGGCGCGTGTGAATATCGCGCCTGTCACGGGAAAGACGATGGAAAGCTGTGTGCAGACCTATGATAGCCGGCTGGAAAAACTGGCAGACTGCAATCATATGAAAGTGCTTGTCTTCGGGGAAAATCTGATGGAGGATACCGGACGGTATGCGGATGTTCTTTCTTATCTGAAACAAACCGGACTTTTCCCAAGAAACATCTATGTATGTGTGGCGGAAGATCCATTGGCATTGTTTGAGACAGAAGAAGATCTGCCACAGGATCTGGGAAGTTATCTGGAACAGTATCTGCAGAATCAGGAATCAGCGGGATCAGGAAAACTGTTTAAGCTTGGCAGGCTGCTGGACGAGAAGGAAAACCATATCCTGCAGATTATGCTGCCATATCTGGAAACAGAAGACCATATCATCTTCTGGAAAACCATGTACCGGGTACCGGATGACAGGTTTTTGTATAAACAGGAAAAATAATGGAAATGCTCTTACTATCAGAGGAAAGAGAGTGTGGGAAAATGAAAAAGAAAAAAATCATGTTTATCATTTTATGTATGTTAACGGTTCTTGCTGCGGGAACTGCGCACGCAACAGAAAAGGAAAGGGTGGACCCACTGCAGCCGGCAATTGCAGAAAAAATACTGCGGTTTCATGTACTGGCAAACAGTGATGCCAAGGACGACCAGAATGTGAAACTAAAGGTCCGGGATGCGGTGGGGCATATGCTTGGGCAAAAACTAAAAAAGGTAACAGACCGGGCGCAAACCGAAAAAATTGTGCAGGACCATATGGACGAAATTATAGAAACAGCGGAAAAAACGCTGCGCAAAAGCGGCTATACATACGGTGCCAGCGCAAGGCTTGCCAATGTGGATTTCCCTGTGAAAACGTATGGGGATTATACGTTTCCGGCAGGTAAATACCGTGCATTGCAGATTACACTGGGAAAAGGAGAAGGACATAACTGGTGGTGTGTGCTGTATCCGAACATGTGTTTTCAGGGATCAGTATATGAGGTTGTGGATGAATCTTCCGGCGAGGAGCTGCGTGAAGTTTTGACGCAGGAAGAATATGCAGATGTGTTTGATTCGGGAAAAATGCAGATCCGGTGGAAATTCCTTGATTATTTTCGCTAAACTCGTTATGATAATGGGGCGCACCAATGTGCGTTAAGATATCAAGGAAAAGAAGGAACTGGCTATGACAAAAGACGTATTATTGTCCATCAAGGGATTGCAGATCGGGGAAAACGAACAGAATGACACGATAGAAGTGATCTCCCCGGGAGATTATTATTTTCGGAATGGCAGGCACTTTTTTATGTACGAGGAGGTCATGGAAGGTCAGAAAGAATCGACCAGGAACATGATTAAAGTGCGTGATAATTATATGGAACTGACGAAAAAGGGAGCCGTCAACGTTCATATGATTTTTGAAAAAAACAAAAAAAATATTACATATTATAATACCCCATACGGCAGCCTGCTGGTGGGGATTGATGCCTACCGTGTGGATGTGCGGGAGAAAGAAAATGAGATTACGGTTGAGGTTGAATATGCACTGGAGATAAACAATGAGCATCTGGCAGACTGCCATATCCGGATTCTGGCAAATCCGAAACAGAACCCGGAATTTAAACTTGTCAAATAAACAGATAATGGTAATTAAAACAGAAAAAATAAACGAAAATATACGAAAAAGCTGTGGAATATTGTGAAAAATGCCGATTTGTGGTAAAATACAAAAAATGATAACAGAGGAGGAATCATTATGAATACGGAACACAGGCAGCAGAAAATTTCTTTCTGGCATTCTATGAAAACGCAGTTTATTGCGGTAGTGATTCTTGTGGCGGCAGTGATTGTAATATTGTATACACTCATGATTATGCCTGGGGTAAAAAGCAATATCCGCAGTATCTATTCCAACTATCTGCTGGATCTTTCCATTTCGTATGGACGGGAGGTGGAAAGCGCCATGCAGGTAAATGCTGATTTTTTAGATAACCCGGAAGCTGCACAGGACATTTTACAGCAGCTAGATGTCGCAGGAGCCAAGACAGCTTATGCCTATCTGGTCGGATTTGACGGAACGATGCTGTATCATCCTACCGCTGAGAAAATCGGACAGCCGGTAGAAAACGATGCTGTCAAAAAGATTCTCAACGAGATACAGGGGGGAAGTATCCCAAAACCGGAGACTGTGCAGTATGTATTTCAGGGGGAGAAAAAATTTTCCGCATGTTATACCAGCAAAAAACAGTTTATCCTGGTAGTCACAGCGGATGATGCAGATCTTCTTGCACCGGCATTAATGCTGGAGCAAAGGGGAATCCTGATTTCCGGTGTGTTGCTGTTGATCGGGGCTTTGGCAGCGTTTGTTTTTGCAACACGGATTACACGTCCGTTATTAAAGATTACAGATTCCGTGAACCGGATTGCACAGCTGGATCTGCGAAACGATCAGGTACTGGAACAATGTGCCGCACATCGTGGGGAAGTTGGAAGCATTGCAAATGCCGTGCTTCGGATGAAAGAGGCTCTGACGGAAATTGTACAGAAGATACGGCAGCAGGGTGGACAGTTGTTTGATGCGTCGGAAACGTTAAACAATAACGCGGCAAAGACAGCAGGAAACGTAAATAATGTGGAGACCGCAGTAAATGAGATCGCAACCAGTGCAACCAGTCAGGCACAGGAGACTCAGGGGGCAACCGAGTCCATTATTTCCATGGGTACGATGATTGAGGATTCTACAAACCAGGTAAAATCCATGAACGAGACGGCAGATGTGATGAATGCGTCCGGACAGATAGCCAAAAAGGCACTGGAAGAACTGGGAGAAATCAATGAGAGGGCAACCGAGTCCATCAATGTGATTTATGAACAGACCAATACAACGAATGATTCTGCCTTAAAGATCAAGGATGCAACATCGCTGATTGCTTCCATTGCAGATGAAACCAATCTGCTGTCACTCAATGCTTCCATTGAGGCTGCCAGGGCAGGAGAGGCAGGAAAAGGTTTTGCGGTGGTGGCAGCACAGATCCAGAAGCTGGCAGAACAGTCCAACGAATCTGCCAAGCGGATTGAGGATATTATCCGTGAACTGCTGAAAGATTCCGAAACTGCAGTACATACGATGGAAGATGTGAAGGAAATCATGCAGGAGCAGAACGAAAAAGTGAAAAAGACGGCAGAAGTTTTTGAACAAATGCATGAAGGTGTCAATTTGTCCATCCATGGAATGGTATCCATAGAAGAACAGACACAAAAGATTGAGGATGCAAGAAATAAGATCGTAGATACGGTACAGAGTCTGTCGGCAATCGCAGAGGAAAATGCGGCAAGCACACAGGAGACTTCGGCTTCCATGATGGAAATTGGTTCGGTTATCAATGATATCAGCCAGAATGCAGAGAACCTTAAAAATATTGCAGAGGTTCTGGAAAAGAATGTGCAGCTGTTTCAGATGGAAGAATCATGATTTGTGGAACAACGGTATAGAATCTGCATGAAAAGAAAAGGCTTATCTTCCCGGTGGGGAAGATAGGCCTTTTCCTGTTTTTCCTGTAAACACATTATTTCTTTTTCCTGCTGGAACCGGATTTGGATTCTTTCAGCTGGGCATTGGCTTCATTGTACTTTTCCTGAAGCTTTGCACGGAATCCTTTTTTCTTTTTGACCGGTTTTTCCAGCGGTCCACGGAGTCCGCGTACGCCTGTGATATAAAGACCACTGACGGTTGCCTTGACTTCTTTCTTGACCGGAATGTCATCGTAGATCTGCTCGTCTGCGATCAGTGTCATGACTCTTGGCCCGACTTTGGCTTTTACGATTGGAAGTTTGGCGCGCTGCATGAGTTTGTTTGCCTGCTCCATTACCTGTGAAGGAAGGCCGGCATCTTTCATTTTCATTCGTTTTTTGTCGATGATCAGCATTGTCACTGTCTGCGCAGCGGCTTTCATCTGCTCATCCTGTTCTTCTTTTTTCTTCTGTGCTTTCTTTCCGAGAAAGTACAGGACAATCATAGCGGCTACCAGAATAATGGCAATCACTAATAATACGATTCCTATTGGTTTCATCGTGGATTTCCTCCTCTACATACTAAAATTTATTGTAGCAAAGATTTCTATAAAAATCAACGTTTACTGTTTGTATTTTCTATGGATTTATGGTATGTTTAATTAGTTGTAAAAGGAAAGAAAGAAGGATTTGGGACATTATGAAGAAAAGAGTGGTTATACTTTTTTTGTGCATGACGATGGTATTATCCATGGGGGCATGTGGTACAGACAGTGATAAAAAGGCAAGTACCCAGCAGGGAACACAGGAGACGGCAAGTGAAGTGTTTGACGGACCGCACAGCGCACAGATGAAGCTGGATCTGTCAAAACTTGTGACGAAACTTGCAGATTATAAAGGGATTGATGTTACAATCTCCGGAAATTATGATGTGACAGATGATCAGGTGGAGCAGAATCTGATGTCACTGCTTTCATATTACGGAATCACCGGAGTTGAGGTAAAAGACCGTGATACGGTTCAAAAGAATGATTATGTCAAGGTGGATTATACCGGATATCTTGACGGGGATGCGTTTGATGGCGGTTCTGCGACAGACACAATGATTGATGTGGCGAACAACTGTGATGCCACACAGAAGACAAATTACATTGATGGATTCAGTGATGGGCTTGTCGGCGCAAAAGTCGGGGATGAAGTAAGCTCGGATGTGACCTTTCCGGAGAATTACCAGTCTTCCGATCTGGCGGGAAAGAAAACAACGTTTAAATTCAAAATCAAGGGAATTTATAAGCCGGTTACCATGGACACGCTGACCGATGATATGGTAGCAGATGCATTTACCGAGCAGAAGATCACCACGAAAAAGGATCTGGTTGCATATGTACGGCAGGTACTCGAAAAGCAGGCCGCAAATTCCAAGTCTCAGGCAAGTATCAGCGCAGTTGAAGATGAACTGCTGGATAAATGTAAAGTGACGATTCCGGATGAGTATCTGGATGCGCGTCTGCAGGAATACCAATATGAATTTGAAGCAGACAACTGCAATGATACACAGACTCTGGAGCAGTATGCCAAGAACAACAGTACCACAGTGGATGATATGAAAAAACAGTGGAAAGAACTGATGACCAAGCAGATCAAAACTGAATTTATCTTTGGACGGATTGCGGAAAAAGAAAATATTACAATCAGTGATGATGATTTTAAGTCATTTGTAGATTATCTGGTAAGTTCGAGCAACAGCCAGATGGCAGATGAAAATGCGGTATATAAATATTATGGCGTTGGAAATAAAGAGGATGGAGAGAAAACACTTCGTCAGCTGTATGTGGTCAATCAGGCGATTTCGTATGTTGTGGAGAAAGCCAATATTACCGTAGAACCGGATACACAGACGACAGAGTCATCGGAAAACTAAAGGGTTCAATAAAAACAACTAAGGGATAGATTAGATTTTTAACGGAGGAACAGTATGGAATTAGTAAATGTCAGAGAGATTTTCAAAAATACGATCAGATATGAAAATCAGCAGGTAACGATCGGCGGATGGGTAAGAAGTAACCGTAATTCCAAAAATTTTGGATTCATTGTAGTGAATGACGGTACCTTTTTTGAGCCGATTCAGGTTGTATATGGAGATGGTCTGGAGAATTATGAGGAAGTCTGCAAGATTAATGTCGGAGCAGCAGTCATTGTAAAAGGACAGCTGGTGCCTACGCCGGAAGCAAAACAGCCGTTTGAGATCCAGGCAGCAGAGGTAACCGTGGAAGGTGCTTCCACACCGGATTATCCGTTGCAGAAGAAGCGTCACACGTTTGAATATCTGCGTACCATTTCACATCTGCGTCCGAGAACCAATACGTTTGAGGCGGTGTTCCGTGTACGTTCCCTGTGTGCATATGCGATTCACAAATTTTTCCAGGAGCGTGACTTTGTGTATGTGCATACGCCACTGATCACAGGAAGCGACTGTGAGGGTGCAGGAGAAATGTTCCAGGTGACAACACTTGATTTAAAGGACGTGCCGAAGAATCCGGACGGAAGTGTAAACTACACAAAAGATTTCTTCGGAAAGCCAACGAATCTGACGGTATCGGGACAGCTAAACGGTGAGACTTATGCGATGGCATTTAAAAACATCTATACGTTTGGACCAACGTTCCGTGCGGAAAATTCCAACACCACCAGACATGCGGCAGAGTTCTGGATGATTGAGCCGGAGATTGCTTTTGCAGATCTTGAAGACGACATGATGCTTGCGGAAAGCATGTTAAAGTATGTGATCAATTATGTGATTGAGCATGCACCGGAAGAAATGGCCTTTTTCAATAACTTTGTAGACAAAGGACTGCTGGATCGTCTGGAAAACGTAGTAAACAACGATTTTGCACGGGTAACTTATACGGAGGCCATCAAGATTTTGTCAAAACACAATGACAAGTTTGACTATAAGGTATCCTGGGGCTGTGATCTGCAGACAGAGCATGAGCGCTATCTGACGGAGCAGATTTATAAGAGACCGGTATTTGTAACCGATTATCCGAAGGAAATCAAGGCATTTTACATGAAACTCAATGAAGACGGAAAGACAGTTGCAGCAGTAGACTGCCTTGTTCCGGGAATCGGAGAGATCATCGGCGGAAGCCAGAGAGAGGACGATTATGATAAACTTCTGGCACGTATTCAGGAACTGGGACTCAAAGAGGAAGACTATAAGTTTTATCTGGATCTGCGTAAATACGGATCTGCCAGACATGCAGGATTTGGACTTGGATTTGAGCGCTGCGTGATGTATCTGACAGGTATGGCAAATATCCGCGATGTCATTCCGTTCCCTAGAACCGTAAATAACTGCGAACTGTAAAATGGAATAAAAGAGCCGTATTTCCCATAAACTCTAAGGAGGACAATTTCCGGAGAAGTATGTGTGGAGAATGGGCAGGAACAAATAAATAATAAAACAGGAAGAAACGTCGCAAAGTTTGCAGGCTGCTTTATAGGCACATGTCTGCTCTCCGCGGCGCTTTTTCTGTTATGGTGCGGGATTTCCTATTCCATGAGATTGTCAGTGGAACTGATCCGGGTGGGAATTACGGCATGGTATGCGCTTTCCGGTCTCATCGGTGGAAAAATCCTGCGCGCATGTAAATGTGGTGCCATACCTTTTTGCGCAGTTATGCTGGGAGGCTTTTTTTACGGGATTCTGTATGTCTGTTCCTGCATACGGGAACAGCACTGGATTGCGCTGGAGGGAGAAAACCTGACGATTCTGATTTTGTGTACGGCAGCGGCACTACTGGGAAGCGTGCGGTGGAAAAAGAAGTAAGGACCGTGTGACTGTAAAAAAAGACTTTCCTTATGGTGACCACTGTGCTATAATAATACAGATAGACGGGAAATCCAAAAAAACAGACAAAGGAGAGATTCTCATGAAGCATGTAAAGACATTAAATACAAGAAAGTTACAGAACACAATCAAGACAGGTGGATGTGGCGAGTGCCAGACATCATGCCAGTCTGCATGTAAGACATCCTGTACAGTAGGAAACCAGACCTGCGAGAAGTGCAAGTAATCACGGAGTGATTACTTACACAGCCCGAACGCTAAGGTAAGAAAAATAAGGCATAATAAAGCCGCGTGCGTAGCGCGCGGTTTTATTATGTTTAGGAAAGAGAGGAAATATTATAGTGGTTCATCAGTTTAAGAACAATGGCTATGATATTGTATTAGACGTAAACTCCGGTGCCATTCATGTGGTGGATGATGTGACTTATGACGTGATCGCATTATTTGAAGATCACTCCAGGGAAGAGATCATTGCCCAGTTACAATCCCGGTATCCGGAACAGGAGATTGCAGAAGCAATCGAAGAAACAGAGCAGTTAAAGGAGCAGGGAGACCTGTTTACGGAAGATGCTTACGAACAGAAGATTTTTGATTTTAAGAAGCGCCCGACGGTAGTAAAGGCATTGTGTCTACATATTGCACATGACTGTAATCTGGCATGCCGCTATTGCTTTGCGGAAGAGGGCGAATATCATGGAAGAAGAGCCCTGATGTCTTATGAGACAGGAAAACAGGCACTTGATTTCCTGATTGCAAACTCCGGAAACCGGAAAAATCTTGAAGTGGATTTCTTCGGAGGAGAGCCACTCATGAATTTTGATGTGGTAAAACAGTTGGTTGCCTATGGACGGGAACAGGAAAAGCTGCATGACAAGCATTTCCGTTTTACGCTGACAACGAATGGGGTGTTGTTAAACGACGATATCATGGAATTTGCAAATAAGGAAATGGACAATGTCGTTTTAAGTATTGATGGAAGAAAAGAAGTGAATGACCGTATGCGTCCGTTCCGGAAGGGGGCGGGAAGCTATGACCTGATCGTTCCGAAGTTCCAGAAACTTGCAGAAAGCCGGAATCAGGAGCGTTATTATGTCCGCGGTACCTATACCCATTTCAACACTGATTTTTCCAAGGATGTACTGCATCTGGCAGATCTGGGATTCAAGCAGATTTCTGTTGAGCCGGTTGTCGCACAGCCGACCGATGAATATGCACTGCAGGAAGAGGATCTTCCGGTTCTCTTTGAAGAATATGATAAACTGGCAGCCGAGATGGTCCGCCGTAACAGGGAAGGAAATTCTTTCAATTTCTTCCATTTTATGATTGATCTGGAAGGTGGACCATGTGTGTACAAGCGTCTGTCCGGATGTGGTTCCGGAACAGAGTATCTTGCGGTTACGCCGTGGGGAGATCTGTATCCGTGTCATCAGTTCGTCGGAAACGAAGAATTCCTGATGGGAAATGTCTGGGATGGTGTGAAAAATACACAGCTTCGGGACGAGTTTAAATGCTGCAATGTCTATGCAAAAGAAAAGTGCCGTAAGTGCTTTGCAAGATTTTACTGTAGTGGGGGATGTGCTGCAAATTCATACAATTTCCATGGGACGATCACAGATGCATATGATCTGGGATGCGAGCTCCAGAAGAAACGTATCGAATGCGCAATCATGATAAAAGCTGCGGAAGCGGAAAATTAAAGGAATAGGAAGGAAGCAAAAATGAAAAAAAGCAAGGGCGTCGCTATAATCGCGATTATCCTGGCCTGTCTGATCGGACTGGGATATTATACAAGCACGATTATGACTGCGACAAGCACAAGTCAGAAGAAAACGGACAACAAGACGGAGTCCGAAGGTATCAAACTTGGTCTTGATCTTTCCGGAGGTGTATCCATTACTTACCGGATTAAAGACAAAAATCCGTCCAAGAAAGATATCGATGACACAGTAGCAAAGTTAGAGGAACGTGCAGAAAGTTATAGCACGGAGTATTCCGTATACCCGGTGGGTGATGACCGTATCACGGTAGAGATTCCGGGTGTCTATGATGCAAATGCCGTACTTGAGGATCTGGGAAGCCCGGGATCGCTGTATTTTATCGTACAGAAAGATTCGGACGGTAATGAAAACTACAGTTATGACAGTTCTACAGGAACCTATAAGCTCAACTATGACATTCAGAATCTGATCGACAACGGTTCGGTGATCATGGATGGTAACGACGTAAAGTCTGCCAATGCAGCGTATAACCAGTCTTCATCTACCAGCACCAAGGAGCCGGTTGTCCAGCTGGCATTAAAGAAAAAAGCCGCAGAGGTATTTGGCGAGGCAACAACAAAGGCAGCTTCTTCCGGAGAATCCATCGGTATTTATTATGATGACCATTTTATCAGTGTACCGAAGGTAGAGAGTGCAATCAAAGACGGAAGCTGTGTTATCAACGGCATGTCGGATTATGAAGAAGCAGAACAGCTTGCAACATTTATCCGTGTAGGTGCCATTAACTTAAAACTTGAAGAGATGGAGTCTTCTGTCGTAGGTGCACAGTTAGGTGGAAAGGCACTTTCTTCCAGTGTCAAGGCAGCCATCATCGGTCTGATCCTTGTTATGCTATTTATGATCTTAAACTACAGCTTATCCGGTATCGTTGCATCCATTGGTCTTGCAATCTATACGACAGTAACTGTTGCATTGATCTATCTGTTTGAGATCACGCTGACACTTCCGGGTATCGCGGGTGTTATCCTTGGTATCGGTATGGCGGTAGATGCGAATGTTATTATCATTTCGCGTATCCGTGAAGAAATTGCAGCAGGGAAGTCCGTACTGACATCCATCAAAACAGGTTACCAGAAGGCCATGTCTGCCATCATTGACGGTAATGTGACCACCTTTATTGCAGCACTGGTGCTGATGTGGCTTGGTTCCGGAACAGTTAAGGGATTTGCATATACACTGATTATCTCCCTGATCGTTTCCATGTTTACGGCACTGGTTATTTCGAGACTGTTAAATCTGGCATTTTATGCCGTTGGATGCAGAAACGAGAAATTATACGGCCGTGCAAGAGAACATAAGACCATTGATTTCATGAAGCATCGCTGGGTATGTTTTATCCTTTCCCTCGTTGTGATCGCAGCCGGATTTGTTGGAATGATCGGTTACGGAGCAGCTGGAAAGGGATCTTTGAATTTCAGTCTGGAATTTAAGGGTGGTACATCCATCTCCGCAGATTTTGGTAAGGATTATACCGTTGAACAGGTAGAGGACAAGATTGTACCGGAAGTCGCAAAGGTTATTAATGATAATGCGATCCAGGCAAGTACCGTATCCGGCAGCAATGTTGTGACAATCAAGACAAAGACACTGAGCCTGAGCGAACGTGAAGAAGTAAATCAGATGCTTGTGGACAAGTTTGGTGTTGATGAATCCACAATCGAGAGCCAGAGTATTGGTTCTACCATCAGTAATGAGATGCGTTCCAATGCGGTTAAGGCACTGATCGTTGCATGTATTTTCATGCTGTTTTATATCTGGTTCCGTTTCAAGGACATCCGTTTCGCCGGAAGTGCGATTATTGCACTGGTACACGATGTACTTGTTATGCTGACAGGTTATGCATTGATCCGTATTTCTGTAGGTAATACATTTATTGCCTGCATACTTACAATTGTCGGATATTCCATCAATGATACCATTGTTATCTTTGACCGTATCCGTGAGAACATGCAGGGAATGAAGAAACAGACACCGGAAACACTGGCAGAGGTGGCAAACCGGTCTCTGACACAGACACTTTCCCGTTCACTGAATACCTCCATTACAACCATCATCATGGTATTGCTGCTGTTTATCCTCGGAGTATCTTCCATCCGTGAGTTTGCATTACCGCTTATGATTGGACTGATCAGTGGTACGTATTCTTCCATCTTTATTGCAGCTGCATTATGGTATGTCATGAAACTGCATCTTGGCAAAGACAAATTGTTAAAACCAGCAGTAGCAAAGACAAAAAAGAAATAAATATTAAAAAACAGGGGAGCTGCACGGCAGCTCCCGTTTGTTTTCTAAGGAGTGGAATGGTTGCATTGCACCGAAGAATTCGGTATAATGGGAAAAAAGAGTTGAAAAGGAGAATATTATGTATACACTGGAAGATATACAGGCAGTAGATCCTGAAATTGCAGCAGCGATCACTGCAGAGTTTGACAGACAAAACAGCCACATTGAGCTGATCGCATCGGAAAACTGGGTGAGCCCGGCGGTTATGTCTGCAATGGGAAGTATTCTGACCAACAAATATGCAGAAGGGTATCCGGGAAAGCGTTATTACGGCGGATGTGAGTGCGTGGATGTAGTTGAGGAACTGGCAAGAGAGCGCGCAAAGAAACTGTTTGGCTGTGAGTACGTCAATGTACAGCCGCATTCCGGTGCACAGGCAAACATGGCAGTACAGTTTGCCATTTTAAAGCCGGGTGATACCATTATGGGAATGAATCTCGATCACGGCGGACATCTGACACACGGTTCACCGGTGAATTTTTCCGGTACGTATTTCCATGTGGTACCTTATGGAGTCAACGATGAGGGATTTATTGACTATGATAAAGTAAGAGAGATTGCACTGGAATGCAAGCCAAAGATGATTATTGCAGGTGCCTCTGCATATGCGCGCACGATTGATTTCAAGAAATTCCGTGAAATCGCAGACGAGGTAAATGCGGTACTCATGGTAGATATGGCTCATATCGCAGGACTGGTAGCTGCCGGACTTCATCCAAGCCCGATTCCATATGCAGATGTTGTTACAACCACAACACACAAGACACTGCGTGGACCTCGTGGAGGAATGATTCTCTGCAGTGAGGAAACAAATAAAAAATATAATTTCAACAAGGCTATTTTCCCAGGTACACAGGGAGGCCCGCTGATGCATGTGATCGCAGCCAAAGCGGTATGTTTCGAGGAAGCGTTAAAGCCTGAGTTTAAAGAATATCAGACACAGATCGTTAAGAATGCACAGGCACTCTGCAAGGGATTACAGGCGCGTGACATTAAGATCGTATCCGGTGGAACAGACAATCATCTGATGCTGGTTGACCTGACTCCATATGAGCTGACCGGAAAAGTTGTGGAGAAACTTCTTGACAGTGCGCATATCACTGCCAATAAGAATACGATTCCAAACGATCCACAGAAACCATTCGTGACAAGTGGAATCCGTCTGGGAACACCGGCAGCTACATCCAGAGGATTAAAAGAGGACGATTTTGATCAGGTAGCTGAGGCAATTGCCATGCTCATCAAAGAGGGTGAGCCGGCTGTTGAGAAAGCACAGGCAATCATCAAAACATTGACAGATAAATACCCACTTCAGCCAATGCACTAAAATAAAAATAATATCAATAGGAGGACATTATGATTGATTTAAAATTTTTACGAGAGAACCCTGAAGTGGTAAAAGAGAACATTAAGAAGAAATTCCAGGATCACAAGCTTCCACTTGTTGATGAAGTGATTGAACTGGACGCAAAGGCGCGTGCCGCACAGGCAGAAGCAGATGAGCTTCGTGCCAATAAAAACAAGATTTCCAAGCAGATTGGTGCACTGATGGCACAGGGAAAGAAGGAAGAAGCAGAGGAAGTAAAGGCAGAAGTAGCCAAGAATGCAGCTCGTCTGACCGAGCTTGAGGCACAGGAGAAGGAGCTTTCCGAGAAAGTCACCAAGATCATGATGACCATTCCAAACATCATTGATCCATCCGTACCGATCGGAAAAGACGATAGCTGCAACGTAGAAATCGAGAAGTTTGGCGAGCCGGTTGTTCCGGATTTCGAGATTCCATATCATACAGATATTATGGAACGTTTTGATGGAATTGATCTCGATGCTGCAGGAAAAGTTGCAGGAAACGGTTTCTATTATCTGATGGGAGACATCGCAAGAATTCATTCTGCAGTAATCTCCTATGCAAGAGATTTCATGATCAACCGTGGATTTACTTACTGTGTTCCGCCATTTATGATCCGTTCAAATGTAGTGACCGGTGTTATGAGTTTTGACGAGATGGATGCCATGATGTACAAGATCGAGGGGGAGGATCTTTATCTGATCGGTACATCCGAACATTCCATGATCGGTAAGTTTATCGATACCATCAACGATGAGGAGAAGCTTCCATATACACTGACCAGCTATTCCCCATGTTTCCGTAAGGAAAAGGGAGCACATGGTATTGAGGAGCGTGGTGTTTACCGTATCCACCAGTTCGAAAAGCAGGAGATGATTGTGGTATGTAAGCCGGAAGAATCCAAAGCATGGTATGACAAGCTCTGGAAGAATACGGTGGATCTGTTCCGCAGTCTGGATATTCCGGTTCGTACCCTGGAGTGCTGTTCCGGTGATCTGGCAGATCTGAAAGTGAAATCTTGTGACGTTGAGGCATGGTCTCCGCGTCAGAAGAAATACTTTGAGGTAGGAAGCTGCTCCAATCTGGGAGATGCTCAGGCAAGACGTCTGAAGATCCGCATAAAGGGAAAAGATGGCAGGAAGTATTTTGCACATACCTTAAACAATACCGTTGTTGCTCCGCCGCGTATGCTGATCGCATTTCTGGAGAATAATCTGAACGAAGACGGAAGCGTAAATATTCCAAAGGCATTACAGCCATATATGGGAGGAATTGAGAAAATCGTTCCAAAACATGAATAGGAGGCAGTCCTATGGGAGATATAAATAAGATAGAGGAAGAATGTACCCATAATTGCATGACCTGTGGGCATGGCTGTGCAGAAGGCAGTGATGGTGTGGGAAAATTCGAAAAAGCCCTGAATAAACTTAGTGATATTGATGCCGGGGAGCTGTTGAAAGGATTACAGTCGCTGGGAGAATCAGACAATCAATAATTGAAAATGATAAAAAAGCACCGTATGAAATTACCTAAAAAGTCTTTTCATAGGGTGCTTTTTTGTTGAAATTGTACATTTCCGTTGCTTTTCGTCAGAAAGTGAGCGATAATAAAAGAAAAAACAAGAAGAATCAATTGGGGTAGGAGAGGGTATGAAAGAAGTATTAAAAAGAGGAATGCTGAAATGTGAGAACAGCTTTTTTTCGCATGTCGTCCGATGTGCATTGGGAATGATAATCCCACTTGTTTTGACTGGGGGGATTGCCTGTGCTGTCCGTGATTTTCCAGTCGCCCCGTACCAGACGTTTCTGACGCAGGGGGGTGGGAGATGGTTTTATGATTTCCTTACAATGGTTTATGAGGGAACATACGGTATTTTTTCTGTAGCATTGGTAATTACCATTGCGTACAGTTATGCAATGGAGAAAAATGAATCGCTGGAAAATGTCGTTATGTATGTGGTTGTGGCACTTGCCGCATTCAGTGCACAGCTGAATCTGGGAACAGAAGATTTTGATGTGGCAGGACTGGGAACGACTGGATGTTTTGCGGCAATGTTTATCGGTTATTTGTCCTGCATGGCATTTTCAAAGCTGCGCAGATGCCATAAACTGATGCTGGAACAGTATACCGCGGGGATGGGGGGAGGCTGTGTCTCGGCAATCCGTACACTGATTCCACTCGGTATTGTTGCAGCTGGTTCGGGAGGCTTGAATCTGCTTATTGGCAGAATTACCGGAATCTATGGATGCTATCAGTGGTTTAACCATATTTTCTATGCAGCATTTCAGAATATTGCAGATTACAGTAATTTCCTTTCCGGACTGCTCTATACGTTCGCGGTAAATCTGATGTGGTTTTTCGGTTTGCATGGAAGCCATATTCTGGAGGCAGTGGCAGTCCATAATTTTGGTGTCACAGGAAATGTTGTTTTTTCAAAGGCATTTTACGATGTGTATGTGGCAATGGGGGGCTGCGGCACAACGGTCAGTGTCCTAATCGCATTGCTTTTGTTCTTCCGCAAAGAACGTACCGGAAGGCTGGCAGGGCTGGCATCATTTACGGTAGTCTTTAATTTAAATGAAATGCTTACATTTGGTATTCCGATCATATTAAATCCGATTCTGCTGGTTCCGTTTGTCCTGACACCGGTGGTGTGCTATTGCCTGGCATATGCGGCAACAGTATGCGGTTTTCTGCCGGTTCTTACTCATGAGGTGGTATGGTCGGCACCGGTTGGTATCGGTGGCTATCTTGCCAGCGGTTCATGGAAGGGAATTGCCGTGCAGGCAGTGGGAATTCTGGCAGGGATATTGTTTTACCTTCCGTTCCTGAAGATGAATCAGAGGATGGAGGTATATAAAGCCAAGCATCATGTTCAGGTTCTGATACACGAATTACAGGAAAAGGAAGAACAGATTGACCAGCCGGTGTTTTTGACGCGCGGAGACCATATCGGAACGATTTCCCGTATGCTCCTGCTTGATTTAAAGCATGCGATCAAGAATAAAGAACTGTATATGCTTTATCAGCCACAGGTATACAGCGATGGTACCTGTATTGGTGCTGAGGCATTGCTGCGCTGGAACCATCCGGTATATGGTATGATATATCCACCACTTATTATTTATCTTGCAGAGGCGGGAAAGGTATTGCCGGAACTGGAACGGTTTATCATTGATCAGGTTACGGATGGGATTGTGCAGACGCGTGCACAATATGATTCGGATTTTAAAATTTCCGTAAACATTACCGCGCATTCCCTGTTGTGGGACGTTGAGGGATATATCCGGCAGACAATGGAACAAAAAGGGATAGATGCCCACATGCTCTGGATTGAAATTACAGAACAGGATATCCTTCTGCAGACGGATATGGTTGTCCGGAAACTTGAAGAACTCAAAAAGCAGGGGCATAAGCTTTTGATTGATGATTTCGGCATGGGACATACTTCCCTGCTGTACCTGCAGTCAGAGTATTTTGATGTGGTCAAGCTGGACGGTTCACTGACCCGCCCACTTTTGAAAAGCCATACGAATCAGAAAATTGTGCGTTCGATTATTGAACTGGGACAGGAACTTGGGGTAAAGGTAATTGCAGAGTTTGTGGAAAACAGGGAGCAGAGAGATCTTCTGGATACGCTGGGCTGTCATTGCTATCAGGGGTATCTGTATGCAAAACCGCTGGAACTGGAGGCGTTTATTACTTATATGAAACAGATGAACGAGAAGTAGCGGGCTGTTTTTTCAAAAATTTCCAGTGATATTTACCAAAATTTCTCTTGTTTTTTTGAAGCCCTGGATATATGATGATGACAGGGAAATTGTTACAGCACAAAAGCCATTTCAGAAAGGATGGACGGAAAACATGAGAAAGAAGTCACATATTTCACTGGCACGTTATATTGTAGCAAACACAGAGGACGAAGGGCTGAAAAAACACTGGCTGTCGTTTTATATTGGAAGTGTCCTGCCGGATTGTAAGCCATCTTTTATCTATAAACGGCACGAGATTACCGGTACATTTCCAAAACTCAGGAAGGATATAGATGCATTGATTCATGGAAAAGAGAACCGTTTTCCAAAACGGAAGCGGATGTATTACATGAATCTGGGGGAGATTACGCATTATGTAGCAGATTATTTTACCTTTCCGCACAATAAGATATACCCGGGAGGATTTAAAGAACACTGTGCTTATGAAGAACATCTCAAACATGAACTCCGCGCTTTTTTAAAGACGGAGGCACCGAAGGCACTGAATGAATGTGGGCATCGGCAGTTTGCCAGTCAGGAGGCACTGTTTGATTATATTCAGAAGATGCATGATAAGTATTTAAGCAGTAAGATTGATACTGCAAAAGACATTGAGAATATTGTGCTGGTCAATAAACAGGTGGTGGATGGCATCGATTATCTGTTTTTAAAGAATCATATGCAGCATAGGGTTGCATAGAAGGAAAGCAGTCGGAAATCCGGCTGTTTTTCTACGTTTACGGACACTTATAGGATTGACAAATTTTTGACAAAGTGTTACGATTATCCCATATGAAACTGTCGATGATTCGTGACAATCAGGTACATATACCGTTACGAAAGACATTTAGGATTAGGAGGATTTATACAATGAGTGAGTTCAAGAATTTAACTCTGGAAGTAGCTGACGGAATCGCTGTATTAGCAATCTCCAGACCAGCAGCATTAAATGCATTAAACAGTGAGACTCTGGATGAGTTAAACGTATGCTTAAGCGAGATCGAAGCAAACGATGATATTAAAGCTGTCATCTTAACCGGTGGTCCGGACAAGAAGGGCAACGAGTTTAAGTCATTCGTAGCTGGTGCAGACATTGCCGAGATGGTAAACTTTACAGCTCCGGAAGCCCGTGCATTCGGAATCAAGGCTTCTGAGCCATTTTTCAAACTGATGAACATGCGTCAGGTTACTATCGCTGCCGTAAACGGATTTGCATTAGGCGGAGGATGTGAGATCTCTATGGCATGCGATATCCGTATCGCAAGCGAGAATGCCATCTTCGGACAGCCAGAGTGTGGTCTTGGAATCATTCCTGGATTCGGTGGTACACAGAGACTTGCCCGTCTGGTAGGCATGGGACGTGCAAAAGAAATGATCTTCACCTGTGACAACGTAGATGCAAACGAAGCATACCGCATCGGTCTTGTAAATAAGGTAGTTGCCAAGGAAGAACTTATGCCAACTGCAAAGGCTATGGCAGCAAAGATTATTTCTAAGGGAAGCTATGCAGTATCTGTTGCAAAGGCTGCAATCAACAATGGTTATGACATGGATATCAAGAACGCTGTTGAGATGGAGGCTAACCTGTTTGGCGTTGTCAATGATACACATGACAAGAAGGAAGGCATGGGAGCATTCTTAGAAAAGAGAGCTGCTACATTAACTGATTTCTAAAAGAAAACATATTATGAGGCGATGGCGAGAGGCTGTCGCCTTTTTTATATTTATAAAAAATTATATGCAAAAAGTATTAATGATAAATGGAAGTCCACGTATCGGAGGAAACACTTCGAGAAATGGAGAATATATTCAAAGAAAATGATGTGGAAGTTGAGACCGTACAGATTGGAAATAAGGATATCAGGATATCAGGATATCAGGATATCAGGATATCAGGATATCAGAGGATGTATTGCCTGTCATTCCTGTGCGACAAAAGGAAAGTGTGTTTTTGATGATGTTGTGAATGAGCTTGCTCCAAAATTTGAAAAGGCAGATGGTCTTGTTATTGCAAGTCCGGTGTACTATGCTTCTGCCAATGCAACATTGATTGCCTGCCTGGATCGTCTGTTTTACAGCACTTCGTTTGACAAGACAATGAAAGTCGGAGCAAGTGTCGTATGTGCAAGAAGGGGAGGCTGTTCGGCAACATTTGATGAGCTGAATAAATTTTTTACTATTTCCAATATGCCTGTGGTTTCCAGTCAGTATTGGAACAGCATCCACGGTCGTGAAAAGGGCGAAGCAGAGCTGGATGAAGAAGGAAAACAGACGATGCGTGTGCTGGCACGGAACATGGTTTTTCTTATGAAAAGCATTGCACTCGGAAAAGAGCAGATGGGGCTGCCGGAGAGTGAGGCGTGAACGCCTACGCATTTTATAAGATAATAAAAGATGATGTAACATGATCACTCGCCGCGACAATTGGATGAGTACAGTTAAGCCTGTGACTCCCGATAGCGGCTTCGATACTTCGCAGGAGTCGTGTGTAATTCTTTTTTGAAAGCGCGGATAAAGGTCTCCGGATTTTCATAGCCGAGTGTATCGCTGATGTCGGCCACCGATTTGGTGGTATTGCGCAGCATATGTTCGGCTTTCTGGATGCGCAGCAGTCGCTTCCAGGCATTGAAACTCTGCCCGGTGCTTGACTTAATTAGGCGGGAGCAGTAAGAAAGAGAAAAGCCAAAATGGTCGGCAACTGACTGGAGTGTGATCGTATCCAGGTGATTTTGCATATAGCGCATAACTTTAAAATCCTCCTGCGCATGCTCGCCCTTTTCGCGGTAGGAGGATTCCATGGTATCGGCATACTGACGCATCATCTGGGCACTTAAAACGGTCAGAAGTCCGATCAGAATCTGATCCGAATAGGAATCATGAAACAGATGCTCGTGGTAGATGCCAAGCATCTGTTTTTGCATTTCAATCAGTCCCTGTGCACCGGCGTGGAAAATAACATAGTCGATCTGCTGGGCATGATAGAGTCCTTCCGAGAAAAATTCATTCAGCAGATGATTGCCTTTCATCAGTGGTAAAAACATCTGGTCAAACGTGGATTTGCGCAGCAGAATATTAAAAATAATGGAATCGTCATCAAATACTTCCATGGTATGATAGACACCGGGGGCAATGAAAATAAAATCCCCTTCATAAAACCGTTTGCGCTCTACAGAGATGGTCTGTGTGCAGCTTCCGGTAAACACGAAAATGATTTCAAAGAAATCGTGTTTGTGCAGAAATGATGGGGTGTAGCGATTGTGCTTGCTGATATAGACGTTGCGGTCGTTGTCCCCGAAATATTCATCATCGTTCATTTCATAAGAGATAATATCCGGCAGAAGTTCCGGAATAATCAGATGTCTGCGGATCGCGTCTTTTTTATCCACCTTTTTTAAAAATGATTTTAACGTGGCAGAGGACGCAGAAGCCTCATAGTAGGTTTTGTAAAAGCGCTCGTCTTCATTTAATTCAAAAAGATCACGAAAGGTCTGTTCAATCAGTTTTGATGGCATGGCAGGCTCCTTTTTTATAATTAAAAGATAGGCGATTGCGAAACTCTAGGCTCAGGCTGCTCCCGTGCGGAGGCTTCCGCAATCACCTAAATTCAAAGAAAGTCAAATTCCTGAAAATTTTTCTTTTATTTTCCCACACAGGTCAAAAAAAGTCAATAAATGAGACAAATAAGACGATAGGAAAAGACGTGTTTGTGCGTTATAATCCCAAATGTAAAGAAATTGTCGCGCGATACAAAATGGAAAGGGAAGACACTATGGGAAAATCAAAACTCTTTTTGTACCGACAGAGGTTTGGATATGGTCTTGGAGATTTTGCCTGCAATCTGATCTGGCAGATGATCTCACTGTATTTACTGTATTTTTATACCGATGTCATGAAATTGGATGCAAAAGCAATCGCGGTCATGTTTATCGTATGCAGAGTCATTGATGCGATTACCGATGTGTTGGTTGGATTTGCCATTGATAAGACAAGAACACGGTGAGGAAAAAGCAGACCGTGGTTTTTATTTGGCGCTGTGCCATTTGCACTTTCTGCTTTTCTTGCTTTTCGTGTACCGGATATTGCACCGGACGGAAAACTTGCCTATGCATATGTGACCTATATTTTTCTGTCGTTTATGTATACGGTGGTCAATATTCCGCTGGCTTCGATTCTTCCGGCGCTGACGGATGACCAAAACGAGCGTACCGTTTTAGCAACCTGGAGAAAATTTCTTGCATTTTTAGGTTCAACCATTGTCAGTGCAAGCGCACTTACGATGGTAAAGCTCATTGGAAACGGGAATGAGGCGCTGGGATTTCGTGTGGTCATGGTAATTTTTGGTGTGGTTGGCTGTATCTGCTTTTTGCTGACGTTTGCACTGGTAAGAGAAACCAACACGGCGCAGAACGCAACGAGTGCAACGTTAAAAGAAACGATTCACTCGCTGGCACACAACACGCCGTGGAAATTATTCGCGCTGAATATTCTGTTTATGTGGACCGGCTATTTTATCCAGTCTGCGGCATTGGTTTACTATTATAAGTATTATGTCGGCAGTACCAGCTTATCTACGCTGGTGGCAACCATTATGACGATGGTTCCGATGATTGCAAACCTGACCGTTCCGTTTCTGGCAAAACGTTTCGGAAAACGCAATCTATACAGCACGGCAGCGGCAGTTCAGCTTTTGGGACTGCTTGTGATTGGACTGGGAACCACACATACGACCATGATTCTTGTCGGTGCAGTGATTTCAGCAGCCGGCTATGGAATCAAGGAAAGCATTTATTTTTCCATGCAGGCAGATCCGGTGGATTATGGCGAGTGGAAGACGGGCGTGCAGGCGGCCGGAACACTTTCCTCTATCAACGGATTTCTCGGAAAAGTGGCACAGGCGGCAGCCGGTGGAATTTCCGGATGGCTTCTGGCATGGGGAAAATATGACAGTGAGGCGGTCGCACAGACAGCAAATGCACTGACTGCAATCAAAGCAATGTATTTATACATTCCAATGGTTCTTTTGGTGTGTTCAATTGTGACAATGGCATTTTACCAGCTTGATGCGCAGTTTCCACAGATACAAAAAGAGTTGGAAGAACGTAAAAAAGAGGGAAAAGAAAGGAACGAATATGAGTAAACAAACAGGAACAAAAACGTATATGCCACTCATAGGTGCGGCGGGTATCGGCTCTATGCTGGGGTCAGGTATCATCATTGGATTATCAGCAACGATTACGGTATGGCAGTCCGGACTGGGATTGACCGATGGACAGGTTGGCATTTTGTCAGGAGCACTGACATTTGCCATTGCGGCAGGATCTTTGCTTGCAGGAAACATCACAAAGTTATTTGGATTGATCCGCTCGTTTAATTTTATGAATCTGATTTATCTGATCGGTGCAGTTTTATGTATTTTATCCGGGAATTTTCCGATGCTTCTCATTGGTCTTGTGATTACCGGATTTGCATCGGGAGCCGATCTTCCGATCAGTCTGACGGTGATTTCACACGATGCACCGGATGAAAAGACTTCTGCAAGTTTAGTTGCATCGACACAGGTATTCTGGCAGATCGGTGTTCTTGGTTCCTATGCGATGGCATTTATCGTATCCCGCGTAGAGGGTGCAGCCGGAGCTCGCATGGTATTTGGTCTTCTTGCCGCTTTTGCTGCCATTGCGTTTGTATGGAGAAGCTGCTCGAAGAAGTTTAAAGAATTTCATGAAGCCGGAGATCGTTACCGTGCAGCAGAGGGAGCAAAATCTTCCAATGAAGTTTCTTTCGTATCGTTATTTAAGGGATTACAGGCAAAGAAATATGTATCTTTTTTCACTTGCATTATGATCTTTTATATTTGCTGGAATCTGCTGGCAAACACCTTTGGCCAGTTCCAGACCTATATTCTGGTGAAGGCAAATGCATCCCAGTCACTTGCGACCGGATGTGGAATTGTATTAAATATTGTCGGTCTGATTTGTGGTATTTTATTTGCTTCTGCAGCAGGAAGCAAGCACCGCAACAAATTTTTCTATGTCGGTATCGTGATTCAGGCAGCCGCTATGATCGGTATCGCATTGGGTGGTGGAACGATCGCTATGATCGTTGCCATGATTGCATGCTATAACATCGGAAACCAGTTTGCAGGAGAGTCCATTTACAAAGTATGGACACAGGAATCTTTCCCGTCTGAGGCGAGAGCTTCCATGCAGGGATTCATCAACGGATTTTCCAGATTCTGCTGTGGTTTGTTTGCCCTTGTGACTCCATATCTGGTTGCGGGAAACCGTATTCATACAACGATGTATGGATTTGCAGGAATTGTTGTGATCAGTGCGATCGCAGGAACGATGATGATCCGTCTGCAGAAAAAGCATGGAATTGGACAGATGTAAACAGGATTTCAGGAGGAACGCTTTATGGCATTTACCTTTCAGATAAATAGTGATTTAAAATTTAAGCATGATGAAACGCTTCTGGCAAAAGCGGAGGCCTATCGTCCACAGATCCAGACAAAAAAGGTTGCACCGGTACGTATCGTGGAACTGGTGGAAGATCCGTCCAAACTCAACGGAATCTGGGTGACAGAGAGTGAAAAAAAGATTGCAGATATGAAACGCTATGGATTAAAGCGGAATGATAAGATGATCCTTGATTTTGGGGATCACCGTGTCGGAACGTTTCAGATTCATATTGATCAGACAGGATCTCCGATGGATGCACCATTGTATCTGCGCATCAAGTTTGCGGAGATGCCGGCAGAGCTGGCAGCAGAATCGGCAGATTACGATGGCTGGCTGAGCCGTTCATGGATTCAGGAGGAGTTTATCCATGTGGATGAACTACCGGCAACGATCACGTTATCGCGCCGTTACAGTTTCCGGTATGTGGAGTTAAAGGTGATTGATACCTCTCCAAAATGGCAGGCAGTATTCTGTGATCCGGTTGTCACTACCGAGACTTCCGCAGATTATGAACATTTCAAACCGCTTGTGCTCAAAGATCCGGAATTGCAGAAAATTTACGATATCGGTGTAAAGACACTGGCAGACTGTACGCAGGATGTTTTTGAGGACGGTCCGAAGCGTGACCGGAGACTCTGGCTTGGGGATCTGCGTTTGCAGGCGCTGTCAAATTATGCGACCTTTGACCAGACGAAACTTGTAAAGCGCTGCCTGTATCTGTTTGCCGCAATGACGACGGAAGATGGAAAAATTTCTGCGAATGTGTTTGTGAAACCACAGAATGTGCCGGATGATACTTTTTTGTTTGAATACAGCCTGTTTTTTATCTCAACGCTCTACGATCTGCACCAGGCACACCCGGATGAGGCGCTGGTAAAAGAACTGTATCCAATTGCAAAGACGCAGATGGATATCACACTGAAAATGTTCGATGCGCAGGGAAAACTGATTCCGGATGAGGATTACCCGGTGTTTGTGGACTGGTCGAATGATTTTAATAAAGATACCGCAGGACAGGCAGAAGTCATCTATGTGTTAAAGCAGTTTCTGGCACTTGCCGAAATCGCGGGAGAACCGGAAATGCAAACATATCGCGATAAGCTGGATCTTATCAGCGCGTATGCAAAAAATGTGCTTTTTCGACCGGAAAAAAATCTGTTTGCGACTACATGGGATGAGTTTAATATTGCCAGTCAGGTATGGATGGTGCTGGCGCATGTGATGTCCGATGAGGAAAACAAATCGATTATGAAGACTGCGATGAAACAATTGTTCCCAGTGAAAAACATTGCGACACCGTACATGTATCATCATATTGTGGAAGCACTGTTTGAGGCGGGACTTAAGGAAGAAGCAATTCATCTGATGAAAAGCTACTGGGGCAAGATGATTTCGCTTGGTGCGGACACCTACTGGGAAGCCTTTGATCCGGATCAGCCGAATTACTCGCCGTATGGATCGCCGATCGTAAACAGCTACTGTCATGCATGGAGCTGTACGCCGGTATATCTGATTAAAAAATATCTTGTATAACGTAACGGTTTTGACCGTTGTGGAAGAAAAGGAATGTCTAAGAGAAAGACATTCCTTTTTTATGCTGTGCACATGATATCCAGAATCCATGGGAGAGTATTGGATTTACAAGTTGAACGGCTGAATGAAAGCGGAAAAATCACAATGGAGTTGTCAAAGAAAAATATCTACATTCACTCTATTTCTGTAACGAGTGAGTCCATGGAAGATTATTTTCTGCGTTTGACGGGAGGTGTGGATCATGTTTAAAGTAATTAAAATGGATTTGTTCAGAATGTGTAAAAGCAAATATACCTATATTGTGCTAGTGGCTTCCATGCTAATGATGTTTGCTTCTGTTTTTATGACACAGCAGGATATTATCTATTATCAGCAGACCCCGTCAGCATTAGCAGCTCTGCAAGAAAATGGTGACGAAGTGAATTGGGGAATATATATCGGCCAGGTATCACCGGAATGGTGTAATGGTGCAAAAATCCCATTGCCAGAGCTTGTTTCGATGAACATTCAAAGCAAATTACTTCTTATGTTTTTGGTGGCGTTTATTGCTCTTTTTGCAGGAAATGAAATCCGAACAGGATTTATTAAAAATATCGCAGGACAGATGAGATATCGTTGGGAACTTGTGATTGGAAAACTCCTTTCGATTTCTATTTTTACGGTGGTACTTCTACTTGCAGCAGTTTTGGCTATTATGGCCGGCAGTTTTTTCTTCTTTGGATATGTTCATATTCAGGAGGTCGGAAAATTTATAGGATATCTGGGGATGCAGTATCTGCTTCATATCGCCTATGGCAGCGTGAGCCTGTTTTTGGTTTACTTGTTTGAAAATGTGGTAGCAAGTTTGTTGACCTGGATTTTTCTGGCAGCGGGAATTTTACAGGTTATAGATGCGTTGCTGAGAAACATAGTTCCCCATCTAAAAAAGATTGCAGATTTTAGTATTATGAACTACTTATCATCCGGAAATGTAGGGATTCTTTCTATGGCAAGTGGCAGTGCATTATACCGGAAAGCCTTGTTTATTGCAGTAATCACATGGATTGTGATGGGAAGTTTAAGCGGGCTTTTGATGCAGAAAAAAGATATATGAGGAATGAGGTGACAAAATGGCGGTTGTGTGTATTGTTTTGGCAGTTATAGCTGTTTTAGGGATGGGGATGGCAGTCTATGATTGGTAACAGATTAAACATGTCAGGCGTCAAATTTCTTTTCTAAACCAGCATAAGACGAATATGCTGGTAACCAGTGACAGAAAATCGGGATGTATCGCTGAACTTACAGATGAATTAAATATCCTGATTGAGCAGACGGCAGCTTTAAGAAAAGAGATTGCAGAAAATGAAAGTCATCTGAAAGATACGATAATCAATCTTTCCCATGATATACGCACACCTTTGACTTCTATGGACGGATATTTTCAGCTCCTGTTAAAAAGCAGTGATTCCGAGGAACGACAACAATATGCCTCTGTTATTGCTGACCGTCTTTCTTCATTGAAAGAAATGCTTGACGAACTATTTACCTACGCCAAACTCACAAACATGGCGTATGAAGTAGAGCTGTATCCGTGTGCTGTGAATGAAATCCTATTGAGTGTACTTTTTAGCTTCTATAAAGATATTAAGCAACGCGGCACGGAACCGCTCATTGCTGTTCCGGAACAGAATATATTGATTCAGGGAAATGAACCTGCACTTCATCGCATTTTCCAGAATATAATAAAAAATTGTATGGAACACGGAAACAATCATCTTTCGGTTCGCCTTACAACCGATACAGATACCGTACAGATTTGCTTTGAAAATGGCTATTATATACAGGAACCGATGGATGCCAGTAAGGTGTTTGACCGCTTTTATAAGGCAGACAAAGCAAGAAGCAAAAACGCAACAGGGTTGGGGTTGTCAATCGCAAAAGAGTTGGTAGAACGCCTGAATGGTTCTATAACGGGAGAGGTGATGGATGGTATTTTTACCATTTCTATTATCTTTCAGAGAGTAAAAATTTATTAGACAGAAGTTTTGGTAATGTTTACGCTTTTAAAGACAGCAAGTTTTATTCATTGAAAAAACCAATCCGGTGTGATTCCATTATGTACGAAAGTCGCAAAAAGAGTAATAACCGGAACGCTGATTTTTTGGAAGTGTTTGTAATCAAGAAGAAAATCAGGCAGAAAACCATGCAAAAGACCATCAGAACAGTAAAAATAATACTTTGAAATTTTGCTTTTGGCATAAAAATAACTCCTTTTCGTGGGAAACAAAAAACGACAATAAATAGCAGTGGATGGCCACCGGACAAAAGCCACACCGATATTTATTGTCGTTATTTATTAAATTGCAACAGAAAGTATTATATCATAAAATTAAAGGGAATGTAAGAGGAAAGAAATTTAGGAACGAGATATCATGAAACTTGCAATGTATCAGATGGCGAATGCGGGAAGTGTTAAGGAAAATCTGAATAAAAGTTTGAATGCGATTGCGGAAGCAGCAAAAAATCATGCAGATATGATTTTATTTCCGGAGGTTCAGCTGACAGAATTTTTTCCACAATTTGAGGGGCAGGATAAATCAGCCTATCAAGTGGCTTTGGATTCTCAAATAGTAAAAGCATTCCAGGAGGCCTGTAAAAAACATCAGATTATGGCTGTCCCTAATTTGTATTTAAAGCCGGAGGAAGGAAAGGACAATCATAGAGCGTATGATGCCAGTCTTTGGATGGATAAAGATGGATTAATTGTTGGAATACAGAAGATGGTTCATGTCGCGCAGGCAGAACTTTTTTATGAGCAGGATTATTATTTGCCGTCTGATGATGGATTTCATGTATGGGATACGCCGTTTGGAAAAATTGGCATTGTGGTATGTTTTGATCGGCATTATCCGGAAAGTATCCGTACAGAAGCGTTGATGGGGGCGGATTGCATTCTTGTCCCGACAGTGAATACAAAAAAGAACCGATGGAACTGTTTGAGCAGGAAATTGGATATTGATTTGCAGCAGGCATGCAGTATTCGCGCAAAGAAACCATATATGTCTTTAAGATATAGAGAGTTTTACGTTTAGATAAATCTACGCATGAATAAAGAATCACGTGATTAGTCCGATATAATAGACATAAGGGGCATGAAGGGCACATTTCACGGAGGGGATACTATGAAAGCAGGAGAGGCAAGGGGAATCTACAGTTCTGTTCTAAAAACATACAATGAGCAGAAATTCAAATTGTCAAAGCAGCGGAATGAGTTAAAGGAACGGATGGAAAATACACCGGATGGCAAAACACGGTATGCTGATGAGGCAGCCACGCTGGAACTGAAATATAATGCGGTTGCAGAGAAATACGATGAGTATCAGAGCTATGTAAGTCAGCTTATGGAGCAGTGGAACAGCAAGTTCAACAGTGTTGTGGCAAAGCAGCAAGGGGAAGTGGCAAAAGATTATGGGGAAGAAATGGGAAAAATCATGACTGTAGCCAGACGCATCATGCATGGGGACCAGGTGCCTATGCAGGATGAGAAAAAGCTGATGGAATTTGATAAGGATCTATACATCATGGCGAAAAATGCCGGAATGATGGCACAACTAAAAGAACGTAAAAAATATGATTCGCTTTGGGAGGACGAGGAAAAGAAAGAGTATGAAGATCCGATGGAGGCAGCCGATGCAGAGGAAGCATTTGCGGATGGACCGGAAGTGGTGTCAGTGGAATCGGTCATGGAGGCAGCGATTGGAGAGAAGGAGTCAGAATAGAGGATGGAAAAATGTGTAAGGACGATTACCCACCAGTTGTACGGATGAACAGCTTAAAATGTTTAAAAGCGATTTCAAGGTTGTCGCACGTTTTTTCGTTAACAAAAGAAGGAACCCTGACTATGTTGCGGATGACCCAACAGAAATCCAGCACGTAGATGAAGTCTTAAAGCTTTTATCTGTTATGACAGGGGACCGGGACTATGAAAAAGTTATATGCAATGAAATGAAAGGTCAGGTGAAAAGCATGTGTGATGTCGCTGAAAGATTAAAAAATATCGGACGGCAGGAAGGCCGTTCAGAGGAACGTATCAATGCAGTCAAGTTTGCGATTTCCCTTGGTGCATCTGAGGAGAAAATCCTTACGCAGTATTCCAAGGAGGAATACGAGAAAGCGTTGGCTCTTATGAAAGCCTGATTGTGGAAAGCAGAATTGCTGTTTTGAAAACATATAGCAGCATAAGAGCTTGGGTTTTATTCTGTTAAAACTTTTAAATTCCTTTATCAATCCGTATTCTAATGGAGAAAAGGTCAGGTGAAGAGCATGTGTGATGTCGCTGAAAGATTAAAAAATATCGGACGGCAGGAAGGATTTCAGGCAGGTCGTTCAGAAGGTCGTTCAGAAGGTCGTTCAGAGGAACGTATCAATGCAGTCAAGTTTGCGATTTCCCTTGGTGCATCTG